>Ga0209648_10001556_pt1 | contig 18679 bp, 12 predicted proteins | sample GraSoi2013_115cm_FD_185830 | JGI IMG/M metagenome (GOLD analysis project Ga0209648, IMG submission 185830) | Grasslands soil microbial communities from the Angelo Coastal Reserve, California, USA - Sample 9_17_2013_115cm (SPAdes) (version 2) | ecosystem: Environmental > Terrestrial > Soil >...
TCGGCCACATCTCCGGCGGACATTTCAATCCCGCCGTGACCATCGGCTTCTGGGTCACCAAGCGCGTAACTACCGTGGACACCATTCTCTATTGGGCCGCGCAGCTTGCCGGCGCGACGGCCGCTGCATTTTTGCTGAAAGCTGTCGTTCCCGAAGAAACCTGGCGCACCGTCGCGCTGGGCACGCCGGAACTCGCGCGGGATTTTCCGCGCTGGGCTGCAATGGCTCTCGAGGCAGTGACAACTTTCTTCCTGGTTCTCGTTGTTTTTGCCACTACCGTCGACGAAAAAGGCGCGTTCAAGTCCATCGCCGGCTTTGGAATCGGCCTCTCGATTACGCTGGGCATTCTCGTCGCTGGTCCCCTCACGGGCGCGGCTTTGAACCCCGCCCGAGCGTTTGGGCCCGCGCTGGCGGCGACCCACTGGGCCAATCACGGAGTCTTCTGGGTCGGCCCGCTGGCCGGAGGATTTGTCGCCGGCCTGCTCTACGATTCGCTCTATCTGAAAAAAGCTTGAGCCATTTTCAGTATTCAGTTTTAAGTCGTCAAAATTCTGCCGAACGAACCACTTACAAACTGCCCTCCTTCCGTACAGTTAACTAGCGCGCAACCTGCCTGCGCGGCTTGCTTGCCCACCCTTCCCGCGGATGCTAGTGTCGCGTATTAGTTGCATTCTTGCGGGGTTCACACGACATGGCCATCAGCATTGACGATCTTCTCCGCCGCGCGGTCGAAAACAAAGCGTCCGACTTGCATCTGAAAGTCGGCAATCACCCTTACTTGCGCGTGGACGGCCTGCTCGCGCCGCAAACCGACGTGCCTCGCGTCACGCCCGAAGAAATGCTCTCCATGGCGTTCAGCATGATGACCAACCGCCAGAAGCAAAAGTTCAAGGAAACAGCGGAATTGGATATGGCCTATGGCGTCGCAGGCCTGGGCCGGTTCCGCGTCAACGTTTTTCAGCAGCGCGGCAACGTCGGCATGGTACTGCGCGTCATTCCCACAAAAATTCGCACCACCGAAGAATTGAACCTCCCCGCCGTCATCTCGAAAATTTGCGAGGAGCAGCGCGGGTTGGTGCTGGTTACAGGAACCACCGGTTCCGGCAAGTCCACCACGCTGGCGGCGATGATCGACCGCATCAATGCCAATCGCGCCGATCACTTGATTACCATCGAAGACCCCATCGAGTTCCTGCACCGCGACAAAAAAAGTTTCATCAATCAGCGCGAAGTCGAAGTGGACACTGCGAATTTTTCCACCGCGCTGCGCGCTGCGCTGCGTCAGGACCCGGACGTGATTCTGGTCGGCGAAATGCGCGACCTCGAAACCATTTCCACGGCGCTGCTGGCCGCAGAAACCGGCCACCTGGTGCTTTCCACGTTGCACACCCTCGACGCCACGGAAACCATTCAACGTATTATCGCGGTCTTCCCGCCGCCGGAGCAGAAGCAGATCCGTTTGCAGCTTGCCGCCACGCTGAAGGCCGTCGTCTCGCAGCGGCTGGTGCGCCGCGCGGATGACAAGGGCCGCGTACCCGCCTGCGAAATCATGATCGCCACCGGTTACATCCGCGACTGCATCATCAACGCGGACAAAACGCGCTTGATCCATGACGCCATCGCCGCCGGCACCAGCCAGTACGGCATGCAGACCTTCGATCAATCGCTCTTCGACCTCTACTCGAAGCAGCTCGTCACGCTCGACGAAGCCCTGGCGCGCGCCTCGAACGCCGACGAATTCAAGCTGCGCATTCAGGGCATCCGCTCTGCCGGCGACTCCGCCCGCGAGGAAATGGCCTCGCAAATGGCCGACTTCGAGCGCTTCTCCCGCAAATAGTTCACAGTCGAAAGTTTAAAGTTGAAAGTCAGGAGAAAGAGTCTCCCCGAGGGGTGCCTCTTTCGATTTTGTCCTCTCGCCACTTCCTCTCAGCGTTTGCTCCGCGTCCTCTGCGTCTCTGCGTTATCTTTTTCTTCTTCCTTCAACTCTAAACTTTCAACTCTCAACCTCTTCTTTGTCTTTACTTCCTTACTTCCTTACTTCTATCCTTCTCTCCATGTTCTCCAGGCCCCGCCAACTTGAAACCGAAGAGGAGTTGTATGACGTCGCGGTGCGCGCGCTGATGCGGCGGGCGCATTCCGTCCACGAAATGAAGCAAAAACTGGAGCGGCGGAGCAATAACAAGCTGCTGGTGCAAGTGGTGATGGCGCGGTTGAGGGAAAACGGCCAGATCGACGACGCGCGGTACGCGCAGCAGTTCGCACGGCAGCGGACGGAGGGACGCAAACAGGGGAAGTTTCGGGTTGCGCGAGACTTGCGGGCACGCGGGGTGCCGGACGGGCACATCGAGGCGGCGCTGGAAGAAGCGGCCAAGGAAACCGATGAGGGCGCGATGGTGCGCCAACGGATCGAGCGGAAGCTGCGGGCGTATCGCGGGGAGATCGATGAGAAGAAAATGGCTTCCGTGTACGGGAGCCTGCTGCGGGCGGGGTTTTCCTCGGACGTGGTGCGGCGGGAATTGAAGGCGATGGTGAAAGAAGACATGCCAGAGATGGAGCCGGAATAAGAAGGGGTGCCGACAAGGCGATGGAGTCGGAGTAGAGTTCCAATTTGGGAAGAATCCCACCACACCCCCCTCTTTTCGTAAGAGTGGCAAACAAAAGAGTTACAGGATACGGAACTTGGAAGAGTGCGTAAGGAATTGAAAAGAAGAGATTTGCAAACTCGATTTTTGCGCGGGAGTGTGAACGGTAAACTGAAAACGAGGAGCGAGGGATACGCCACCCGGCAGTTTTCGTAAGAGCGGATTCTAAAGGGGTTACAGGCGTCACATTTTGTAAGTGCGGGAAGTAAAGGAGTTGCGGTGACGGGATTTTCGTCACGTGACGAAACAGCGGGGTTCGGCGAGGGCGGTTGCTAATGAGCACGACTGACGTTAAAATATAGTACAGTACTTGTCAATATAAATTTGCGGGCCGTGACGGGTAGCTTGTTCAAACTTGCCGGAAATCGACAGGTCCTCGGAATGATGGGCAACGGATTACGCCAAGGCAATTTTCAGAAACTTGAGGGTGCGGTCCCAGGCTAGCTTCGCGCTGGCGGGGTCGTAGACTTGGGGGCGGGCTTCGTTCATGAAGGCGTGCTGGGCGTCGTAGCGATAGATCTCGAATTGAGATTTGGATTGCTTGAGGGCGGCCTCGAGGTCGTTCACCTTCGCGGGGGTGCACCAGCCGTCTTGGTTCGCAAAATGGCAGATCAGGGGAATTTTGATTTGCTTTAAATCGGCGACGGGGACGTCCGGAATTCCGTAGAAGCATGCGCCGACGTCCATTTCCGGGACGCGGGTGGCGGAGAGGATGGTCAGCGCGCCGCCCATGCAAAAGCCGCCCACTGCGACTTTCTTGGAGCTTTGCTTCAGGTGCTGGACGGCGCCGCGAATGTCTTGCTCGGCGGCATCGGGAAAGTTGAGGTTGGCCATCATGTGGCTAGCCTCATCTGAGGCTTTGGCGAGCTTGCCGCGGTAGAGATCCGGGACGAGCGCTCGGTAGCCGGCTTCGGCGAGCCGGTCGGCGGTCTTCTTGATTTGCTCGTTCAGCCCCCACCACTCCTGGATGCACACAAATCCGTGCGCGCCCGATCCTGTTTTGGGAGTTGCCAGATAGCCCGGGCAAGTCTTTCCGTCCGGCCGCTTAAATTGAATCATTTCACCCATGAAGGGCTCCCGGTCAATGTGGCATCCAACCGCTATGTTATGACGGTAGCCTGATTTTTTGTGTGAATAATCACTGGAGCCGAGGGCGCAGCAGTGCTGCGCCCGTACAATTGCTGGGGGTGGTGTGGTCTGCGATAATGCGGGGATGGATTCGCTAGAAGAAACGAGGCAGACGTGACGGGGAACGAGATACGCGAGATGTTTTTGCGGTTTTTCGAGAGCAAGAAGGGCGCTGATGGCCAAGGCCACCGGCGGGTGCGGAGCTCGTCGCTGGTGCCGCATGGGGACGCTACGCTGCTGTTTACGAATGCGGGGATGAACCAGTTCAAGGACGTGTTTCTGGGGCTCGAAAAGCGGGATTACACGCGGGCGACGACGGCGCAGAAGTGCGTGCGGGCGGGCGGGAAGCACAACGATCTGGAAAATGTGGGGTTTACGAAGCGGCACCATACGTTTTTCGAGATGCTGGGAAATTTCTCGTTTGGGGATTATTTCAAGAAGGATGCGATTGCTTATGCGTGGGAATTGATCACTTCGCCGGACTGGTTTGCGATTCCAAAGGACAAGTTGTATGTCACGATTTTTAAGGGCGATTTTTGGGGCGGTAGGACCAATTTTCCCCGCGACGACGAAGCTCATGATCTGTGGCTTGCACAGGGTGTCGCCAGAGACCGCATCTACGAATTCGGCGTCAAAGAGAACTTCTGGGCCATGGGCGATACCGGCCCATGCGGACCGTGTAGCGAGATTCATTACGACATGGGCCCCGCCGCGTCAGACGACGGCCACACGGATTGCAAATTCGGTTGCGATTGCGGCCGCTACGTAGAAATCTGGAATCTCGTCTTCATGCAGTACAATCAGGTGGAAGTAGAGCCGTTCGACCCAAAGTTGGGAAGAGTATTCCGCGACGATCCTCTGCCCAAGCCTTGCGTGGACACAGGTATGGGCCTCGAACGCGTCGCCGCCGTCCTCCAAGGCGTCACCTCCAACTACGATACTGATTTTTTTGTCCCACTCATGAAGCGCGCCGCGGAGCTCTGTGGCGTCGATTTTGCGCGCGAAGAAAAACTCGAAGAAGGCAAAGGAGGCGCCGCTTCTCTCCGCGTCATCGCCGATCATGCCCGCGCTGCGACATTCCTAATCTCCGATGGGGTGCTGCCCTCTAACGATGGGCGAGGCGGAGTACTGCGAAAAATCATTAATCGCGCCCTATATCATGGCCAGACGCTCGGCATGGGCGAGCCCTTTTTGTACAAAATGAGCGTTCAGGTCATCGAGATGATGAAAGACGCCTATCCGGAACTCGCGGCAAACGCTGAGAGGGTTGCGGCGGCGATCAAGGCCGAGGAGAAACGTTACAAAAGGACTTCCGAGGAGGGCATCCGCGTCCTAGGTCTCGCTCGACCCCATCTCTCTCAAGACGCACTGAACATTTATAAAGGAGCGGCTCTCACTGCTACGGGCCCCGGCGGCACCTCCTCTGTTCTTTCTCTTTTCGGTAACGAACCAACCCTTGGGATTTGGATGGAGGTTTGTCGAGCTGGGCAGGGTCAAGCCAATCTGCGCAACATGATTGCTGCGCGAGCCGTAGGCATTCTGCCGGGATCAGAGATCTTTAAGCTCCACGACACCTTCGGTCTCAGGCCAGACTTTGTTGATGATGTCATCAGGAATTATGGCTTGGCCGTTGACTGGGAAGGCTACGAAGCCGAGATGGAGCGTCAGCGCCAGCGAGCGCGCGCGTCGTGGAAGCGTGGGGCGAAGGAGGCGGCCAAACCTATTTATGCCCAAATCGCGAGTGCGTTCGGGCCAACGGGATCGGATTTTTATCGTGTGACCACAGCTAAAGATTGCAAGATTGAAGCGATCGTGAAGGCCGGAACTTCCGTGTCCCAGATGGAGGCTGGCGAGACGGCGGAAGTCATTCTGGACCGTACGGCGATTTATGCGGAATCGGGGGGGCAGGTGGCGGATATCGGGGCGTTCTACGACAACTCCGAATCGCAACTGCTGGCGGAGGTGACGGGAGCGTTTTATCCCGTGGCGGGGCTGGTGGCGCACAAGGTTGTGGCGAAGGAGACGCTTCGCGTCGGGGATCGCGTGGCGGTGGTGGCGGATGCGGAGCGGCGGGCGCGGATTATCCGGAACCACTCGGGAACGCACCTCTTGAATGCGGCGCTGCGAAATATTCTGGGGACGCATGTTAAGCAGTCGGGCTCGCTGAATGCGCCGGAGCGGCTGCGCTTTGACTTTTCGCACTTTGCGCATGTGGATGCGGAGGAGTTGCGGGACATCGAGCAGCAGGTAAACGACGAGATCCGGCTGAACACGGAGATCGAGACGAACGTGACTTCGCTGGAAGAGGCGCTGGCCTCGGGGGCGCTGGCGTTTTTCGGGGACAAGTATCCGGAGCAAAACGTTCGGGTGGTGACGATTCCCGATCCGCGGGCGGCCCGGGGTTTCTACTCGAAGGAGCTTTGCGGCGGGACGCACGTGCAGCGCGTTGGGGACATTGGCGTGCTCAAGATTGTGAGCGAAGAGTCCGTAGCGGCGGGCGTGCGCCGCATCGAGGCGGTGACCGGCATCGGGGCGCTGGAGCATTATCAGCAGCAGGCGCAAATCCTGGAAAAATTGGCCAGCCAGCTTAATGTGGGGGAGGACGGCATCCTGGCGCAGGTTGAGAAGCTGGCTCAGACGGCCAAGCAACTGGAGAAGGAGCTGGAGGCGCAGAAGCGCAAAGGGGCGCTCAGCCAGATCGACGAGCTGGCGGGGCGCGTGCAACTTGTTAAAGGGATTAAGGTTATCGCTGCGGAAGTGCAAAACGTTGATCGCGAAGGACTTAGGCAGCTGGTGGACAGTTTGAGGCAGAAGCTGGGCTCTGGAGTGGTGGCGCTGGGCATGCCGGAGGACGGCAAAGTGGCCCTGATCGCCGGGGTGACCAAGGACCTGACGGCTAAAGTCCATGCTGGCAAGCTGATACAGGCACTGGCCAAGCAGGTAGGCGGTTCGGGTGGCGGCAGGCCGGACCTGGCCGAGGCTGGCGGAAAAGACACAGCTGGCCTAAAATTGGCCTTGGAGAGCGTCCCCTCCCTGCTGGAGCCCTTGTTATAATCTCGGAAGTGCTAGAACCGTGTCTTGCGGGAGACAGTTTCGAGTGCGTCCCTTGCCGGGCCGACATCGCACCTGCGGGAGCGGATTCGTAAGACAAGCCACTCACCTAGCGATCTACCCAAGCGTAGACCGTTCGGCGGGGGCCCTAGTACCGAAGGGACATTGACCGCTTGGCGACAATGTTGAAAACTGTACACTCTGTGGCCGGTTCCTAAATTTTTGCTTGCCTTCCCCAAGGCACGACCCCGACCAAGCCGGGGTAAAAGTCGAATGATGAAACGCACGGCAATCACGGCAGGGCTCCATCTAGCGACGCCGGTCCTTTGCGCGACTCTTTTCGCAGCCTTTTTCGCGCAGGGCGCCAGGGGCCAGATCGCCAAGGTCGTTGACGACGCGGGACGACACTTTTTTGTAAACGCCGAACCGCCGGTATCGGCCAAGCTGACGGCCTCGAAAGCACGCACTAACATTTACTTGCCCGCCGAATCTTCTTTTTCGGGACGCGGCCGTCCGGCAATGGATATCGGCCGTGACGGCGTCGAAAAACTCGTTCGAGAAGCGGGGGACCGCCATCGCGTGGACCCTGCACTAGTCCGCGCGGTGATCGAAACGGAATCGAACTGGAATCCCAAGGCGTATTCCCACAAGGGAGCCGGCGGATTGATGCAGTTGATTCCGACGACAGCACAACGATACGGAGCTTATGACGTTTTCAACCCGCAACAGAATATTGATGCCGGGGTTAAGCATCTGAAGTGGTTGCTACAACGATACAATGGCAACCTGGATTTGGCGCTGGCGGCGTACAATGCGGGAGAGGGTGCTGTTGATCGTGCTCACGGCATCCCGGCGTATCGAGAGACGCGCGACTATGTACAGAAAGTACAGAATGCCTATTTCCGGCCGGGTTCGGGGCGTCTTGCGGATGCATTCGTCAATAGCCGCGCGATCCACAAAGACGTCGCAGCGGACGGCCGCATCATATTCACGAACGAATAAAAACATTCTTAAGTTATGAGTGGTTCGTTTTAGCTTTCGAGGAGCCCTATTGCGGGCCTCGAAAGTCTGAAACTTATTGCCGAAGAGAGTTCCGGTTTCCGGATACGATGGAGTGGCGTTTGGGGGATGTAGTTTGATGTTTGGGGGCAAAAAAATTTTGCACAAGAGCTTCGCCCGTCTTTCGCCGGTTTTTGTGTCGCTGGGCTGCGTGCTGGCCGTAGCGACTGTTGCGCCGGCGAAAACGAATGGGGAAGCCGAACCCACGGCTGCGGTGAGGCGTCAGGCCGCCTCCGCGCAATTCGCGCGAGCTGAAGAGCAGCGCGCGCTGCTGAACAGCAAATCCAGCGAAAAGCGCACGCTGGCGGATTACAAACAGGCGGTCACCGGCTATCGCCGCGTGGCCTTGATTACGCCGCGAGCTCCCGAAGTCCCCGATTCCCTTCTGGCCATTGCGGAACTCTACACAGAGATGGGCGACCGGTTTGGGCGCAGCTACTACCAGTCGGCAGCAGATTCGTACCAATTCCTGGTGCATGAGTATCCGACGAGCCGGTATTGCCAGGATGCGATCCTGCGAGCGGCGAAGCTGCAACGCGATCAGCTGGGAGACGGGGCGCTGGCGAAAAAGACTTATGAGGATTTCCTGAAACGCTATTCGCGTTCGCCGAGGAAACGCGAAGCGCAAGAAGCACTGGCGGAATTGACGCTGCTGCAAAACAGCGACGCGCCGCCGGCGACAAACAGCGCAGCGTCAAATTCAGCGGCGGCACAGCCAGTTGCGGAAGAAACGCGCGCGAAGGCGCCGGTGCATTCCGGGGGCAAGTCGGTTAACCGATCGGGATCGCGGGAGATTCCGAGGGTGAGGCGGATTCGCGCGGCTGCCAGCGGGGATGCAACGCGGGTGACCATCGATCTTGAGGACAGCGTGCAATACACTTCGGGGCGCATCGCGAATCCCGAGCGGATCTTTTTCGATTTGCACGCGGCGCGGCTGACGCCGGAAGTCGCTCGCGGAAATATCCGCGTTGACGGCGGCCTGCTGACCGCCGTGCGCGTGGCGCAAAATCATAATGGCGTAGTGCGCGTGGTGCTGGATGTGAACGGAGTAAAGGATTACACCGCTTCGCTGACAAACAATCCGCCGCGGCTTTTGGTCGATCTCTACGGAAATTCTCCGTCAACAGCGCCGGTCCGCACGGCCAAGGGGAAACGGGAGCAGGAAGCGACGGTCGAGGATTCGAGTGAGAGGGCGGCGGGGGCGAACAGCGAAGAGCGAACGGTTCAGACCGCGGCGCCGAAGGGTTCGGGAGCAGACGCGGAGTCCGCTTCGGAGCAAGTTGCGGCGAATTCGAAGAGCGCCATCCATGGCGCGATTAACGGTTCGGCCGCGGCGAGCGATTCATCTGCGGTGGCGCGCAATTCCCTGCCGGGAGTGAGAAACGCGAAATCGAAGTCAATCAAAGCCACCGCAACGGGCGCGAGGCCCGATTTGATCCGGGCGGCGAGCGCGCCACAGCCGACGCGCGATGGGCAGTCCACGCTGACGCGCGCGCTGGGCCTGAAGATTGGAAGGATCGTGATCGACGCAGGCCACGGAGGCCACGACACGGGAACGATTGGCCCGACCGGATTGATGGAGAAAGACCTGTGCCTGGACGTGGCGCTGCGGCTGGGGAAAATCATCGAGCAGCGGCTGCCGGGCGCGGATGTGGTCTACACGCGTTCCGACGATACGTTTGTTCCGCTGGAAGAACGGACAAACATCGCGAACCAGGCCAAGGCGGATCTGTTTATTTCGATTCATGCGAATTCGAGCAGGGACCACGCGGCGCGCGGCATCGAGACGTACTACCTGAACCTGAAAGGATCGGCGGAAGCGATGGAAGTGGCGGCGCGGGAAAACGCCACGGCGCAGGGCGGCGTGCACGAACTGCAGGATCTGGTGATGAAAATCGCGAGGACGGAAAAGATTGATGAGTCCAAGGAGCTTGCGGAGGACATCCAGGATTCCCTCGCCAAGAGAATTCAGAAGAGCAGCAAGCCGGTGAAGAACCGCGGCGTGCGGAAGGCGCCGTTTGTGGTGCTTATCGGAGCGGACATGCCGTCGATCCTGACGGAGATTTCGTTCCTGAGTAATCCGGCGGACGAACAGATGCTTAAGAAACCCGAGCAGCGGCAGAAAGTGGCCGAAGGGCTGTATCAGGGCATGGCCAGCTACCTGGAGAGCATGAACAGCGTGACGATGAATTTGCCGGCCAAAACCGGCGCCGGGCACCCCAGCGCGGCAACGGTTGAACAATCTCGCAACCAAAACTAGGCAGTTGGTGTCTAATAGAGGCCGGGATGCGAAAGTTTCATCTCATCTACGCATTATCGCTGGCGCTTGGCGCCGCACCGTATTCCTCTGCTCAGCAGCAAGTGCTTCCAAGTCATTTCAGCAGTTGGACGTGCAGTCCCGGCGCCGAAGACGTGGAATTCGATAGGATCCCCAACTTCTCTGACTTAACGAAGGAGGCAGGACTCGCCGAAAATGAATTCTGCGATTATTTTTCCGGCACGGCCAAGATTCACGTGGATTTGCAGAAATATAGCGATCCCAGCAGCGCGTATGAAATGTACACGGCGCTGATTCGCCCGGACATGCATCCATCGACGCTGGACAAGACTTCGGCCGTGGATGGCGACAGATTATTTGTCCTGGCGGGGAGTTCCATCCTTCAAGTTCGCCCCACGCCGGCAATCTCCACGGCAGATTTGGTTACGTTGGTGAACACCGTGAGCGCGCATGCCGACCAGACGCCGCTGCCGCCGATTCGAACGTACTTGCCGCGAGGCTTCACCGACGGGACGCAGAGATATGCGCGGGGACCGGCTGCATTTCTGAATGCGATCGCTTCATTGAAGCAAGGCGAATTCGCGAACCTGGCCGGTGAAGCGGGCTTCCATTCACAGGCGGAGGCGATGCTCGCGCACTACCGGGCAGGAAAAGACGAGGCGGTGCTGCTGCTGATCGAATATCCGACGCCGCAACTGGCGGAGCAACACCTGAGACATCTGGAACAAGCGCTTTCGCCGGCGGAGAAGCAGGCCGGAACGACAATTGAACGCAGGGGCTCTCTACTCTCGCTGGTGCTGAAGCCGTCCTCAGCGGCATATGCCAATTCGCTGCGGAACGCCGTAAAATACGAAACGGAAGTGACGTGGAACGAACCACACCAGACGGTCACCGATCCGCCGTTGCTGACAACCCTGGTCAAGATTATTCTCGGGACCGGCTTCTTTATGGTAGTGGCCGTGGTGCTGGGCGTGGCGTTTGGCGGAGTGCGCGTGTTGGCGAAAATCTTTTTCCCGGGCAAGGTTTTTGACAGGCCGGAACAGATGGACGTCCTGCAACTTGGGCTTTCCTCAAAGAGAATCAATTCCCGCGATTTCTACTAGCTTGCTGCCGGAAACGTCAATATAACGAACCGCTTTCCCTTGCGTCCAATGGGTGACGGACCCTTTCGCCATTTTGCTCTTTTCCATCAATGTCGTAAGATTTGAGCCCAGGTAGAGGCAAGCATGGGCTCATTTTTATCTGTCAATCGAAGAGCGGGAAGGCTAATCATGGAAAAGCGGGAGGGCGCTTTGCTGCTGGCACTGGCGGCGGGTGCGTTTGTGTCCGGCTGCCAGAAAAGCGCGGCCGACAATCCGCCAGGCGCCGCTGCGCCTGCCATGCCGGTTCAAGTACAGATTGCTCCCGCGGTGAAAATCCCGGATACGACCGAGTATCTTTCCATCCTGAAATCGCGGCACTCGGCGGCGATCAATCCGCAGGTTGAGGGAGAGATTACGCGGATTTTCGTGAAGTCCGGCGACCATGTGAAAGCAGGGACGCCCTTACTGCAGATCGATCCGCTGAAGCAGGAAGCCACGGTGAACAGCCAGGAAGCGTCGCGCACGGCGCAGGAAGCAAACCTGCGCTATGCCAAGGTTTCACTGGAGAGGGCGCAGAAACTGTATGACGCCGGAGTGATCAGCAAGCAGGAAATGGACAATGCGCAGACGGGCTACGAAGCGGCACTGGCGCAAGTAAGGGCGCTCGACGAACAGGTGAACCAGCAAAAAGTGCAGCTTCACTACTTTAGCGTGAAGTCGCCGATGGACGGTATCGTCGGAGATATCCCGGTGCGCATGGGCGACCGGGTGACGGTTGCGACGATGCTGACCACCGTTGACGAGCCCGGAGCGCTGGAAGCTTACATTTACGTTCCGGCCGAACGCGCCAAGAACTTGAAAGCCGGATTGCCCGTGCGACTGCTGGACACCGCGGGAAATTCGGTCAGCGAGACGCGCATCACGTTTGTGTCACCGCAGGTCGAGACGGAAACACAGACGGTTCTCGCCAAGGCAACGATTGAGAATCCGCAAGGCAAGCTGCGAATCGCCCAGCAGGTTCGCGCGCAGGTTACCTGGGGCGTTCACGAAGGCCCGGTGATTCCCGTGCTTGCCGTGCTGCGCATCAATGGCCAGTTCTTCGCGTTCGTTGCCGTCAGCGAAGGCAAAGGAACGGTGGCACGGCAGATGCCTTTAAAGCTTGGCGATACGATCGGCAATGATTTCGTGGTTCTCGATGGGCTCAAAGCCGGGGATCACTTGATCATTTCCGGGACGCAATTTTTGCAGGACGGCATGCCGGTCACGGAGCAAATTCAGAGCAAAGGCCAGAGCAATTCGGGCCGGTAGTCACGTCGACTTCATGAACGGCACCACTCCACTCCCAGCAAAGGCGGACTCCGGCCTTGTTCGTTGATTTCTTCATTCGGCGGCCGGTATTTGCCACGGTCTGCGCCCTGTTCATCATCCTTGCGGGAGCGATCTCCATTCCCACGCTTCCGATCGCAGAATTACCCGACCTGGCGCCGCCGCAAGTCGTCGTCAGCAGCGGCTACATCGGAGCAAATGCCCAGACGGTCGAAACCGCGGTCACCATTCCGCTGGAGCAAGCCATCAACGGCGTGCAGGGCATGAAGTACATCAGCTCGACGAGCGGCAACGACGGATCGAGCCAGATCACGGTGGTATTTGACGTAACCCGAAATGTCGACCTAGCCGCGGTGGACGTGCAAAACCGAGTGAACCAAGCACTCGGCAGGCTGCCGAACGAAGTCAAGAACACGGGAATCATCATCACGAAGCAGATTGGCGGATTTGTGTTTGGCGCGGGCGTGTATTCCGATACCGGGCAATACGACAGCCTGTTCCTCAGCAATTACATGGACGTGTACGTCAAGGATGCGCTCAAGCGCGTGAAAGGAGTTGGCGACGCGATCATTTTCGGCGAGCGCAAATATGCCATGCGCCTCTGGCTCGATCCGGCGAAATTGGCGCAGCGCGGACTGACGGCCACAAATGTGCTTAGCTCCCTGCAGGAACAAAACGTGCAGGTCGCTGCCGGACAAATCGGGCAGCCGCCGTCGCCGGAAGGGCAGTCTTACCAGATCAGCGTGCGGGCGGTGGGGCGCCTCAGCGAAGCCTCGCAATTCGACAACATCATATTGAAAACGGGAACAGATGGGACGCTCGTTCGATTGAGAGACGTCGGACATGCGGAGCTGGGCGCGGAGAATTACGGCACCATTCTTCGATTCAACGGCCATGACGCAGTCGGACTGGCGGTCACCCAGCTTCCAGGCGCCAATGCGCTGGATGTGGACAAGGCCGCAAAGGCGGAGCTGCTGCGGCTCTCCAAGAATTTTCCTCCGGGGATCAAGGCAGCCGTGGCGTTCGATACCACGACAGTCATCGGTGAATCCATACGCGACGTGCTGATCACGCTGCTGCAAGCCATCGCGCTGGTCATCATTGTCATCTACGTGTTCTTGCAGGACTGGCGCAGCACGTTCATCCCCGCGATTACCATCCCCGTTTCGCTGATCGGCACATTCGTTTTTGTGAAATTGCTGGGATTCTCGATCAACACGCTGACGCTCTTTGGGATCACCCTGGCAACGGGGCTGGTCGTGGATGACGCGATCGTGGTGATTGAGAATGTGGAGCGGCACATCGTCGAGGGCATTACGGAGCCGCACAACGCCGCATCCGTGGCGATGAAGGAAGTGGCTGGAGCGGTGGTGGCGACGTCGCTGGTTCTGGTGGCGGTATTCGTCCCGGTCGCGCTATTTCCGGGAACCACCGGAATTCTCTTCCGGCAATTCGCGTTGACGATCGCTTTTTCCGTCGCTATCTCAGCCTTCAACGCGCTGACCCTGACTCCGGCGCTTTCGGCTATCTTCCTCGGGAAGCATCGAGAGCGCGCAAAGGGCCGCTTCTTCAAATTGTTCAATGACGGCTTTAGCGCCGGCGCACGGTTCTATCAAAGCACGGTCCGCCGGGCCCTGGACTGGCGGCTGGCCTCATTGCTGCTCTTTTTTGCGTTGCTTGGCTGCACGTACTGGCTCTACCAGCGGGTTCCGCGCGCCTTCATCCCGGAGGACGATCAGGGCTACCTGATGTTCATCGTGCAAGCCCCACAAGGGGCGTCTCTCACGTACACGCGGGATGTCTGCGGCAAGGCGGAAGAAGTGATCGCGCGCGATCCGGAAATCGACGGCGTCTTCACGGTTGTCGGGTTTGGCGCTGCGGGCTCGTCCTCGAATCAAGCGATACTGTATGCAAATCTGCGGCCTTTTGAGAAACGCAAGGGAGACGTGCACTCAGCGGCTGCAACGATCCAACGTTTGCGCGGTTCTCTCTCGGCGGTATCAGGCGCGATCGTGGTTCCTTTTAATCCGCCCGCAGTGTTCGGACTGGGGCAGTTCGGGGGCTTCCAGTTTGAGTTAGAGGATCTTGGGCGCAACTCGCTGCAAAGCATCGCGGAAACGGCAAACAAGCTGGCCGCACAGGGGAATGCCAGCAAAGATATCGTAGGTCTTTTCACCAGCTTCACGGCAAACGACCCGCAATATTTGGTGCGCATCGACCGCGAAAAGGCGAAGAGTCTGCAAGTGCCCCTCAGCCAGATCACGAACGCTTTGCAGGTCTACATGGGCTCGGTCTATGTGAACGATTTCGATTTCAATAACCGCTCGTACCGTGTCTATGTGCAGGCCGACAGTAAATTCCGCTCGCAGCCAAAGGACATCCGGCAATATTATTTGCGCTCCGACACGGGTAAGATGATTTCGCTCGACAACCTCGTGACGGTCGAGCAAACCGCAAATCCGCAAGTCATCCCGCATTACAATCTTTTTCGCTCGGCGGAAATCAACGGAGCGTCCGCGCCGGGCCATAGTTCCGGGGAAGGCATCGCGGCAATGGAAGCGCTCTCCAAGCAGGTCCTGCCGAACGGGATGACGTTCGAGTGGAGCGGATTGTCGCTGGAAGAAATCGAGTCCGGCGGAAAAGCGCTGATTCTTTTTGCATTAGGCCTGGTGGTGGTGTACTTGACGCTGGCGGCGCAATACGAGAGTTACGTGCTTCCGTTTATCGTGCTGCTGGCCGTGCCTGTCGCGATTCTTGGCGCGCTCGGCGCGCAAGCACTGCGCGGATTGCAGAATGACGTGTACTGCCAGATTGGACTTGTCATGCTGATCGGACTTTCCAGCAAAAACGCCATTCTGATCGTCGAATTTGCGGAGCAACTGCGCGGGCAAGGCATGTCGGTTGTGGAAGCCGCGGTGGAGGCAGCTCGCATCCGGCTGCGGCCCATCTTGATGACCTCACTGGCGTTCATCCTGGGCGTCGTGCCGTTGGTCTTGGCACAGGGCGCGGGTCGCGCGGGCCGCGTTTCCGTCGGCACGACGGTCTTTGGCGGAATGATTGCGGCGACCACGCTGAATTTGGTGTTCATTCCGGTCCTGTATGTGATCGTGCGAAGCATCATTCCCGGGCGCGATGCGCCGGCTAACGCCGTAGCTGAATGAGAAGCATGCCCAAGCAAGACGCGCGCCCGCGATATGGAATGAAATCCCGCTTATTTTTCAGTACGATTTAGCTATGCCGCCATGCACTCTTTCGCGACGTTCGTTTCTCACCCTTTCTGCAATGCTGCCGTGGGCGCTTTCGGTTCGGGCCTCGACATCGATTCCGCTGGGACTGGAACTTTATTCTGTCCGCGATGAATTGAAAAAAGATCCGGAGGGCACGGTTCGCGCTGTCGCACAGATGGGTTATCAGGGCGTCGAATTCTATGCGCCGTATTTCGAGTGGTCCGAGAATCAAACCAAGCAAATGAGAAAGCTTCTGGACGAGCTCGGCATCCGATGCTTCTCGACGCACAACAGCAGTTCCTATCTGAGCGCGGAAAATATCAGCCGGGCGCGCGACATGAACTTGATTCTGGGCAGCAAATACGTAGTGATGGCTTCGGCGAATCCAAAACCTGGTCCGGACGGCTGGAAGGCGGTCGCCGATTCGCTGAATTTTGCAGCCGATCGGCTTGAATCGTCCGGTTTGAAGGCGGGATATCACAATCACCGGCCGGAGTTCACCCCGGCTGGGAACCAGCGACCTATCGAAATCCTCGCCAAGAATACGAAGCCCTCGGTGATGCTGCAACTGGATGTGGGCACGTGCCTGGAAGCGGGTTCAGATCCCGCAGCCTGGATTCGCGCGAATCCAGGGCGAATTCGCTCTCTCCATCTCAAGGATTGGTCACCGGAACCCGCGAAGGGTTACACGGTCCTGTTCGGGGAAGGCGCCGCCGACTGGAAAAACATTTTCGAAGCAGCCGAAGGTGGAGGCGGAGTGGAGTATTACCTGCTCGAGCAGGAAGGCAGCCGGTTTTCGGAAGTCGAAACCGCGCGCCGCTGCTTGCAGTCTTTCCGGCTCATTCGTCCGGAATGATGGCCGGTCGTCAGAAAGTTTCGTTCGCGATTTGCGCGATTCCGTTTCGGAACGGGGCCAAGGAAGGGCTCACTGGCCGCGTAGCACGCCTGGCGGGATGTCATTGCGACGCGCGAGGTCTTCGAGATCATCGAGATCACTCTGTGTTTCGTACACGCGCCACTGCAGGAGATCAATTCCGTCTTCGAGCGTGATGGCGATGTCGCCCTGGGCAAGGTTTATGCCACCCGTCGTCGTCTTAAGGGCTCTCGCATCTTCGATTGCCTGAAGATAGCGCTGAAGTCTATCTTCCCTGCGTTCGAGCTCAGCTCGCAGATCCGATGCCTGCTCAAAGTACCACTCAGGGTCCTGTGTCTCTACGTACCCAGGATCCCGTGGATCCATGTACGGTGAAGGCGCCGCGTCATGTGCCGTGGCGTCATCCGCGGCGGCTTCTTCCGGGTCTTGGCCTACCACCGAGATGAGACCGAGGCCCCTAAGTCTTTCGAGGTCCTCGTTCGTCCATACTACGGGTGTCCCGTCCGTCTTCCCCGCGCGCGGCTTGTTTGCCGCGCGCAGAGGAATGGCCAGGGTACTCAGGGCCAGTGAGGCAGCGAGTGAAAACGTCAGATAGCGATTCATCTCCCTCTCCTTAGTGTTTCGTCGACGGGGCGGGAGGAAAATGCTGGAACATTTTGTTCACGCCTTTGTCGAGGTTCTTTGTGTTCTTGTCGGCCTTATCGGAGAGCGTATCGCTCGATGAGCTTCGCCAGATCAATTTCTCTGTTTTTGCATCGAACAGATCGATCACTAACGTTCCCACTTTGTAGGTTTCGACGGTCGTGGTTGCGTCGCCAAATCCGCCGCCGAATCCCCAACGGCGGCCTCCCCCGAAGCCGTTATAGAACGTGTCCAGAGTTTGTTGAGTCTGAGTGGTCTCAATGGCATCAACCTCGACATCTCCTCCCGAGGGAACTTCCGTCCAACCTTTTGCCGCCAGAGCGCTGTTCACAGCACTCTTGATGCGGTCGACCAAGAGCGGGTCTTTCGTCTGAACCTTTTCCCAAGAGTAGGTCTTGTATTGACCAAAGTTTGCACTGTGGTCGTAGTCGCTCTTGACGTGTTGAGCGAACGAGACGGACGCTAGTAGCAGCATGAGTCCCACCGATGTTGCGATTTTTGATTGAAACTTCATATTTCCTCCTTCACCTTCTTCGATTTTTGTTGCTTCTCCAAATTCGTCAAGCTTTAACCATGCTAGTAACTTCGTGGGGCAATCGCATCGCCAAGGGCCGTTGCTCCCAAGTTCTTTCTTTTCCGACACTTGGGCGGTTTTTACTTTGCGCTCGATGCCATGAACCTGACACTGCTGTCAGTTTCCGGGCCGGTTTACCCGGAGCTAAACGACCGCATCGGCCTCGCAGCGCGAGACAAGAGCGGACCTGAATCGCGGACGGTTGACTAGAACGCAAGGTCCGCCTCCGGCCGCGAGAGTCCCAGCCTCCTCATCTTGCCCATCAGAGTGGTGCGCTTGAGGCCCAGGCGGACGGCGGCGCCCCTCGGTCCCCCCACTACCCAGCGCGTTTCGCGAAGGACTTTCAGGATGTGACCCGACTCCACCTGCTTCAGAGTGGTCGCGGCAGGCTCAATCTCGAAGGGCGATTTCAGGTCGTCGAGCGGTGCGTCGAGTGTCGATCCAGTTGTCAAGATCACCGCTCGTTCGATGAAGTGCTGAAGTTCGCGAATATTTCCGGGCCAGGAATGCTCGACCAAACGCGCGATCGTGGACGGCGGGATTGTGTCAATCTGTTTGTTCATCCGCCGGGAGAATTCCTGTACGAAGAATTCCACCAGTAACGGAATGTCCTCCCAGCGTTCCCGAAGCGGAGGGATCGCGATAGGAAAGACCTTGAGGCGGAAATAAAGGTCGTCGCGAAATTCCCGGTCGGAAACCATTTGCGCGAGATTTCGATTGGTCGCTGCAACGAATCGCACGTCGACTCGTTGAGTTTGCGTGCTTCCCAGTCTTTCGAACTCCTGCTCCTGCAAAA
>Ga0209648_10001557_pt1 | contig 18679 bp, 30 predicted proteins | sample GraSoi2013_115cm_FD_185830 | JGI IMG/M metagenome (GOLD analysis project Ga0209648, IMG submission 185830) | Grasslands soil microbial communities from the Angelo Coastal Reserve, California, USA - Sample 9_17_2013_115cm (SPAdes) (version 2) | ecosystem: Environmental > Terrestrial > Soil >...
CCGCCGACGCAATAGTGGTGGAGACAGCCCGAGCTTCGCTCAACCAGCCCACCCTTACAACCCAGCCGCTCCGAACCGTCGCACTAATCAAGGCGGTGGATTCTCTCGCGCCCAAGTGCTGGCGTCGGTCGCGAGGATGCGAACCAACGACAACATCCGTTTGGCTTGCATCGAGGTCGTCTATCACCGACGCTCGCCCAAGGTGGTTGCTGAAAGACGTGCTATCGAGTGGGGGAAGTTACGAACGTACGCCACGAGGGTTCGCCAGCGCATTCGTGGCGGGGACAAGGCAGTGGAAGAAGCCAATAAAAACGCGGATTCCGAGGCGTTAGTGTACACAGCTTGAGTGAAGAGTGAGGAGGGCTTATGGAACTAAAACACGCTGAATCTGAGACTTTCGAGACCCCCGAGGCGCGCACCGCATTCATTTCCGTGGAAATCGGACGACGAGGAATCCAACGTGTCTACATCATCTCGGATGCCGACGGGGTGGATGAACAGGCCGATGCGCACATCTCCTTGCTCAAGTGATGTTCCAGTTGATGCTTCTAGACGACGGCTTGAGGTTAGAGAGCGGGTCGGTGGATTCGGGAACGTTCGGAACACCGACAAGCTGAGCGCAATTTCTGAAAGTAAACAATCAGGCGGCCCCAGTGTGACTAGCACTGGAAGCCGCCTTTTTACTCACGCTCCACTAACCTCGGAATAGCAGGCGATAGAGGTGGCAAAGTGCCCACCAATCAAGCATCACCGTAGCTACTAGAGTGTGGATACGGTGTACGACGTTGGTGTCACGAGGGACTACTCTTTCGAGGAACTGCATTTGACTTCTCACTTTGGGGCGCATTGGACGCCCCCGGTTGGATTTGTGTTTACTGCTATTCGACGGCGTGCGTACGGCCCCGGCGTCGTTCCTAGTTTGCCGAATCGAGAAGCAACGCAACTGATGCGCGCAACGAGGCAGTGAACAAACCAATAGTAGTAAGTAGGACTCATCCGATTCGTCCAAGCCAATCTTGGGGACACGAGCGGTATCGAAGATTGGCGAGGACAACATGGCAGTGGAAGAAATCACGCTCAGCAGAGCGTATGTCAGCGGTTTGAACGACGAAATCAAGCGACTCCGACAACGAGTTGCGGAGTTTGAAGCGGAGTTGGCGGCGGTGAAAGCCGAAAGAGTTTCGAAGCAGTAGATGTGAGCGGCATCGTTTGGCGAACGATGTTGTGCCCGAATGCGAAAAGCGAAATGGGCGGAAGCCAAAAGAAAGAGGTGAATGACGCTTTGCCAGAGGCGAAGCGCGAATAAGAGGAACAACATGAGATATGACGGCGTGATAGTAAGGTACGACGAACGAAAGCAATGGGGCTTCATTCAAGGAAGTTCAGTAGATATTTTCTTCCACAAAGCTAATTGTGCAAAAGACTTCCAGCCTACGTTAGGCGCGAGCGTTACATACGAAATTGGAAAGCCGTTTAGTTTAGGAAAACCACAGCAAGCGGTTGACGTGCGCGGGGTGGAATCGTGAGCGCCCCGACATCACCAATGGTAGTGACACCGCTGCCAATCGCGGAGGCCATCGCCGAAAAGTTTGTGAAGATGGGTGCCCACGTAATGTTCACGCCTCGCGGCATGAAGGCGTGCAAGACCCCGGGTTGGGAGCAGATTGCGACCAACGACCTTGATACGGCGCTGCGTCTAGCGAAGCAAGACCCATTTGCAAACGTCATGCTGGTCGGCAAGAAGGACGGCATTTGGGGCTTGGACGACGACGCTGGCTTGGTCGAGGAGTACGAGAAGACGCACGGGCCGTTGAAGACGTACACGACGCGCACCGTCTCCGGCGGTCGCCACTTTATCTTCCGCCAGAACGCGGCATCGTGGGAGATGGGTAACGTCTCCGTCACCGACGAAGAGAAGCGCGAGTTGTTGTCGGCTCGTGTCGATGACCGCTATGTGATTGCCGCTGGTTCGTGGGCTTATCCAAACAACGACAAGACGAAGCCGTTGACCCAGTACACGGCAATCAATCCAGCAGCGACCTTCGAGGTCGCGCCACAATCTTTGCTGGACTTCATCAAGGCGAAAGATGCCGAGTGGAAGGCCAAGAAGTCGAAGAGCGCCACAAATCCGGGCGTTTCGCAGCAGGTGATGGAAGGTGGACGCAACAACTACTTGACCAGCCGCGCTGGTGTTCTCCGTAACGCAGGCGCGGGCTTCGATTCCATCTTGGCGGAACTGAGCCGTTGGAACGAGACCGAGTGCGTGCCGCCACTTCCAAAGAGCGAAGTTGAGGCCATCGCGAACTCGGTAGCGAAGTATAAAGAAGGTCCGCCACCTCTCCGTTTGAGCACGCTGGATGCTGCCGCACCTGTCGATGTTTCCGATTGGCGTTCACAGTTCCGCTCTGTTGGTGAGATGGACGACGGGCCGATTGTGGAAGTAATCAAAGGCGTGCTGCAAGAAGGGATTTGCTTCCTCGGTGCATCACCGAGCGACGGCAAGACGCTCGTCTCCCTCGCGATGGCGAAGGCCATTTCGACTGGTCAGCCGCTGTTTGGACTTTCCCAGTTCGCGGTGAAGGAACCGCGCACGGTCATTTACCTGATTCCAGAATCGCGTGACCGCGCATTTCGTAAACGTTGCGAAGCCTTCCGCATTCCGAACGATAAGACGAAGTTCATGGCTCGCACCGTGTCACTCGGTCCTACACTGCAACTCGATGACCCCATCTTGTTGCAGGCTGTGAAGGAGACCAAAGCCGTGGTGTTCCTCGACACCGCTGTGCGCTTTATGAAGGGGGCGGACGAAAACTCGGCGGCGCAGAATCGCTTGCTGGTGAACGACGTGATTAACTTGCTCGCGAACGGCGCAGTTTGCGTCGTGCTGGCTCACCATGCGACGAAGGCGTCACCCAACGAACCCATGACGCAAGAGAACATGCTTCGTGGTACGTCAGACTTCGCAGCGATGTGCGACCAGATTTACGGCATCCGTAAAGACCGCAACTTGTACGACAACGGGGAAGGCCCGATGGAACTGGACTTGGTCAACTTGAAGGACAGGGAACAGATTGGCGAGTTGACGAAGATTCGACTGGCCGCGTCCCAGAAGCGACGTGGGGATGTGGCCGCGACTTCCATCATCAACGCGACTGGCAACTTCCGCGTAATCGACAAGGACACGAACAACCAGCGCACCGTGCAGGACCTGCTTCACATCGTGAAGGGCGACGTGCTCATCACGAAGAAAGAACTAGCCAGAGTCACTGGCATGAGCGAGTACGAGGTCGAGTCGAAGTTGCGCTCCGCTGGCTGGCACCGCGTGAAGGGCGGCACGGAGGGCGCATCGCCTTGGCATCAAGACGTGGCGGGCGAGTGTCCTTACGGTCAACCCATCTCCACGAAGGTGATGCCTATCGACAAACCTAAGAAGCCAACGTTGAGGGACGCCATCCAGATGTTGAAGGACATGCTGGCGACCAAGTCTGAGTCCCAGACGATTCCAGTGGGGCGAGTGCTCGAAGAGGCCGGACGCAGAGGCATCACCGACACTCAGGTAAAGGATGCCCGCCGCGAGTTGAAGGTCAAGACGGGTGAGGACGGCGGGCTGTACTTGCTGGTGAAGCATGGGCAGCCGACAGAGGACGCAGCGGTCTTGGAGCCGACAGCGGTTTAAGCCGGATGGCGGTGCAGCCAAAGAGCGGTGCTCACCGCGCGGGCATCGACTTGGCCCGCATAACACCGAAAACAATGGGCGAGATATGCCTCAGCCAAACCGATAGGCGAACCCCCCAGTTCTATATACTGGGGGATTCGGCCATCGGTCAGGTTTTTGGGGAAACCGATGGGCGTAGACCGATACGCGAAAATTTCGTTCCGGCCATCGGTCTGTAACCGATTGATTCAAAATCACCTGCAGATGCGACCGATGGGCGAGACCGATGGGAGAAAAATCAGTTCACGTATCGGTACCGAAAACCGATGGGCGAGACCGATAAAAACAGCCCCCCTCCGGCATCGGTTTCGGCCATCGCTATTTGTTCGCCCCAGCGGGCTAGTAGATAAAGCCGGGTGGGCCGCGATTGTCAGGCGAATCCCTAGGAGCGAGGTTTTCAGGTTCGGCGCGTCCAGATGTAACTTTTCTACCCATAAATCTATGACAATCTGTAAGTTGGAGCGTTTTTCCGACACCTCTGAGCGAGCGTCCAGAGCTAAGTCTAAGCGTGACCGTAGGATAGGGCTGGAAAGCGTAGGGAAGACCGTCGCGGGGGCAAATCAGGGCAGGCGGGCCCAGTGGAGCAGACGTGAAAACGCCTCCCGGAGAGGTTCGAGAGGCGCTGTGTCTACGTGGTTATGTTGTGGTTAGGCGGCGACGGGTACCAGCTTCGCGAACGCGGCAGACATCGCGGCCTTGGCTTTCGCTCGCGCTTCGTCTTGCGTGACCGACGTGTACGCGGCAGTGGCTTTCAAGTCGCGATGATGTCCGATTTGCTGCAACGTGAAAACATCAAGACCAGCTTCCCATCCGTGGCGGATTACACTATGTTTCGCGACATGTGGGTTACGGCGACCAGCTTCGATGCCTGCGTGGAACGCAGCGTCTTCGAAGATGTCGTACACGGCGCGGCGCTTCATGCCTGCACCGAGGCGAGAAACAAAGAGCGAATTGTCGCTCGATTCCGGGCGCACGCGGAGCCACGCGGAGAGCGCACGCTTGCAGTCGAGTAGGGGAATGTCGTTCGATTCGATGATGGCATCGACTGGCAGGCTGTTCTTCTGCGTCTTGCAGACTAGTCGGCCCGTCTGCACGTTCTGCACGGTCAGCGTGCACAGTTCATTGGCTCGCAGGCCGAACGTGTACGCGAAGAGAATCATGCAGTGGTTGCGAACCGATTCGCGCTTCGCAGCGGTCAGAACGCTCAAGAGTTCGTCCTGCTTCCAGTACTTGATGGTGCTCATGTGGCCTCGCTTTCAATGTCGACAGTGTATACGATACCGTGTAAGCGTCAATAGTACGTCGGTACTGCCCAATTGTGAATTTCGTGCAGTGTGATGCCTAATAGAATCAGCAACATAACAAAGCATACATCGTCTGTGTACAAATCATCGCTGTTGACAGCGCGGCAAGTTGGAGTACGATTGAGGCATGGCGAAGGACCTGACAGCTATTCGCATCCCGGGCGAACTGGTCGAGGCGTTGAAGGAAATCAGCGCCAAGCCGGGGAGCTTCTACTCGGAGCGCACAACCAGTTGGTTAATCGTGCAGGCGGTAAAAGAGTTCATCGAGCGCCATCCTCAATCTAAGCCGAAGAGCAAGTAAGCACGGACTTACGCGAGCAACTGCACCCGCGTCGAGGTCCGTTCGCAGTGGCGCAGCCGTGGCGGTCTGAGTGGCTAGCCTCGGTGGGCAAGCAACGAGGGTCACCCTCCCGCAACGATTCGCAACGACCTCACGGGCAAGGCATCGAGCCGGAACGTCGGCGCTCCCGCAGACTTCCAGACCAGCGTTTGGCAATTCACATGCCCCTCGCAATTCCAGCGGCAAGGGACGTTAGGAATTTCGCAAACAGCCCATACGTAGTCGCCCCCATCCGGCTTTGAGTCACGGCGGCGTTTACGGTGGCAACACGCGCTGTGATGTCTCACACGGACGCATCCGCTAGGGTCCCCTTTCTGCATTAGAAACAGGCCCGGGGGCACTCACCAAATTTTCTAATAGAAAGGTACCTCGACGCGGCTACGTGGCGGGGTCATTTCGTCCGTACCAATTTTCTGGGTCCCTCTGACGAGGTTCCCGTGGAGTCACTATGGCAGTTGAATTGACAGCAGACCAAATTCTCGAACGCAGAGCGAAGGACGCTGAGCGCAAGAGAGAAGAGCGCAAGGTCGCGAGAGAGAAGAAGTTGAAACTAGCGGCTGAGAAGAAGGCGAACGAGGCGAAGAGCTTTCCCGAGTATTGGGCGCAGCAACGCGCCAACTTGACGGAGGCCCAGCGTGCCGAGTACGAGCAGCGCGAAAGCGACGTGCTCGACCTACAGTTCGCGATGGAGAAGTACATCGCAGGCAATTATGACGACGCGACGGATGTGGATGACCGCGTCCCGTTGGAAGCAATCATCGAGGAAGTGCAGTTGGAGGTTAAGACCCACGGGATTTGCGAGTCCATCATTCTTGTGGTCCCGAATCTGTGGACCGAGCAGGAGAAAGACCTCCGTGAGCGAATCGCAGCGAAGGGCGGGGCAACCGCAACGCTCTTGCAATACGGCTACCGTACCGCGCTTGAAGGTTTTCTGTACGAGCGTTTCTATCAGAAGTTTCTGATGCCGCGCACCGAGATTCCTCAATCGTTCACGACCATCACCTGTTTGTGTGGCGCAACCAGCAGCATCTCGGTCGAAGTTGCCAGACTTTACGCCGCGAGAATTTTCCGCTGTGGCCGCTGCATAGCGAAGGACAACGCAGGGAAAGTTGAACTCGCGAAATCCCTTGCAAAGGAGTACGGACAGGACCAGTCGCAGATTTACGACGGCTGGGGCCGTATCCGACTTTAGACATGGAAAATTTGTGCGCATGTAACTGTGGTACCCGCGTCACAGCGAAGAACAACCGAGGCAAACGCGGCCGGATGAAGTTTGCTCCCGGCCACAATCAGTTCCGACGTGAATCATCGGAGAGATTTCTCTCCGTATACCGCGCCCGACAAGGACGCAAACCAGCAGCAGTGAAATTGTATGAGGGTCGAGTGCCGATGCGTATTCACCCGAGGAAGGAGTCATGAGCTACAAAAATCTTGAACAGCAACAGCAGGCGTTGGAAGCCGCCAAGTACGAGAACGCGAAGCGTCTTACCCGCGTCCACGTTTACCAAAAGTATCAGCGTGTAGTGCCGTGCGATGCCAACGATAAAAGAATCTCAGACATCTGCAACAGGTGGCTGGGCGGTAACCCGGACGTGTTGCACAGTCTCGCCATTTTCGAAGAGGCATGTGCTGCCAATCCGACCGAGTTCAACTCGCTCGCGAAGCAGCTAGAGACAATCACTTGCGAACAGTTGATTGACCAGATTATCAGTTTGCTCGCAACAAAGGGCAAGGCCCACGACGACTTCACTCTCCGTTCGGAACGCACTCGCTTGAGGCCGTTCACCATCCCGATGTTGCGTGCACGCCTTCTCGATTTGCAAACCAAAGCACACATGGCAGGCCAATCCATGCAGCAATTAAAACAAGTTGTAGCCGATGCCCGCCCCACACCCGGCTATCCAGCATTGCCGCTCCAGTTGTTCGAGAACGGGCAGACCGTCACCGTGGATGCGCGTTACCTGCGCGGTTTGGATACCTATTCCTTGAAGCGCATGTGCCGCATTTACTCCACGGAAGCCGTCAACCAAAGATTGGCGGAAGGCTGAGAAGACTTTTTTATTTCCGCGCCCAAGGTGTCGGATAAGGAGAACCACAATGAACCAATCCCCAGAAGGAGCAGTACAAGTTTTTGATGAATTTGTGAGAGGCTTCGCCTCCCCCGACCTCATCTTGGACGCAAATTCACAGGAGGCGCGTAATAACGCGTCCCTGCTAATGGAGTACGTCGTCAAGAAGTATGGCTGGGTGACTATCAGTTACCTACAAGAGGCCGACCGCACGCTGGGTGCTCGACTCGCACGCGTGCCTGCGGCGAAGCAGCCAACCGCAGAAGAAATGGCCGAGAAAGAACGCTTGAAGCAATTTCATGACTACATGGAGTCCATCAAGCCGCAGCCTGATTTTCGCGAGCGAGCAAAGCAGGCGCAGGATAAGGCACAAGCAGAGAAGAATGCGAAGGCTCAGGAAGACGCAAAGGTTCAACTCGCCGTCGCAATTAGTGGCTACCAAGCCTACCGAGTAAATGGCGGGGGCATCGACTACACGGCAACAGAAATGGTGCAGAAAGAACTGCGCGGCGTCCGAGTCGGCAACGATTTTGTTCGTACACTGGCTGTGGTTCGCCAAATCATTCAGGAACTTCCTGACCACCCGAAGATGGGCGACGTTGCGCGAGTCGTCGAAAGTTTGAATGCTCGCTCCCTCAAGTCCCACCAACCAAGAGATTGTTTTGGAGACGAGGTAAGGGAAGTGGGCAAGCTGGGCGGTCTTCGATAATCCAATGATTCTTGACCTCGACAGGCTGAGGGATAAGCAGCCCCGTCTTTACGAGGTTGTCTTGAGCCACACTTCCGTAAGTAGCGGGACACATGACCTTGACCTCAGTGGCCTGCCGCCAGCGATTCGATTCGAACTTGCCGAAGAATCGCTGAAACAGGAGTGGAAAGTATCATCTGCGACACAGTCTACTGAGCCGCCATCTGCGTCAGAAACTCCGCCAGCCGCGCCAACAGAAACGCTTCGACCGTGGCAACTACCCTTAGACGCTACGGAGGCCCAAATACGCAATGCCAGTTTTCTCGTCAGAAGAGACTTAGCTAAGCGTCAGCACGAGGCGGCGGTTAGAGAAACGAGACGTGTGCTAGGTTCTCACAGCGTCAAATTTTAGTTCTACGCGTGAGGAACGAACGGCAGAAACCAACAGGGCAGCCGAAAGTTTCGGCTGCCTCTTTTATTTTTTGTCCCCGGTGTCGGAGATAGCGCAGAAGGTTAGGAGAAATTAATGCTTCTTTGCTCTTCTCGCCGCCAGAATCTTCGGCACGTACTCGGCTCGCGACCTCTGCGACCAGCGAAGCGACGTCAGTTAATGTTTTTATTAACTGCCAACCGAACTTGCGCAGGCCAGCATCCGCGACGTTTCATTGGGGCTCCGAAGATTCTGCCTTGAAGTAGGCAACCACGCTCGCACTGAGTTCATAGGCTTCGCCTGATTTCTCTTCGGCGGCAGCACGCAGAAGCCGAACAAGTGATTCTGCGTCTTCCACCACAAAGCGGGGATGGGCTTCGAGAATTTTCGTGAATCTCTTCGACCATGTTTTCCATCTGCCGGTGGGGTTGGCTTCGATAGAGTCTATGGCTCTGTGAACCCGCAGAACTTCATCAAGAAGAACGTGTGCTTGCAATGCTGCATCGGCTGCTTCTTGCTTTGAGTTTTTCATTAGCGGATGCCCTTGAAGAGGTCCCCCGGCTTCACCCGTAGTCCGCGAGCCTTCATCGTGTATAATTGCACCCTGCGATGAAAGTCACCATTCACAACGAACGCATCGACATAACAGAACTTCCGTTGGGCAACCGCATCCAATGGAACCCCATCTTGGACGAATTGAAGTCAGAGTACCGCCCCGGAGTTTATCAGCACGGAAAACGCATGGGCATGAACATTGTCAACGGAATGCTCCATGCTTATATATACCGAACCGACAAGACACCTCCGGACTCGGAAATTTTGGAAATCCTCAACAGACACGGAATCGCCTAGACACTGCTAGCAGTCACGCCTCCTGATTGTTCTTACGCACCCAAGTGCAGCGAGTGAAGCTTTACGCCGCCAGCCAAGCGTCGCGTATCATACGGCTACGGGAGCAAACGCATGCCATCCAATGCGATGACCGCAGAGCAGAAAATTCTTGCCACACTCGCTCGTATTGAGCGGAAGGTGGATGATATGGAGCGTCGAGTCAAAGCTGTTCAACAAGATTTAAACCGGGTCAAAAGAATAGTACGGGGTTGAGAAGTTCGAACTGAAAGCCTCTCTAATGAATCGCCGTCCTGACTTCAAGCAAGCTGCTCACAGTGTGGAGTTTTCGTTTCCGGCTTCGACAAGCAGCAAACAATTCAAATCGCGAAGCGCGACCATCACCACTGCAAAGAGCAGGTCGTGATTCAAAAGAAGGTGCAATCGTGAAACGCGGAAACGTCAGCAGCCGTGAAACGAAAAGTAAGCCGGACCCGATAATCATTCGCGCTCGCGTCAATGACATTAAGCCCGAACCTGTTCGTGTGCTGCGGTCCACTCAAGCCCCTGAAATCGGAGAACGTTTTCAAGGCGTGCCGACACGCCACGGCACAAAGAATACGTTCCAGAAGACTCTTCGTGTTCTCGATATCACGGACGACGACGGAGTTAAGACTTTCGTCTGCACGACAGCATAGACCGCATGCGATGGCAAGGCGCGAAGAAAGCAGGCCAACGATGAAAGCTCAAACGATTCCAGCGACTCAATTCAAAGCAGAACTCTGGACAACTGCCGCTAACAGCGAAATCTGGGCCACCGTAATGCTCGACGGTAGCGAACCCGGCTCGCCTTGCGCGTTCGGTCCCAAGCAACGAATGGAAGAGTACGCGGTGCGGCTGAACGAGTCGAAGGGGAATTTGTCCGCACAATAAGTAAGAAGTGGTGGTGACTGATGGACAAGAAGAAATTGGAACGTCTGGAGCAATCCTTTCGCAACATCAAGAAATCCAAGGAAGAGAATCCTTTTCTGCCCGGCGCAGCAATTGCGCTATTCCGTCCAGGCTCCGGGGTAGAAAGATTGGGCCAGATAGTGAAAATTACGAAGTCGCTCCTCACGGTTAAATGGGAGGACGGTCCCACGGAATTATTTGGGAAATCAGGCCAAGAGTTTTACGGCGAAGTAGACGAATCCGGCGAAGCGATTAAGCCCCGAGGCGATAAGCAGATTTGGGGTACAGATGAAGATTCACATCTAACGATTGCAACTGATTCAGTCAGACAAACCCTAGCGGAGAAACGGAAGAAATCTGCTGAACTTAGAGGCGAGCGCCAAGTGGAGCTGGCGCAGCGAGAGTCAGACCCCGTATACCAGAAACGCCAAGCCGATTTAAAACGGTATGCCGAACTGCTCCAGAGCGTCAGCGGGTCCGTTGACAATTCTTGGAGCAACCAAACTAATTTTAGAATTGAGCTAGAGAATATTCCGCCCGACCAAATGGAAGAGTTAATCGCGGCGATTCGGAAGGTGCGAGGATGAAGCAAATCTTCACAGCGATAATTCTGCTGTGTGGACCGCTCTGCTTTGCTCAAACGTCTCCGAATACAGCAACCAAACAGCCGCTGAATCCGACGTTCTCCATTACCGTTGCTCCTCCAGCCGCTCCCATTCGCTTAGGGTCGCCCATCAACGTCACCGTTACGGTGAAGAACATCAGCGGCAAAGAAATCTACATCGAGACCACCAGAAGCCAAGATGCAAGATATCTGGACTTCGCTTACTTGCTCTTGAAGGATGGCCATGAGGTTGAAACGACGTTCTTTCACCGGAAGATTACAGGGAGGAATCGGCCTGACGACCCCCAAGAAGTGTGGGCTGGCAGTTACATTATCCTTCCTCATCCGCCCGGAAAGATTTATGAAATGCCGATAGACTTGAAGCGGCTTTATGAGATTAAGGAACCCGGCGTGTATACGCTGGAGGTCAGCCGCTTCGATGAAGACAGTAAAAGAAAAGTTCGTTCCAATACTCTGACTCTGACGGTCGTGCCATAGTGAAGTCGAACGCAACACAAGTCGACATTCCCACATTCCTGTCTCATCTGAAGACTTATGGCGGCTACCCCGTTCCGTTCGTACAGATGTGGATTGACGGGAAGCCGGACTTCCGCGTCATCGACCCGACAAAGGTCCAACAATGTGTGAACAGAAAACTGTGCGCGATTTGCGGAGTCAAGCTTGGTGAGTTTTGTTTCTTCATCGGCGGCGATTTGTGCAAACAGAATCATCTGTTCACCGACCCGACGATGCATGGACCGTGCGCGGAGTTTGCTACACGAGCTTGCGCGTTCTTGTCGGGCAAGAAAGCCGAATACTCAGACCGGCCCGTTGACGGGAGTGTCGTGCGAGTCGAACAGATGGCCGCATCAGTCAGACCGACAAATATGTACGTATTCACAACTCGCACAAAGAAATGTTCTTTTGTGGAAGTGCAAGGCAGTCTGATGATTCAGGCCGGGCCGTGGTCGCGTGTCGTGGAGATTTAGGAAGCTCGATGAGATGGAAGCGGAGGACTTTTTGGCTCACCCTCCACGGCCACCGAACAGGACGAAGGCGACGAGTGAGGAATACTGATGGTCTGGCGATGAAACGGAAGCGGAGGAAACCGACCATCCAAACAGGCGAAGGCGCGGTCACGCCTGCATGCCATCCACTTCTCCGGTAAGCCGACAAATCAGGAGTTGACACTTGGTCGGGTATTTCGTTGCGGCCTGGCTGTTAACAATTCTGTACTGAGCAATGAAGCAACTCAGTCTTTTCCTCTTTTGTGTCACTGCCGGGAGTCTTGTAGCGGTTATGCCACCCGGCTTCCTTTCAGCACAGGCATCGCGACCCGACTCGTGCTACGTCACTACGCCGAACGGAATCGTCGCGGGCTCATCGGAACGAAACGAAAGAAGTTACGGAAACGCGCTGTTGTCCGTTGGCCCGTTCGGACTGTGGCCAAACGGAACGGTCGTGTTCAAACCGGGCGGAGCCGGATTTCAGACGAAAGAAGGGGCGCTGGGAATGAAGTTCGGATGGACGCGGGGCATTCGAGGCAAAATTAACGTCACCGGCCGTCGAATCGACGCCGATGCGCCACCGCTCCGGTTTGAAACGAACCAAACGAATGATGCTCACAGCACCGGCTTCCTCGCGAGTTACCTGCTCTTTTCGACTCCAGGCTGCTGGGAAGTCACCGCCCAGGTCGGCGACCGCGAGGACTCGAAAATAACATTCGTCACGCGAGTCGAGAAAATCGGTGACGGCCCGGCGTGGCGGCGCTGAACCCCGCCAGGTCCTGGTTAACGCAGCCGTAATCGGACAAGTGCTTGAGGCGGAAACTGGTTGCTACTAGAACTTCCGTACTGTTGTTTGAGTGCCGTAATTAGAGGCACGATGTCTTCGCATTCCGATTCGTTTGTCGCATCCGGCAGTTCTCCCACGCAGTCAAAGCCGGATTTTAAAATCGAAAATCACGGCAGCATTTTCCTTGTCCGGCCTCTAAATCCTCACGCTCGAACCTGGATTGATGAACACATCGGTTCTGATAACGGATTCCAACCTTATTACCCCGCCGTCGTAGTTGAGCACCGATATATCGGCGCGATTGCAGAAGGCATCGTGGCAGACGGGCTGGTGCTCGCATGAAGATGCGAAAGGAATTCGGACCTTCTCACTATGCCAAGATGCTTGCTGGTTTGCGTCAGGCTGCGGAGCAAGTTTGCCGTGAGGAGTTCAACAAGATTGTTGCTCCTGCTCCGGTTCAAATGCGACTTGCGTTCATGGATGACAAACGGCCTGAACTCCCAAAAGAAAAGTATGACGCGCCCATCGGCTCATCGACGGGTCTAGCTTTAACCGACCACGACCGCGATTTCTTGCGCAACCTCAAAGTCGAAATTCCTGAAGACGCTCGATGGCCTTTGGATGACGACTCCGCAGACCCGGAGGCTGCTCTATGATGTCAATTGCAGACGCAATCCGGGAATTACGGCGGTCGAGGATGTTGACCGCATCGGAACTGGCGAAACGTTCGCGCATTTCACGCGGGCATCTTCATCACGTCGAGAACAAGAGCTTTATGCCGAGTCTGCGAACCCTCGAAAAGATTTCTGCTGGGTTGGGTGTTGGCGTTCAGCGGCTCCTGACTTTGAACTCGTCCGAGGTAGCGCTTGAGGACTCATTCGTTCAAGAAATTAGGCCGTTTCTACCCCGCTTGAATGCTCGTCAGCGTGAGTTGGTGCTCCGCACGCTACAGGCTGCCCCCAAGAATCAGAGGCAGCCCAAGTCGTGGTGAGGCGCAAATGAAGAACAAAGTGACCCTCAACGAAATGGGCGTTCTGCTCATGAAGGCCGTTAAGAAACTGTCGGCGGCTGACCGCAAGCGGCTAGGGGAATTGCTGATGGAAGGGTTGAAGACGCCAGTCGGCGGCGGCTTGAAAAGGAAATCATAACGACGAGTCGTGCCGTAGAAATAGATGGCACCTTAGTCGTATTGAATGGCTCATTCCGCCAGGGAATCCGGAGGAGCGACTATGACTCAGAGCCTAAAAGAGTGCCCGACCTGCGGAGCAAGCGTTGCAGTGCTCATCGTCAACGTCACGAGCCAGCAGCGCTTCTGCCACAAGTGTGCTGACACGGTGTGCCCGACATTCATGGCACATTATGTACTCACCCGCGAAGATGTCGCTTGGCTCCGGTCATGTGGCATCGACCCGGAAGTGCCTATCTGTTCGCTTGCAAAGTCGCCTTTCAGGCGTTAAAGTTCTGCTACTTTCACTGTTCGGAATATCAATGATGGATAACATATTTCTTTCTAGACGGCCTTTGAGCGCGTTGGTTCAACCGCCGCCTGGGACACAAGGCATTGTTTGATTCACCGGGAGATACGCAGCGTCCGATGGAGGCTTCATGTCGCTTCACTACAACATTGAGGTTAATAAGGACCACGCGTTGGTAAAGGCTACGTGGGACGTTAATGTTGATATTTCTGACACCGAATTGATTTCGAGCTTTGCTCTGACGGTCGAGGGCAAATCTCTAAACACCCAATGTAACAACCCGACTGGCGGCGGCAACAAAGCGTGTAAGGGTGCCGACTTTGCCACGCTTTCCAATCCGAATGAGGATTGCGCTGTCACGTTCGTAATTACGACGAACAAGCCAGACGTCCAAAATGGCAATGATGTTCTTCGCGGAGCCAAGACGTACGACGATGTAGCCTTCTCCGGCTAATTTCACAGTTGGGATAAATATTATGCGAAGACTTCTATTGACATTGCCGAATATCTATCTGCTCCGGTTCCCGTTGCTATTCGCAATAATTCTCCTGTTCTTCCCATTTGTCGCGCTTAAGACACCCTCCTCTTCGTTGTTTGCAGGCATTTTTGACCTGGCTGGTACCTCCTCGGTGAAGACAGGTGGTCGCATGTTCTTTGTGGCCCTGCTTGCTTTGAATGTTGCTTGGACCATCTTGGAAACATTCTGGTTGGTGCTCCTTTATGCGCCGGAACGCTTTGGAGTCTCTCAGCTGCCGCCGAAATGGACGAAGAAGCAGCACGCACTGGTGTTTGCTTTGCTTGCTGCCCCGATTTTGGTTGGAGCCGTCTGGGAATCAGCCACAGCAGGACAGGCAAAGACCTATCCATTGTTGGTAGGAGCAGTTCTGGGAGTTATTGTCGCTATTCTGCTGCTGTGGGGAATTAACGCAGTCACGGACAGGCGCGTCAATTCTCGGGAGGAGATGCTCGACAATGTCAAGCCTGGTTGGTTCGCTCGACAGCAGACTTTGAGTGTTGGTTATTTCAGCCAAGAAGCGAACAGGTCTCGGCTTCGACCCGGACATCTCCGCGCAACGACGCTCTTAGGGGTGTCCTTTTTAATTTACGTCGGGATTGGTATCAGCAAGGACCTGAAAATGGGCTTCTCGCCGATAGTCCCGACTCTCGCCTATGTATTGCTTCTGTTGATGCTGTTGTGTTGGGCGTTGGCGGGAATGGCGTTTTTTCTTGACCGCTACCGCGTTCCCATCTTCCTGCCTTTCGCACTTCTTTTCGCCATGGCTTCGTTATTTCCTCAATCCGACTACTACTACTTTCTGATGAATGGTCAAGAACAGAGAACGCTGTTGCCGAGGACCGTAATGAAGGCCGGGGACCCGACGCGCTCTTCGGCCGTCGTTATCGCCGCGAGCGGAGGTGGCATCCAGGCGGCGGCATGGACGGCCCGTGTTCTCACTGGCCTGGAGCAGAAGAGCCGCGAGGAGATTCCGGCCCACGATTTCGGCAAGTCTATCCGCTTCATAAGTGCAGTTTCAGGCGGAAGCGTCGGAACGATGTATTTCGTGAGTGAGTACACCCCAAACGGTCTCCCTGGCAACGACGAACTTCAGTCGGTCCTTGCCCGTGCGGAAGAATCTAGCCTGGACGATGTAGCGTGGGGGCTGTTATATCCCGACATTTGGCGCACAATCATTCCTCTTTTCCCGTTCAAGCATGCAGACAGAGGAGATGCTTTGGAACGAGCCTTCACGAGAGGTCCAGGATTGACGAGGGCACTTGGAGAGTGGAGAACAGGGGTGCGAGAAGGGTGGCGGCCAGCAACGGCCTTTAACGCGACAATCGTTGACAGCGGCGCACGGCTACTTTTTTCGACTTCTGATTTAGGGCCTCGGCCAGGAAGGGTGGAATTTTACGAACCCGACCGTTACCCGGACCGGGACATAGGTATCGTGACCGCCGTTCGCCTCTCATCCACATTCCCGTATGTCTCTCCAGCCGCACGAGCGGATGCTCAGGACAAAGCGACGGCACCTCAATTCCACATCGTGGATGGCGGCTATTACGATAACTATGGCATCTCAACGTTGGTCGAGTGGTTGGACAGTGCCCTCGATGCACCTGATAACGCGGTCCAACGCGTCTTGGTAATTCAAATCAGGGATTCGTCGCCAGACAAGCCCGCCAAGGGACGAGACTCAAACGGCTCGTTCTACCAATCATTCGCTCCTATTTCGACAATGCTGCGCGTTCGCTCGACTGGACAGCTTTCGCACAATGAGGAAGAGACGAGCCTCGTGCAGCGCGTCCGGTTCAAACCAGACGTATCAATCGAAAACGCAATCTTTCAGTTCTGTGGCGAGAAGCCGCCGCTGTCTTGGCACTTGACGCAGACCCAGAAGCAGAGCATTGAGGCAGAATGGGACCGCGAACTAACCGCGAGTGGCTCGTGGCAAATCGTGAAAAACTTCTTGTCTGGTGGACCGCCACCGTTGTCGCCGGGCACGCCTCCGTGCGTGGATTCTTCTGCCGACGCACCTGGAAAAAAGTGAACGTCCGCCGCGACACCTTGAGCCCATTCTCCGGAATCGAAGACTGACGGTCAGCGGCTGAAGTGGTTTTGCATTGGTTCCCGCAGTGATGTGTGTGGAGGTTTCTATGTCCGATAGCGACAAGTATGCTCCCCTCGAAGCCTATGCTCTCGCGCTAGACGATAAAGCTAAGGGTGCTGAAATTCTAAAGAACTTGGCTGATGCCAGAAACTCTGACGAGATGCTCCGAAGCCAACTTCGGCAGCTCAAAGCAAACAGGTTCGTCACATGGGTTCCCCTGCTGGCGCTCATATTTACACTCTTAGGAACTACTATCACCGTCGCAGTCCAAAACAGGCAATTTAAAACAACGCTTCGCGAACAGCGACAGCAATCTGACAGTGTAGCGAGTTTGCAAAGAGACGCGAGTGAAGATGCACAGTGGAGAGAAGCTCTGAAATCAGTTTCCTTTAAGGACCAACCTGTTTTGGGTGCGTTCGCCATGCAGGGCTTTTTCCGCTCACCTCGATATGGTTCACAAGCTCTCGCAGTCGCTAGCGCTCTGCTAACCGGCATTCCGAATGTGAATGCATTCGATGAGGTCATTTCGAGGATACGCGACAATACGACTGATGAAAACTTCACAGATTTGAGTGTCGTGGCTCAGATGCTGGGGTTCGCTCAGCGTGAAAGGTACCACATGAAAGAAGCTGCATCTAAAGATAACACTCCATTCCTAATGGAAGACGTTGATGAAATCAACCCTGACCCGAAGGATTTGGTCGGTGACAGCGAACAGCGAACAAAAGTAGCGGCATGGGAAATAGACACCGCAAGTCAGTGTTTGAGGCAGGTTTGGCGGAAGACAGAAAACACCGTGTTACCTGCCCGGAAAACGCTCACCGGGATAGTGCTTGAGAATGCGAAATCACCCAGGCCCAAGGAGGCCTTTAATGACCTGAATTTCTCTGGAGCTAATCTCAGTTTTGGCATTCTCTATAATGCGAGCTTTAAGGGTGCTAACTTCAACGCGGTCAAGCTGAAAAATGTTTACGTGCGCAACGTGACCTTGAATGACGCCGATTTCAACGCAGTAACAGTTTTTGATGGTAGTAAATGGGAGGGCTCGAACTGGTGGAATGCGAAATGTATCCCCCAAAAGATGCTTGATTATTTGCTTACGGTTGACCCTCACCCGCTTGCACCGCAAGAGAAATCCAAGCTCGTGTCGAACTGCGTAGGCGAGAGGAGCGAGTGACATGGCCCAATCGCAAAACAGGTGGTGGCCTTCCGTGGATGACCTCGAAGGCGCTAAAGAAGCAGCCCATCAAGCCGCTGGAGCAGCCGTCTTCGTTGCAGCAATCACTGCTTTGTTTTCATTACTAGTTATTTTCGACATCCGAATCCTCCCCGGCTTTTCTCCAAGCTCGTTTGTGGATGCGGCTCTATTCGCCATCGTAGCTTGGCGAGTCTACAAATTGTCCAGAGCGTGGGCGGTCGTTGGGCTATTGCTTTTTGCTGTAGAACGGGCCTATGCATTTTATTATCGTGGCACGACAGCGATGGCTGGCTTCGTTGTCGGAATAATTCTTTTGCTGGCCTTCGTGCACGGTGTGCGTGGCACGTTTGCTAACCACAGATTGACAATGAAAGCGGCAACTCTCGAACCGAATACGAATCAAGTCTAAACTCTTCTGTTTTTAACTTCATGCTTACAAAGTGGGTCGATGCTCGGTGAAATGGAGGCGGAATCAATGAATGCTCTTCTCTCGTCGCCATTGGCGATGTTGTTCATCATCCTGGCGATTTTCCTTGTCCCGGCTTGGCGCATTCTGAAACGCACAGGGCACAGCGGATGGTGGTCGCTTATTATTTTCGTTCCGTTCGTAAATCTTGTCGGCGTCTGGTTTCTAGCTTTTGTCAAATGGCCTGCGATTGACGGGAAGAGTTAAC
>Ga0209648_10001558_pt1 | contig 18678 bp, 15 predicted proteins | sample GraSoi2013_115cm_FD_185830 | JGI IMG/M metagenome (GOLD analysis project Ga0209648, IMG submission 185830) | Grasslands soil microbial communities from the Angelo Coastal Reserve, California, USA - Sample 9_17_2013_115cm (SPAdes) (version 2) | ecosystem: Environmental > Terrestrial > Soil >...
CGCGGTCTTCAAAAGCGTTTGCGGGGCGCTGTGAGGCGTCCCGGGTGAGTTCGATTCTCATCCATCCCCGCCAAATTCGGCAGTCGTGACAGCCAAGATGACAGCCACAGCAGCGGCCCTCTGCGGATAACCGGGCACGCTAGTGGACGTTCGAGGCCCTCAGCTCCCTCGATGGAAGGGGGGAGTCCTTCCGTACCGAGTCCGGATCTCCTGGCTTACCCGGCTTGAAGGTGATTCAGCAGCCGCAAGGCTGCTGCCCGCTGTTCGGCTTCGTGCCCTTATCGGAACTGTTAGTTTCAGCTGCCCGGGCCTTCGGGAAAGAATCCATTGGCCCTGTCCAATAGAGCCGGTGTTGCGCCCGGTTCCGTGGCCGAGGTCGTCAATCTCCGAAACGTGGAAGCGCCTACAGCTCGTGAAGCTGTTGAAGGCCTTCGACTACGGATATCTATGAGCCCACTCGTTTCGGCCGGCCCAAGCGGTCGCTCCGAATAGCACACCAAAGCGTAGTTAGTCAGGTTGAGAGGATTTCCAGTTCCATACGACCGAATGTAGGCGCGCTCAGCTCATGGGCAGGGAGTTGGCTTCTACTCCGTCGTATGCATCGCCATGACGGTCGGCAGCAACTGCGCCGGGTAGCCCCACGGCCGGCGGTCGCGCGCGACGCCCGCGACGGCTTCGAGAAGCGACGTCTTCCCGATCCCGGCCGCTCCGCTCACCAGCAACCATCCCCCGCGTTCCGGCGCTCGCGCTCGCGCGGCATCGAGCCGTGCCATCTCGAGCTCGCGCTCGATCAGTGTCGAGTCTCCGCTGCGCTCACGCGGCCGTTCCCGAGGCCATCGGTTTGTTCTGGGGTGCCGGGGATCGAAGCATCCAGCCTCGGCGGATCAAGATCCCGCCAAAGAAGACGAGCCAGACACCGAGCACGATTGCCAGCGTGACGAGCGAGATTCCTGGAAATACGGCGACGCTGATGCCGGCGACCACGCTCAGCAGGCCGCTTGCAACGATCCACGCGCGATTTCGGATCTCGGGATGACCTACCGCAACGAACAACTCGATGGCGCCCTGGGCGATCCAGTAGGCGCCGAGGATGATCGCGAGCAGCAGGAGCGTCAGCCCAACATGGCCCAACAGGTAGACGGACACCACCAGCGAGAGAATCGCAATCAGTGCGACCAGGGCTCGCAACCAGCCGCTCTCCTGCGGAATCGCGAACACGAATACAAACTGATATACCGCGCCGACCAACAGTTGTAGTGCAAAGACGACCGCGATTACGACGAGCGTTGAGCCAGGCCACACGATGGCTACGACCCCCGCCAGCACCGATAGGGCGCCGTAGGCCACGATCCATCCCCAGGTTAGGCCCAGACGCGCGAGCGCTGATTCCATGTCAGTACCCCCAGCAGTCACCATGTCGACCCTCCTTCACAACCGTTTGCAAGATCTTGGGCTTGCCGATTCTCAGCGTAGACCCTCGATATTGGACTGTCACGCCCGACTGTTCGGGACCCCTGTGACAAGGCCCGGCTGAACCAGACGTGACCTCCCGTATTCGTATTGCACCCGCCCGGGCATACTCAGCGCGTCAGATGGTTGCGCACCTGACCCCCGACGAAAGGATTGCCCGCGGCAGGGCGGCGCGAGCGAAGGTTCCGCGCTCCAGCCATGGCGTATTTGCGCCATCGGCGAGCCGGCCGGATTCGGTCGCACTGCTCGAAAAGCAGGCTGCAACACGCCTTCCCGAGCTGGTGGCTATCCGGCACGGGCGCATGCTGGTCTCGCCGCTCACATTCTTCCGTGGCGCGGCCCTCGTGATGGCGTCCGATCTCGGATCGTTGCCCATCGCGGGGATCCGGACGCAGGTCTGCGGCGATGCCCACCTCTCCAATTTCGGCGCATACGCCTCGCCAGAGCGCCGCATGATCTTCGACGTCAACGACTTCGATGAGACGCTTCCAGGCCCATGGGAGTGGGACGTCAAGCGGTTGGTGGCGAGCCTGGCGGTGGCGGGCAGCAACAACCGGTTCACCCTCGCGCAGCGACGTTCGATAGTCATGGCCGCGGCGGCCGAGTACCGAAACGCGATGAGTGGTTTCGCGGGAATGCCGACCATCGATGTCTGGTATTCACATGTCGACGTCGACGAGCTGCTGCTCCAGGTCAAGACCGACATGTCGCCGAGCGAATACAAGCAGCTCACGAAAGATGTGACGAAAGCGCGCTCGCTCGACAGTGCTCGGGTGTTTTCAAAGCTGACCAAATCGGTCGATGGAAAGCCAAGGTTCGTGAGCGAGCCGCCGGTGACGGTCCCGGTCTCAAAGCTGTATCCCAAACGCGAGGCCGAGCGGATCGAGCGCTCCCTGCTGGATGTTGTCAATGGCTACCGCAGCACACTCCCCAACGAGCGCCGGCATCTCCTCGACGGATACCGCTTTGTCGAGTTGGCGCGCAAGGTGGTCGGAGTCGGCAGCGTCGGCACCTGGGCTTGGATCTTGCTGTTTGTCGGCAGAGATGAATTCGATCCCCTGGTCCTGCAGGCGAAGGAGGCTGAAGAGTCAGTCCTCGAGGCGTTCGCCGGCTCCAGTCAATTCAAGGACCATGGCGAGCGCGTCGTCTCGGGCCAGCGGCTGATGCAGGCAGTCAGCGACATCTTCCTGGGCTGGCAGCGAATGCGGGGACCCGATGGGAGGGAGCATCACTACTACGTCCGCCAATTCCGCGATTGGAAATGGAGCCCGGATGTGACCACCCTGTCCGCATCGGCACTGAAGATTTGGGGACAGCTATGCGCTTGGACCCTTGCACATGGCCACGCTCGCTCGGGCGACTGTATCGCGATCGCAGCCTATCTGGGCCAAGGCGACACATTCGACCGGGCGATGGCCTCGTTTGCTGAGGCTTACGCCGACCAGAACGAGAGCGACTACATGGTGTTTCGGAAGGCGGTGAAAGCGGGTCGGATCACGGCCGCGACTGGCGTGTGACGCGCTTCCACGGCGCAATCATGTGTCCGCGACGGATAGTGCACCTGCCCGGTCAGGGCTTCAGCACCGGCGCAGGCGGTACCAGGAGGCGGATGCCCCGAACATCGGGCCTCCCTTCGTTTCCGAAACCATCTGCCACCCGGCCCCGAAGCGCTGGGACACCTCGCTGTCCCCGAAACCACGCGGTCCGACACGCGACGGCTTTTCTCCGCGCACGAAGCCGAAGATCAGCATCATCGCGCCCGCCGCAGCGACCGAGGTAGCGCCCCGCGCGTAGTCGTCGCGGCGATCGTCGGGGATACTGTGGAAGCATCCTAGATCGAGCAGCAGGCCGTAGCCGATTCCGATTCCGAGCTCCGGCAATCGAGTGACGTCGCCAACGAGCAATCGCGGCGACGCGCCGGCGGCGGCCGCCTTGCGTCTCGCGATGTTGATCGCGCGCGGCACGAAATCGACGCCGGTCGCCTCCCATCCGTGCTGGGCCATGTAAATGCTGTTGGTCCCGGTCCCGCAGCCGAGGTCGAGCGACTTCCCGGGCGCGAGCCGCTCGGGCCCATCGACCACCGCGACCAGCTCCGGCGGGGGCACGCCTGAGTCCCACGGCTTGAACCCGAGCAAGTAGGCACCGCGAAACAACACGCTCACGTGTTCGCAATCATGCGCGTGCGCCTGCGCCAGAGTACCTGTCTATGTGACAGCTGACAGCCAAGTGACAGCCAACGCAGCGCCTACCACCGGACAGAGGTGGACGATCCTGGAATCTGAGAGCCCGGGATCGAACTACAGCGAATCTCAATGGACATCTGCGGACGCCAGCCCGCGGTCTTCAAAAGCGTTTGCGGGCCGCTGTGAGGCGCCCCGGGTGAGTTTGGCCCTCATCAATCCCCCCAGTTCTTGGTTCCCTCGAACGGTGTACGCTCAAGCAACCCTGGCTGGGCCACCGGTTTCGACCCGTTCTCGCGTTGACACTCTTGCCAGGGGTTTGGTAGGGTGACGCGGGTCTTCGGCTTCCGCGGCTGGCGAGAACGAAACCTGGGGGTAGGCGTTGCGAATCAATCGCTATATGACCCATGCCGTCGTGCTCGCGATTGCGGCGGCGATGTCCACCTACACCGTGATCGACCGGAGCTACCTGTTCTCAAACTTCCATGCGGCGGCCGTCAACGCTTCAGCCGCTGACCAGGGCACCGCGATCGGCGACGTGTCCCTGGGCCGTGACAGCGTCATCATCAAACCGGTTTCCATTCCAACCACGCCGCTGGTAAGCCGCGCTCCGATCGTGCATCTCATCGCCCACGGAGACACCCTGGAAAGCATCGGCCGGCAGTACAACCTTCCCTGGAGGGACGTCCTGTGGTCGAATCCGGGCCTCCGCCTCCCGCTCACGGTGGGACGACCGGTCAAGGTGCCACCGGTGCCGGGCGTCGTTGTCGTGGTCAAGAAGGGAGACACCCCGGCAGGCCTCGGCGTCAGGTACGGCGCGGATGTCACCACCGTGCTCGGCTTCAATGGACTCCACGGCCCGCAGCTGATTCCCGGGTCGACCCTCGTGATCCCCGTCGATCCCACCCTGGGTCCGAACCTGAGCACAGGTGTGCCGGCTGACCCGGTCGACCCCGGTCAGCTCCTGTGTCCCATCGCCGGCGCTCAGATCATCCAGGGGTTCGGACCGACGTCGTTCGCGATAGAGCCGTCCTTCGGCGGCTATCTCCATTTCCACACCGGGGTCGACCTGCTGGCTGGCTACGGCACCACGATCGTTGCGGCAGCCGGTGGAAAAGTGACCGCTGCAGGGCCGGCGGACTACTTCGGCATCCGGGTCGAGGTCACTGACAGTTTCGGCCTGGTCGAGATTTACGCACACATGTCGCAGGTGGCTGTCGCGGTCGGCCAGGAAGTTCAGCAGGGCGAGAAAGTCGGATATGTCGGCAGCACGGGTCTTTCGATCGGCGCACACCTGCACTTTCAACTGGAAGTCGGCCGCTTGCCGACCGCTCCGGATTCATTGGCCGGCTGCACCGGAGCCACGGCCCAGGGCCTCGCCGGCAACGGACCGCTCTCTTAGCGGAGCGCCTCGTACTCGCTCTCGATCAGCTCGAGGTTGGCGGCGCCGAGGTTTTCCTTCAGGTGCTCGACCGACAGGGTGCCTGGGATTGGCAGCATCGCGGGAGAGCGACGCAGCAGCCATGCGAGTGCGACCTGTTGGGGGGAGGCCGCGTGCCGCGCGGCGATCTCGCTGAGGGTCGAGCCGCCGACCCCGCGCAATGGAAAGAATGGGACGAACACGATGTCTTCGGCGGCGCAGTAGTCGACCACAGCCTCGTACTTGCGCTCGGACAGGCTGTAGTGATTCTGGACCGCCGCGATGGGAACGACCTGCCGGGCCCGCTCGATCTGGTCGATTCCGACCTCCGAAAGCCCGACGTGAAGGATCTTGCCCCGGTCGCGGTACTCCTTGATCGCCGCCAGACTGTCCTCGAGCGGGGTCTGCGGGTCGACGCGATGCAGGTAGTAGAGAGAGATGCGCTCGGTCCTCAGCCGGCGCAGGCTCTCCTCGATCTGGTTGCGGAGAATCTCAGGGCGCCCGCGTCCCGGTTCTGGGCCGCCGCCACCTTTGGTCGCCACGATGCATCCGTCCGGGATCGGGTTGAGCGCCGCTCCGATCGTTTCTTCGCTCTGCCCCCCCGTGTATGAGTGGGCGGTGTCGATCATCTGAACTCCGGCGGCGACCGCTGTCTTGACAAGTGCGACGTGGCCGGGAGACTTCGTCAGGCGGTTCGTCCCAAGCCCGATCCGGGCCACGGCGATATCACCGAGCTTCACGACTCCGATCATGAAGAGAGCCCTCTCGCCTTCGCTCGCGGCACCGCCTTCCGTGGACCGGTGTGCTTGGCTGAGGCTTTGGCAGGATCGGCTTTTCGTTGATGCAGGTTCATCCTGGCCACCATCGTGACGGCCGCCGCCGACATCGTCGCTGCGGCGCGCCGGGCGCTCGGAGGGAAGTAGGCGCGAGCTCGCTCGGTTGAATGTCGCAGTGGAAGTCAACTCAGAAACGCTTCGTGAGGCGACCGGCCGGTCCGGCCGCCTCTCGTTTCCAGCCGCCTTCGCGGCGACCACAGCGGTCTTTGTGCTCTTTGCCGCGGCGGCGAGCGCGCCATCACCGCTTTACGTCGTTTACCAGAAGGAGTGGGGGTTCTCAGCCACGACGCTGACCGTCATCTTTGCGGTCTACGTCTTCGGCCTCATCGGCTCGCTGCTCACCATTGGGGCCCTCTCAGATCACGTGGGTCGCCGCCCGGTGCTCGCGGGCGCGATCGTGCTGGAGGCGATTGCTTTCATCCTGTTCCTCAGGGCCACCGATGTCTCGGCACTTCTTGCCGCCCGCGTGGTGCAGGGCGTTGCCACAGGCGCCGCGTTCTCGACTCTTGGGGCCACGCTGATCGACTTCAATCCGTCGCACTCGCCGGGCCGTGCCGGCCTTGTCAACGGCATTGCGCCGATCAGCGGCCTCGCGGTGGGAGCGCTTGGCTGCGGCGCGCTCGTCCAGTTCGCACCCGCCCCGACGCAACTTGTCTTCGCGGTGCTCCTGGTCGGAACGGGCCTAGGTGTCGTGGCGGTCGCGCTCATGCCGGAGACGTCGGCACGACGCCCGGGCGCTCTCGCTTCGCTGAAACCTCTGGTCGGCATCCCTGCCCGACTTCGTGCCGATGTATTCGCGCTCGTCCCGATCATCGTGGCGAGCTGGGCGTTAGGAGGGTTGTACCTGTCGCTCGGGCCGTCGGTCGCCGCCACGATTTTCGGCCTGCGCAACCACCTCGTCGGAGGTCTCGTCATCACGCTCTTGTGTGGAGCCGGTGCCATGACCGCCTACTTGCTCCGGAAATGGCCAACCACACGGGTCTTGGTGATCAGCGCCATCACCCTTTCCACGGGGAATGCCTTGACCCTCGTCGGCGTCGAGGCCGGCACCGTCGTTCTGGCTGCCGCGGGCACGCTCGTCGCGGGAATCGGTTTCGGCGCAGCCGCCCTCGCGTCGTTCGGGACGCTGGCTCGACTCGCCGCACCAGGCGAACGAAGCGAGCTGTTCGCCGTCGCCCTGGTTATCGCCTACCTGGCCTTCAGCCTCCCGGCGATCGCCGCAGGATTTGCCACCACGTCATTTGGCCTGCACGCCACCGCCGTGGTCTACAGCGTCGGGGTCGTCGCCTTGGGCCTCGTCGCGCTCGCCGTCCGGCGTCGCCCATCGCATGAACAGGCCAGCTAGATTGGGTGTGTGACCAGCGCCCAACCATGAGCGAGACCTACGTGCACGGCTATCACTCGCGAGAGCAGGGGCGCCTGCACGATCAAGCCGGAGCTTTGGTAGAGCTGCTCCACTCCGACACGGCATACCCCGGTCGGAGCAAGGTGCTCGAGGTGGGATGCGGCGTCGGCGCGCAGACCGTAACACTTGCCCGGCGAAGCCCCGACGCGCAATTCACGTCAATCGATTTATCGGAAGAATCGATCGGCAAAGCCAGGCAAGCGGTCGAACGGGCCGGACTTTCCAACGTGGCATTCCGGCAGGCCGACATCTTCAACCTGCCCTTCGAGAGCGAGTGTTTCGACCACGCGTTCGTGTGTTTCGTCCTCGAGCACCTCTCACAACCTCGTGAGGCCCTGGCGATTCTCAAGAGGCAGCTCAAGCCGGGAGGCACGATCACAGTGATCGAAGGCGATCACGGATCGGCCTACTACCATCCGCTCAGCGCCGCCGCCCAGGCGGCGATCGATTGTCTTGTCAAGCTGCAGCGCGAATCGGGTGGCAACCCGCTGATCGGCCGGGAGATCTACCCGCTGCTGGTCGAGGCGGGATTCGACGAGGTCCGTGTCTCGCCTCGCGTGGTCTACGTCGATGCGAGCCGGCCCGACCTCGTCGAGCGGTTCACCAAGAGGACGTTCACGGCGATGATCGAGGGCGTTCGCGAACCGGCTATAGCGAGACGCCTCATCGAGGCAGCCACGTTCGATGCCGGCGTCAGCGATCTGCACCGCACGGCCGCATCCGACGGTGTCTTCAACTACACATTTTTCAAGGGCGTGGGGAGAAAAAGCGCCGCGCCGATCGATCCATGACGACGGTCAATTTCACGCTGGAGTCACCCCTGGCGCCCGATGCCGTGATGGCTGCCCTGACCAACTTTGGGCCGAGCCGGTCCGAGGTCTGGCCCAACGTGGACAGCGCCCATTTCAAAGTCCACGGCCAGGGACCGGGCTGGGCCGAGGTCACCGAAGGCAGCTCGGTGGCCGGCGGGGTCTGGGAGCGCGAGCGATACACCTGGGATGCCGCCGCCCGCACGGTGGCGATCGAGACCCTCGACTCGAATGTTTGGGGCCCGGGAAGCCGGTGGGACTACCGACTCACCCCCGATTCGGTCGGCGGCACGACGATCCATGTCGCTGTCGTTCGGATCGGCAGAAGCTGGAAGGGACGAGTGATCGGTCTCGCACTGGCTCTCGCGGGCCCGGGCATGCTTCGATCGCAGATGAAACACGCGCTTGCCGGGATCGCTCCATAGGTTCGATCGACAACGTCCGTCTGCGCTCACCAGCGCTCCTGACTCCGAGTAATAGAGGACACCGATTCGGCGCGGTTCACCTCGACTCGAGACGATCCTCCAACATAGGGCGACCCTTCCCACTTGTGAACTTGACACGTAGACATACTTGCGCTAGGGTGCCGTAAGCGCTTACCGGTAAGCGCTTACAGAGCCAGCCAAGCGGTGCCGAAGGATGGGGACCAGGCGAATTGGCGGAGCCGAAGAGAGCAAGAGCGACGCTGACGATCTATGACGTCGCCAGCCGCGCGGGCGTCTCAATCGCGTCCGTCTCACGAGTCCTCAACGGCCTGGGGACCCCGCGCGTCGAGACGCGTGAGCGCGTGATGCAAGCGGTACGCGAGCTCAGCTTCGTACGGGATGGCGCCGCCCGAGCGCTCTCCAACGGACTCAAAGAGGTGGTCGGCGTGGTCGTTCGTCGTGGCAACGAGACGCTCTTCGAGGACGAGTACGAGAGCTTTCTCTACATCGACGTCATCAATCGGGGGATCGAGGTCGAGGCGCAACGGCGCGGATTCGACGTGCTGTTGAGCTCCGTCGCCTACAACGACGAAAACGTGCAGCAGCGAGTTGCAGCGATGGCCGGCAAGGCGGACGGCCTGATCCTTCACGACCGGATGCTGTCCCCAGTCGGTATCACCAAGCTGGCCGGCATCGTGCCGATCGTGACGCTTGCCGGAAACCCGACTTCGGCCGCGATGAACGTCCGCTGCGACAACGAGTCGGGAATTCGCGCCCTTGTTCGCCACCTCGTGATCGATCACGGCTACCGAAGCGTCGGGTACCTGTCCGGACGCGGCGACAGCCCGGACAACCGCGCCCGAGCCCGGGTGTTCGAGGGCGAGGTGAACGCCGCGGGCGCGGATGCCGTGCTGGGCCCGTTGTGGCAGGGAGACTACAGCGCCTCCGGAGGGGCAGGCGTGATCGCGTCTCTTCTGGACGCCGGCACGAAGCTGCCCCGCGCCATCGTCTGCGCCAACGACCAGACGGCGCTCGGTGCGATACACACGCTCGCCCAGCGGGGCTTCAAGGTGCCACAAGACGTGGCGGTCACAGGATTCGATGACGTGCCGGTGGCCAAACACCTGCATCCGCCGTTGACCACGATCCGCCAGCCCATGCAAGAGCTCGGCGCCAGGGCGTTCGAGGTCCTTTACTCGCGGATCAGCGGCGCCGACACCAAGGATGATGTCGTGCTTCCCGTACAGCTCGTCGTGCGCGAGAGCTGCGGTTGCGCCCCGAGCACAACCGCTTCGGCCGGCATGGCGCTTCTGGCCAGGGACGGGAGGTAGCGATGGCCGCGATCCTGCGCAGGCTGGCCGTCTACATCCTCGCCGCCTGGGTCGCGATCACCGTGAGCTTCCTCCTTCCGCGCGTCGTGCCGGGCAACCCCGTCGCAAGCGCCGTGGCGAGGGCGTCGGCATCTGGCAACTGCAACTCGGCGTGCATCGTCGCGGTCGAGGAACAGCTTGGTTTCGACGTCCACAAGAGCCTGTGGGACCAGTACACGCAGTACCTCGGAAATCTCTTCCAGGGCAACCTTGGGCAGTCGTGGTCTGAGAACGCACCGGTCGGCAGCCTGATCCTGTCCTACCTTCCGTGGACCCTGCTCCTTCTGGGGGTCGCAACCATCATCAGCTTCGTCGCAGGCACCACGATCGGCGCGCTTGTCGCCTGGCGCCGCGGCTCGTGGATCGACTGGGTCATGCCGGGTGCGACGTTCTTCCAGGCGGTTCCTTACTTCTTCCTTGCCCTCGTGCTGGTCCTGATCTTTGGGCAGACCGGGACGCTGCTCCGCTGGCTTCCGAGCCTGTTCGGCTACGACATATATACCGTCACGCCGGGGTTCAACGGGCCATACCTCGCAAGCGTCTTCGCGCACGCGATACTCCCCGTCGCGACTGTCGTCATCGCCTCGGTGGCCGGCTTCATCCTGGCGATGCGCAACCAGATGATCACGACCATGGACGAGGACTTCGTCCTGGTGGCGGCGGCCAAAGGGCTCCCGACCCGTTCCGTGATCTGGTACGCGGCCCGCAACGCGCTGCTGCCCGTGGTGTCCAACTTCACGATCGCCATCAGCCTGGTCGTATCGGGTCAGATCCTGGTCGAGATCGTCTTCAACTACCCGGGCATCGGCTTTCACCTGTTCGATGCGCTCGGAAAGCTGGATTACTCCCTGGTGCAGGGAATCTTTGTCGTGATCACGTTGGTCGTGCTCGCCGCCAACCTCCTGGCGGACGTGGTGTACGTGCTGATCGACCCACGCGCGCGGCAGGTCGCGTGAAGAGATGACGATCAGCTCGACCTCTCTGACCGAGGTCGCGCCCGTCGGCGGTCCGGGCGGCGTGGCGTTTCACCGCACGCGAATCCTCCAGCTTCCCCGCTCACCGAAGGTTGTGGCGGGCCTGGTCATCCTGGGGTTCTTTGCGGTCGTCGCCCTGATCGGCCGCTGGGCCGCGCCCTACTCGCCAAACGCGACCGACCCGAAGAACTGGGTTCAGCACATCCTCGTCGATGGAACCGGCCCGGGCACATCGTTTCCCGCGCAGTACTACCCGCTTCCATTTCCGCCTTCCGCCGCGCACTGGCTCGGCACCACGGTCTTCGCCCAGGACGCGCTGTCGCAGGTGCTGGCCTCCACCCAGGCAACCCTCTTCGTCGGCTTGCTCGCGGCCGCGATCGCCACGGTGCTCTCGATCCTGTTCGGGGTGACCGCCGGTTACGTCGGCGGGGGCACCGACGAGGGCCTGTCGCTCGTGGCCAACGTCTTCCTCGCCATCCCCGGGCTTCCGCTGTTGATCGTGCTGGCCGACTACGTGCCTAACGCGGGCTCGAGCGTCTTCCTGGTCGCCGCGATCATCGCCATCACGAGCTGGGCCTACAGCGCTCGCACCCTGCGAGCGCAGACGCTGTCACTGCGCAACCGAGACTTCGTCGAGGCGGCGAGAGTATCCGGCGAGGGGCGGCTGCGCATCATCCTGGTCGAGGTACTGCCCAACCTGGTCCCGATCGTCGCCGCCTCGTTCCTGTTCACAACGCTGTCGGCGATCGGCGCCTACGTTGCGCTCGCGTTCCTCGGACTCGCCGGGTCGCCCACGGCTGACCCCCCCGGCCTCTGGAACTGGGGCGAGATGCTGCGCGAGGGTTTCGCCAACAACGCAGTGCGGAGCGGCTGGTGGTGGTGGTGGGCGCCGCCCGGCATCATGGTCGCCCTGCTCGGCACCGGCCTTGCTCTCCTCAACTTCGGCATCGACGAGTTCATCAACCCAAGGCTGCGAGCCGGCGGACTATCGCGCAAAGCGGCCCGCAAGGCAGGCATCAGTCCCAGCACGAGGCTGGGCCTGACCCCAGTCGCGAGATCGGTGCTGGAGGAGCATCAGCTGGCTGACGTGCGGACGGCGAAGGGTACGGCGGCCGAGCCTGTCCTGGAGATCCGCGGCCTCTGCGTCGACTACGGCGTCGGCGACGAGGCGGTGCACGCGGTCATGGACTGCGATCTCGTCCTACGTCGCGGCCAGGTCCTCGGCCTGGCGGGTGAGAGCGGGAGCGGCAAAACCACGCTCGCGCTGGCGGCCATCCGGCTGCTCCGGCCGCCGGGCGTGATCACCGCTGGAAGCGTCCTTTTTCACTCCAAACCGATCAGTGGGGATGGCCCCACCGGCACCATCGACCTGCTGGCGGCGGACCTCGATGAGCTGCGCGAGGTGAGGTGGTCCGAAATCGCGGTCGTGCTGCAGAGCGCGCTCGATTCGCTGAATCCAGTGATCACGATCGGGGCGCAGTTCGACGACCTCCTGCGCGTGCATCGCCCGCAGATGTCGGGCGCCCAGCGGTGGAGCAGGGCGGCTGAGCTGCTCGAAATGGTCGGGATGAACGGCGACCGACTCCGCAGCTACCCCCACGAGCTGTCCGGAGGGATGCGCCAGCGCGCGATGATCGCGATGGCGATCGCCCTCGAGCCGCAGGTGATGATCCTGGACGAGCCGACGACTGCGCTCGACGTCGTCACCCAGAGAGAGATCCTCGAGGAGCTCATCGGTCTTCGCGACCGTATCGGTTTCGCAACGCTGTTCATCACCCACGACCTTTCGCTGCTGGTCGAGCTCGCCGACGAGATCGCGGTGATGTACGCCGGCCGGCTCATGGAGCGGGCGCCCGCGGGCGCGCTGTTTCATGCCCCGCGCTTGCCCTACACACACGGCCTGCTCAACTGCTTCCCGCCTCTGCACGGCGCGCATCACCGCATGGAAGGGATCATCGGATCGCCCCCCGATCTCAGGGACCTGCCCAAGGGTTGCGCCTTCAACCCGCGGTGCCGCTGGGCGATGCAGCAGTGTCGCGAGGAACGGCCGCGTCTACAACCAATCGACGGATCCTCGCGCGAGGTGGCCTGCTGGCTGCACAGGGGATACGCCGTCGTGCCACCGGAGCTTGCGCGGCCCGAACCGGCGGGCAGGAAGCCCGACCACGCCGACGTCACCCGGGTGGGCCGGCTATGAACGGAGTCGCGCCCATGGCAGCGTCCGTCTCCACGGACGTGGCCGTGCTCGAGGGACGCAACCTCACCAAATCCTTCTGGGTCAAGCAGGGTCGTGGGCCCCTCGCGAAGAAGGCGCGCGTGCACGCGGTGGAGGCCGTGACCGTGCGGCTTGATGCTGGGAAGGTCACGGCTATCGTCGGTGAAAGCGGCGCCGGCAAGACGACCGTCGCCCGGATGCTGGCCAAGATCATCAAGCCGGACGCGGGAGAGGTGCTCCTGGACGGCAAGCCCGCTCCCAAGGGCCGGCCGAGGTCCTACTCGGCCAAGGTGCAGATGGTCTTCCAGGACCCGTTCGCCTCACTCAACCCCGTGCATCGCGTGCGTCACCAGCTCGTGCGACCGCTGGAGATCCATCGCATCGCCGGCGGCCACGTCGAGCAGGCGGCCGAGGAGCTTCTGCGGCGCGTAGCCCTGCAGCCCCCCGCGCAATACCTGAACAAGTTCCCCTACGAGCTGTCTGGCGGGCAGCGGCAGCGAGTCGCGATCGCGCGCGCGCTGGCCGTGCGCCCGCGTGTGCTGCTGGCCGACGAACCTGTTTCGATGCTCGACGTTTCGATCCGGCTCGGCGTCTTGAACCTGCTGGCCGACCTTCGCGATCGCGAACACCTCGCGATCCTCTATGTCACGCACGACATCGCCTCGGCGCGCTACCTGGCCGACACCATCGTGGTGATGTACGCGGGCCAGCTCGTAGAAGCAGCTCCGAGCGTCGACCTGACCGACCACGCGGCGCACCCGTACACACAGCTTTTGCTGTCCGCCGCGCCCGACCCCGAACGGGATGAGGCTCCGAAGCTCGTAGCCCATGGAGCGCCACCGAGCCTGCTGGCACCGCCCAGCGGCTGCAGGTTCCATCCCCGGTGCCCTTACGCGATGGAGATATGCAAGCGCCAGGTCCCGCCGAGCTTCGCCATCTCGCCGGGCCACGTCGCAGCGTGCTGGCTCCATGCCGATCCCGCGCAGAGAGGCGCGAGCGAGAACGGCCTGTTCCAACCCCTGGTGGACCACTCGGCAAAGTCTGGATAAAGAGGTGAGGAAGTATGGATTTCGCGGTGGCGTTTCGGTCTCCGCCAGCGGGCGGGGCCGTGGAAACGATGAGCAGGCGGATCCCTGCTCGTTCGTTCTTTCGGGGTCGTGGTCATGTGCCGGCAGCCGTCAGCATTGCGTCACGGAGGTGACAGATCTATGAATCGACGACTCTTCAAAGGCATGCTCGGGGCGGCGACCTTCGCCCTGGTCGTCACGAGCTGCCAATCGACCAACAACGCCACCACGGCTGGTGGCAAGCCGCTCATCGCTGAGCCGACGACAGGGGTCACCTTCTCTGAAGACTTCAACCCCTACGACAACAACTCGGTCTCTTCCGCCATGGGCACGCGGAGCCTGGTCAACGAGCCCCTGTACGAGATGGACCAGCTGGACGCCACCGCGGCCGGCAACCATCCATGGCTGGCGACGGCGTTCGCCTTCCAGAACAGCGGCAAGGACCTGCAAGTCACGATCCGGCAGAACGTGAAGTTCAGCGATGGCTCGGCCTTCGGTCCGGCCGACGTCGCCGCCACATTCAAGATGATGGAGAACCCGAAGGCCAACACCCGCGGCGTTCCGACCCAGGCGTCGGACCCGACGGTCAACGGCAACACGGTGACCCTCCACTTCTCATCCGCTCAGTACACCGGACTGTTCAACATCCTCAGCAACACGATGATGATGAAGGCGTCTGTGGCGAATCAGATCGCAGCCAACCCGACCATGACGATCAAGATCCCGGTCGGTACCGGGCCCTTCATGCTGGGGAGCTACTCGAGCTCGCTCATCAAATGGAAGCCGAACCCGAACTACTGGGGCGGCACGCCGCCAGAGTCCGAGATCGACACCCCGTCCATCGCCACCAACGCGGCCGCCAGCGACGCGCTCGTGAGCGGTCAGCTGGACTGGGCAGGGAACGACATCCCGAACGTCTACGCAAACTACGTCAACCTCAACCCACTTACCAACCACGCCTGGTTCGCGGCGGGCAGCACGGTCACGCTGTGGTTCAACCTGAACCCCGGCAACGGCGGCGCCACCGGAATCGGCGACGTTGCAGTGCGCAAGGCGGTCAGCTACGGCGTCGACCGCAACGCCCTCGCCCAGCTGGGCGAGTCGGGCTACGAGCAGCCGGCGACGTCGTCGAGCGCGCTCATCCTGCCGAACCAGTCAGCCTTCCTCCCGTCTGACGGCACTTACAAGAACGACCTTTCCATCAGCGGCAGCGTGCCCGACGCAGCGACGGCCAAAGCAGACAATCTGCCTGCGGGCGCGGACGTTTACGACATCCTGAAAGCCGGCGGATGGAGTGCACCGGCGAGCTCTCACTACGACAGCAGCACCGGGACCTTCAAGTCAGGCGGAAACTGCGACGGCAGCAACAGCGCCAACTGCTGGACCAAGGGTGGCCAGATCATCAAGTTCTCGGTCTACGACCCGGTTCCGTTCTCCGACTACTGGGAGAACGCCGCACTCATGTCACAGGAGCTCCAGCCACTGGGCATGGACGTGACGACGAAGCCCGCCCAGGGCTACTCCGACTGGAACGCCAACATCACCGGACAGCCGTCACAGTGGCAGACGGCCATTCACTGGGGCAACGGCGGGAGCATCCCGTACATCCAGTTCCAGAACTGGCTCGACAGCAAGGACGCAAACTCGGTCGCTCACTTCCAGGGCTATTCGAACCCCGACGCCGACGCCGCCCTCAGGAAGTACGAGAGCACCGACCCCAGCGACACCGCAACCCTCTACCCGATCGTGCAATCGCTCGAGAAGATCATGTCGACCGATGTTCCTGACGCTCCGCTCCTTTACGGAGCCGACTGGAACGTCTTCAGCAGCGCCAAGTACACGGGTTGGCCCAACCAATCGCACCCGTACATGAATCCTTCACCGAGCGACCCGCAGATGCCGTACATCCTCATGCAGCTCAAGCCAGTCTCCTGACCTTTCAACCCGATATGCGTCGCGGCCGGCATCGAGCCGGCCGCGACATCCCCCACACACGAGGAGATCGTCCATGACCGTTGTCCCCACTGGCGTCCGCAGCGACGAGTCGGGCCTGCTGGCCCGGCTGACCCTCGAGCAGAAGGTCCACCTGTTGACGGGCGCTGACTCCTGGGCGCTGCACGCCGAGAGCGCTGTCGGGTTGCGTCAGCTGATCACTTCTGACGGCCCGGCCGGAGTCAGGGGCGCGCGCTTCGACCCTTCCAACCCATCGACTTCGCTGCCATGCCCGGTCGCCGTCGCCGCGACGTGGGACGTCGAACTCGTCGAAGAGATCGCGACCGCGCTCGGACGCGAGGCCCGCAGCAAAGGCGTGGACGTCCTCCTCGCTCCCACCATGAACATCATCCGCACACCGCTCAGCGGCCGGGGCTTCGAATGCTTCTCAGAAGACCCGCTGCTGACGTCACGCATCGCTGTGGCTTACGTGCGCGGCGTCCAGGCAGCAGGTGTCGGCGCCACGGCGAAGCACTACGTGGCGAACGACTCGGAGACCGAGCGACGCTCTTACGTGGCTCGAATTTCCGAAGGCGTGCTGAGGGAGCTGTATCTACCACCGTTCGAAGCGTGCGTCGGAGAAGCCGGCGTCTTCCTCGTCATGGCCGCATACAACGCGGTCAACGGCCCGACGATGACGGCGAACGCGATTCTTCTGCACGATGTTCTCAAGTCGGACTGGGGCTTCTCCGGCGTGGTGATCTCGGATTGGTCCGCGACGACGACGACCGTGCCGAGCGCCCTGGCCGGGCTCGACCTCGTCATGCCCGGCCCCGACGGGCCATGGGGGGACAAGCTGGTCGCCGCGGTGCGCAACGGCGCCGTGCCCGAGGCCGAGATCGATGACAAGGTCGCGCGCATCTTCTCCCTGGCGCGCCGTCTTGGCGGCTTCAACGGAAGCCTGGGCGCGGCAGTCCCGGAGCTCGTCGACGCAGGCCTGCTGGCCAGGGTCACCTCCCGATCATTCGTGCTCCTGAGCAACCCCCGCGGTCTGCTGCCACTCAAGAAAGCCAACGTACGCAGCGTTGCGTTGATCGGTCCGAACGCGGTCGAGCCACAGACGCAGGGCGGCGGCAGTGTCCGTGTGCTGCCTTCGGTCCGCGTCAACCTTGCCGAATCGCTGAAGCGTGCGTTCGGAGGCGCTACCTCGGTCACCGTGCACCAGGGCTGTCTCACCAGTGCGACCGTTCCCAGCCCATTGGACGGAACGCTGCACGACCCTGTCAGCGGGAAACCTGGCGCCCGTCTCGAGATTCGAAGCCCGGCCGGCGACGTCGTGTTCGATGCCCCTATCCCGAGCAGCGTCGCCACGTGGTGGGACGGCCTTCCGGAGGCTGTCCATCAGCCCGGGTCGGAGATCGTGATGCGAGCGGTGTTTCGCCCGGGGACGGATGGGCCGCACGTACTCGGCGCGGCGGGGGCCGGCCGCATGCGTGTGACCGTCAATGGCACCGTCCTGGCCGAGGCTACGAGCCTCTTTCCAGGCGAGGTGGTCGAGGCTCTCGGGCGTCCCCCCGAGCTGCGCGTGCCGATCAGCCTGGATACAGGGCGCGAGGTGGACGTGCGGGTCGAGTACCGGCCCGAGAAGCGATTTGTGACTCTGCGGCTCGGCATCACGCCACAGCGGGATGACGAAGAATTGATCGAAGAGGCGGCCAGGGCTGCCGACGAATCCGATGTCGCCGTGGTCGTGATCGGCTCGGCGGAAGGCACCGAAAGCGAGGGCTACGACAAGGACACGATGGTCCTGCCCGGGCGGCAGGACGAGCTGGTGAGTAGAGTCGCCGCCGCCAATCCAAACACCATCGTCGTGGTCAATTCCGGCATGCCGGTGCTGATGCCGTGGGCGGACCAGGTCGCGGCCGTCATCCAAGTGTGGTTTCCGGGCCAGGCGTTTGGCGAAGCGCTCGCGGACACGCTGCTGGGTCTCGCCGAGCCGACCGGCCGGCTCCCCATCACCGTGCCGCGCGAGGAGGCGGATTCGCCGGTCCTCCGCGCCCGTCCGGATGCCGGCGATCTCGTCTACCGCGAGGGCCTGCTGGTCGGTTATCGCGGTTACGACCGGACTGGTACCGAGCCACATTTCGCCTTCGGCCATGGCCTGGGCTACACGGACTGGACGTACGACTCGTTCAGCGTGGAAGCCTTGTCGATCACCGCGGGCGAAGACCTCACCTGCACGGTGAAGGTCCGCAACTCGGGGAAGCGCGCCGGCCGCGAGATCGTGCAGGTCTATCTCGAGGCGCCCGACGACGACAAGCGCCGGCCCGTCCGCATCCTGGCGGGGTTCGGGACTGTTGAAGCGGTGCCAGGAGCCACAGCTGAGGTTCGGCTGACGCTGCCCGGTCGTTCGTTCGCCCGGTTCGATGAGGCGACCCGCGCCTGGGCCTGGCGCCCGGGAACTTACACGCTGCGCGCGGGCAGGTCGTCGCGGGACCTCAGGTTGAGCAGGGAGGTGGCTGTGCGATGACCTAGATCTGGTGACGGCTGAGTGGGGCCACCGGAGCTGCGGTGG
>Ga0209648_10001559_pt1 | contig 18663 bp, 18 predicted proteins | sample GraSoi2013_115cm_FD_185830 | JGI IMG/M metagenome (GOLD analysis project Ga0209648, IMG submission 185830) | Grasslands soil microbial communities from the Angelo Coastal Reserve, California, USA - Sample 9_17_2013_115cm (SPAdes) (version 2) | ecosystem: Environmental > Terrestrial > Soil >...
TATCACGGCTTAGGCGTAGTGGTCTTCCTCTGTTCCTCCCGGCAGTCGTCGTCGGGCTAACCCATTTGGACGATAGACGCCAGGGGGAAACCGCGCGATCATTCGCGTATGGAGAGAGAAAAACCTTCAGAGCGAAGGCATCACCCGCGATTTTTAAGCAGTATGGAACTGCGGGGCACGAAGCTCGCGTCTCTGGAAACTCCTCAGCAGCAGCCCAAGACCGTCATCAGCGGCCGGATTCAGAATGTCAGTCAGGGCGGCGCTTGCCTCCAAAGCGATCGGCCGATTCCGGTATCATCCCTGGTTCGCTGTGAAATTGTCGTCCCGGGGACTGGCGCGGCCATTCCCACACTGATGCAGGTCCGTTGGATTCAACGAAACTCCATCAGCGGGGGATACACAATCGCCCTGCAATTCCTGCTGTGAATGCCTCTGCTGCTTTCCTTCTTACGCTCTTCACCGGGAACAGAGAATGGATTATCCCACTTGGGCTAATCGGTTGGGTTAGTCCGTTGGGTTAGTCCCGGAGGCTAATTCAAACGGCTAAGCCTCCCGGCGACCCCACCTGGGTAATAGACAACATTCCCCGAGTCGCTAAAGATGCCAATCGCGGAAGTTGCTCGATGCTCAGCCGACCCGCCAGTCAGTTGGACAAGGGCGTTGTGCAATGGCCGCGCGGCCCGACCTCATTTTCGGCCCTGCATGAACCATAGAAAATTAGAGATAAGGAGGATGCTTAATGTTTCGAATAAGACTACTGGCACTCGCTGTTGTGGCAGCCGCCCTGGCACTTCCAGAGATGATACGGGCACAGGAAACCGTTCCGACCGATGTTTTTAAGATCAATTATTTCGACAACACCGGCGTGGCGGATTCCACCGTGCGCATAACCAACCCGGGGAGCGATTTCACTGATCGCTGTGCGATGATCTATGTCTTCTCACCCGATCAGCAGCTGAAAGAATGCTGTGGCTGCAAGATCACTCCTAACGGCTTACTCAAGCTCTCCGTTCAGGCGAACTTGACCGCCAAACCGGCCAATGGGGTGACGTTTACGGCCCTTCCCTTTGCCCCTCGCCCAGCCCCCCCGGGGTCGAGCCCGCAGTGCAACCCGGGCGACTCGACCTTTACTCCTTTGCCTGCCCTGCGTGCCTGGGGCACCCACGTTCAGGACTTGGGCGCTATAACCGAGACAGAATTCCTGGATGCGCCGTTTGCTTTCGTCGGCCTTGGCACTTTGCAGATCGAATGCCTGGTGATCGAAGGGGCCGCGATAGCCCCCATCACACTTGGCGGTACCGGCAGCGGCCAAGGCCTCTGCAACTGCACGAATCAACTCACTGGTGCGATTGACCCATAAGACTAAATCTCTGGGCCCAGTCGTATGCGCCAGGCGTCGCAGACCGGCGCCTGGCGCAAGTTCCTCGGGGACTTCAAATTTGCAAAGGAGAACTGCGATGGCGATTTCGCGCACCCTGAGCACCCTGATTGCATTGGCCCTGGGCATGACGCTGAGCGCGTTCGCAAACCCGGCTGGTGGTGATGCGAATGGCGCGGCGGTGGCTGAAGTCAGCGGGCATAAACTGACCCGCGCGGACCTGGAGCAAAAGCAGGCAGCGAAGTTGCTCGACGCCCGCTATCAGTACTATCTGGCCGAACACGAAGCGGTCAACCGACTCATTGAAGAGCAGTTGTTGGAAACGAAGGCCAGCCGCGAGCATCTCACCGTGGAGCAGTTGCTCCAGCGTGAGGTGACCAGCCAAGTCAAAGACCCAACCGAGGATCAACTCCAGGTCTTCTATGAGGGCTTGCAGACCAACGAGCCGTTCGCAGTCGTGCGCGAGAAGATCGTGGCTACGCTTCGCCAACTGCGTCTGACCAAAGCTCGCGCCGCGTATCTCCAGACGCTGCGTGACGCCGCTGATGTGCGTATTGATCTCGCTCCGCCGCACGCTGAGGTGGCGGTCGACAACGCTCCAAGGCGGGGACCGCAGAATGCTCCAGTTATGATCGTCGAGTTCGCGGATTACGAATGCCCCTACTGCCAGCAAATCCATCCGGAGCTCAAGAAACTCGAAGAGGAATTCGCGGGCAAGGTGGCCCTGGCCTATAAGGACTTCCCGCTGCCAATGCACCCGCGCGCGGAGAAGGCCGCCGAAGCGGCCCGTTGCGCAGCCGACCAAGGAAAGTTCTGGGAATTCCATGACGCGCTTTTCGACGACCACCAACTGGAGTTAGCGCAGCTGAAAGAGCATGCGCGCACGCTCCAGCTCGACGCCGCGAGCTTCGACCGGTGCGTGGATGCAGGCGAGCAAGCCGCGGCCGTGCGGAAGGATTTGGTCCAGGCACAGCGTCTTGGACTAACCGGCACACCCGCCTTTTTCGTCAATGGCCACTTCTTGAGTGGCGCTGTCAGCTACAGTACCTTGCGCGAGGTTGTCGAACAGCAACTGGCGGCTTCGGTACCAAGCCGCACCGTGAAGGAGCGCAGCATCGGCCAAGGTCAGTACCGCTCCGCCGCTCGGCGAAACCTTCCTCAGCTTTCCGCCTGCGAAAAACCTCAGTCATCAGGCAGCGGGCGAGAAGAATGGGCTGAAGGCTCTCTCTGTGCCTGGGATAGGCCTGGCCCACAAACAACCCATCGGCCATAGAGAAGTCGGATACCGGAAAGTGGGCGAGCACCGCGAAGGCTGGTGCGTTGCGGGCTCTAGCACGCCGGGTTACACTGACCGGCGCGCATGTCTCGCGGAAAGCTCATCGTAATCGAAGGGATTGATGGGGCAGGCAAGCAAACGCAAGCGGACTTGCTTGCCCGCACCTTCGCACAACGCGGTATTGCCTTTGTGCGGTTTAGCTTTCCCCGCTACGAATCTTCATTTGGCCGCTTGATCGCGCGATTCTTGAATGGCGACTTCGGCCCGCTAACTAATGTAGATGCCCACTTTTCGGCGCTGCTCTACGCCGGAGACCGTTTTGAGGCAAAGGCTGAATTGGAAGCAGCTCTGAATTCCGGACAAGCAATCGTCACGGATCGTTACATCGCTTCCAATCTCGCCCACCAAGCGGCGCGCGTGCCGTCCGAAAGGCGTGCCGAATTCATCTCTTGGCTACGGCAGCTTGAATATGGCATCTACGGTCTTCCCGCCGAAGACTTGGTCATCTATCTGCGAGTTCCGGCACAAGAGGGGCACCGGCTGGTGGGCCTTAAGTCCGCGCGCACCTACACGGCGATGCGGCGGGATCTGCAGGAGTCCGACCTCCTGCATCTTAGAGAGGCAGCGCAGGTATACGACCAACTCGCACAAGCGCCAAACTGGGTCACAATGGACTGCTTCGACGCCCATTCCGGCGCACTTCGGCTGCCCGAGGAAATTCATCGAGACGTGATCGAGGCCATCGATTCTCGTGTGCTCTCGCGCGTGGCCCAGTCGTGAATTTCCTCGGGCGCTTAGTAAAGACAGCGAAATCTTTGGCACCATCGATGCAGTAGCAAAGCTTCAAAAAACTACCGCTCATGCCATTCTCGGAATTCCTTGGCAATTCGCGAATCGTTGTTGCCCTGCGTGGGATGCTTGCCACGGGAAGAATTCCGCACGCCATGCTCTTCGCCGGGACCCGGGGCCTGGGGAAGTTTACGCTCGCGCGAATGTTCTCGCAGGCGGCCAATTGCCAAAGACTGCCCGACGATTTCTGCGGTGAATGCGCTCCCTGCCAGGCGATCGCGAGATTGCAAAACATCCCCGCCCTCGTCGAGCAGGGCCTTGCTGAGCGCGGAGAAGGAGCCGACTCCGCCACGGTCGAACGTGTGCCTCTCGTTCTGGAAACACATCCGGATGTGTGGGCAATCGTCCCTGACCCGGTGCGGCTGAAAAGTCCTGTGGCGAGGCCCATCCTGCACGTGGGCCAATTGCGGGCGGTGCAGCGCGCTGCCTATTTCAAGCCGCTCACAAAGCGCCGCGTGTTTATTATTGACGGCGCGGAAACCATGCGCTGGGATCATGCCAACATCTTTCTCAAGATCCTGGAGGAGCCGCCCGAAACTGCCACTCTGATCTTGCTTACCCCTAACCCCTACTTACTGCTGCCGACGATTCGATCGCGTTGCTTACAGTTTTTTTTCAGCCCGCTGGAATACGATCAGGTCGAGCAAGTATTACGTCGGCGCGATGAACTCTCTCCCGCGCAGCGTAAGCTTGCCGCGCAATTGGCCGAGGGCAGCCCGGGCGCGGCCTTGGCGATGGATCTCGCCGAGACAGCTGAACTCAGAAAGATGGCCCTGGGCGTGCTCGCAGCAATGATCGAGAGGCGCTCCTCGACGGATCTGTTCAACGAAACGGCACGTCTGGTGAAGGGCCAAAAGACGCCCTTTGAAACTGTGCTGGAAGTGTTTTATAGTCTGTTGAACGATCTGCTGGAGCTCTCCGCAGGTTTCACAGGTCAGGAGAGGCGCAACCCGTCACTCGGCAAAGAGCTCGCCAGACTCAGCCGGCAGGTCGACACCGCGTGGGTCGCATCAGCCGTGGAGGCCCTCGATGAACTCGGTGGGCGCCTGCGGCGGAACGTAAATAAGCAACTTGGCTTGGATGCGATCGCTTTATCCTTATCCGAAGCCTGCAAAAAATAAGCTGCGGTGGAAACTATCGCGTAACTAACTCACGGTGGCGCGCATCTTAACCAGCGAGTCGCACCTCCCATACTTAATTTAGGAGCAGGTAATCATAGAAGGAGAAGCGATGGTTAATCGCAAATTATTCCGTCCGACCTTAACTGAGGTGAAGGAACCGCCGGCAACCCGTTCTCATGCGAGTGGACCCCAGCCGCACAAGAAGCCCGCGCCGCCGGAACAAACGCACGCGGAAAACTTTTACTGGGTGAAGCAGATGCAGGCGCATACGCCCATGACCATCGTGCTGAGAGACGGCGAGACCTTGCGCGGAACAATTGAGTGGTATGACCGGGATTGCGTTAAGCTGACTCGCTTCGGCAGCCCCAATCTGCTCATCTATAAACAGGTGATCAAATACGTTTACAAAGATGGGGAGGAAGCGGCCGGCGGTGGCAGCGACGGACAATAACGCCTCAATTGCAAAACGAGGAAGCACTCGGGTATAAGCACCGCGTCATCCTAAATCGGCTGCAGGATTTCAGTTAAGACTGGCGCTGGCTCCGGGCATTTCCGAAACAAGCTCCGGAACTTCAATGTGGATTAGCGTCCCTGCGCCCCGACGGCTGGAAATCTGCAACTGGAAGTCGTTGCCATAAAGCACGCGAAGCCGTTCGTGGACGTTGCTGATCCCGATGCCGTCCACATACACCTGCGGCATGCGTTCCTCGGGTATGCCCGCGCCGTTGTCTTCCACTTCGATGACCAATCGCCCGTCGCTTAGCGAAGTGCGAATAGTGATTTGCCCGCCCGCCAGTTTCGCCGCCAAGCCATGCTTCAGGGAGTTCTCGATTATAGGCTGCAGCAGCATGCTGGGCACAAAGGCCTCGAGCGTATTCTGATCCACGTGTTTGAAGATTTGCAGATTGTCGCGGCCAAATCGGGCTACTTCGATATCCAGATAATCGTCGATAAAGTTGAGTTCCTCCTGCAAGGCCACGAACGTTTCGTGCTTGCGCAGAAGCCGGCGGAGAATATTGCCCAACTTTAAGACCACCACACGCGCTTGATCCGGATCGTAGCGAATCAATGAAGCGACTGTGTTCAGGGTGTTAAAAAGAAAGTGCGGATTGATCTGGCTGCTAAGCGCGGCCATACGCGCCTTGAGCAGCAGTTGCTGATGCTGTTCGAGGTTCATCTCGATCCTGGTGTTATTCCAGATCTTGATCGGCACCGCCACCGCCATTACCGTCGCCAGCATCAGCAGCAGTATCGACCACCAGTTGTGGGCGTCGATAAAGAAAAGCCAGCGTCGAGGCACCGAATGGCCCAGCAGCAGCCGTCCCACTTCCAGACCGACGCAGCCGGCGAGTGGCAGCACCTCCCACCCGACGCTCGAGCGTCGCACCATCCGGGTGAGCCATTTCGGAAAATTCAGGAAAGTAAATGGCCCGAAACTCCAGATGTCTTCTTTATTCGGTATCGCCTGCCGAATCAGGCCACCTATCAATCCAGCCATTGCCGCGACAGGCGCAGCCAGCCATTCATGATGAAAGAAGGCCGGCAGGCTGACAATCGAGCCTCCCAAAGGCCCCACCACGAGACCGCCGAGCAGGCCCAGGAGAAAAGAGCCCTCGGCCATCAAATCGGCAAACTCATAATTCGGCGTCCCCACCAGCCTCAGCAGCACGCTGATCGCGAGTGCGGGCGTGAGGAAAAGCATGAGCTTCACTTTCTGGTCAGAGTCGCGAACTTCGGTGTACAGAACGCGGCGAAAAATGGCCCAGCGCGCCAGCAGAGCGGCCATCGACGCGGCGACGCCCACCTTCAATAACAAGGTGAAGAGTAGCCCTTGCGTGCTAGAAAGTATGTCCATCGACTGACGCCGTAGTGCTTGGCTTACGTTAGCCAATCACCCCCGGCGATGTAAAGCGAGGTTACTGCTATACTACGAGCATCCGATGAAGGCAAAGCGAACAAATGGCGGCGGTCCCGGCTACCGCGCAGAAAAAATCCGCGTGGTGGCTAAGGCCAACTTACCCACGCAATATGGGCGCTTCACAATCCTGGGAATCGAAGGAGAGAAACCCGAGGAGAACGCAGTCGTGCTCACGCGGGGACGCCTGAATAGCGGATCCGTTCCGTTGGTTCGTATTCATTCCCAATGCCTTACGGGCGATGTGCTGGGATCGCAGCGCTGCGACTGCCGCGCTCAACTGGAGTTGTCACTGCGAAAGATCGCCGCCTCTCGCGCTGGTCTTCTTCTTTATCTTCCTCAGGAGGGCCGTGGTATCGGCCTGATGAACAAACTGCGCGCATACGAACTGCAGGATGGAGGCATGGATACTGTAGAAGCGAATCAACACTTGGGATTCGCCGCCGATTCGCGGGATTACGGCTTCTCCGCCACTATCCTGCGAGCGCTGGGAGTGCGCCGCGTCCGCCTGCTCTCGAACAATCCCGACAAGGTCCGCCAACTCGAATCGCACGGCATAAAGGTGGTCGAACGAGTGCCTTGCCAGCCACGGGGAACGCATGCCGCGCGGAATTACCTGCTTACGAAGTCAACGAAACTAGGACATCTGCTCGCCGGATTTTGATTGCTTCGTCCGATTCCCTGCCGTGGCAGCTCAAGCCCGCGCCGATCTCGCGCCTCCAAAAGAAGGAGTTGGCTACCCGCCGCCAACCAGGTGCACAATTTCGAATCGATCGCCGCCGGAAACGAGCGTCGTTCCCCACTGCCCTCGCGGAACAATCTCGAGATTTCGTTCGATGGCCAGCCGATTCGCCGTCAGACCTAGCTGAGCCACGAGCTGCGCGACATTCAGCCCCTTCGGCACCTTACGCGGGTCGCCATTCACCTGTATGGTCACCGTTTCGCTCATCTATCGATTTGGGCGCTTGGGCTTCAATTGGTAGCGCAATTCCTCGCGACCTTCTCCCATCTGCGCCCGTATGACTAAAGCCGCGAGCGAGGACTCGTTGAGGGTGGGAAACGGAAACTGCAAAGATGTGCGGCCTTCTGCATCGGTCTGCGCAAAGTGGCTTTCGGGCGCGCCTGCCGCGCCTTCGATGAAGGCCTCAACCTGCGCTCCCGTCACGGGCTGCCCGCCTCCTTTGGAGGAAACTTCAATATCCAGCGAGACATTCCCGGATTCAAGCCAGGACCCTGCATTAAGGAGTTTGACCGCGAGGCCCTCCTTTTTGACGGGCGCCGCTTTCTCCAGGGTCCTTTTCTCCAAAGAAAGTGCCCCTGCGCGCAGGGCCTCGAGTATCTCCCTGTGTTGTTTTTCCACGCGAGCGCGCAGAATGGCTTGATCCAACGCCCCACTGGCAGCCAAATCCTCATAGCTAGTGCTGTGCCGGTAGACGACCCTGCCCTGGATCAAGACCAGCGTGTCGATAAAGGGATGAGAGGCGCCCCGATCCTCGGTCTGCACATCGTAGAACTCCGGGCCGATTTGCACCCTCGAATTGAAACCGTATTTCATTTTTCGCTGGTAATTTTTTCTTGCCGGGCCGCTTGATTGACCCGTTGGTGAAGCGTCGTTATTATAGCTTGTGTGCTTATGTCCGGGAACCTGGCCCAAGCCTATGCTCCGCTGCTCATACATCTTCTAATCGCATTGGGCCTTGCTGCAATCCTTCTCATACTTTCGAGCTTGATCGGCCAGCATCGCCCTAGTCGTGAAAAGATGGAGCCGTATGAGTGCGGCGTCTCACCAGTCGGCGATGCTCGGGAGCCGTTCGACGTCAAGTTCTACCTCGTGGCCATGATTTTTATCCTTTTCGACGTGGAAGCAGTCTTCTTGTACCCCTGGGCTTATGTATATCGAGAACTGCGGTGGTTCGGCTTCACCGAGATGCTGGTATACATCTTGATCCTGCTGGCTGGCTATATTTACCTTTGGAAGAAGGGGGCTCTCGATTGGAACCCCTCGACAACGCAGCGGGACCGCCAACCGTGACCGATAAGGCCAGCCTCGAACCAAACCCCATAGTCGAACTTCTGCGCGCTGCGGACGAAAGGGTGATTGCTATAGCCTCCGAATTCCGGGGTGAATTGACGCTTGTGCTGCCCCCGGAGCAGCTTTCACGGGCTGCTCAGCTCCTGCGGGCCGAGCCGGGATTGCAGTTTGATTTCCTCTCGGATATTTCCGCGGTAGACCGCTTCCCCATCGACCCTCGTTTCGAGGTGAATTACCACCTGCTGTCGCTTCCGTTACGTCAGACGCTGCGCCTGCGCGTTTGGCTCCCGGGCAAAAATCCTGTTTTGTCCACGGTCATTCCGATATGGCCCACCGCAAACTGGCATGAACGCGAAATCTTCGACCTTTTCGGCATTCGCTTCGAGGGCCACCCGGACCTGCACCGCATCCTGATGCCCGACGATTGGGAGGGTTATCCTCTCCGGAAGGATTATCCGGTGGAAGGATTCCGCGCATGACCACCACGGTGGAGACCGCCGCCGGCGCAGCTCAAACCATGGTCCTGAATATGGGGCCGCAGCACCCTTCGACCCATGGCGTGCTGCGTGTAGTGCTGGAACTCGACGGCGAAACCGTTGTCAAGGCGCGTCCCGAAATTGGTTATCTACATACCGGCATCGAGAAAAGCTGTGAAGCGCTTACCTATTCGCAGGCCATCACGCTGACCGATCGCATCGACTACCTTGCTCCGCTTTCGAATAACCTCGGCTATTGCCTCGCGGTGGAGAAGCTCCTGGGCCTGGAAGTCCCCAAGCGGGCCCAATACATCCGTGTTTTGCTCACGGAGATGACCCGCCTGAATTCGCATCTGATATGGCTCGGAACACACGCCATGGATTTGGGCGCGACGTCCGTGATGCTCTACTGCTTTCGTGAACGCGAGGAAATTCTAAAGATCTTCGAGATGGTCTCTGGGCAGAGGATGATGACCAGCTATTTCCGAATTGGCGGCTTGGCACTGGAGCCTCCCCCAGGCTGGCTGGAGCGCGTTCGCCACTTCATCGACATGTTTCCATCCCGTCTCGAGGAATACGAAAACCTGCTCACCCGCAATCGCATCTGGCTGATGCGCACGGTTGGAATTGGCATCCTGGAAGCCAAAGATGCCATTGCCCTGGGAGTCTCCGGTCCCATGCTGCGGGCCGCCGGCGTGGCCTACGACGTGCGCAAATTCTTTCCTTACTCCAGCTATGAAGAATTCAGCTTCGATATTCCGACGCGAACGGAATGCGACTCCTATGCCCGTTATCTCGTGCGCGTGGCTGAAATGCGCGAGAGCCTGAAAATTGTCCGCCAGGCGATGGACAAAATTCCGCCCGACGGGCCCATCCGAGCCGAGGCGCCGGGCATCATTCCGCCGCAACGCGAAAAGATGAAGACCGAGATGGAAGCGCTGATCTATCACTTCAAGATTTTTACGGAGGGCTTTGCACCGCCCCCCGGCGAGGTCTATCAACGCGTGGAATCCCCGCGCGGTGAAGTCGGCTACTTCATCGTAAGCGACGGCTCTCCAAAGCCTTACCGCGTAAAGGTGCGCGCGCCTTCATTCGTCAATCTGCAGGCGCTGCCCAAACTCGCGGAAGGCGGCCTGGTGGCCGACTTGATCGCCTGCATCGGAACAACCGATATCGTCCTTGGAGAAGTGGACCGCTGATGGAGCTGCCGCTCGTCCTCGAACAAAAATTCCAGACGCTCATCGCGCGATACCCCGTGAAGCGTTCGGCGCTCGTGCCCATGGCTCTTTACGCGCAAGACGTTTTAGGCTACGTGAGCGATGATCTGATATTGGAGATCGCCAACCGCCTCGGGCTCAGTCCTTTGCATGTGGACGAAACGCTCGCCTATTACTCCATGATCCGCCGCAAACCGGCGGGCAAATATCACGTTCAGGTATGCACGAACGTCTCTTGCATGCTTCGTGGTGGCAACGAGGTCTACAACTTCGTGCAGAAGAAACTCGAGATCGGAAACAAACAAGTCACCGCTGACGGCATGTTTTCGCTCGAGGAAGTGGAATGCATTGGCGCCTGTACCGGCGCGCCGGCGATGCAGGTGAATTATGACTTCTACGAAAACCTAACCCAGCGCCGCACCGACGATCTACTGGACGCTCTGGACAGGGGCTCGCGGCCTGCAAGGTCCGAGCCAACCTCGGGCGCTGTGCACGATCGGCATCCTGCCGAAGTGCCCGTGATCAGCCGCCTTTTTGGCGTTCCGGAATCGCATAAGATCGATGTTTATCTGCAGCACGACGGCTATAAGGGACTGGAACGCGCTCTCAAGGAGTTCACGCCGGAACAGGTGACCGAAGTGGTCAAGAAGTCAAATTTGCGAGGCCGAGGCGGCGCTGGTTTTCCCACCGGAATGAAGTGGAGCTTCGTCCCCAAGGAGTCGGCCAAACCCAAGTACATTCTTTGCAACGCCGACGAGAGCGAACCCGGCACCTGCAAGGACCGGCCGTTGATGGAGATGGCGCCGCACCAACTGATCGAAGGCGTTGTCATTGCAGGCCGCGCCGTGGGTGCACACCGTGGATATATCTACATCCGCGGTGAATATCGCTACGTCTTGGAAATCGTCGATGCTGCCATCGAAGAGGCTTATGCTCGCGGTTTTCTGGGAAAAAACATTCTGGCCAGCGGCTTCGATTTCGATTTGACGACGCACACCGGGGCAGGCGCCTACGAATGCGGCGAGGAATCGGCGCTGATGGAATCGCTCGAGGGCAAGCGCGGCTACCCGCGCATTCGTCCGCCCTTCCCTGCCGTCATGGGCCTTTACGGCTCACCGACCGTTATCAACAATGTTGAAACGCTATCCGCGATTCCAGCCATCCTCCATCGCGGCGGCGAATGGTATTCCGGCCTAGGCTCACCCAAGAACGGCGGCACGCGGCTTTTTTGCATCTCGGGCCATGTGAACCGGCCCGGCATCTATGAATTGCCGATGGGATTCAATTTAAAACGCATGATTGAAGACGTGGCTGGAGGCATACCGAATAGCAGAAAGCTGAAAGCCGTAATCCCGGGCGGCAGCTCCTGCCCCCTGCTCAAGGCCGACGAGATCGATCTGCCGATGGATTTCGATTCCCTCGCCAAGGCCGGATCGATGCTGGGGTCGGGCGGCCTGGTGGTAATCGACGAAGGAACGTGCATGGTCGACCTCGCCCGCCGCATAATGCATTTCTACGCGCACGAATCTTGTGGCTGGTGCATACCTTGCCGTGAGGGTACGGACTGGCTGCGCAAGATGCTCGATCGTTTCCATTCCGGCGGCGGGCGCCGGGAAGACATTGCTCTGATCGGCGAACTATCCAAGAACATGCTCGGCAGAACTTTCTGCCCCCTCGGTGACGCTGCGGCCCTGCCCACGATCAGTATCGTCAAAAAGTGGGCTCACGAATTTGAGGAACATCTCGCAGGTAAGTGTCCTTATCAGCCGGCCGAAATGCTGGCTTCGGCTCTCGGGTAATCTCAACAACATGGCAGAGACTGCGGAAATAAAGTTCAAGCTCGACGACCGCGAACTGACGGTGCCTCCCGGAACTCTGGTCATTGAGGCGGCGCGGCAACAGGGCATCGAAGTGCCTTCGTTCTGCTACTACGCGGGTCTGGCGCTGCAAGCCGCCTGCCGCATGTGTCTTGTCGAAGTCGAAAAGGCTCCCAAGCTGCAAACCGCGTGCACCCTGGTGGCCGTGAATGGCATGGTGGTGCGCACCAATACACCGCAAGTACACGAAGCCCGCAAGTCCATGCTGGAATTTCTGCTCGCCAATCACCCGCTCGATTGCCCCGTTTGTGATAAGGGCGGCGAATGCGAGCTCCAAGACATGACCTTCCGCTACGGCGCGGATAGCAGCCGCTTTGTCGAAGAAAAACTGCACGTCCCCGAGGTCAAGTGGTCCAACATCGTGTATTACGACGCGCCTCGCTGCATCCTCTGCTTCCGTTGTGTGCGCGTGTGTGACGAAGGAATGGACGTCAAGGCTCTAGGCGTCGGCCACCGCGGGGCCAATTCAGTGATCATTCCCAATCGCGAAGACCATCTGGAATGCGTCGAGTGCGGCATGTGCATCGATATATGCCCGGTCGGCGCTCTGACCAGCGGCACCTATCGCTATCACACACGCCCCTGGGAGATGCAATACGTGCCGACCGTGTGCGCCCACTGTTCCAATGGCTGCAAAACGACGCTCAGCGTGCGCAACCATGAAATCCTCCGCGTCAATAATCGCGATCTCTCCGGCTACAACGGTGATTTTCTGTGTGCCAAGGGCCGATTCGCTTTCGACTTCACTCGCAATCCCGAGCGATTGAATCAACCGTTGATCCGCCTCGGCGGCAGGCTCGAGCCGGCGAGCTGGGAAGAGGCTCTGGGACAAACAGCCGTGCGCCTGGCCGCGATACGTAAGCAGAGCGGCCCGGATGCCATCGGTTTTTATGGTTCGAACCGCACTACCAACGAAGAAAACTATTTGCTGGGACGTATCGCGCGGGCCTCGATCGGGACGAACAACGTCGATCATCATCGCACGGCAGATTACTCCGGCCTGATCGCTCTAGCCGCCGCGCAACTGAACACTTTTGGCGAGTTGGCGGTGGGCAGAATGTTTGCCACGATGGGTGAACTGGCCTCCGCGCCGGCAATTCTGCTCATCAGCAATGATGCCACCGAACAAAATCCTCTCGTGGCATGGCAAATTCGCGCAGCCATCCGGCATCACCGTTCGCGCCTTTACATTCTGGATTCCCGCGAGCAGAAGCTTCAGAGCAAAGCTCGTGAGTTTGTCCTGTTTCCCAGCGGCGAAGAAGCGGCCGTCCTGGGGAGGCTTTCTGCGGGCGGAGCGCCGAATGTCCCCGAGAGCGATCTAGGCCGGCGCGTTCTGGGCTTCCGCGACGCTCTTGCCGCTGAAAATGATCTCATCGTTCTCTTCGGCGCCGCCATTCAAGGCGCTGCTCTCGCTCGGCTGGGAGAATTCGCGCGAGAACGCGCCGCTCAAGGGAAACACACTCGATTCATGGCCCTCGGAGATTATGCCAATTCGCGAGGCGCCGCGGATATGGGACTTCTGCCTGACTTTTTGCCGGGATATGCGCCGGTCGCGAACGCTGTGGCCCGCCAAGTCTTCGGTGAATTCTGGGCCGCTACGCTGCCGGAAAAACCGGGGCTTGATTCGCGCGCCATGCTGGACGCTGCGGCGGACGGCCGGCTGAAGGCCCTCTACGTCGTGGGTGCGAATCCCGTCAAGAAAACGAACTTCGTCGGATCAAAGCGAATAGGTAAGCTTGATTTACTTGTCGTTCAGGATTTGTATCTCTCCGAAACGGCGCGCCTCGCCGACATCGTCTTGCCGGCGCTTTCCGGATTCGAAAAAAGCGGCACGATGACTAATACCGCCGGTGAGGTGCAGCTCGTGCGCAAGGGCGGGGATTTCATGGGCGCCCGCTCGGATTTCGACATTTTGCGCATTCTTTCGTACCAATTGGCGCAGCAGCGGTTGGGGCAACCGATTCGTCTGCGCACGCCCGAAGCGGCGTTCGAGGAAATCTCGCAGCGCGTTCCCGGATACAGCGTCTCCTGGACCAACCTGCTTGCCGGAGCCGCCGAGCCAACCCAGGCCACCTTGGGCGCAAATGGTCATCGTCCCACCGAGCCGGCCGATGGCGTCATCTCCTCCAATAACGATTCGCTTTTCACCAGTGGCAGCCTAACGCCTTATTGCCGGCTGATTTGCTCTCTGCGGGAAGCGGGTGCAACCCCGTGACCGGCATCACGGCACAGTCGATCCTGCTCGTCTCCGTCATAAAGGTCGTGGTGCTGCTATTTCTCGTTCTCACCGCCGTCGCTTATCTGGTGTGGTTCGAACGCAAAGTTGCCGCGCATATTCAAGGGCGCTGGGGACCTTACCGCGTCGGTCCGCATGGGTTACTGCAACCACTGGCTGACGGCGTCAAGTTCCTCCTGAAGGAAGATACAACGCCACTCGGCGCTGACCGCTTCCTTTATTTCACCGCTCCAGTCATCACTTTAACTCTGGCGATCTCCGCCATAGCCATGATTCCGTTTGGTCCGGCATCGGTGCGTATTTTTGGAGTGGCGACGCCACTCGTCGTCGCAAATATTAACGTCGGCCTGCTCGCGATCTTCGCAATGACATCGATTGGCGTGTATGGCGTGGCCTTGGCCGGCTGGTCCTCGAACAGCAAATATTCGCTACTGGGCGGGCTGCGCAGTTCGGCGCAAATGATCAGCTACGAATTGTCGCTGACCCTCTCCGTTGTCGGAATTTTGCTCCTGGCCGGCACGTTTAATCTGGGCGAACTCATCGCGCGCCAGGACGGATTCAGTTGGGGATTCTTGCCGAAATGGAATCTGCTGAATCCGACCTTCCCGCAAGTGCTGGGACTTTTCTGCTACTTTGTTGCCGCCATCGCTGAAACCAATCGTGCTCCCTTCGATCTGGCCGAAGCCGAATCAGAGTTGGTCGCAGGCTACCACACCGAATATTCCAGCTTTAAATTCGCCATGTTCTTTATGGGCGAATATGCCAGCATGATTACGGTTGCCTGTCTGGCCTCGATTCTGTTCCTTGGCGGCTGGCTTTCGCCTTTTCCTCAAACTTCGGGCATGGACTGGACTCTGTATATCCCTGCTGGAGTTTTGGCTCTCAGCGGCTTCGCTCTGATCATCGATGGTGTCCGCCATCCCCCGCTCGGACGCATCGTTTTGCCACTGCTAGGAGCAGCCCTCCTTGCGTTATCATTTCTGTGCTCGCGGACAGGTGTCATCGATGATGTGCAGGGGCCGTTCTGGTTTCTGGCTAAAGTGCTTTTCGTGCTCTTCGTTTATGTTTGGGTGCGCTGGACCCTGCCGCGTTTTCGCTATGATCAACTGATGCGCTTCGGCTGGAAGGTTCTCTTCCCTCTGGCGCTCTTGAACGTTGTGCTGACCAGCCTTGCGGTGGTGATGCGCAAATGACGGCGCAACTGATGATTTTTCTGATCCTCGCGGCCATCGCCGTGGCTGGCGCCGTAAGTGTGATCCTGCAACGCGAGCCGATCCACAGCGCAATATCCCTGATCGCCGTCATGATTGCGCTGGCCGGACTTTTCTTGCTCCTCGAATCGGAATTCATTGCCGCGATCCAGATCATTGTTTATGCGGGCGCCATCATGGTGCTATTCGTTTTTGTGATCATGCTGCTCAATGCCAGAGTCGAAGAGCGCACCAATATGAGCCGGATGGCGCGTTATGTGGGCATACCTTTGGCCATCTTCCTGCTCATCGAACTGGCCTATCAGATTGGCGCCGCAACTTTGTCGATGACCCCGCAGCCGGCCACCGAGGGCATGACGCGCGGGTTATCCATGCTTTTGTTCCAGGATTTTGTGTTTCCGTTTGAATTGACGTCCATTTTGATCCTCATCGCCATTCTTGGCGCGCTGGTGCTGGCCCAGCGAAACGAAGGCGTGCCCCCCAAACGCGGGCAAGAGAAAAGTACCTGACCGCTTGCTCGAATCGGCAAAAGGTAAGGAGAGAAACCTTGGTGCCCATTTCTTACTACCTTGCTCTCAGCGCCACCCTCTTTGGCCTCGGCGTTATCGGCTTTATTTTCAAGCGCAACATCATCACGATTTTCATGTCCATCGAATTGATGCTCAACGCCGTTAACCTTGCTTTCATCGCGTTCGCCCGCGCCCTCGGGCAATTGCAAGGACAAGTCTTCGTCTTTTTCGTAATCGTTGTGGCTGCTGCAGAGGCGGCCGTGGGCCTCGCCATTGTCATCGTGATCGCGCGCAACCGGCAATCGCTCAACGTCGAACGCATCAATCTGCTGAAGCTGTAAGGCCGGAATGCTGACACTCGAGCACCTCTGGATCATTCCGCTGTTGCCCTTGCTGGGCGCGGCTGCCAATGGAATTTTCGGCGCCCGTTGGCCGCGACGCGCCATCAACGCGGTTGCCCTCGGCAGCACCGGACTTTCCTTTCTAGCCACGCTCGAACTGGTGCGCGAGTTTGCGAAGCTCGGCCCGGCTCAAATTCCATGGGTGAAGTCTTACTTCGCGTGGATCGAGGCTGGCCGTTTGCGCGCGGATTTCTCGCTGCAGGTGGATCAGCTCACCTTGATCATGCTGCTGGTCGTGACCGGCGTCGGCTGGCTCATCCATCTCTATTCCACCGGCTATATGGCCGACGACCCGGGATATCGCCGATTCTTCTCCTATCTCAATCTCTTCATGTTTTTCATGCTCACCTTGGTTCTCGCGGCGAACTACGTGCTGCTCTTCGTTGGCTGGGAAGGCGTTGGCTTGTGCAGCTATCTGCTCATCGGATTCTGGTTCTTGAAGAAAACCGCCACGGATGCCGGCAACAAGGCATTCTGGGTCAACCGCATCGGCGATTTCGGTTTCCTTCTGGGCCTGTTTTTGCTCTTCCGTCAGTTCGGCACGCTCGATTTCGGTTCGATCTTTCACGACGCGGCCGCGCTGCCCGTCGAAACCTCCGGGCATGGTGTTCTCACAGCGATTTCCCTTCTGCTGCTCGCCGGTGCTACGGGAAAATCGGCGCAGCTACCGCTTTACGTCTGGCTGCCCGATGCCATGGAAGGGCCAACCCCGGTCAGCGCGCTCATCCATGCCGCCACCATGGTGGCCGCCGGCGTGTACATGGTGGCGCGCTCGCACGCTCTCTTCATTCACGCTCCGGCTGCCATGTTCGCTGTCGCCGTGGTCGGCTGCGCAACGGCTCTTTTCGCCGCCACGATCGCTTTGGTACAAACCGACATCAAGCGAACCCTGGCCTATTCCACCATCAGCCAACTTGGCTACATGTTTCTGGCCTGCGGCGTCGGCGCGTTCGGCGCCGGAATGTTTCACCTCATGACTCACGCCTTCTTCAAGGCTTTGCTTTTTCTCGGCGCCGGCAGCGTGATGCACGCCATGAGTGGCGAGCAGGACATGCGACGCATGGGCGGACTGCGCAGGTTCATCCCTTGGACATACGGCACCATGTTCGTGGCCACGCTGGCGATCTCGGGCACGCCCGGCTTCTCCGGCTTTTTCAGCAAAGAGGAGATCCTTCTCGCGGCGCGCACCGGCCCTTACGCCAATCCCGTGATTTACGTGCTCGGGGTGCTCACCACCGGACTCACCTCGCTCTACATGTTTCGATTGCTTTTTATGACTTTCCACGGCGCGCCGCGTTTTGATCCCAAGAAGACGCACGTACATGAATCGCCGCGCGTCATGATTGCGCCGCTTGCCGTGCTGGCATTGCTCTCGCTCGCAGGCGGCTGGTGGGCAGCGCCGCATCTGGTCGGCGGGCTCAACTACTTCGATACTTTCGTGAAGCCGGTCTTTGCAGCCGGCGAAACCTCGAGCTCGACCGAGCCCTACACGGGGAGTGGTCAATTGATCGCTACCGTCTTTGGCCCTCCTGTGCTCGCTGCGTTCGCGGGATTCCTGCTTGCCTGGTGGCTCTATATACGGAGGCCGGAAACGCCCCAGCGCCTGGCGGAAAGGCTTCATGCGCTTTATTGGTTGGTTGCGGGGAAGTATTTCGTTGATGAGCTCTACTCCTTTCTGATCGTGCGGCCTCTGTTATGGGTCTCCACGAATTTTCTCTGGCGAACCGTCGATGAAGAAACCATCGACGGCCTGGTGAACGGCGTGGCCCACGAAGCAGTCGAAGTTGGCGATCGCCTGCGGCATCTCAATTCCGGCAATACGCGGACCTACGCGGCCTGGGTGATTTTGGGCGCCGTCGTGCTCACCACCGTGCTCGCCTGGATGGTGCGCTGATGCAAGCGTCCTACTTGCTTACCGTCTTGACCTTCCTGCCCTTGGCGGGAACGGCCGCGCTCTTCATGCTGCGCGCCGACGACCACGAATGGATTCGCCGCATTGCCTTAGCCATATCTCTTGTTGAATTCGCACTGTCTCTTCTTTTGATTCGTGGCTTTGTCCCCGATTCATCGCAGTACCAGTTCGCCGAATATCACAACTGGATTCCCTCCCCGCCGATCCACTACCACGTCGGGGTTGGTGGCATCAGCTTATTTCTTGTCATTCT
>Ga0209648_10001560_pt1 | contig 18654 bp, 13 predicted proteins | sample GraSoi2013_115cm_FD_185830 | JGI IMG/M metagenome (GOLD analysis project Ga0209648, IMG submission 185830) | Grasslands soil microbial communities from the Angelo Coastal Reserve, California, USA - Sample 9_17_2013_115cm (SPAdes) (version 2) | ecosystem: Environmental > Terrestrial > Soil >...
CACAATCGCTCCGCCCTTCATTTTTTCAAAGTGTTCGCCGCGGATGACGTTCTTGTTTCCCGTCACAGTGATGTAAACGTCGCCTTCCTTCACGGCTTCGGCCATGGGCATTACGCGGAAGCCATCCATAGCTGCCTCGATCCCCTTCACCGGGTCGATTTCCGTGACGATCACGTCCGCGCCGAGGCCTTTGGCGCGCATGGCCACGCCGCGCCCGCACCAGCCGTAGCCAGCAACAACAACTTTGAGGCCAGCAAGGAGCACGTTGGTGGCGCGAATGACGCCATCAATGGTGGACTGCCCGGTGCCGTAGCGGTTGTCGAAAAAGTGTTTGGTCATCGCATCATTCACCGCGATGATCGGATACTTCAGCGTGCCATCCTTGGCCATGGCGCGAAGGCGAATCACGCCTGTGGTGGTTTCTTCCGTCCCAGCGATCACGTTGGGGACAAGATCGGTGCGCTTGGTCAACAGCATGGTGACTAGGTCTGCGCCATCGTCCATGGTGAACTGCGGCTTGTGCTCGAGGGCAGCGCTCAAGTGCGAATAGTAGGTGTCGTTGTCCTCGCCTTTGATGGCGAAAGTCGGAATGTTGTAATCGCGATTCAGCGACGCGGCGACTTCGTCCTGCGTGGAAAGCGGATTGGAGGCGCAGAGTACGGCATCGGCGCCGCCGTCGCGCAGGGTGATCATCAAGTTTGCAGTTTCACTGGTCACGTGGAGACAAGCCGAAACGCGCAGACCTTTGAGCGGTTGTTCCTTGAGGAAGCGCTTGCGAATCGATTCGAGCACGGGCATCTGCTGCCCGGCCCATTCAATCTTGCGTTTGCCTGCGTCGGCCAGGCCCATGTCCTTCACGTCACCTTTTTTCAGTTCAGCGATTGCCAATGTCTTGCTCCTCAATTTTGGATTTCGATCGTGAACGGAGTGAACTCGAATACTCCGTTGGATGCTGATGCAGGATGCTTTCTTTTCTGGAATTGAAAAATTAGCCCCGTGCTCCGACTTCCGCGGTCGCGGCGGCTCCGAGGCCAGCAGCCTTGCGGAGAGCATCGGCGCGGTCCGTGCGCTCCCATGTAAAGCCGGCGCCACTGCGGCCGAAGTGGCCGTAAGCGGCTGTGGCCTTGTAAATCGGGCGGCGCAGGTCCAGCGTCTCAATGATGGCTTTGGGAGTCAGCGCAAAAAATTCACGGATCAGCGCGGTAATTTTCTCTTCCGGAATTGCAGCGGTACCGAAAGTTTCGGCCATGACAGAAACAGGTTCGGCAACGCCGATGGCGTAGGCCAATTGCACTTCCGTCTTTCGCGCGAGCCCAGCTGCGACGATGTTCTTGGCGATGTAGCGCGCCATGTAGCAGGCAGAGCGGTCCACCTTCGACGGATCCTTGCCGGAGAACGCGCCACCGCCGTGACGGCTATAACCGCCGTATGTGTCGACAATGATTTTGCGGCCGGTCAAGCCCGCGTCGCCCATGGGGCCGCCGATAACGAAGCGGCCGGTCGGATTGATGTGATATTTCGTTTTCGAGTCCAGCATGGAGGCGGGAATAATCGGCTTGATGACGTGCTCGGTGATGGCGTCGCGCAGGTCGGTGTTGGAAACCTTATCGCTGTGCTGGGTGGAAATCACCACGCAATCGACGCGCGTTGGGCGGCCGTTGCGATACTCGATGGTGACCTGCGACTTTCCATCGGGCCGGAGAAAATCAACTTTGTTGGCTTTGCGAATCTCGGAGAGGCGCTGCGTGAGGCGGTGGGCGAGCTGGATGGGCATGGGCATCAATTCATCGGTTTCATCGCACGCGAACCCAAACATCAAACCCTGGTCGCCTGCTCCACCGGTATCCACGCCCATGGCGATATCTGGCGATTGCCGCTTCACGGTGCACATGACCGCGCAGGTTTCTGCGTCATAGCCGAACTTCGCGCGATCGTAGCCGACGCCGCGGATGGTGCAGCGCACCAACTCGTCGTAATCGACGTGCGCGGTGGTGGTGATCTCGCCAGCCACGACTGCAACGCCCGTAGTGACGAGCGTTTCGCACGCGACTCGACCCTTGGGGTCGTGCTTCATGACCTCGTCAAGGACAGCGTCAGAAATCTGGTCGGCAATTTTGTCCGGATGGCCTTCCGTCACGGACTCGGAGGTAAACAAGAAGTTGCGTAAGGCTTCGCTCAAAACAAATTCTCCTTCGTTAGCTGTATAGGGTTACACCCCGAATATGCCGCAAAATACTGTGCGATTAACCTTCCAAAGGTACCATCGGGTGAGGCGAGAATCAAACTATTGAATTCAAATGCCTTATAGAGCATTGAACGGTCGAAATCGGGAGGCGAATGGAAGAAGATTGCCATTTAGGGAACAATGTGCCGACCTTGCGCAATGGCTATTCGAAGTCGCGATTTGCAACCGACACACGGAATACCGGCTTGGACTTCTCGGATGGTTCGATTTCGTAGGCCTGATCGGTTTTCGCAGGATCGTAGTCGCGCCACAGCCAGATCACCTCCGCCGGGAATTCAGCCGCCCCGTGGCCGGTATTGTGCGTGCCTTTGCCGAAACTAAAATGGAAGTCGTAGCCCTTGAGCTTCAGCGCGTTGGCAAGGCGGAGGTTGGCCAGCGGCCAGCTGCCCCAACGGTCATGTTCGATGTCTTCGGAGCCGTCCTGCAGCCAAACCCGAATATTACGCTTGGGCTCGCGCAAGACCTTATCTGGATAGTCCTGGCCGCCGTCCTGCACGTTTGGATCTTCCCTCCACTGGATGCTGGCGAAACTACCGATCCACGAAATCACCCGGCTGAACTGATCGGGCATCTGCCAGGCCGCGTTGAAGGCGCAGATGCCGCCCGAAGAAAGGCCGGTGATCGCGCGGCTGTAAGCATCCTTGCGGACGTTGTACTTGGCGGCGACCTCAGCGAGCACTTCATCGCGAAGATAGCGAGCGTAGCGGTCGCTTACGGTGTCATACAGGGTGCTGCGCATGGAATCCTTGAGGGAGCGCTGCCATTTGTCCGAGTGGGCCTTCGCAAAAGTATAGGTTGGAGTGCCTGGAGAGCCGGTGATATCGCCCGGGTTGATGAAGACGCAGATCATGACGGGAATCTTTTTTTGAGCAATCAAGTTATCGATGACGTTGAGCGCGGGATTGTTGCCATTGCGATCGATGTACCCGCCGCCGTCCTGGAAGACCATAAGCGCGGCGGGAGCGTTCTGGCTGTATTGCGCGGGAACGTAAATCCAGTATTCGCTCTTCATGCCATCGTAGATCTTGCTAGTGTGCGTGAGCTTTGGCGACAGCGTGCCGGAAGGAACGCCTGCTTGCAGGTAGGAATCAGGGCCGAATGCGGGCAGATCCAGGCGGCCGCCAAATTTTTTCCCGTCGACCAAGTAGTGGAACGCGTGCAAACGGCCCACTTGCTCGATGCGCGCGGGCGCATACCATAGAGTTGAGCCAGCAAATTGCTGCAACTGCGGTCCGGGAGCACCGTCAATCACAAGCGATGGTTGCGAAGGCGTTTCGATCGCGAAAAAGAAGTCCGGGCCATGCCCTGCCCAGGCAGTCCCTTCCTTGAGGTCCTTGGGTTCGAATGTGGACGCGATGGCGTCGCGCAGACTCGGGCTGTTGGACTTGGCAAGTTCGATCAATTGCGGCGCGGTCGATTTTTCCGCTGCGAACGCGGACGCGGCAAGGGCCACTGAGCAAAGCGCAAGTCGCCATGCAAAACTCAAGAATCGAACCTGTCTTGTGGCTGGCATCCGGAACTCCTTAGTGTTGATCAGGCCAAGTCTGCATCTTCGTCCGGCTGGACGTCGAGCTTTCCCTTGGTCTTTTTGGCCATTAGGTATGAGCGAATGAAGGGATCGAGGTCGCCGTCCATGACTCGATCCACATCGCCCACTTCGAATTTCGTGCGGTGGTCTTTGATCAGCCGGTAAGGTTGCATCACATACGAACGGATTTGACTGCCAAAGGAAATGTCCAGCTTGCTTTCGTCGAGCTTGTCCGTGTGCGCCTGGCGCTTCTGGATTTCCAGATCGTAGAGGCGCGAACGGAGCATCTTCATCGCCATCTCGCGATTCTTGCCCTGACTGCGCTGGGCTTGGCACGCCACCACAATATTGGTTGGAAGATGGGTGATGCGCACGGCGGTCTCCACTTTGTTGACGTTTTGCCCGCCTTTACCGCCAGAGCGGAACGTGTCAACGCGCAGATCTTCCGGCCGGATGTTGATTTCGATGCGGTCGTCAATTTCGGGGATGACGAAGACGGACGCAAACGAAGTGTGCCGCCGCGCCGCTTGATCGAATGGGGAGATTCGTACAAGACGATGGACCCCAGTTTCTCCCGCGAGAAGACCATAAGCATTCTCGCCGGAGAATTGAATGGTTGCGGACTTGATGCCGGCTTCCTCGCCGGGAGTCTCGTCAAGAACCTCGGCGCCCATGCCCTTGCGTTCCGCCCAGCGCAAATACATGCGAAGAAGGATGGAGGCCCAATCTTGAGATTCGGTGCCGCCAGCGCCCGGCTTGATGGTCATGATGGCGTTGAGGTGGTCGGTCTCTCCGGAGAGGAGTGTTTTCGTTTCCAGCTCGGAGATGTAGCTATCGGCGGCGTTGAGCTCGCGGTCCAGCTCTTTTAGCAGATCGTTCTTTTGCTCGACGTTGGTTTCTTCCTGGGCGAGGTGGATGTATGTTTCGGCGTCGCCGGAGATGGACCTGAGTTTCTCGTCGGCGGCAATCTGTTCTTCGGCGCGCTTGCGCTCGCGAAGCACGCCTTGTGCGGCTTCCTGGTTGTTCCAAAAACTTGGGTCAGCAACGCGGCCTTCGAGAGCTTTCAGGCGCTCGCGGTACTGCGGCGCGTCAAAGATAGCTCCGCACGAGCGTGATGCGCTGCTTGAGCCCTTCGTAACGATGCTGGAGGTCTTCGAGGATCATGCTTTTTCTTGTAAATCGCCCGTCAGGGGAACGGACGTCACTTTGCCTTTCGAAAAGTTGCGGCAACTAGAATAACGGAAACGAGCACGCAGAGCCAGGCGAACCAGTCGCCAAAACGAGTGTAAATCGTCTCGTCCGTTCGAAAATCATAGGGAAGATCGGCCGCGGCGCGCACATCGGGCGGAAGTGGCCGAAAGATGCGGCCGTAGGGATCGATGGAAACGGTAAAACCGTTATTCGTCGAGCGCACGATCCAGCGGCGGTTCTCCACTGCGCGCACGCGGGCCATGCGCAAATGCTGCTCAGCGGCGGCGGACCGCCCGAACCATCCGTCATTCGAAATGTTGATGAGGAGCTGCGCGCCATTCGCGGCGAACCGGCGCACTTCGCCTGAATAGATCGCCTCATAGCAGATAAAAACGCCGAAGGTATACCCGCCCGGAAGCTGCCCCACAACATATTTGTTTCCCTTATGGAAGCCGCCCACTTCTCCTGACACGCTACTCACCACGCGATGGATGAGGGGAAAGGGTTCGTATTCGCCGAATGGAACGAGATGAATTTTGTCGTATACGAATACGCGCTGCCCTTGCGAATCAAAAAGTAGTGCGCTGTTATAAGGCAGAAGAGTCCCGTGGGGCGCAACGTCCGACGGGTCCACCGGCGGTTTCCATTCTATCGACCCCGCGAGGAATGAGTGGCCGAAGCGGATGGCAAGCGCGGAAGCGATCTTTGCGAATTGCGCATCTTGAAATGAAAACGGCGCTGGCGTTTCAGGCCAGACCAGCAGGTCCGGTTTTTCCGAGGCCGGAGCGAGGCTGATTCGCTCGATTTCAGCGAGGTCCGCGGCGTGCGCCTGAAACCAATCGGCGGGATAGGAATCCGTCTCCGGAAAATTCAGTTGCACGGCTCTAGCGAAGTGATGCGCTTCGCTCCGCGGCACCAGACGCGGCCCCGCCGGCGCGGCAATCAAAAGAATTACCGCTGCTGTGGCTGTGCGTGTGATTCGTCCGCGAAGCGTCAGCGCGTTCGAAGCAATCGTCCATGCCAGCAGCGCATTGAAGCCCGCAGCGAGAAAAGATAGCCCGTAGATTCCCGTGATAGTCGTGAGTTGAACGAGACCCAGGTTCGCCGAGGCTGGATAGCCAAGCAAGTTCCAGGGAAAACTAATCTCCGGCAAATGCGCGCGAGCAAATTCGAATGTCACCCAAAGGAATGGCGCACCGATGCAAGCCAGCTCTACGCTGTGGCAAGATAAGCGTTGAACACCGCAGGCGAAAGCGCCGATGAGAATTCCCCAGGCCATGGCGATCAGTAGCAAGACGGCCCATCCGCCGGCTACCGAGAGACCGCCGTGGACCGTAAGCACGGTCGCAATCCACGGCACGGACGTCAGGACGAAAAGAAGTCCATGTAGAAATCCGCATCCAAACGCAACGCGCAGCCGCGCACCAAACAGCGAGAAAAGGAGAATCCCAACGCAAACCCAGGAATAAACACTCAGATAGAGACCAGTGAAAGAGAGCGAAAGCGCAGCTCCGGAGGCGGCAGCGATCACGAGACGCATCCCCGGGGGCGTTTCCGCGCCGGCCTGCGGGCGAAGATAGGTGAGCCAGCCGCCCCCGGGCATCAGTGTTTCACGATGGCTTTGAAACCGGCGCCCTCGAGGCTTTTCCTGGCGGCCTCTGCGGACTTCTGATCAGCGTACGGGCCAACCTGCACGCGGTAGTATTTGTCTGCCTGCGGAGAAACAACGAAGGCGGGGAAATTCTTTTTCTGCAGACTCCTCGCTAGTTCCAGCGCAACCGCTTCTTTCCTGAGCGCTGCCACCTGCAACGTGTAAGAGCCTCCGGGAGTGACTTGCATGTTCGAAGTTTTTGATGTTGCGTTTGCTGCTCGCGGCGGTGCCGTGTTCCGCACGAGCACCGGCGCATTTTTCTGCGCTGTCGCGGGAGCGGGCGCTACTGATTTGAGGTGGTCCTCTGTTTTTTTACTGTCGCCGGCGTGATAAAACTCCCAATCCGAATTCGGCGGCGCTGCGCTGTCCGTCGGGGTGGTGGAAGGAGCGGAATTGTTCGTGCGCTTCGAATTTGCGTCCGGCTTGGGGGAGACGGAACTCGCAGGCTTCCTGAAGAAATCTGTTGCGGCGCGCACCTGTCCGCCATACTGGTCGCGTCCCATCATGTAACCCAGTGTGAAGAACACGCCCGAAAACAGCAGCATCAGCATGAACAAGCCAATGACGTGCCGGCTTTCGAGCACACGTTCTCCGGTGCCCCCGCGTTTTCCTCCAGAAGCCATTCTTACTTTTGCCGCCCCCCTAAATTGCTAGTCCACTGATTAATGATATCGATGGGCAGGGGAAACACAATCGTTGTGTTCTTCTCGACACCTATCTCCGTCAGAGTTTGCAGGTAGCGGAGCTGGATTGCGGAAGGCTGCGTTTCCAGAACTTTGGCGGCATCGGCGAGTTTTTGCGAAGCTTCGAACTCGCCTTCGGCGTGAATAATTTTTGCGCGGCGTTCGCGTTCGGCTTCGGCTTGCTTGGCGATGGCGCGCTGCATCTGCTCGGGAATATCGACCTGTTTGACCTCGACTTTGGAAACCTTGATGCCCCAGGGTTCCGTGTCCGTGTCGAGAATGATCTGGAGCTTGGCGTTGACCTTATCGCGCTGCGAGAGTATTTCATCGAGTTCGAACTGTCCGACGACGCTGCGGATGGTGGTCTGCGCGAGCTGCGAAGTTGCATAGGTGTAATTCTGCACTTGGGAGAGCGCCAGGTTGGCGTCCACCACGCGGAAGTAGCAAACCGCATTGACCTTCACCGAAACGTTGTCGCGCGTAATAATGTCCTGCGGCGGAACGTCGAGCGTTTCGATTCGCATGTTGATGCGGTAGAGCGTTTCAATCGGCCAGAGCACCAGCCGGAGGCCGGCATTCTTAGCTTGGGGAATCAGGCGGCCAAGTCGCAGCACCACGCCGCGTTCCCATTCCTTGATGATGTAAATCGAATTCCAAAACCAGATGAGCGCGAGTCCGACGATCAATGCGATCCCGACAAAACCAATTTCCATGTTTTTCCTCCTAAACGTGACAATTCTTATTTCGTCGCCGGGGCGGCTACGCCAGCCGGCTCAACGTACAGTTTCAGCCCTTCCACTCGCAAGACCTTCACGGTCTCGCCTTCCTGCACTGGCTGCGAAGACTCAGCGCGCCACAGCTCGCCATGCACGCGAATCATGCCCTCGGCGCCAGAAGCCAACGCCGCAATCGCGACGCCGTGCGCCCCAATTAGCTCTTCCTTTCCCGTGGCGGTTTTCCATTTCCGGGAACGCAATACTAGTCTCATTAAGACTACTGCCAGGACTCCAAACGGGAGCGTCCCCGCGAGCGCCACGCCTACGCTCACTCCTCCGGAAGTGAGCGGCGACCGGATCAGGAAGAGTGCGCCCAGAAACATCGAAACAACTCCGCCGAAGGCCAGCACGCCGTGACTCGGCGCTTTCGCTTCCAAGATGAAAAACGCCAGCGACAAGGCAATCAGAAACAGCCCCGCAAGATTCACAGGCAGAAAGTGCATGGCGTAGAGGGCAAGAATCAAGCAGATGCCGCCGATCACGCCGGGAGCGATCACTCCGGGGTGTGTAAATTCGGTGTACAGACCGAGGACACCAAGAATCAGCAGGACAAAAAACACGTCGGGCTCGACGATACGCGCGAGAAACTTCTGCCGCGCGGAAAGTTCAAATGGAGAACGCACCGGGTTTCTCAGAGTCAATGTCACTTGCGTCCCGTCGAAGCGCTTGATCGTTCTCCCGTCGAGTTGCCGCAGCAATTCGTCGGGCGAGTTCACGATCAAATCGATCATTTTCCCGTCCAGAGCTTCTTTCTCGGTGAACGCTTTGGACTCGGTGATGGCCTTTTCCGCAAGCTCGGGGTTGCGCCCGCGCCTCTCTGTGAAACTCCGCAGAAACGCCATCGCATCTTGATTGATCTTTCTGCGAAAAACCTCGTCAATTTGCTGCGGGAATCCGCCAATCGCGATAATCGGAGAAGCCGCGCCTGCATGCGTGCCCGGAGCCATCGCAGCGATGTCCGCGGAGAGAAGAATGTAGAACCCTGCGGACGCCCCCCGCCCGCCGGTCGGCGAAACATAAACGGCAACCGGCACGGGTGACGCCAGAATGTGCTCGATCATATCCTTCATCGAATCGCTCAGGCCGCCCGGCGTGTCCATGGTGATTAGAACTAACGCCGCGTGACGCTTCGCAGCGTCCGCAAGACCTTCATCGATGTAGGTGGCCAGGATTGGCTCCACTTCGCCATCAAGAGTCAGTTCGAGCACGGACGGGCGGGAGGAATGCTCGTCCGCAGCAACAGAAGGCAGTTGCAAGAAAATCGCCGCAGCACCAAGACCCAGAACACCGAGAAGACACAACGCCGCCGCGAGTCCGGGCCGGCCAACGTAAAAGGAGCGCTCCACTCGATGGGACCAATCGCTCATGGCGCACCTCCTCCTGGTTTTTTCCCGCTGGGCTTGAAGTTCTTCAAATTATCGAGCAGTTGCTTGGCCTCTGCATAGTTGGGCGCCAGCTTCAGCGCTTTCTCCACTTCCGCTCGCGCGAGCTCCGGTTTCTTTTGTTCGAGGTAGATTTTCGCCAGCATGGTTCGCGTTACTGCGGAATCGCGGGCTTCCAGGGAAGCCTGCAATTCCTTCACGGCATCATCCATCTTGCCCTGGCGGCGGTCAATTTCCGCGAGCCCATAGCGCGCAGCGGCGCTGCCCGGATCGCCGGCAAGAGCCGCGCGAAACTCCTTTTCCGCGACATCCGCGTGTCCCCCGGAGAGCTCCTGCCGGCCGCGCCGGATATGCGTCGTGGGAGTATCGTTCGCGGCAGTAGCAGCGGCAGCGCTCGCGGGAGGTTCGGCCGGCTCCATCTCCGCGCGAAGCGCCGTAACGTCGAGCTCGGTTTTGATGCGATTCATCTTGCTCACAAATTCGTTCTTCGCATCCATTCGAATTACAGGAAGCCCGTTCGGACCAAAAGTTTCGTTCGCTGATTCACGTTCCTGGGCGGCTTCGTCCTTGTTTCCTGCCTTTTCCATCGCCAGGACTAACATCGCCCGGTCCTCCGGATTGTCCGGCTCGCGTTGCGCGGCTTCGCGAAAGTATCGCGCCGCCGCGGCTGCGTCATTGGTCTGCAACGCCAGCAAGCCGAGATTGAATGGATAGTCGTCCTCGTCGGGGTCCAGCTCCGCAGCCTGACGAAGATCGGTCTGCGCCGCAGCCGTCTTGCCCTGTCGTGCCCGCGCAATCGCCAGGTCGTTCAGGACTTCCGGCAGGTCCGCTCCGGAGACCATGTTGGTCCGCGAAGCTGACTGCAACGATGTGAACACTTCCTCCGCCCGATCCGGCTGATTGAGAAGAAGCCGGCAAACACCCGTTGCGAAAACCGCTTGCACGTAACGGTCGTGAGTCTTTGGCACGCGCGCGTACCAGAGCAGCGCGGATTCGCAGTCGCGCCGGGTGAAATACGCTTCGCCCATCGCGAAGTTGGGTTCCGGCCATTCCGGCTCGAGGCGCGTGGCTTCGCGCAGTTCGCGTAAACGCGCGTCATCTTCGCTGGCCATCAGCCCGCGAACGTAATGTTCAAAGGCGTCGAGGCGCAGCGGGCGCTGGCGCTTCGTGAACGCGGCAAGGCTCAGCGAGTAGCTTCGATCACTTGAGGAAAGCATCCGCCAAACCAGCCGCGTGTGCAGGTCCATAAGCGAAGCCAACGTTCCGGTTTCCTGCAAGGCCGGAACCAATCGCGCCGGACTGACCTTCAAGATCCGTGCCTCGATGGTGAGCGAAGTCGCGTTCGCGGTGTATCTTCCAAAAATGACGAAGTCCGCGTCGAGGTCTTCTGCAATGTGCAGCATGGTCGCGCGGCTGAGTTTCGATGAGCGGGACAAACCGTAGCGTTCCTGCTCGACAAGCCGGCCCGCGCGCGAATACACCTGCTCGCCGGCTCCTGCCAGCCGCTGGATAGTCAGCTCTTCCAAGCCTTCGCCGAGCCAATCCAGTCGTGGCGAAGCACCGGCATTTTCAAAAGGAAAAACCAGGTAGATTCGTTGCTGAACCGCAACCGCCGATCCCGTGCTGGTTTGAGGCGCGGATTGCCGCGCCGCAACCGAAGCGGTTCCGAAAATGGAGACGACGGAGAATAAAATCAGAAAACGCGCGCTGAAAGAAGGGCGCCTCATGTCTGTTGCATTGTAGCAGACACAAACACACGTTTCGCGTCAGCTTGCGGGTCGAGGCTGTAAATCGGCAAATCGAAGGAGGTTAGGGCTGCGTCGTCTCGGGAGGTTTCGGCGCGAGAACCTCTTGTATCGCAGGATCCTTCAAAACCGCCGCAAAAGAAGGATCGGATTTCACGGCCGATAGCTCCTTATAGCCTTCGTCCTTGGCCTTGCGCAAATAAATCAAGCAGCGCTCCAAATTGCCGGCCTCAGCGAAGGACTTTGCCAGCAGGAAATAGAATCGGCCCCGGTCACTGACAGAGCGGTCCTGGAGGATCGACCCAGTTCTCGAGCTATTGCGCTCGAAGAGCTGCGGGTCCAGCGACAGCGCCTGGCGGAAAGACGCGATAGCTTGCTCGTAGTGTTTGTCGCCGAAGTAGGCATAGCCGAGGTTGCTGTAAAGCACGGCCATGTCGGTGCGAATGTTAATGGCCTTTTGGTAGGCCTTGATGGCCTTGCCGTATTTCTTCCTTTGATACCAGATTGTCCCGATGTTGTTCTGCGCATCGGCATAGGAAGGATCAACCTTCGACGCGCGCTCGTAATACTTCAGCGCCAGCGCGAGCGCCTCTTGCTGGTGAAGCGAAATCCCGAGTTTATTCAAGTACACCGGATTACGAGGGTTCTGGTCGGCCAGCCGCTTGTAGACCAGGGTCGCTTCCCGGAATTCCTTCCGTACCATGTAAAGATCCGCCATTTGCTCATCGGTAAGCCCGGGCTTCACGACAATGACGGAAGAGTCTGCGGGAGACTGCGATTGTGGCTGGGACTGCACTACACGGGGCACTACGCTTGTATCTTTAGTCTCCGCGAAAGATTGTCCTGCGGACGGTATGGAGAGAGTGAGGAGGAGGACAGTGACTGGAAACGCCATTCTAAGACTGATCATGGCGGATCTCCCTTCTCCGGCTTAGGCTTAGCCTGGTCGGGTTCCTTCTTCTTGCCTCCAAAGATACCAAAAATCTTCTTTAAAGGGTTCTTTTTCTTTTCCTCAGAGGCCGCGGAAGGATCGACCGGGCCCTGGCCGGTTGCATTGGGCGGCCGGTTGGGGTCATTGGGCCTAATCGGCTGCCCATTGGCGTCCGTTTGCGGCGTTTTCGATTCACCGCCGCCAAATACCCGGGAGAGGAAGGAGCCAGTGGAAGTCAGCAGGTTATGGCCGCCATGGACCTCGCAGTATACGGTCGGCGCCGAGCCCGCTACATAGACTTCTTCTCTAGTCGTGGGACAGTTGGCCGTCGCAAGCTGCAGCGTCTCGGGATCGATCAGAACGGATTGCACTCCATCCGGCATCGCAAAGTCTTTCACGTCCCGATATTGCGAAAGGGAGGTGGCACGAATCATGAAGTCCGCCCAGATCGGGGCCGCCACTGCGCCGCCGGTAAAACCTATGTCGCGGTTGTCATCGAAACCGATCCAGATTACGCAAAGAAGATTCGAGGTGAATCCAGCGAACCATCCGTCGCGGGATGTGCCGGTCTTTCCGGCCGCGGGCAGGGTGAAGCCGCGCGCACGCACGCCTGCGGCTGTGCCGCGGTTCATGACGTCTTTCAACAGGCTATCGACCAGGAATGCGACCCGGGGATCGAGCGCCTGGTGTGTTTGCGGCGTGAACTTTTCCAGCGGCGTGCCGTCCGCATTGACGACGGTGCGAATAAACTGCGGTTCGGCGCGCGTCCCGATCGTTGCAAACGTGGTATATCCCGCGGCGACATCGACGGGCGTCATTTCATACGCGCCGAGGGCCACCGCCGGTGTCGGCTGAATGTTCGTGCCCAGGCCCATCTTCCGCGCGACTTGCACCACTCGGCCATAACCGATGAGTTCCGCGACTTTTACGGTGGCCACGTTGAGAGAATTCGTCAGCGCATCACGCACTGTGACGCGCCCCATGAATCTCTCTCCATAATTATTCGGCGTGTATTCCTTGCCGTCGAATTCAAATGTCGTCGGCTCATCATCGATGGTGGTGGCAGGCGTGATGACGGGCTGCACGCCGTCAACGGCGTTGTCCAACGCAGCGGCGTAGACAAACGGTTTGAACACCGAACCGGGCTGGCGATGCGCCAGAGCGTGGTTAAGCTGGCTCTGCCCGTAATCGCGTCCGCCGATCACCGCCTTGATCTCTCCGGTCCGCGGGTCCAGCGCGACCAACGCCACCTGCGCCTGCGGAACCGGCTCGGTACTCCCCTTCTTAGCCAGCTCTTTACGCCACTTGTCGTACTTCTTCGCCAGGAGCACGTCCACATTCTTCATTCCCGCATCAACGGCCGCGGCCGCAGCACGCTGCAAGGCCGGATCGAGAGTCGTATACACGCGGAAATTCTCACTCAGCAGTTCGTTGGCCGAGTATTTGTCCAGCAGGTGGTCTTTCACCATGTCGACGAAATAAGGCGCTTCACTCCCGGAAATGGAAGTCCGGATAATCTTCAGCGGCGCGCGCTTAGCATCCTGAAGGTCTTCTTCCGTGATGTACTTGTTCTCCAGCATTTGCGTCAACACGCGATCGCGGGCCTGCACGCCGCGCTCCGGGTGACGGTCGGCCGACGAATAGTAGTTCGGTGCGCGAATGATTCCCGCCAGGTACGCAAATTCCGGCAGCGTCAACTGTCTCAAATCTTTTCCGAAGTAGGCCACGCTGGCCTGGGAGAATCCGCGAATGCCAAAGCTTCCGCGATTGCCGAGGTACACTTCGTTGGCATACAACTCGAAAATTTGCTGTTTGTTGAAGCGTTGCTCGAGTTCCACGGAAATCATAGCTTCAGACAGCTTCCGCCGCCAGTTGCGGTCGGTCGAGAGAAAGAACGTCCGCGCCACCTGCATCGTGATGGTGCTGGCGCCCTGGTAGTGCTGGCTGCTGTGACGCAGGTCGGCCCAGGCCGCCCCTGCGATTCGAATGAAATCAAAACCTCCGTGTTCGAAAAAGCGTTTGTCCTCCGAGGAAAGAATCGCGTTCACCAGCATTACCGGCAAATCTTCATACCGCATGGGCCGCCGCTTCTCCCGGGCGCTGTCGAAAAGATTGGTGATGAGTTCCGGCTCGATTTCCGCGGTGTCCAATTCCGCGCCGCCACTGAGCGGCTTGATGGATCGAATGCTCCTGCCCCTGAACTGCACGGCCAGAGAATTGTTACCTGCGAAATAGGAAAGCTTTGAAGGGCGGATGTCGACGGTGTTCGCCTGCACCGTGAATTGGCCAAGAGCGCTGGAATCTTGTACCGGGCGGTATCCCACGCGGGTCAAATAGCCGGTTAGATCTTCCGGACCCCAGGCCTGGCCTGCCGAGATATGTTCCGGCGCTGAGAAAATCTGCGTGGTGTTCTGGAGAGGGTTGCCGGAGAGCCGCACATCGATCATGCGCGCATATTTCATGTAGTAGTAGGTGAAGACTCCGCCGGCGATCAGAAAAATGGCGAAGGCCGTACCCAGGATCGAGAGGCCGATCTTTGAAGTAAAAAAACCCTTTTGAACACGGATTTGCAACTTAGCTCCCAAAGGCTGGACTCATATTGTCTCGCAAAACCGCGGTCTGGGAAAGGCGGAGTTCTTTGATGCCGGGTTGCCGGCAAGAAATCGAACACGGGCAGATGTGGCCCCGATTCCTCAGAAGAGGGCCTTGTTTTCACTGCTCGGAGTAAAATGCAGGTCCAGGTGGTAAAAGAATAGGTCCACTGGAACGGTGTATTGCAGAGAGATCTGCACGATAGCATTGTTTGCGGTTATCTTGATGGCTTCGCGCTTGGCGGGGATTTCCAGATCCTTTATGACCCTGAAAATATTGTCTCGAATCTGCTCTTCGGAATAGCGATTCACAACCGCGAAGCGCGCTTGTTCCTGCATTTTGTCGCTGAGCTGATAGTCCGAAACGTAGGCGGGCACGATTTTAACGGCAGAATAGATGGCCAGCAGCGCAATCGAGATGTAAATGACTGTCTTGAGCCGGCCCTCGCCGCGTTCGGACCAGCGGTACGCTGGCGCGCGGCGATCTCGTGCGTATCTGCGATGCACTAGATTCATCTCCCCCAGGCCGTTCGCGCCGCGGGATGACCGCAGTGAAGAACGGCAACGCGTAATTTCTCGATGTATTAAAGCTAACATCGGCCTTAACGAGTGTCGAGAAATTGGCGAGAGGCGTGTTTCCGGAAAGGAACGGGCCTAGTAGGCCCGAGCGAAGATCGCGCGCGCGGTGGCGGGCTGGCCGCAGTAAACGCACTTCCCGTCGCCACCCTCCTGCTCCAGGGGAATACAGCGCATGGTGGCGCGGGTTTCTTCCTTGATTTTGGCTTCGCAATCGGCGCTGCCGCACCACCACGAGTAGGCAAAACCGTCCTCGACGGCCTTCTTCAGGTCGTCGTAAGTTTTCGCGTCGTGCGTGTTGGCCTTGCGAAAGGCAAGGGCCTTGTCGTGCAGGGCTTGCTGGATTTCCGCGAGCAACCGCTCGATGGTGGCGGGCAAATCGGCGAGCGATGCGCTGATCTTCCCTTCCCTGCCAGGTCGGTCCCGGCGCGCGAGGACGGCGGATTGCTTGGCGACGTCCTTGGGACCAAGCTCGACGCGCAGAGGGACCCCGCGCATCTCCCAATCATTGAATTTCCAGCCGGGACTTTGGCCTTCACGTTCATCGAGCGTGACGCGGATGTTGGCTTTGACCATCTCGGCCCTCAATTTTCGCGCGGCATCGAGGACGGTGGTCTTTTCTTCTTCCGTCTTGAAAATCGGCACGATGACGGCCTGGTAAGGTGCGAGCTTTGGTGGCAATACCAAGCCCTGATCGTCGCCATGAACCATGATGATGGCGCCAATGACGCGCGTGGAGAGTCCCCATGAAGTCGTCCAGCAATGCTGCAGTTGGCCGTTCTGGTCCAGGTATTTGACCTCGAAGGCTTGCGCGAAGTTCTGTCCAAGGAAGTGCGATGTGCAGAATTGCAAAGCCTTGCAGTCTCCCATCATGGCTTCGAGTGAATAGGTCGTATCGGCACCTGCAAATTTTTCGGCTTCCGATTTTCTTCCAGGAATTACGGGGATGGCCGCGTCGTTTATGGCGAAGTCAGCGTAGATATGCAACATTTGGAGAGTTTCGGCTTCGGCCTCTTTCCGTGTCGCGTGCGCCGTGTGGCCCTCCTGCCAATAGAATTCCAGCGTGCGGAGAAAAAGTTTGGTGCGCAATTCCCAGCGCACCACGCTGTTCCACTGGTTCATCAACACCGGCAAGTCGCGATAGGACTGAATCCACTTTGACCACATGTGACCGATGATAGTTTCCGAGGTCGGACGAATCACCAGGGGCTCGGCAAGCTCTTCGCCGCCACCAATGGTAACCACCGCAAGCTCCGGCGAAAATCCCTCCACGTGATGCTTTTCCTTATCGATGAAGCTGCGTGGAATGAGCATGGGGAACGCCACGTTTTGGTGGCCGGTGGCTTTGAATCGGCGATCCAGGGCTTGCTGAATGTTTTCCCACAATGCCCAGCCGTATGGACGGACGATCATGCAGCCGCGTACCGGCGCGTAATCGGCGAGCTGCGCCTTCAGGACCAGCTGGTTGTACCACTCAGAAAAATCTTGTGCGCGGGTAGGAAGCTTTTCTTCGGCCATGCGGCTGTTTGTCCGTTCCTCTCAGAGGCGATAACGCAAGGTAAGTAAACTCAAAAGCGTAGCGGACGCATGCAAGCGTGTCAACGCATGCCATGGCGAGCAAAATCTCTGCTCGATCTTGCGGGCCTTGCTGGGCGGCATTACAATGGCTTCGTTTCTGCACGGTCGTTTTCAAGTTCGCATCCGCCCGGCTTTGATCTCTGAGGGAGAAATCACGCCATGAAACGCATCATGCTGATTGCGCTTCTCATTCTTAGTGCAGCGCCATTTGCTTCGGCGCAGGATTGGGCCAAAGCGGCGCTCGCAAAATCTCCACGCCACAGCGAGTGGGTGACGCTGAAACACGATAGCCGATCGGTCGAAACATTCGTCGTTTATCCCGAGTCTAAGAGCAAGACCCCTGTCGTGCTGATCATCCATGAAATTTTCGGCATGACGGACTGGGTGGAGGATCTGGCGGATCAGGTTGCCGCAGCAGGCTACATCGCGGTTGCGCCCGATCTTCTCTCGGGCATGGGTCCGAACGGCGGGCGCAGCAGCGATTTTGCCGAGGGCAAAACGATGGAAGCCGTCAGCCACTTGAATGCTGACCAGGTGACGGCGGATTTGAGCGCCGCGGCGGACTACGCGCTAAAGATTCCTGCGTCAAACGGCAAGCTCTTCGTCGGCGGCTTTTGCTGGGGAGGCAGCCAGAGCTTCCGCTTTGCGACCAACCGGGGTGATCTTGCGGCTGCGTTCGTTTTCTATGGCGGGCCGCCGGAGAAGGATGCGATGGTGCGCATCAAAGCGCCGGTCTATGGCTTCTATGCCGGGAACGATGCACGCATCGGCGCGACCATGCCGGATACCATCACTCAAATGAAGGCCGCCGGCAAAACCTATGACCCGGTGACGTACGAGGGCGCAGTACATGGTTTTATGCGCGCGGGAGAGGCCCCGGACGCGAAGGATGCCGACAAGAAAGCGCGCGCCGAAGCCTGGGTCCGCTGGAAGAGCCTGCTGAGCAAGTAGAGGAAAGCAGAGGCTTACCCGTGCTTCTGCTCTAGTTCGGCCCAGCGGGCGTAGAGGGTATCCACCGATTTTTGGGCTTCATCTAACTGGGTGCAAGCGGTCTGGAGACTCACGCGATCGCTGGTGACGGCAGGATCTTCGAGCGCGGCGCGCCTGGTTTCGAGGAGCTGCTCCGCTTCGTGGATGCGGGTCTCCATGGCCGCGAATTCGCGGGCTTCGACGTAGGAAAGTTTCTTTTTTGGAGCGGCACGCGGGACTTCCTCCCTAGCCGGGCGAGCGCTGCGGTCTCCGTTTGTTGATTTCGGGGCAGCCAGAGACAACTGCGCGCGCTGCCAAGTCTCCCATTGCGAGTAATCTGCAAACCGCTCCGCCGCTCCGAAGCCGTCCAGCCCGACCACGACGGTCGATACGCGATCCAACATGAAGCGGTCGTGCGTGACCAGCACCAGCGCGCCGGAATATTCGAGCAAACTCTCTTCGAGAATCTCCAACGTAGGGATATCCAGGTCGTTGGTCGGTTCGTCGAGAAGCAGAACGTCGGCGGGTTGCAACATGAGTTGAGCAATCAGAACGCGTGCCCGTTCGCCGCCGGAGAGCCGGCCAACTCGCTGGTTCAAATTTTCCGCCGAAAAAAGAAATCGTTCGGCCCACGAAGCGACGTGGATGACGCGATCCTGATAAATCACCGCGTCGCTGTCCGGCGCAAGCGCGCGGCGCAGAGTAATATCCGGATCGAGCTGGCGGTTCTGGTCGAAGTAGACGACTCGCAAACCACCGGCGCGGCGAATTTTGCCAATTTCCGGCTTGAGGTCTCCGCGCATGAGGC
>Ga0209648_10001561_pt1 | contig 18635 bp, 12 predicted proteins | sample GraSoi2013_115cm_FD_185830 | JGI IMG/M metagenome (GOLD analysis project Ga0209648, IMG submission 185830) | Grasslands soil microbial communities from the Angelo Coastal Reserve, California, USA - Sample 9_17_2013_115cm (SPAdes) (version 2) | ecosystem: Environmental > Terrestrial > Soil >...
GATATCGCTGTGCCCGCCCCGAAACTGACGAAGTTCGAACAGCTGCTCTACCGCGACGACGTATTCTTCCCCGCCGAGACGGGTGTGGGCGGATTTACGCGCTCCTACCTCGGCACCAAGCCCGCAATCACCAAAGATTTTGAGGCGGACGACAACGTGATGCGAGGCTTCCGCGAGTATCTAAGCAAGCACAACGTCCGGTACACGGAACCCGAAATGGCCGAGAGCCTCGACTGGATCAAGCGGAAGATCAAGCAGGAAGTGTTCATGTCCAGTTTCGGACAGCAGGAGGGCTTCAAGGTGCTGCTCGAAGCTGATCCCCAGGTGCAGAAGGCCGTGGAAGCGATTCCCCAGGCGCGGGCGCTGTACCAGAATGCCAAGAAGATCGTGGCCCAGCGAGCAGGCGGGCCGGTCGAACAGCCGTAATATCCACTCGCAGAGTATGCTTTCGGTGTCAGGGGCGCAGCTTCCCGACCCAATCGGGACAGTTGCTGCGCCCTAAAGTGTTTCTAAGCAGTAGAACGCGTGTTGGCAAGTATCTGCGCCTTTGCTAAAATCGATTTGCTGCTCGTGGGCGAGTAGCTCAGCTGGGAGAGCGCCTCGTTCGCAACGAGGAGGCCGGGGGTTCGAATCCCCTCTCGTCCACCAGATTTTAAAGAACTTAACCGACTTTTCGGAATTCCAAAATCTTGCCAGACTTGCCATTTGGAACCTCCGCCGCTGCCTCCTGGTGGCCTGGCAGCGTGAACGCCGTTCCTGCTTTTTCTGCCCATCGCAAGCGCCATTCGCGCTGCTTCAGGAGTTTTTTGTACACCTCGGACACGTGTGACTTCGCGTGCCCCGACCAGGTGTGTTGCAAAGCCGCTGGAACTTCCGCCGTCTCTAGTTCGGTAATGCGGAAGCGCCGGAAGATGTTGAACCCACCCTGTTCAAGCCCCAGTTTTTTCAGGATGGGGTGCAGGCTGTGCTTCAGAATATCCCGCTGCATGAGTTGGCTGCCGTCCGGTTTACAAAAAACCAAACCACCTGTTCGGCCGCCCACGAAGTCACGCAGCATCGCGGCCAGAGGCTCGGACAGATCGACCACCCGCCCGTGCCTGGAATCCGCGTTCTTCGTTTTCATGTGGTCCTGAAGCTCTCCGCGCTTGGCTTTCTGCACAATCTCCAATGTGCGGAAGTCTTCATGGATGGAACGAATGTCGAGGCCGAGTGCTTCCCCGGCCCGCATCGGCCCACAGCCCGCGAGCAACGCATACAACGTGCAATACGGTTCTTCAGCGTCCTGCAGAATCGCTGTCATTTCGCCCCGGTCAACGGTCGGCTGGTTCTGTTCGTCTACCTCTGGAACATCAATGAATTCATCGTCCCAGTCTCGCATGAAAACCGGTTCGCCCCTCACGTCTCGCGCCGAAGCCACAACGGCTTTGACGATATTCACGTAGTCGCGAATCGTCGCCGGCGCCAGCGAGGAAATATGATCAACGAACTCTTTCATGGCGAGGTTGGTGGCGTCGGACAGATACCACTCACCGAAGAAGGGATACATCCACTTGTCCAGAGCGTATCGCCGTGTGTCGATCGTCGTCTGTTCGAGTGGATTGCGCTTGCGGTTGGAAAGAGACTGTAGCCAGATTTCACCCTGCTCCTTAAAGGTGATGTTAGAGGTGCTCTCGCGGAATGTCTGCGTGGAGTTAATGCCGAGCTCTTCCAGCTTCTCGGCTGCTTTTCGCTCTGCGATTGTACGCGTGCGGCAGACGCCCAAGGAAACAAAGCCCCGTTTGGGTTCTGCCTGGCCCGGAACGTCCCGCCAGTATTGGGCATAAGCCACCATTGTCGGGAGCCACGGGTCACTCTTTTTGCGGCCTTCCTGATACACACGCCCCGCTTGCCAGTTGCGCCTCATCAGAGATTTGCCTCTCCGGCGTGGCGCCACAATCAGGGGGAGTGTAGCAGAATCAGGCAACGTCCATCTCGCTTTGTTTGACGGGACCGATGTCCCCTCTAATGGGTCGGCCCTTTGCCTCACTCGCGGACCGGAGCGGAATGACCTGAGGCTTCCGGCTGAGATTGAACATCTCTCCGCTTCGAGTTGAGAGCGGCTCGCGCTTTTTCGACCGTGTGACGGGCGTAGTACTCCGGGTTGTGCTTCTCGTCGGCCCGATAGTCGGCGATTCGGCGAATGATTTCCTCTGGATCGTCACCTCGCGTGAGGGCGCGCTTCGCATAGGCCCAGTCATGTTCGGACTGGCTGAGCGTGCGCGGCTCAGACGAATCTGGCGTCTGCGAATGGTGGCGGGGCCGGAAATCACTCTCGATTGGCTCGGTGCGGAGCCGGAAATCCTGGAGATGATAGACGCGCTCCGTGTGCTTCTCCGCTTGTACCTGAAACTCGGTGTCGTACTTCCTGTTCAGAAAGCCCGGTAGGCGAAGCACGCGAGTCGAGTCGGTAGCTGCTGGATCGCCTCCGAACTTTCGCGCCATTGCCCGCTGCAGAACCTCGGCTTGCTCTGGCGAAACATTCTCGACTCTCCAGACCACCTGAAACTTGTCCGGCGACGTGTTGACGGTGTAGTTCGGCAACGGCACGAGATTCGATTGCTGAATCTTTGCCAGGGCAGCCGGGCCGTCATGATCGATATCCAGATAGAGATGTCGGATGGTATGGATGTCTTCTTTTGTTCGGGTGCGGGCGTCGGGTTTCAGGGCGTTCATCCCGACGTAGATGTCGCACGATTCTTTTTCATTCTTGAAGTGCATCCATTCCTGAAAAGCCGGCTCCACGATTCTTGCCGATGTCGTGATGCGCTGAATCGTTTCGCCTCGGCTGCGATTGCGTACCAGGACAGCGAGGCGGTCCGACGAATGAAACGTCGTTCGGATGTATTCGGCAGCGGAGATGCTCTTTTTGTTTTCTTTTTCTTCAGCCGTCATGCGGGTGTCTCCTGTCTCTGGTAAATCGCGCAGTAATCGAAGAGGTCGGCGTCAGGGTCGTAGCTGTTGATTTCGAGCACTTCCGAGATGAAGCGACGCCCGGGCCTGCGCTCGATCTGAATGACGACATGGAGCGAGTCTCCGATATTGCTTTTAATGGCGCGGTATGGCAGCTCGACACCGCTTTGCAACGCGCAGCTCGTGAACCGAGCGAGACCCTGTTTGGCCGAGTTCGCATGAACGGTGGACAGTGTCCCCGAATGACCCGTGTTCAGAAGTTGACTGCGGCGATGGCCATGCCAACCCCGAAGAGAACACCTGCAAGCACTCGTTTCGAGCCGCCTTCACCGAAGGCGAAGGTCAGGCCAGATACCACGATTGCGACCAAGGAAAGGCCACGCGCGATAGTGCTGGTGAACGCCTGCTGCAGGACGCCGACCGCGTTCTCCCAAGGGGAGGCACCCTGGGCGAAGGCAGGTGCCGACAAGAGCAGTCCGAGAGCGGCGGCGGTCAATTGCCGGAATATCTTTCTGAATCGCAGAGCCTTGCTCCAAAGTGGTCTCATTTGTGGGTATCTCCTTTGTGCGTTTTTTGCAGATCGATCACTCTTGGAGAGTTCTCGCCGGACTTGTTGCCGCCAGGGACACCTCGACGCGACAAGCAGAACCGAGTCCCTGCTTTAATCTGCTTGGCCAGAGCCAAGACACACTTGGAGCATTAGCTCCATGCAGTGGGTTTCTACCTTCGCGTCCGGCGCGTCGTCCCTCGGCCGTCCACGACACCTGGCGGGTTACCCGGCTGAATCAGGTCCACCAAGCTCCCAGGGGAACATTCGGCGAGAACTCCCCTCATATATATAAGGAACATCCAGAAGGGAAAAAGTAAGAAAAAATCTTTGAAGTAACTGCGATTTCCGAAATGCCATCTAGGTCCACCAAACGGCGGGGCGAATCGAGTCCGTCGATAACTTCTTGATTGCCGACAATACGCTTGGAATTTTCTCCTTCATCTTCGGCACCTTAGCCCACAAACACCCGCGTTATAATCCGCGCAACCGAACAGGCGAGAGTAACCTTATGCCAAAATCGGGCTCTCCGTGGTGGATGTATGTAGTAGCGGTCGTATTCATACTCACTTTCTTGTTCAATGCGCGGCAGGAGTTCTGGGGACCTTCTAACGGAGGGTGGGTACCTGAGCCTAGCCTTTTCAAAGTCGCGAGGGTGTTGCCGGGCGGACCGATGGACAAGGCGTGTATACAAGCGGGCGATGTCCTGGAAGCAGCAGATGGATACCCTCTCAACGGAGCTCCCAACTGGTTTCTGGCGCGAGCGCATTTTGAACGGAACCGCCCAATCGAGCTGCAGATACGGCGCGGGGAACAGCATCTTGCGTTGAAGCTGCTGATCGCTGAACCGGTTTGGCGGACTTGGAATCGTTCGCAGTATCTCCCCCCAATCGCGCTACAAGTTGCCCGCTTCGTCCTGCTATTGTTGGCGATTATTGTCGGTTTCAGTCGCCCCCAACAGCCTAGCGCTCGTCTTGCCGCACTGATGTTTGCCATCGGAGCTGTTGCCGAAGGGTATCCCAGTGCTGGATGGGCCGCTGCGCTTCGTCATTTACCTGCCGTGCTTGCGATTCCTATCGGCCTGGCCACAGCCTCCTGCGTATTGGCATCCGTAGTATGGCTGGCGTTTTTCGCAAGCTTCCCTCGACCCTGGCTTTCGCGGCGGTTACGATGCGTGCTCGGGGTCGTCCCCGGAGTGTTTTTTGGAATTCCCATCGTGGCCTCCGTGATCGCCATGATCTACACGCCATCCGCTTTGGCCAGGCCTTGGCCGGTGGTGCTTTCGGCGCCCTCCGTGGGCTTGATACAAGATGTTGCCGGCGTCACCCCGCTGCTGTTTCTCAACAAGTTCCCAATGTATCAGCCACTCGCACAGGCTAGGCTCTTGGAAGTATGGCTCGGGGTTACCCTCCTCTATTTCGTGGTCGGCTTCCTCATCCTGGTGGGCAGCTATCGCCGCCTGGATGATCCGCAGCACCGGCGACGCGCAGGCGCATTGATTTTGGTACAGGCCCTCTTTGCAGCTATAGTTCTTCACAATTTCTTCGTGCGAAACTGGGCTAGCTGGTTTGGAAGCACGCCGCCAGCTTTGTTCTCAGGGTCGAGCTTTGTAGTTGCGGCAGTTCTGTTAGTCGCGATGCCGCTGACCATTGCGTACTGTGTCCTGACCGATGGACCGCACCGAAGCGACAAAAAGCCGAGAAGTATCTAACTCGGCTGTGAACGTGGGCGCAGGCTAGCATTGCTGGCGGCTGACGGGCAAACCTTCCCTATTCCGGAATCCGGTAAGGGAAGAGTAGCCGACAAACCAGGACTTGGGGATCTTCAGTCAAGACTTTCGGTGTTATGTAGGAACTATTGCGTTTAGAGGTGCAAGAGTTTGATTGGCCGTCAGCTCCCAAACGCTCCGGCACATTTGGTATAGGCCCCCAGCCGATCTGGGCCGTCACTTAAAATAGCTAGAACGTGGTTGTAGCGGGAAGAGAAGCTTTCCCCAAACTTCTGACAACCGGACCAATAGTGCAACCTTTCTCCCAGGAAGCTGTGCAGCAAGGACCATTCGACTGGTCAGCTTGCGAGAACTGCGGCAACATCATCGCTCTCAAAAGCTCGATCCAAGGGGCTGCCGCAGTAAATCCATCTGTTGTCGCAAACAGGCGACCTCCATATCCCCGGTACGTACGTTTTTCCTCCGACGCTGTCGATAGTGCCCCAAAAATGTACATGGGTGCCAGACCATCGGTCGGGAATCAAGTGGGTATGATTTGCAAGGTATTCACACATGCAGGCGTTGAGGACCGGCTTACCTCTCAGTTCGTCATGGAGTTTGGAACCGCTTATGGATCCTCGCGCCTCCTGCTTTGGTGATCGGTAGAGGATAATCCGCACGCCGTTCGCATAGAGTTCCCCATCGCACAACCTGAGTTCCATCTGTCCGAGCTTCCTGTGTTCGACTACATACCCATTGGGGTAACCATGGCACTCGTAAGCATCGCAGTCGACGATGTCACACTGGACGATCTGCTCGATATCGCTTTTCGCGGCGCTCAATCTTTTCGGAATGCTTTCAATGTCGAGGTCCAAGCCTTTGAGCGATTGTCGTATTTCAGCGAGACTGGCTCGGGTCGAGGCTATGACATTGCGATCTGCAGTGGATTTCGGTTTGATAGTCTCTGCCTTGGCAAGCGCTTCCTCGGCATCTCGCAGTTTCGCTTGAGCAGCTAGAGTAAGCGGTCCGGGTTCTGCAATGGCCGTGCGGAAGACATCCTCCGCATCGCTGCGGATCGCGTCAAAGTCCCTATCTTGGCTCATCTTGGCGAAGTACCTTCGATCTCGGTCGGAGAGATTCTTGAGTTTCGCTAATGCTTCTTGTTTCTGCCAAAGCAGAGCGTGGCACTTCGCTTGGGCATAGACAATTTCTGAAAAGTCGGGCCAGGATCGGGCAGCGTTCGCGAGAGCAGTCAGAGCTCGTTCCAAACACTTCTGCATGGCGTCCGAATGCCCCGCTGCTTTCTCCAGTTGTCCGATGAGATAGGCGGCGATGGCGGCGTGGAACAGCGCTTCTCCGTGGTATTTCAGATACTCCGTTTCGACGGTGGCATAGCGCGCGGCCAAGAGGAGATGTTGCTCGGCCTTTGGCAGGTCGATGAGATCGCTGTTTTGATCCTTTCCGTAGAGGAACAACTTTCCAATCTGAAGTTGGAGCGGAAAGTTTACCTTGTTCTCTTGTTCAGCTGCCAGGAACTTTTCCAACGCTTCGGGCAAGAATCCTTTCTGCTGGTCTCTCAGTCCCAGCGCGAAGAGCTCCCTGGCCCGGGTAGTTGAAGGTAGCTGGACGGCCTCACGGATCGCGTCGAGCTGTCCGACAATCCGGTTGAGTGCCTGGATCTGCTGCTCCATGCGGTCAACCATCAGCGTGAAGCCCCATTCGAATTCTGCGCGGAGCTCTTCGATTCCGGCTATCACCGCTTCCTGAAGCGGTGGCTCTTGCGGGTGCGCTCCCGCTAAGATCGCTTCCTGAATGTCGATAAGGTAATTCTCCCATTTATGCGGGCGTAATAATACGGCCGGAATGCGTGCGGCAGTCGAAGCGAAATCAAAGGATTTGACATATTAAAAGCCTTTTTGTTGGTGCCTTTTCGCTACGGCAAACAACGCAAGTCGAAAGTAACCACAACATGAAAAGGAGACAATGATGCCCGCCTGCCCAAACTTATCAAGGCTACGAATGCCCATAGTGGGTTTTGGCACGAACCGATCACAGGTCACCAGGTCTGGTACCCCTGATTACCTATGCGATATCCGGTGGCAGCCCTGGAGCGGCCCGTTTCGCCAATTCTTCATACAGCTAAATTGACGGATTCGCAAGTGCTCGCGGCGGATTCTCGGCATCGCCCCTAGAAAGTCGTCACGTGTTTATCGACCATCCTGGAGGACAATCCGAGATCCTGGGTGGGTGACGGGCTATCCGGAGTGCGCCGGGTTAAACCGGCATGTTGTAGGGGATGCAAGAGCCCTACAGGAAAGGAAGTAGCGAATCCATCCTGACCTCGAGTCTTGCTAGGGACACCGCGAGGTGTTTCTTGAAGCGTAGACAGAGGCACCGGTGGGCGGGGCAATTGAGCTGCGAAAAGCCCGTAGATCAGGATGCCGACTTCATTCCGAGTAGGAGGAAGGCAACACGGCAGCCACGCTAAACGCGAGTGGACTGTCGGTCCTGCGTAGTCTGAGAACCCACGCACGCTGAGAAACAACATGCACGAGAACCGGGAGATCTCCAGCACGCCTTGGTCTGACGATCAAGGCCTGTCTCTACCAAAAAGTCCGTACACATTGAAATCGTTGCATTTACAGAGTCGCGACCAGTAGCCTTCCCAAACCATGTTCACTCTACTCTTCTCTGTGCGAGATTGTTTCCGAGCCCGCGCCGTTCTGCAAGCAGAGATTCTTGCTCTCCGCCATCAGCTCTTGGTCCTGCAGCGTTCGAGCCGTCCTCACAAGCTCCGCCTCGGTTGGGCTGACCGAGTCCTGTGGGTTTGGCTCTCACGTTTGTGGAACGATTGGCGATCGGCGTTGCTGATTGTCAAGCCGGAAACCGTCATCGCTTGGCATCGCAAGGGATTTCGCCTCTATTGGAGATGGAAGAGTCGGCGTGACGATGGTCGCCCGTCCTTACCCCCGGAAGTTCGGAAGCTGATTCGTCAAATGAGCCTCGCCAACCCTCGATGGGGTGCTCCACGCATTCATGGGGAATTGCTGAAGATTGGAATCGAGGTGTCTCAAGCAACAGTCGCCAAATACATGGCCCGGCACCGGAAACCTCCGTCCCAGACGTGGCGAACCTTTCTCAAAAACCACGCCATGGACTTGGTCTCGGCAGACTTCTTCGTGGTGCCCACCATCACATTTCAACTCTTGTTCGCCTTCGTGATTCTCAGCCATGACCGCCGACGCCCGGTGCGTTTCGCTGTAACCGCTAACCCAACCACAGAATGGACCGCCCGACAACTCTTGGAAGCCTTCCCTTGGGACAACGCCCCTCGGTATTTGCTGCGCGACCGCGACGGCGCGTACGGGCAGAAATTCTGCGAGACAGCGAAATGGATGGACATTCGGGAAGTTCTGACTGCACCGCAGAGCCCTTGGCAGAACGCCTACGTTGAGCGGTTCATCGGTTCAATTCGGCGCGAATGCCTGGACCACATCATCGTCTTCCATGAGGCCGGGTTGCGCCGGATCCTGAAAGACTATTTCGAATACTACGAAAAGTGCCGCACACATCTGTCGCTCGAAAAAGATGCGCCTATCAGCCGACCAGTCGAGCCTCCGTCGCTCGGCCAAGTGATCGAGACTCCAAAAGTCGGCGGCCTGCATCATCTTTACACTCGTAAAGCTGCCTGACCGAAAAAGACTTCCCAACGCTCGCGCGGGAATGCAGAACGAGCCGTGTGCTCGTTTGTCATGCGAAGTTCATTTCTTGGTCGAAAGACGCTTGTAGCGCGAGGTTTGATCCGGGACATCACGAAGTTCGGGCGCGGCTAACCTCACCAATGGTTGGCAGATGGAGTTTTTGGTAGGCCGCCTCCGAGCGAACGGTTATCGATGCACTGGAACGTGCCGCCCGGGGACGTACGACGCTGCTCATTGCGAATCGTCTAATCACCGTCCGCCTGGCGGACCGCATCATCGTCCTGGACAAAGGGCGCATCGTCGAAGAAGGGCCCCACCAGGAGCTTCTCTCTCGCCGAGGGAAGTACGCACGTCTTTACAGCCTGCAACTGGCGCTTCAGAAGGACGCTATCTTAACTCTGGCGGATGGGATGGATACCCTCGGCTGAATCTGGTTTGTTCCACCGATTTCTCTGGGAGTGCCCAGGCGAACAACGCTCCGCCACTTGCAACAATTATGTACTGCCGGCCACCAAGCTCGTAGGTGATTGGGGAGTTCCCCACATGCCCGATGGCGGAATGCCAGAGTGTTGCACCGTCGCTGGTTCGGAGTGCCGTAACACTACGGACGGAATCGCCAGTGAAGGTTAAACCCGAATCCGTCGTAAGAACTCCCGCCGCTGCCCCGCCACCGCCAAGATCATGGTTCCAACGAATCTTCCCGGTTTGGTAATCGATCGCCCGCAGCACGGCCTTTCCGAAGACTCCGTAATCTGCGCCGGCCCAGCCAACCGTACCGTGCTCCGGCTTCGAAAAATAAATGCCATAGGCATCCCGCGAACTAACGATTAGCAGACCGGTCTTTGCGTCGAAACTAGGCGAACGATAATTCGTCGCTCCACCCTCGTCGGGTGCAACCAAGCGACCATCCCGAGCAGGGTCCTTTGCGGTGTTGCGAATCGGACGGCCATCCTTATCAACGCCGCTCGACCAATTAACCGCGGCGAAAGTAGTCGTCAAAAGACTCTTCCCGTTGGTGCGATCGAGCACGAAGAAATAACCATTCCGGGAAGCTTGGAGCACCATCTTTTTCGGAGAGCCGTTGAAGGTCCCGTCCACGAGAACTGGAACCTCAACGGCATCCCAGTCATGCGTGTCATGCGGCGAGGGCTGAAATCCCCAGACGAGTTTCCCGGTGTCAGGGTTCAGCGCAACGATGCCGCAGGTCCATGGATTGTCGCCTGGGCGCATCTGCGCTGCCAGGACCGGCGTAGGATTTCCTGTTCCCACGAACACCAGATTCTGCTCTGGATCGTAAGTCCCAGTAATCCACATGTTACCCCCCGTGGCACCGCCACTTGCGGAGTCTTGAGCCCCGGGCGGAGGAGTGCTGTAGAACGTCCACTGCACCTGACCCGAATCCGGATCAATCGATTTCAGCATTCCGGGGAGATTGTCAAAATCGCCGGAAAGTCCCACGAGTACGTGATCGCGCACAATGAGAGGCGCCACGGATGTCCAATAACCCTCCTTCACGTCAGCGAGAACGACGTTCCATTTGACGGTACCATTTCTTGCATTAAGGCAGACGAGGTGATTATCAGGGGTAGTGAAATACACAGAGTCCTTGTACAAAGCAACGCCCCGGTGGCCTATGTGAGAACCCTCGTTGGGCGGATAGTTGTAGTGCCAGACTTGGGAGCCCGTCAGGGCATCAATCGCCCAAACGTGATCAGGTATCGATACGTATAAAATACCGTTAGCGACGATTGGTGAAGACTTGATTTGGGCTGCCTGACCGGTTTGAAAGGCCCAGGCGAGTGTGAGCTCACCTACGTTCGCTGGAGTAATCTGTGTCAGCTGGCTATGACGCTGGCCGGAGTAATCGCCATGATACATCGGCCAACTATCGGATGTCGGCTTTGAGAGCATAGCGGGGTCGAGCCCTTGAGAGGACGCGAGGCCGCAAAACGCGAACGACAGAACTACCACGACAGCAAGAGGAAAAAGTTCCCTTACCAGCTTCATTCTTGCGCCACCTCATAAGAGAAGCGTTCGACAGCAAGGCTTCGCTAATCTGTCCACCATCAATGGCACTAACTAGCCCTAGCGCAATGTCTGGAGGTAGGCCAGAACATTGTGTATGTCTTCGTCGGTGTACTTCGTTAATTGCTCGATGTGGGCTTCGAGCGGATTCGTCACCATGGACTTTACCTGACTGGCAGGCCAGGACCGATACCACCCCGATAGATCGATCAGCGCAATCGTGAATTCATCGCGGTATGCCAATTCTCCAGTTACGGTTTGGCCCGAGGGAAGCGTCACCGTAGCCGTTGCAACCGCTCCCGTGGGCCGAGGGCTACGTCCGCTCCCTGGATAGAGCATGCGCCTCAGAAGTTCTAATCCTTGGAGCTTGCCAGCAAGGCCCGCAAGGTCGCCGCTCGGAGAATGACATTTAACACACCCTCCAGTGCCATTGAAATACCGCATCCCAGCTTCGGCGTTTCCGGTCTGGAGATCGGCGATGTCAACAGTGCGTCGCCGACCTTCCTTTGCTTTCGCTTTCCGATCATGGATGAATGCAACTATTGCCGCTAGTTGTTCGTCGGTGTGGTCAAATGCGGGCATTCCCTTGTCAGGCCGTCCGTTCCGGATAACAGGGCCGATTTTTTCTCCGTGTTCGTCTTGAGCAACCAGCACCGACGCGATCAGGTCCGGACCGCCTTCGCCGCCTCCAGCGTCGCGTCCGTGGCAGAAGCTGCACTGCGCAGCGAACAGAGCTTGACCAGCTTGTATCTGTTCGGACGAATACCAGGGTAGATTGGCACTTGGAGGCACTACGTTCGCAGCTTGGCTCTGTTCATTTACGGTCTTTTCAGTTGGCACTGGACTGGCGGAGTCGTGGCGCGTTTCTCCTTGTTGACTCCTACTCTGACCAGCGGAGCCCCGATTAGAGGTGCCGCCAGGAGATCCGAGGGCAGCAACGGCACTTTGACGCCCCTCCGTTCCTTTGGCGTCCAGATCATGAATAAATGCAACGACTGCCGCCAGTTCTTCATCATCGAGGTCAAACGGAGGCATTCCTTTATCCGGCCGCCCCTTCCGAACGACAGGTCCAATTCTGTCGCCTTGCACGTCTTGAGCAACCGGGGCCGAGGCGATCAGGTTCGGACCACCCCTGCCACCGCGGGCATCGCGTCCATGGCAGACGCCGCACCGAGCAGAGAACAGTTTTTGACCAGTTTGTATCTGTTGCGGTGTGGCGGTGCTCTTAGCAACGGGCGTGCCCCCGGCCGAGCGTTGACCATTCTGAGTCTGCGCGTAGGACAGAGCTGCGATGCAGATGCCCGCAAGAAGTACAAGCCGGTACCTGCTGCTTGGTCGTAAGCTATGGAAAAGCGAAAGAATCAATGTAGCGATCTTCGATCCCCCGGATGTATCTCGAAGCAAGGGTCCACTCCCGATTCGAATACGTTGCAGCTGCTGCTCAAGATAGTGAATCCGAACGTTTCTTGGAACAAGCTAAATCTCGCGGTGATTGTCGTTTTAGCTGGCCGCGATTCAACCGTGGCCAGTCAGACGCTCAACGGTACTTGGGGCACTCCACTCGGCTCGACAGTGCTCCTCGCCATCATGCGAAATCCCTGCGGTGTGACGGCTTCTCGCCGGTAAAAAGTGCGGTTAAATGTCTTCAAGCTGTTGAATCCAACTTCGGACGCGACTCTGTAACAGGAAACCTCCGTTTCTAATAGCAGTTCCTTGGCGCGCTCAATTCTGCAGCGCGCGATCTCTGAGAGAATGGACCGCCCTATCGCCGTCGAAAAGTGCCTTTCCAAGGTCCGCCGGGAGGTTCCCACCTCTTCTGCCACATCGCTAACGGCGATGCCCTGTGCAAAGTGGTCGCGGATGAAACGGAGGGCGCTCGCCATCAGCCGGTCATCTTGCGCAATCACGTCGCTGGATCTCCTGGTAACCACGTGGGTGGGTTCCACGTGCACCACGTAGCCCCTTTCGATTCGTCCCGACATAAGGCCATCGAGGAGTTGTGCCGATTCATATCCCGCGCGCTCCACATCAAGGGCCACGCTGGACAATGGCGGATCGGAGAGTTCACAGATCAGCTCGTCGTTATCGACTCCAATAACCGAAACGTCGTCCGGCACCCGCAGTTCCGCCGTCACGCAGGCCTGCAAAACCTGCCGCCCACAAACGTCATTGCACGCCATCAGGCCGGCAGGTTTGGGTAGCGATCGGAGCCAGCTCGCAATTCCGGGCTGCTCATGCCTCCAGGTCTCCAACCATTGTGGCTGTTGGATCCAGCTCGCCATAGCGATGTGCCGCGTGAAACAAGGAAAACCCTTCTCTCGCAGGATGTGGACATATCCCATCTCGCGCAAGGCAGACCAGTGACAATTCAAAAAGCCGCAAAACGCAAAACTCCGTAGTCCACGTTCCAACAGATGCTTCACGCCCATTTGGGCAATGGCGCTGGAATGCGTATCGATTTCGCCAGATCGTTTTCCAGCTTTCGCAGGACTCGATTCCCCAAGCTGCGAAGCAACAAAAGGTAATCCCGTCGAGCGAATCTGCTTCTCCATTTGAGGCGAGCGGATGCGCGCAATGATCCCCGTGCCATTCCAAGATTCCGGTTCCGGGAGGACCTGATCCAAATGTCGGGGGGCGACATACATCGACCATGGACCGTGCAGACGCGAATATCGCAGAATTCCACGAAGCAGGCCTCGGCCATATTCAGTCGATGTTTCCAACAGCAAGGCAACTTGGGGCACTCGATCGCGGCATTTTCTCATGGGAGTGAAGGATTCATTTTTTCAATGTAAGCCGTTGCAAAATCAGCACTTTCCGCCTCCCCGCAAGAATCCAGTGCTCCGTAGGTTGCCGTCCGGACCAGGCGAAATATTCGTTAGAGCCATGGCGCAAAGTGTCATATCTCTTGCTATTTTAGATTTGCCTCTTTGCGATTTTCAAGCGAAATAAAGATGCAGCCAACAAGCTGCATGTCGCATAATGTCCATTCGCTGTCGCACATTGGGTCTAGACATCTTCCAAAACACGACGTAAGTTCCCGCGCACTGGTCGGGCGCATCCATTTCTTGAATTGAACGGATTTGTTTGTCGGGAATCGAGTGCGCGGGTCCACGTTGCACTGAAACGAAAAAACTCTGTCCGGAGCGTGAATCATGCTCGGGGTCCCGCCGCCTGTTCCGCTCTGGGGGTCACTCGAAGACGGTTGGGGAGGATGGAAATGAACATGGTTCATTCGCGATTTGAATTTTCACCTGTACTGGGTCGTGGAATGGCGGCGCTTCGTCTCCGGCGTTGTCACGCCTTCCTTGCGCGTGTAGTTCCGGTTTCGTGGCCGTGCAGCTTATGGGATTTATCCATACCGCTCATTGCTCTGATTTCCCTTAGTCTGGCCGTACCAGTTCTTTCGCAAACGTCGAGCGGCTCCATTGCCGGCGGGGTTCGTGACTCACAGGATTTGGCAGTTTCGAATGCAACGGTTACGATCACCGAGCTGCAGAGGAAAACCTCCCTTGTTGCCAAGACAGACGCCGAGGGCCGCTTTGTCTTCCCGCAGTTGCTGCCGGGCATGTACAACATCTCTGTCGAAGCCCCCGGATTCAAGAAGGTGGAGCGCAAAGATATAGCCCTGGTGGCCAACGACAAGATCACGGTTGGAACGATCACTCTGGAGGTGGGTTCGACGACCGAGACCGTGGAAGTTTCGGCGCAAGTGCTAGAGCTCAAGACGGAGAGCTCGGAGCGCTCCGACGCGATTGTCGGGAAGCAGCTCACGGACCTGGCTGTAAACAGCCGCAGCTATCTCCAACTCGCCGGCTTGGCTACGGGAGTCGTCAGTACGGCTAACCTGACCACCGGGGGCCACGGGGGCCTTGCGAATATTTCGGCAAACGGTCAGCGTTTCGACCACAACCAGCTCACGCTTAACGGCATCGGCAATGTGGATACCGGCAACAACGGGGACCAGCTGGCGACGATCAGCCTGGACGCCGTTCAGGAGTATAAAATTCTCACGAGCAGCTACCAAGCCGAATATGGCCGTTCGGCGGGCGCCCAGATCAGCGTGGTCACCAAGAGCGGCACATCTTCCTTCCACGGCAGCGGTTATTTGTATCACCGCCACGAAGGGTTGAACGCAAACAACTGGAAAAATAATCGCGATGGCTTGCCGCGGCAGCTGTTCCGGTTCAACGATCCAGGTTATACCATCGGCGGGCCGATCTATATTCCGAATCACTTCAACCGAAACCGGAACAAGCTGTTCTTCTTCTGGAGTCAGGAGTTTCAGGAGCAACTTAAGCCTCAGGGCCGCCGAGACGCCACATTCCCGACGCTGCTTGAGCGCCAAGGTGATTTTTCCAAAAGCGCAGACAAGAACGGTAACCCGTTCCTCTACATCCGCGACCCACTGGATGGCCGGGCTTGCAATGCCGGTAACACCGCGGGTTGTTTCCAAGATGGTGGCGTACTCGGTCGTATCCCGGCAAACCGGCTCTACAGTCCGGGCATCGCCGTATTGAACTTTTTTCCTCAACAGAACGCACTCGGCAACATCGGCTTCAACTATCGTTCTCAGCTTCCCGATTCCTATCCTCGGCGCGAGTCGCTCATTCGCATTGACCACAATTTGAGTTCCAAGTGGAAGTTATTTGGTCACTATCTGGATAACAAGGATTCAGTGACCTCAGCTTACGGCTCCTTCGTGTTGGGCTCGGGATTTCCGAAGGTGCCCATCACCGACACTCGTCCGGGCAAGAGCTACGTCGTTAGTGCCACTACGTTAATCAGCCCGACTATGACCAATGAGGCCACCTTCGGCTACGGGCACAACCAGATCAACATCGATCCAGCGAACAACGGGCTAACACGCGCCACAACGGGGATTAACATTCCTGTGATCTACCCCGGTGCCGTGCAGCAGGACTTTATCCCCCGGTTCTCTTATGCCGGAACGCGGATCGGCAACGAACAGCGCTTCGGCACCAACAACGCTCCCTTCTTCAACTACAACACGACATTGGACTGGATTGATAACGTCTCGAAAGTGTGGAAACAACACGTATTCAAAGCCGGTATTTACATTCAACGCAGCCGCAAGGACCAGACTTCCTTCGGCAATTCCAGCGGGGAGATCAACTTCGGCGACAACTCCAGCAATCCATTGGACACGGGCTTTGGATTCGCCAACATGGCCATCGGCGTGTACACTAGCTACAATCAGGCGTCTGCCTACCTCACTGGCAAATATCGATACACGAACGTTGAATGGTACCTGCAAGACCAGTGGAAGATCACCCGGCGTCTGACCCTCGACTATGGATTGCGCTTCTACTGGATTCAGCCCCAGTTCGACGCCGATTTACAGACAGCAACGTTCCTGCCGAGCCGCTTCGACTTTGCGCAGGCCGTGCGCCTCTATCAGCCCATTATGAGTAACGGCCGGAGACTGGGCTTCGATCCGGTAACCGGACAGACCGTGCCAGGCTCCAACATTGGCAAGATCGTTCCCAACTCGGGTAACACCATCAATGGAGTGGCCCGGGCTGGCAAGGACATTAGCAAATACCTGATTCGAAATCGCGGTATTCACTACTCTCCGCGTCTCGGTTTCGCCTACGATATCACGGGCAAGCAATCGCTGGTGCTGCGGGCCGGCTCGGCGATTCTCTACGATCGGTTCCAGGGTAACGAGGTTTTCGACATGATTACCAATCCCCCTGCTACCATCTCGCCCACGCTAGTGAACGGATTCCTCAGTGACATTGTTCCAGGAAATGTGCTTCTGGCGCCCCCAGGGCTAAACGCCTTCGATTACAATGGCAAGGTCCCGACCACCTATGCCTACCATTTCGGCATACAGACGAAATTGCCTTTCGGCTTTATCTTCGACACTGCTTACGTCGGTTCGATGAACCGTCACGAGCTGGAACGACGAAATATAAACGCCATTCCCTACGGAGCCACTTTCCTGCGCCAAAACCAAGATTGTACAAAGTTCTCCGGCGGAACGTGTCCGGCCTCCCCCCCTTTCGCCTGGGGCTACTCCGGTTCTCAAGCCTATGACGCCAACTTCCTCCGACCGTATCCCGGCTTCAGCGACATCGCGGTGCACGAGTTCGGAGGCACCTCCAATTACAATTCTTTGCAGACTAGTGTCAACCGGCGATTCGCTAGAGGGCTGTTCTTCGGCTTCAACTGGACTTGGAGCCGGGCACTGGGCACGAGTGGTGACCGCGGGAACTTCAACCGTATCGACAATCTGACCCGCTTTGCCAACTATGGTCCATTGAGTTTCGACAGGCTCCATACCGTAAATATCTTCTATACATACGATCTGCCGGGCATTTTCCGCGCCGGATGGGCACATACTCTAGTGGACGGCTGGCAGATCTCCGGAGCTACGTTGTTCCAGAGTGGTACTCCCTATCAAGTGGGACTCTCGATATCTGGCATCGGCAACACCAACCTGACGGGTTCCTATACCGAACCTGCGCGCGTCCACCTCGTTGGCAACCCTCTGAGCGGCATTTCGGGCGACGCGTACCACCGCCTCAATCCCAGCGCCTTCGCGCCTCCCAATGTGCCCAGCATTGGTATTGATTCGCCCACGAACTATTTGCGTGGCCCGGGTATTAACAATACGAATCTATCGGTTCAAAAGACCTTCCAGATCCGAGAGAGCACGAGGCTGCAGTTGCGTGCCGATGCCTTCAACGTGTTTAACCACACGCAATTCAGCGGCATCAACAGCACGGCCAACTTCGCACAACTGACCAATCCAACTATCCAAAATTTGCCGTCTGTGAACCCAGATGGATCGCTAAAAAACAAGGATGGGTTCGGAACGGTGAGCGGCGCGCGCGATCCGCGCATCATGCAACTCGTCGTACGCTTCGTCTTCTGAAAGGCAATGCCATCTCGGATTGTCCGGCGCGCCACAGCGCGTTAATCGGAAGTGTCAAAAGCAACCTCTCAGAATCTGGATGTTTCACGAACCACTTCTACGGTAAATGAGTTAGCTAGAGCCCGGTGCATCGGTAGCGCCGGTGGCGCGAGCGCATGGAGTGAATGCCAACCAACTGTTTGGCTGGCGACGGCTGTATCTGCAGGGGCGGCTCGAACCTGCAAATCGGGAAACGCCTGGTTTGCTGGCGGTGCGCGTGGTGGAGGGGGTCAGAGAAGCTGCGCGAAGGAGAAACGCATCGGCAGCGAGCGGCACGATTCAGATTGAATTGCCCAAGGGGAGGGTTCGCATTGTCGAGATTGTCGATCAGACTTCGCTGCACACGGTATTGGAGTTGGTTGGGTCGAGGACTGGCGCCATGCTCCGTAGGTGCGGCCTAGCGGTTGCTCCCCGTTTCCTCTGGGAGTGCCTCAATAGCCGTGCCGTGAGCCGGTTTCCAGCCCCCGCCTCTTCAAACCCATCGTGCCGATTTCCAGCAATGGGCTTACCTGCTTGCTTCCGATATGGGGCCAATCCCTTTGTCCTACGCTTGACGCCATCCTGAAGTGGGCCGATCGACGGCCAGCAGAGAGAAGGAAGCGCAACTCGCTCTGACAGGTTGCTCTTCCTGAATAACGTTAGTGCTTTATCGGAGGCGCGCTTCCAGAGAAAAGTTCACGCGAGCACGGTGCTCCGGCGCGCGTTCGATAAAGCCGTGAGAAGGAAGCCGCCCGTGGTTGCGGCGGACGCGGGCCCTATGCA
>Ga0209648_10001562_pt1 | contig 18626 bp, 15 predicted proteins | sample GraSoi2013_115cm_FD_185830 | JGI IMG/M metagenome (GOLD analysis project Ga0209648, IMG submission 185830) | Grasslands soil microbial communities from the Angelo Coastal Reserve, California, USA - Sample 9_17_2013_115cm (SPAdes) (version 2) | ecosystem: Environmental > Terrestrial > Soil >...
GTAGCCGACGTTTCCACGGATGTTTCGCACGGTTTCGTCAATGTGGCCATTGGCGACTGCCAAATCCAGAGCGCCATCCAGATCGACATCGAGGAACAGGCAGCCGAAACCGAGGGTGTTCCTGGACGGTGCCCCGACGCCCGAAGGAATGGATACGTCGTCGAAAACTCCGGTAGCACTTGCGCGATAGAGACCGATCATTTCGTTGTCGAAGTTGGTGATGGCGACGCCGGGCCTGCCGGAATTTTCGAAGTCTCCGACATCAACGCCCATGCCGGCGCGCGCTTTTCCCTCGGTACTGAACGCCAAGCCAGCTTCGACCGCGACATCCTTGAACTTGCCGTTTCGCAGATTGCGGTAGAGCTTGTTGGGTTGCGTGTCGTTGGCGACGAGCAGATCCGGCCAGCCGTCCTGGTCGTAGTCGAACATCGCCACGCCCAGAGATTTTGAGCTGCTGTCGAAGATGCCGCTGGTTGGAGTTACGTCTTCGAACGTTCCGTCGCCGCGGTTGCGGAAAAGCCAGCACGTATCCCCGCGATAAGCTTCCGGGGTGCAGTAGGACTTGTGCGAGCCGTCGAGGCTGCAAAAGACATCGTGTTCGGGAGACCAGCGCACATAGTTGCAGACGAAGAGGTCAAGCAAGCCGTCCCGGTCATAGTCAAACCACAGTGCGGAAGTGCTGAGGCCTTGGCGTCCATAAAGGCCGCTCGCGCGCGTGACATCGATGAAAGTTCCTTTGCCAGTATTGCGGAAGAGCCGGCTTTGTCCCACGCAGGTGATAAAAATATCTGGGAAACCATCGTTATTGTAATCGCCCGTAGCGACGCCCATGCCGTACATTTCGACGTCGAGTCCCGCTGCGCGCGTCACGTCGGTGAAGGTTCCATTGCGGTTGTTGCGGTAGAGGTGCAGCGTGGAACGCTGGCGTTTGTGTCCCGGCCAGTCCATGCCATTCACGAGAAGAATGTCCTGCCATCCGTCGCTGTCGTAATCGAGGAACGCACAGCCCGATCCCAGCGTCTCCGGGAGCAATTTGCCGCCGTAAGCGCCGCTGTTGTGTTGAAACTGGATTCCTGCAGCGCTCGTAACATCGGTGAAACGGAACCCCAAGGGAAAAGGCAGGTTTGCTAATATCCACGGCGGTGTTGCGGCTGTAGCTAATCCTGTGCCGACGGCCGTGAAAAGAAACTCTCGCCGATTCACGGCAGATTCACCAGCCCGTTTCGAATGGCGTAGACCACCAGCTCCGCCGTCTTGTGAATCCCGAGCGTGTCCATGATATTGGCGCGATGGACCGCCACGGTATTTGCACTGAGATTCAAATCCGTCGCGATTTCCTTGTTGGACTTGCCGGCCACGATGTGTTGCAGGATTTCCAGTTCACGTGGCGTCAATCCTCCTCCGCGTTCTCCTTTCAAAGCGTCGGGGCGAGAGACTTGCGGGTCCAGCACGGTCATGCCCGCGGCGATGCTCTTGACCGCCCTGACCAAGTCGAGCTCCATGGCATTTTTCAGCACGTAGCCGCGCGCGCCCGCTTCCAGAGCCTGGCTGACCAGGGTTTCCTCGGCGTGCATGCTCAGCATCAAGATTCCTGCTTGAGGAAATTTCTCCAAAATTCTTCGGGTAGCTTCGATGCCGCTCAGCTCCGGCATCGCGCAGTCCATGACGATCACCTTTGGCCGCAATTCGAGGGCGAGACGCACGGCTTCGTTACCTTCATTGGCTTCTCCGACGACGGAGATTTCCGGGTCATCCTCCAGCATGCGCCGGAATCCGCGGCGCACCAGCGCATGATCATCGACCAGCAGAACCGTTATTTTATGCGCCATTCGCGTCCACTTTTCCCCGGGGAATCTGAAGACGGACTTTGGTGCCGCCTTGCGGGCGCGGCGAGATTGCCAGCGAGCCGCCAATCAGCTCGGCGCGCTCCCGCATGGCCACCAGCCCAATCCCTCGTGGCAACTTTTCTGCCGCGAAACCCGTGCCGTGATCTTCCACTTCGAGTTCCAGCGAATCACTCGAATATTTCAATCGAATCCAGACATCGCGTGCCCCGGAATGCCGGCTCACATTATTCAGCGCTTCCTGCAGCACGCGATATACATGCACGCCGGCGCTTGTTTCCACAGGAAACGGCTGCCCGGTCTTCTCGTAGTGAAGCGTGAGGCCCGCTTGCCGCCCGACCGTGGGAATATACCAGTCGAGCGTGCTTTCCAGTCCTGCTTCTTCCAGCAGAACCGGGTGAAGGGCCTGAGAAAGAGTCCTGATGTTGTTCAAGGTCGATTGCGCGATCTCCTGCACTTCCTTCAAATCCTCGCGCAGTGGCGCTCCTTCCGGGATGTGTTTGCAGGCACGGCCCAGCATCGACCCGATCGCGGTCAAGACTTGCCCGAATTCATCGTGGAGCTCGCGGGAAATGTGGCGCAGCGTCGATTCCTGCGTGGAGATCAATTTCTGCGCCAACTCGCTGCGCTGTTCGGAAAGCTCCGCCAGGCGAGCAAAAATCTGGCGATTACTGCGAATCAGATACAAGCTCGTCAAAACGATAGCGATGAGAGTCGCCGCGAGGAAAAGATAGAGCTGGCGCTGTACGCCATCGTAAATATGCGCAATCCGTACCGCGGCCTGCTGCTCGCCTTCGTTGTTTTCCACCAGCAGCCGGGAAACGGCTGTGCTGAGCGCCTGCTGGCGCGCCTGAAGTGACAATCGAATCTGCTCGCGCGCTTCCGAATCTTTTCCGTCCTGGGCGAGCCCGAACATGCGGTTTACGGCGTCCCAAAACTGCGCCACCGATTGGGTGAGATACCGCCGCTGGTCCGGAGTGCGGTTCACTCCCGCCAAGTTCTCTTCCAGTTTCAGGCCGCTGTCCAAATCCTGGTGAATGCGGTCGAACTGAGCGGTCCAAGCCGTAAGCGGATAGGGCTCGGTCGTGTCCAGCATGTCGCGCATGGCCAGCGCGACGGAGTTGAGATCGTTCTGAACGCGCAGCAATTGAAGGGAGTCTTTCCGGTTTCGATCCACCATTTCGCTCTGCAGTTTTCGAAGACCCGCGAGCTGCACGGTGATGTATGACGCATAAGCCAGCACGGCGGCCAGGGTAATCACCAGTCCCAGCAGCAATCCGGTCGTTGGAGAGCGTTGCGAGGATGCGGCGTTCTGCACGGACTAAGAATACCTCAGGCCGCCGTTTGCCGGCGCAGCAGCAGCACCAGGCCAATCATGACGAGCGCGCAGAGCAGCGGCATCAGCAATCCAACGCGCAAATTGCCAGAGAATTTTGAGACAGATCCGACCAGCCATGGCCCGACGGATCCCCCGAGGGAAGCAAGCGCGAAGAGAACTCCCCCAATTTTTTTGGCGCGCGCGCCATACCATCGCGCAAGCCAGGCAATGTAGATCGGGTAAACGCTGGCGCATCCGAGGCCTGCAAGAAAGACCGCCACGATGGCAATCTTTAGAGCAGAAGATGTGATCAGCAGTGTGGTTCCGGCGGCCGCTAAGCCCAGAGCGCCGAGTACGATTTTTCTCTCGGACTGCTTCCGCAAAACAAGCGGTGCGGCGGCTCGTCCGAATGTGAGGCCGGCATAGAAAAACATCGGCGCCAGCGTCGTCATGCCTGTGATTTCGCTCGCAAGCCGCTTAGCGTACTCCGCGGACCAGATGCCGATGCCGTTTTCCATCGCTACATAGATGAAGAACATGGCGGCCAGCGCGATTGTGACTCCTAGTCCGATTGCAGGGGAGGGTGCGCCCGCGGTACTCACATGCTTTTCGTGCTTCTGCTCGCTGAAGGAGACGAACAGCAGACCCAGAACGAGAACTCCACCAAAGATTGCCGTGCCCGTCAGCAGGAGATTCAACCCATTGCGTTTCACTGCTAAGGCCATCAATGCAGAACAGGCCATCGCTCCTGCACCCCACGCGAAATTGAGCTGGTTCAAGAGCGATGCACTCTTTGCTCCCCCCAATTCCGCAACGAACAGGTTTGTTCCTGGAGTAATTAACCCATAGCCTAAGCCGAAAGCTGCGGTAGCTGCTAGAGCAACGCGGTACGCGTCCGCGTTAAGGAACGCAAGACCTGCTCCCATTAGCGCGTAACCCAAAACCAAAGCTGGGCGGGATCCCCTCCAAGCGGCAATCGCACCTGATCCGACACTGCCTCCAAATGCAGCCAGGAATTGAATCATAGGGAAAAGACCAGCCTGCCCGTCATCGAGAGACCATCTCTTGATAAAAATGGGCAGCATCGGACCGACGATCGTGGTCGCTATTCCGCTCAGCACGAAGCCTGCGAAGAGCAGGACGAGCAGGTTGCGGTGATCTTCCGTTTCCGGGATAACTGAATCTTGTTCGCTCATGGGCAATGGGCCATTCTGCAAGACATGGCTCTTTCAGGCAACTTCGCATTTCCGAAAAACCTTTCTGCTTGGAATTCGAAAGTTCGATACTCTTGAGCATTCACTCTTACAGAACGATGGTTTTCTATGATTGAAGTTGGCCTCGTTGGGTTTGGTCTCGCCGGGCGCGCGTTTCACGCCCCGGTGATTCGCGCCGTGCCCGGTTTGCATCTTGCTGCTATTCTGCAACGGAGCGGCAGCGAGGCAGCCGAGAAATATCCCGACGTTCGAATCGTTCGAAATCTGGATGATCTCCTCGCCATCAAGGAAATCCATCTGGTCGTCATCGCCACGCCCAACGACATACATTATGAGTTCGCGCGGCAGTGCCTTGCAGCGGGCCGCGACGTGCTGGTTGACAAGCCCTTCACCACAACTCTCGACGACGCCAAGTCGTTGGTGTCGATTGCGAAGAATGCAGGCCGCCTGCTCACGATCTATCAGAACCGCCGCTACGATGGCGATTTTCAGGCCATTCGAAAGCTTGTGACGGACGGAATTCTCGGACGCGTCGTCCGATGCGAAACGAATTACGACCGCTATCGCCCGCAGCTCAAGCCCGGCGCCTGGCGCGAGAGCGCGCGTGCGGGCAGCGGCATCCTTTTCGATATTGCCCCGCATTTAATCGATCATGTACTGGTCCTCTTTGGTTATCCGGAAGCCGTTGCCGCAGACGTTCGAATCGAGCGGGAAAACGCTCTCGCTGATGATGCGTTCGATATCATGCTTCATTATCCGCGCGGCATGCGCGCTGTGCTTCGTTCGACCATTCTCGCCGCAGCGCCGCGTCCGCGCTTCGTTTTACATGGCACGCTGGGCAGCTTCGTCAAGCAAACATTCGATCCGCAAGAAGCCAATCTCCGGCGGGGATATATCCCCACGGATACGGCCTGGGGCGCCGAGCCGGAAGAAAACTGGGGTGTGTTGACGGCTCCAGCCGGAGACACATTCACGCAGCGACGCATTCCCTCCGCCCCGTGTGACTACCGCGACTTCTACGCCAACGTGCGCGACGCCATTCTGGGGCGCGCCAAGCTGGCCGTTACGCCGGAATGGTCCTTGAACGTCATGCGGCTTCTCGAACTCGTGCGCGAAAGCAGCCAGAAGCGCCGCACCCTCCCTTGGGATTCCGGAATCACTTGAGAGTTTTGCACGCGCCTCGATCAAAGCGGAGATGCACCCGCCGAGCCGCGGAAGCTCGGGCCTCGCGGGAAGCGATTGTGGAAGACTCGGACGATCAGCTCTTTAACGAACGGTCAGAGTGACGTCGAAGACCGCTTTGCAATTGGCGGAGGGATCGTCAGTGACGGTTGTCGACACGTTGCCGCTCTTGATGGAAAAATCCAGCGGCCTCTTCGGGGAATTGGGCAACCCCGTGACGCGGGCCTTGCCCTCGCTGTTGGTGCCGATTTCGAGTTCCGTCTTGCGCAGGCTCCAGAATCCGTACTTGATCGTAAGGCTAATCTTGGCGTTATAAAGAGCTTTGCCTGAGCCGTCTTTCACAGTGAAATCTGCGCGGCAGGAGCCGAGGCCGGCGTCAATAACGGGAACTTCCGGCGAATCGGCCGTGAGGGGTCTGCCGCACGGAATGAGGACGAAGTTCGCGCACAGAAAGAGAATGGGCCGAACTTGCCAAAGGCGCATTTGACTTAACTCCCCCGCCCCAAAAATTTACGCCGGTCAAAGCGCGATTGCAATTCTCTTGTTCGATTCCGTGGTGATTCGCGAGCCGAACGCGGAAGTGCAGAATTCGCTGAGAGCTGAAGAGGTTCCGCGTATAATCTGACTTTTCAAGGTGCTCTTCGCAGGGACGCGATAGTTCGCGCCCATAAGGAGAAAGGGAAGGAGCGGCCCGCTGCCCATGACCGTCGAACTGGCACCCTCAATCCTGTCGGCAAATTTCGCGCGCCTTGGCGAAGAGGCAAAAGCGGCGCTGGACGGGGGCGGCACCGTACTCCATGTCGACGTGATGGACGGCCACTTTGTCCCGAATATCACCATTGGGCCGCTGGTCGTGAAATCCTTGAGGGAAACGCTTCCCGGCGCAATTCTCGACTGCCACTTGATGATTGAAAAGCCCGATGATTACATTCCCGCGTTCGCCGAAGCCGGCGCGAACTGGATCTCCGTGCACCAGGAAACTTGTGTGCACCTGCATCGCACGCTGCAGCTGATTGAGTCGCACGGCTGCAAGCCGGCGGTGGTCCTCAACCCCGCCACGCCGGTGCATATGATCGATGAAGTCCTGGACATGGTTCACCACGTTCTGGTGATGTCTGTGAATCCGGGATTTGGCGCTCAGCAATTCATTCGCGGAGCTCTTCATAAGATTAAGACATTAGCCGAAGTCCGCGACTCGCTCGGCCTGTCGTTCCGCATCGAAGTAGATGGCGGTATAGCGCTCGATACCGTCGCCGATGTGGTGCGCGCGGGCGCTGAGTTGCTGGTCGCGGGCAACGCCGTGTTCGGTCACGGCAACATTCGTGAAAACGCCGCAAAACTTCTCGCCGCCGCCCGCTCCGCCGCACTGGTCCGCACTTGACCCCGCCTGGCGCGTCCCCGATACGATTTGTGCCCGCATAAGCAGGGATTATAAGGAAATTTACAAACAAGAGTAGAATGAGAGTTGTAAGGGGCGCTACCACTAGCAGTTGCTCAACACGCAGGATACTTCGGGCCACTCTTCAGGAAGCCACTTCGCCGCTAAGGCCATTTCTTCTTCCAGCCGCTTCCCAGCAACAATCGGAGTGGAAGGCGCATCCCAGCAGATAGCAGGCTCTGTTCGGCCGCGAAGAGCCGGGCAGGTAAAGCATGCACGGCTACAGCACAGATTCGGGCGAAAGGAGGGTCATCCCTCTTTTGCTCGCGCTGCTGGCGATAGCGCTGGCGTGGGTATCTTCAAAATTCCTCGCGAGCATTCACCTTTCGATGCCCTGGTGGGTGGACGCTCCTTCCAGCATGGCGTTCTACGGCGCGCTCTACGCCCTTTTCGACAAATACCTTTGGCGGAACAGCCTGGTGTGCAAATTGGGGTTGGTTCGAACCCCAAATCTCACGGGACGCTGGCGCGGCTTTCTTATCACCTCTTTTGACGGCCATGCGAAGCGCCACGATCTGATGATCAATATCTTCCAGAGTTGGACGCAAATCAGCGTGTTCCTCACCACGACAACGTCCATATCGCGTAGTTGCGCGGCAGTGATTCAAATTGATGACCCGGAAGGTGTCTCATTGATCTACCAGTATCAGAATCAACCACTGGCAAACGCGATGAGAACCATGCACATGCACTATGGCACGGCGATGTTGAGAGTCTCGAACTGCGCGTGCCTTGTCGGCGATTATTACGCAGGGCGTGACCGGCGGACCTTCGGCCGGATTTGCTGCAAGAGGTCGTAGACGCGGCTATTGAAATCTACGCAACGGTGACTTCGGGACTGAGGTAGACGTCCTGGATGGCGTTCAGGAGTTGCACGCCTTCTTTCATCGGGCGCTGGAAGGCCTTGCGGCCGGAGATCAGGCCGGTGCCGCCGGCGCGCTTGTTAATGACGGCCGTGGCTACGGCCTCTTCGAAATCGTTTGCGCCAGAGGCGCCGCCGCTGTTGATTAAGCCGGCGCGGCCCATGTAGCAGTTGGCCACCTGATAGCGGCAGAGATCGATCGGGTGATCGCTCGTCAGGTCCGAGTAGATGCGCTTATCGAACTTACCGTAGCTGGAACCGTCCACGTTAAGCGCCTGGTAGCCGCCGTTATTTTCTGGAAGCTTCTGCTTGATGATATCCGCCTCGATGGTCACGCCGAGATGATTGGCCTGGCCCGTGAGGTCGGCCGAAACGTGATAGTCCTTGTCCTTCTTGAAGGCGCTGTTACGCAGATAGCACCAGAGAACCGTGGCCATGCCGAGTTCATGGGCGTGAGCGAAGGCCTGGCTGATTTCGACGATCTGGCGAGTGCTGTGGTCGGAGCCAAAATAAATCGTCGCGCCGGCGGCCGCCGCGCCCATATCGTAAGCTTGCTGCACGGTTCCGAAAAGCACCTGATCGAAACGATTGGGAAACGTCAGCAGCTCATTGTGATTGATCTTCACAATGAACGGGATTTTGTGCGCGTACTTGCGCGCGACAGAGCCGAGCACGCCGAAAGTGGAAGCTACGGCGTTGCAGCCGCCTTCGATGGCCAGTTTCACGATGTTGTCGCCGTCAAAGTAATCGGGATTTTTTGCGAAGCTGGCGCCGCCGGAATGCTCGATGCCTTGATCCACTGGCAGGATCGAGAGATAACCGGTTTTGCTCAGCCGCCCGTTGCCGAACATCCGCTGCAGATTGGCCAGCACGCGGAGGTTGCGGTCGGAAGCGGCATAGATGCGATCGACAAAGTCCGGTCCGGGAAGATTCAAGCGCTCCTTCGCGATTTTCGGAGACTTGAATCCCAGCAGGAAATCCGCCTTCGCGCCAAGATAGGTTTCGATTTTTCCAAGGGCAGCAGTGGTGGCCATGTCTTTCTCCTCGTTTCACGCGCGACCGCGAAGCGGTCAACTATTCTCGAATTCCTGTAGATAGCATGCCACCGGCGGCAGTGTCTACCAGCCAGAGCAATTTCCCATTTTTCGGCTGGAGCAATTGCGCGGGCAATTGCTCCGGTTCATACGGTCCTTCCAGAACGCCCTTCAGCGCTGTGGCCTTGTCCGCGCCGGTCACCATGAAGATGATTCGCGCAGCGTTGCTGGCGGCCGGCGCGGTAAGCGTAATGCGATCCGCGTACAATTTGCCGACCCAATTTCGTACTACGATGCGCGCACCGGCATGCAACGCCTTCGTTCCCGGAAAAAGCGAAAGCGTGTGGCCCTCGTTGCCCATTCCGGCGAACAGGAGATCGAAGCGCGGGTACTTTTTCTCCTTCAGTTTGAAATGCCTGCGCAGAGCCTGCTCGTATTCGCGTGCCGCCTGGGCGGCGTCGGGATATTCGCCCTTGATCCTTGTGACCTGCTCCGGTTTCAACGGCGCTTTCGAAAGCATCGCTTCCGTCACCATCCGGAAATTGCTGTCTGGATGGTCGGGACCGACATGGCGCTCGTCGCCAAAGAACACATGTATTTTATCCCAAGGAACCTGCGAGCGGAACGTCGGGTCAGTTGCCAGGAGACTGTAGAGTGCTTTGGGCGTCGATCCGCCTGCGAGCGCTACATTGAACGCGCCTTTCTCGCGCACGGCCGCGGCGGCAGCTTGAACGAATTCCTGCGCCGCGCGGTTGGCGACGGCCGCCGCATCCGTCAGGATTCGAATCTCGCGGTCCACGCGCACCATCTACTTGTTGATTCCTGCTCGATCCGCGGCGGCACAGCGGACGCGCTTGTCGAGTTCGTCCTCTTCAGACCGGTGCCAGGAGCGCCCATCGCGTTCGAGCAATTCCTCGGCCTCGACGGGGCCCCACGAACCCGCCGCGTAATTCGGGAATCCGCGCGCGGGCAGGGCGTGCCAAACGTCAAGGATCGGCTGAATGACGCTCCAGCCGGCCTCGACCATGTCCGCGCGCTGGAAAAGTGTGGCATCGCCGGCCATGCAATCGCGCAGCAGGCGCTCGTAGCCGGTGCTGTGCTCCGTTCCGAAATAGGTGCTGTAATCAAAATCCATGTTCACAAGTCCCAGCTTCATGACTGAGCCGGGAACTTTGGCGCCGAAGCTGAGGGAGATGCCTTCCTCGGGCTGAATGTGAATAACGAGGCGATTGGTCTCGAGATTCTTCACCGTGGTGTTGCGGAAGAGGACGAAAGGCGTGCGCCGGAACTGGATCACGATTTCCGTCATACGTCTGGCGAGGCGCTTGCCCGTGCGGAGATAAAAAGGAACGCCGGCCCAACGCCAATTGTCAATGAGCAATTTCAGGGCGACGAAAGTTTCGGTGTTGGAATCGGGAGAAACATCGGGCTCGCCACGGTAGCCGGCGACACGCTGGCCGTCAATGACGCCCGGACCGTACTGGCCGCGCACCATATTGGTGAGCACTTCTTCGGGACCGATGGGTTGAATGGCGTGAAGCACTTCCGCCTGTTTGTTGCGGACTTCGTCGGCATCGAAGGAGATGGGCGGCTCCATCGCGGTCATGGTGAGAAGCTGGAAGAGATGGTTCGGGACCATGTCGCGGAGCGCGCCGGCTGTTTCGTAGAAACCGCCGCGATGCTCGACGCCGACGGTTTCAGCGGCGGTGATCTGCACGTGATCGACGTAATTGCGGTTCCAGAGCGGCTCGATGATGTTGTTGGAAAAACGGAAGACCATGACGTTCTGTACGGTCTCTTTGCCGAGATAGTGGTCGATGCGGTAGATCTGGGTCTCGGCCAGGACCTGCCGCAATTCCTGGTTGAGCTGTTTCGCGGAGGCCAGGTCATGGCCGAAGGGTTTTTCGACGATCACGCGAACCCAGCGGCCGCTTTCTTCTTTCGACAAGCAGCACTGGCCCAGCATTTTTGCAATGGGCGAAAAAAACCGCGGCGCGACCGCCAGGTAAAAGAGTCTGTTTCCGAGCGTGTTGTGCTTCTTGTCCGCTTCCTTGATTTGCTGCTCCAGCCGGGTGTAAGCGTCAGCGTCCTGAAAATCACCGCGAACGTAATAAATGCGTTCGCTCATCCACTCCCAAATCTTCGGGTTGACCGGGGCGGGAGCATATTTGGGAATTTCCTCCGCCAGCATCTTTCGAAAGCTCTCGGTGGTGAAGTCATTTGTGGCAAAACCGATGATGGCGAACTGGGTCGAAAGAAGATTGTCCTCCGCGAGATTGCAGAGCGCGGGAAGGAGTTTGCGCTTGGTCAGGTCGCCGCTCGCACCGAAAATAACCATCACGCAGGGTGAAGGAATGGGGTTTGCGCCCGAGTGGTTGAGGCTCATGAAAATAACATCCAGTCTTTAACGGCCGAACGGAATTCGAACGATTCAGTGCCCGGTCTTTTTTTCGACGTGCCCGCCGAATTGATAGCGCATCGCGGACAAAACTTTTCCCGCAAAATCGTCTTCGCCGCGCGAGGTGAAGCGCTGGTAGAGCGAAGTGCTGAGTACCGGTGCGGGCGCCGTCGATTCGATGGCCGCGAGGATGGTCCAGCGGCCTTCGCCGGAGTCGGACACGCGGCCCGAGAAGCGTTCGAGTGTGGGCTGCTCCAGCAAGGAAATGGCGGTCAGATCGAGCAGCCAGGATGCAACAACGCTGCCGCGGCGCCAAACTTCGGTGACGTCCGCGAGATTGAAATCGTACTGATAGTGTTCCGGATTGCGTAGCGGCGTGGTTTCCGCGTCGGCTTCACGGCGGGATTTGCCCGCGTTGGCGTGCTTCAAGATGTTCAAACCCTCGGCGTAGGCGGCCATCAACCCATACTCGATTCCGTTGTGCACCATCTTGACGAAGTGGCCCGCGCCGGATGGGCCGCAATGGAGGTAACCTTCCTCGGCCGTCCCGCCGACTTTATCCCGCCCGGGTGTACGGGGTACGTCGCCGCGCCCCGGTGCGAGGGTTTTGAAAATCGGATCAAGGCGCTTCACAACGTCTAGCTCGCCGCCGATCATCTGGCAATATCCCCGTTCGAGCCCCCAGACGCCGCCGCTGGTGCCGACGTCGCAATAGTGGATTCCTTTGGAGGAGAGCTCCTTTGCGCGGCGGATGTCGTCGATGTAGTAAGAGTTTCCGCCGTCGATGACCACGTCGTTCTTCTCCAACTCGCCCGCCAGATCGTGCAGCGTGGCATCAACCACCGCCGCCGGCACCATCAGCCAGATCGCGCGGGGCTTCTTAAGTTTCTTGACGAAATCGCTGAGCGAACTCGCGCCGGTCGCGCCTTCATCCGCCAGTTGCTTCACCGAATCGGCGCTGCGGTCATACACGACGCACTTGTGGCCGCCTTTTTGCAGGCGCCGAACCATGTTCGCGCCCATCCTTCCCAGTCCGATCATGCCGAGCTGCATCGTGTGCACTCCTCTTCGTCTGCTGGCGTAAAGGAAAATTTGCTCGCCGTTCTATGCGATTGCCTTCTGCACGGCCTTGGAAAGCGTGGCGAGCCCTGATTTCAGATTCTTCCCAAGGTGGACGCGCAAGGCGCGCCGGCCGCGTTCGGCGAGAACGGCAAAATCACCTCGGGCCTGCGCCGCCTTCACCACTCCGAACGTGTACTTTTGCCCGGGAACTGGCAGGTCCCTGGCATCGTCGCAGGTGATCTGCAGGAAGACGCCGCTGTTTGGCCCGCCTTTGTACGCCTGCCCCGTGGAGTGCAGGAAGCGAGGGCCGAAACCGAGAACGGTGGCCACTTTTTTCTTGTCGCGCACGGCGTGACGGATGCTCTGCAGCGCTTTTTCGTTTGCGGGATTCATCGGGATGTACGCGAGAACGGCAAAATAATCACCTGCGCCCAAGCGCGAGAGGTGCGCTCGCAAAACGTCAGCGAGTCTTGCGCCGCCCTTCAATGCTGCTGTGTTTTTTTCGTCGGCAAAAAGCTTGACGTCTCTCTCCTCGAAAAAAGGCGATTCCGGCGGCAGCTTTCCCGTCATTTCGTATTCACTGGTGAGCTTGCGCGTTTCGATTTTGCTGGCCTCTACATCAGGCTGGTTGAACGCGTTGATGCCCAGGATGGAACCGGCAACAGCGGTGGCGATTTCCCAGCGAAAAAACTCCTGGCCGAGGTTGTAAATGTTGGGCAGTGTAACGCGCACGAGGGCATGGCCGGCTTTTTGGAGCGCGGCAACGGCAGCATCCTGCGCTCTGTCGGGCTTGGCAGCCAGGCGAAGATAAACGAAGAGGCGATCATCGCCGTAGGCGGAAGGTCTGGCAAGCCGCTCGCGGTCGACGGGAATGATTCCTTTGCCGGTTTTTCCGGTCGACTCAGCAAGCAACTGCTCGAGCCAGGCCCCGAGGTCAAAAATCCCCGGCGAAGCGACGATAGTGAGTTTATCGCGGCCGAGCTTCGCCGCGACACCCAGGGTCGTTCCCAGAATAACGCCCGGATTGGCATCGGCAGGGACGGATACGCCGCAAGCTTGCACCATCTCCTCCGTATTCTTGAGAAATTTCGCAACGTCGAGGCCCATGATGGCCGCTGGCACCATGCCGAAATTGGAAAGCGCGGAATAGCGCCCGCCGATACTCGGAACGCCCATGGAGATCTTGCGGAACTTGTCGGCTTCGGCGACCTGCTGCATTTTGGAGCCGGGATCAGTGATGGCGATGAAGCGATTGCCGGTTTCCTTCTCGCCGACCTTCGATTTAACGCGATCGAAGAAATATTGTTTGTAAATGTTCGGCTCGAGAGTGCTGCCGGATTTGCTGGACACGATGCAGATGGTGCTCTTGAGGTCAACTGCCGCTTCAATGGCCTGGATTTGCGCAGGGTCCGTGGAATCGAGAACATGCAGCTCGGGATAACCAGAGATCTTTCCGAACGTCATTCGCAGAACTTCGGGGCAGAGGCTTGAGCCGCCCATTCCGAGGAGTAGAGCGTGCTTGAATCGGGCCCTCTTCACATCCTCGGCGATCTGCGTTAATTCGTTGATGTGCGCGAGCTGCTCCTCGGTGATGGTGAGCCAGCCGAGCCAATTGTTTTCGTCGGTGCCAGTCCAAAGGGAAGCGTCCTTCCGCCAGAGGCGCGCGACTTTATTGTTTTTTTTCCAGTCTTCGAGAGAAGCGGCGACTGCGCTTGCAAGTTGATCCGGCAATTTGTAGGTTTGTGGATTGACACTCACACGCGCACTCCTGCGCTTTTGCCCGTGGCGTCGAGGAGAGTCTTGAAGGCGTCAGAAAAAAGCTTGACGCCGTCAACCATCAGCTTGTCGGTCACCTCTTTCATGGAAATGCCGGCCTTGGCGAGATCGGCCATGGTCTTCGCGGCGCCCTCAACGTTTTCGGTCAAGCTGGGGCGCAGCCTGCCATGATCGCGGAAGGCATCCAGAGTGGCGGGAGGAATCGTGTCCACAGTGTCCGCGCCGATAAGCTCTTCGACATAGAGAACATCACGGTACTTCGGGTTCTTGGTGCTGGTGCTGGCCCAAAGCAGCCGTTGGGTCTGCGCGCCTTTGGCCGCAAGCGCTTTCCAACGGGGGCCACTGAAAAGTTCCTGATACTTTTTGTAGGTAACCCTGGCATTGGCAATGGCCACTTTGCCAAAGAGACTTTCGAGCAGTGCCCTTTGGCCGGCGTCTGTGGTGGTCTTGAGTTTTTCGTCGATTTTGCTGTCAACAAGAGTATCGATGCGGCTGACAAAGAAGCTGGCAACACTGGCAATGTGGCTGATGTCCTGGCCCTTTGCAGCGCGAGCCTCGAGTGCGGAAAGGAAGGCTTCGGCGACTTTTTCATAAGCCGACTGGGCGAAGAGCAGCGTGATATTGATGTTGATGCCTTCTTCAAGCGCCTGGCGAACGGCGGGGACCCCTTCGGGTGTGCCAGGAATCTTGATCATGACATTCGGGCGATCCACGGCCTTCCACAGGCGCCGAGCCTCGGCGAGCGAGGCTTCGGTGTCGAAACCAAGAAACGGTGAAACTTCCAGGCTCACGTAACCGTCTCGGCGCTTCGTCTCCACATACACCGGTTTAAAAATGTCGCAGGCATCCTGAACGTCACGAAACGCGATTTTTTCGAAGGTGCCGTTGGCGTCAAGTTTCTTCGCATCCGGCGACATGAGGATATCGTCGTAGAGATTGCTGCCGGTGATGGCCTTTTCGAAGATGGCCGGGTTGGAAGTCATACCGCGCAGGCCGTCGTTATCGATGTATTTCTTCAATTGGCCGCTGGTGAGCAAATCTCTGCGGATATAGTCCATCCAAGGGGACTGCCCATAAGCCAGGAGCCCTTTCAGCGGATTTGCCGCCGCGCCGGTGGCGATATTTGGAATCGTGGTTGTCGTCGTCATGTTGCTTCTCCTTCGTTTCGAATCATCTCCAAAGATATATTGTACGCCCCGGGAGGGCAGCGGCGCTTCCAACGCCGGTAACGTCTCTTACGCCTTCTTTCCGAGCGCAAACTTTGCTTCCAGCGCTTTCACTTTTCCGAGCCGCCGCACATGGCGCTCCTCGTTCGTGAATTTAGCGTCCAGAAACGCCTTCACTAGGTCTTCCGCCAGCTTCACGCCGATCACACGCGAACCCAGCACCAGTACGTTGATGTCGTCGTGCTCCACGCCCTGGTGCGCCGAGTACGTGTCATGGCACATGCCCGCGCGAATCCCGGGCAGCTTGTTTGCTGCCACGCTGGCGCCTACGCCGCTTCCGCAGATCAGCACGCCGCGCTCGGCTTTCCCGTCAAGAACGGCCCGGCCTACAGCTTCGGCAAAATCCGGATAGTCGGAGGGGTTTTCGTTAAAGGCGCCGACATCCAGGACATCGTGCCCGAGAGAACGCAAAAGATCACCCATGGCGACCTTCAATTGAAAACCCGCGTGGTCCGAGCCAATCACCAGCTTCATTGTCGGCTCACTTTCCCAGCACTTCTTTCGCCGCTGCTACGACGCGGTCCGCTTCGAACCCGAATTTTTTCTTGACATCTTTCAGCGGAGCCGATGCGCCAAAACTGTGCATGCCAATCATCTTGCCCTTGGCGCCCACGTAGCGCTCCCAGCCGAACGTAGATGCCATCTCCACGGAGACTCTTGCCGTGACGTTCGCAGGAAGGACGCTATCTTTATAAGATGTTTCCTGGCGTTCGAAGAGTTCCCACGAAGGCATACTCACGACCCGCGCTTTGATGCCCTCTGTATTCAGTTTTTCGTAGGCCTCCACGCAAAGGGATACTTCGCTCCCGCTGGCCATCAGGATTACGTCTGGTTTTCCTCCCGGAGCGTCGGCCAGAACATAGGCGCCTTTTGCCACGCCCGAGGCCGGCGCAAATTTCGTGCGATCGAAAGTCGGCATGGCCTGCCGCGTCAGCACCAGCGACACCGGTCCATGCGTGTGTTGCAGGATGACCCTGTAGGCTTCCACGACTTCGTTGGCGTCGCCGGGCCGCAGAATCAGCATGTTCGGCATGGCGCGCAGTGACGCCAGTTGTTCGATGGGCTGGTGCGTTGGGCCGTCTTCTCCGAGGCCAATCGAGTCGTGGGTGAAAATGTAAATCGCGGGGATTTCCATCAACGCGCCGAGGCGCATGCTGGGGCGCATATAGTCGCTAAAATTGAAAAATGTCGCGCTGAAAGCGCGCAGCTTTGACAAGGTCATGCCGTTCACGATGGCGCCCATGGCATGTTCGCGCACGCCGAAATGCAAATTGCGTCCTCCATACTGGTCCGCATAAAAGTCGCCCGCGCCATCGAACGTCAGGTTCGTTTTGTTCGAGTGGGCCAGATCGGCGGAACCGCCGATCAGCCACGGAATGTTTTTCGCCAGCACGTTCAGGGCTTTTCCCGACGAATCGCGGGTCGCCATCCCTTTGGCATCGGCGGGGAAGCTCGGCAAATCCTTGTCCCAGCCGTCCGGCAATTTCCCGGTTTGCATGCGGCAGAGCTGATCGGCGAGCTCCGGGAACTGCTTCTTGTACTCTTCGAACTTCGTCTTCCAAGCGGCGCGCGCTTCGGCGCCACGCTTGCCCACGCCGTTCTTGAACTGATCATAGACGCCATCGGGCACGAGAAACTTGGCGTCCTCAGGCCAGCCGTAGTTTTTCTTCACCAGCTTGACTTCCGCTTCCCCCAGCGGCTCGCCATGCGCGTCGGAAGAGTCCTGCTTGTGCGGCGAGCCATAACCGATGTGGCTGTCCACCACGATGAGCGTCGGCCGGTCCTTGGTCTTCAGAAAGGTTTCGTAGCCGCGCGCGAGCCAGTTGAGATCGTTCGCGTCGGAAACTCGCGTGACGTTCCAGCCGTAGCCCACGAAACGAGTCATGACGTCTTCGCTGAAGGACCACTCGGCAGGACCGTCGAGCGTCACTCGGTTGTTGTCGTAGATCCAGCAGAGATTCGAAAGCTGCAGATGGCCCGCCAGGGAAGCGGCTTCGCACGCCACGCCTTCCATGAGGTCGCCATCTCCGCAGATCGTGTAGACGTTGAAATCGAATATCTCGAATCCGGGACGATTGAAATTTTCCGCCAGCCATTTGCTGGCGATGGCCATTCCCACGCTGTTCCCCGCTCCTTGTCCCAGCGGCCCGCTCGTGGTTTCCACCCCGCTTGTCAGATGTGATTCGGGATGTCCTGGCGTTCTGCTGTCAATCTGCCGGAAGCGCTTGATCTCTTCCATCGGCAGGGCGAGATCGCTCGAAACCTGGCCGCTTGCATCGGCTGCGCGCACTCCCGCAAGGTGCAGCGTTGCATAGAGCAGCATCGACGCATGGCCTGCCGAGAGTACGAAACGATCGCGATTTGGCCACGTGGGATCCATGGGGTCGTAGCGGAGGAAGCGTTGCCACAGACAGTAGACCACGGGCGCAAGACCCATGGGGGCACCGGGATGGCCCGAATTTGCCTGCTGCACGGCGTCGATTGCGAGAGTGCGGATGGTGTTGATGCTCAGTAAGTCGAGGTCCAGTTGTGTTTTCGGCTGAGTCACTATCGCTCCTGTGGCGGGCAGGAGGGCCCCGCTGGTCATTGTCAGATTTTAGATGCACCGGGTCATGGCACAGGTTAAGGGATTTTACGCTAAAACGATTCGGCACGCTCGTTCAGCATGCCGGAATGCCAGTCCGCGGATTTCTCAGAAGATTTCACTGTTGAAGAGAAACGAATCTCTATTGCCCTGAGTTAGAAGTCCGCTGCATTCTGTTTGTGGGTCCACGCTTTGGCGGCGTGTTGAAGAGCCCGTCGAGTTTGTCATTCCGAAGGAGCGAAGCGACGAGGAATCTGCTGTTTCCTTGGCATTCGCTCCTCCCAAGGTGTTGCACTGGCTTCTCTGCGTGCGTTCTCTTTGAACGCGCGCGCCGGACATGCTACTTTTCTGTATCTGCCCTGCCCGGGTGGCGGAATGGCAGACGCTGAGGACTTAAAATCCTCCGGGGATTTTTCCTCATGTGGGTTCGACTCCCACCCCGGGCACCATGTTTTGAAATACCTACGACGAATTGAGCAACCGCGGGAGTCGCTAATCAGCCGTCAAATTGCCTTAACTTCACCTCGGCGCTCGGCACAAAGTCAGATGTCCGGTAATCCGGGTGGTCTCAATAGGTCGATGCAACACCATCTGATATAAGTCTGCTCTCTAAAGGTGGTGTTATATGAGGCCAGGGAAACAGTTTGGACTTTCTGCGATCGAGAAGAACGAAATCTGGCGTCGGTGG
>Ga0209648_10001563_pt1 | contig 18625 bp, 27 predicted proteins | sample GraSoi2013_115cm_FD_185830 | JGI IMG/M metagenome (GOLD analysis project Ga0209648, IMG submission 185830) | Grasslands soil microbial communities from the Angelo Coastal Reserve, California, USA - Sample 9_17_2013_115cm (SPAdes) (version 2) | ecosystem: Environmental > Terrestrial > Soil >...
TTGCCGGAAACGTGCGCCAGTACCTGGTGCTTATTTTCGAGCTCCACCTTGAACATGGCATTGGGCAACGGCTCGATCACCGTTGCCATCACTTCAATCGCGTCTTCTTTACTCATCGACTCCTTAAGAAAGCCTTTGGTTGGCTGTTAGCTCTTGGCCTTTAGCTAAAAGCCAACAGCTAAAAGCCGTTACTGGGTCAAAATCACCGGCCCTTGCCGCGTTACCGCCACGCAATGCTCAAAGTGCGCGCTGTAACTGCCGTCGAGCGTTACGGCCGTCCACTTGTCGCTCAAAACCTTGGTCTCCGGACGACCCGAGTTCACCATCGGCTCAATCGCCAGGACCATGCCCTCGGTCAACTCCGCGCCCTGGCCTTTCTTGCCAAAGTTCGGAATCTGCGGCGCTTCATGCAGCTTCGTCCCGATGCCATGCCCTACAAATTCGCGCACCACGCTGAACCCGTTCGCTTCCACGTGCTTCTGGATCGCCGATCCAACGTGTCCAACTGTGTTGCCGATCTTTACCTGCTCGATACCCTTGTACAGCGAGGCCTCGGTCACTTCGAGCAGCTTCTTCAATTCCTCGGTCAGCGCCTCGCCTACCGGCACGGTGATGGCAGCGTCTCCGTAGTATCCATCGCATACCACACCGCAGTCGATGGAAACGATGTCTCCCGTTTTCAGCGCCCGCTTTTCCGACGGGATGCCGTGCACGATCTCTTCATTGATCGAAGTGCACAGCACACAGGGATAGCCGTAATATCCTTTGAACGCCGGCGCGGCCCCTAGTTCCGCAATCAGCTTCTCGGCGGCTTTCTCCAGGTCCATCGTCGTAACGCCGGCCGCCACCGCAGCTTTCAGGTGGTTCAGAACCTGGCGGACTATCTTCCCGCTCCGCCTCATCTTTTCGATCTCTTGCGGCGTCTTGCGGACGATCCGGTCTTCTCCAAAACTCATAGCTAATTCTAACTTCACCGGCGCGTCGATGGCTTGTCGCGCGGTCACGCCGATTGACGTTCACCCGGGCAGTGGCTGTCAATCACGCCGAAAATCTGCGCCGTAACCTCTTCCATCGGCCGATCCGCATTGATCGCCACCAGGCGCCGCTGCGCCCGGTAGTAATCCGCCACTCGCCTGGTCTGCGATTCGTAGGCTGCCAGCCGCCCCGAAATGACTTCTTCGCGATCGTCTTCGCGGATCACCAGCTTCGATCCGTCCACATCACACAACTCGTTGACGAGAGGTGGCTGAAAGTGGATGTTGTAGAGCCGCCCACAGGTGGGACAGGAACGCCGTCCGGTAAGCCGTAGCAGTAACTGATTATAGTCTACGAGCAACTGGATCACAATCGGCGGACACTTCTCCGATTTTTCCGAACTCTTTTCCGAACATTTTTCAAAGACCTCTTTTTCCAGGAAAACGTCCAGCCATCCCGCCTGGGCGGCTGTCCGGGGAAAGCCATCCAGCACATATCCGCGTTGACAATCGGCTTCGCGCAGCCGTGTGGCCACGATGCCGTACATCAACTCGTCGGGAACCAGTTCGCCCCGCGCCATAATGGCTTTGGCTTTGAGGCCGAGCTCGGTGCCACGCCCTACGTGATCTCGTAAGAGATCACCCGTCGATATCTGCAGGACACCATAACGGTCGACAATCTGTTTGGCCTGAGTGCCCTTCCCGGCCCCGGGGGGCCCCAGAAGAATCACAGGTCCAATATTTTGCGCGGTCTCGTTAGCCGACTCGTTGGCCACGGTTTCGTTGGCCATCGAAATGGCCCCTTTTACTCGTATTTCCCGTCGCGGAAATATCGCCTTGCTCCGCGCCCACAAAATCCTTGTCCACGCTCTCTCCGATTCGCCGTGCGACCTCGATCACCTGACCTCGACGCTTAACCCAGGTCACTTAACCCAGATCACCAGGTCCGGCGCCCGCGAATCCTTCCGCTCTTCGGCGTGAAGCCATCGTAGTGCCGCATGATCAGTTGCGCTTCAATCTGCGTGACCGTGTCCATCGCGACGCCGACCACGATCAGCAGCGACGTTCCGCCAAAATAAAAATTCACGCCCAGGCCGTTCGTTACCCAGGTTGGCAGGTTCTCAAAGATACGCCCCAGCACCGGAAGGTGATTCAGCTTGATGCCCGCAATCATCCACTCCGGAATCAGCGAAATCAAAATCAGGTAGAGCGCACCCACCAGCGTGATCCGGGTGAGAACATCGTTGATGAAGTCCGAAGTCCGCTTCCCCGGCCGAATGCCGGGAATAAAACCTCCCCACTTCCGCATGTTATCCGCGACCTCGTTCGGATTGAACACGATCGAGATATAGAAGTAGGCAAAGAAAACAATCCCGGTGCAATAGAGCAAGGTGTACAGCGGCTCGCCCCAGCGCATCGCGTCCAGAAGCGGGCCGACTACCTTGTTATTATGGAACGCCGCACCCAGCATCTGCGGCAGAGCGAGAATCGAAGACGCGAAAATCACCGGCATTACGCCGCCCGCATTCACCCGCAACGGCAAGTGCGTGGACTGCCCGCCCATCACCTTTCGTCCGACCACGCGCTTGGCATACTGCACCGGAATCCGGCGCTCGCTGCGTTCGACGAACACGATGAACGCTACCACCGCGATCATTAGCACCAGCAACATCAGGATGGCCGGAGCCGTGAACACTCCCCAAGCCGAGGTGCTCGCCTTCTGGTAAAGATCGATAACGCCACGCGGCAGTCCGACCACAATACCCGCAAAAATGAGCAGGGACATGCCATTGCCGATGCCGCGCTCGGTGATCTGCTCACCCAGCCACATGATGAACGCGCTGCCCGTGGTCAGCGTCAGCATGGTCATCAGGATGAAGCCCGGGCCGGGGGTGTTGACGAAATCGCCCGCCTTCTGCAGGCTGAGGGCAATGCCGAACGACTGCACCGCGCTCAGGACCACTGTGAGATAGCGCGTCCACTGCGTTATTTTCTTTCGCCCCAGTTCGCCTTCTTTTTGCAGCTTGGCCAGCGGTTCATACACCACCGTCAGCAACTGCAGAATGATCGACGCCGTGATGTACGGCATGATTCCAAGAGCGAAGATCGTGAGCCGCCGCAGGTTGCCGCCGCTGAACAGATCGACAAAGCCCAGCACCGAACCCTTATTCTGCTCAAAGAACTGCGCCAGCCGGTCGCCGTTGATCCCCGGCGTCGGGATGTGGCCGCCGATGCGATACACCGCCAGCAGGCCAAGCGTGAACAGCACGCGCTTGCGAAGGTCGGGAACCCGGAAGATGTTCGCCAGCTTTTCCAGCATTACTGCAAGACCTCAAACTTGCCGCCCGCCTTGGTGATTTTTTCCTGCGCCGTCTTCGAAAACTTGTGGGCATGCACGGTAATTGCCATCTTCAGTTCGCCGTTGCCCAGGACCTTGACCGGGTGCTTGCCATTCACTACGCCCGCCTTTTTCAGCACCTCGGGGGTGATTTCGGTCTCGCCGAGGGTTGCCAGCCGATCCAGGTTCACGACGTCGTATTCCTCGCGGAAAATGTTTGTGAACCCGCGCTTCGGCAAACGCCGGTGCAATGGCATCTGGCCGCCTTCAAACCCGCGTATCAGACGCGCACCCGAACGGGACCACTGCCCCTTGTGGCCGCGCGTGGAAGTCTTGCCCATGCCGGATCCCATGCCGCGTCCGACTCGCTTCTTTTTTTCCGTAGACTTCTTGGGTGCCCGTATTGTCGATAGGTTCATACCCGTCTCTCTGTAGAGACGAGGCTTGCCTCGTCTCGGACGCGGCAAGCCGCGTCTCTACTAAGCCTTCACGATCTCGACCAAGTGCGGAATCTTCTTGACCATGCCGCGAATCGCAGCCGTATCCGGTCGCACAATCACCTGGTTCAGGCGGGTGAATCCCAGCCCTTTGACAACCTTCTTATGTTTCACCGGAGTGCAGATCGCCGACCGCACCCACTTCAACTGAATCTTGCCGCTCGCTACCGATTTCGCTGTCTTGGTTGTCATTTCACTTCCTTAGCCAAAAGATTTGCGATTGGCAATTTGTAATTTGCAATTTTCAAACCCCTCGCTTTTCAAAACCCTGGTTTCTAAATTACAAATTACAAATCACCAATTACAAATTGTCACAACTCCTGCACCGACTTGCCCCGCAGTGCCGCGACGGCTTCCCTGCTCTTGAGCTTCTTCAACGCCTCAAACGTCGCTTTGATCACGTTATGTGGATTGTTCGTGCCAATCGATTTCGTCAGCACGTTCTGAACGCCCGCCGACGTCATCACCGCCCGCACCGCTCCGCCCGCAATCACGCCCGTGCCTTCCGGCGCCGGCTTCAGCAGCACCATTCCCGACCCAAAACGTCCCAGCACCGTATGCGGCACCGTAGTCTGCGTCAGGTTGATCCTCATCAGGTTCTTCTTTGCCGCCTCGATCCCTTTGCGGATGGCCTGGGGAACTTCCTTCGCTTTGCCCGATCCGAAACCAACCACCGCCGCCGAAGGATCGCCCACCACCACCAGCGCCGCGAACGACATGTTCTTGCCGCCCTTAACAACTTTCGTCACCCGGTTAATAGAGACCACCTGGTCTTTTAACTGGAACGAACCCGCATCGAGTTTCTTAGTAACTCTTGGCATTCTGAAATCTCGTTTCCATTTTTGTCGTCGGTCGTTAGTCGCTCGTCGTTCGGAGAGCACTTGCGCGAACGACTAACGACCAGCGACTAGCGACTAGAATTGCAATCCCGCTTCGCGTGCCGCATCGGCCACTGCTTTGACTCGGCCATGATAAATGTAGCCGCCGCGGTCGAACACAACCTTGGTGACACCCTTCTGTTTGGCTAGTTCTGCAATCTTCTTCCCAACCGTCTTCGCCGACGCCACGTTGCCGCCCGTCACGCGCGCACCCTTCCGCTCGTCCGCAGTCGAAGCCGCGGCCAGCGTGACGCCCTTCAGATCGTCAATCAACTGAACATAAATATGATTCAGCGACCGGTACACATTCAGCCGCGGACGTTCCGGCGTACCCATCACTTTCTTCCGGATACGATCGTGCACCCGCTGCCGCGTCTGATTCTTTGAAGTAATTCTCAGCATGTTAAAACCCTCAGTCATTGGTCGTTAGTCGCTAGTCGTTCGCGAGTCTCGGTTGCTAACGACTAACGACCAACGACGAGCGACTATCGACTGTTACTTTGCTCCCGTCTTGCCAACCTTCTTCTTCAACCGCTCACCGGCATACCGTACGCCCTTGTTTTTGTACGGATCGGGCGGACGCAGCGACCGCATCTCCGCCGCCACCTGGCCGACTTTCTGGCGGTCAATTCCATTCAGTGTCAGCTTCGTCAGTTTCGCATCCACCGCACAATCGACGCCCGTCGGCAGCGGATACTCGATCGGGTGTGAGTAACCCAAACTGAACACCACCGTCCCCTTGCCTTTCATCTCCGCACGGTAGCCGATGCCGACGATTTCCAGTTCCCTCGTCCAGCCCTTGGTTACGCCATCGACGGCGTTATTGACCAGTGCGCGCGCCAGGCCATGCACCGCTGAATGGGCGTCGTCCGGGCGTATCGCCACCAGGTTGCCGTCCCTCTGCTCCATCGTGATGCCGGACGGAAGAGATGTATCCAGCTTGCCTTTCGGCCCCTGGACCATCACCGTATTCCCTTCTATCTTCACCGTCACGCCCTTCGGGATCGCGATCGGCTTTTTTCCAATTCGTGACATAAATCAGCACCTAGCAATTAGCACTTAGTTACTGCGCGGTTAGCGATTGGCCTTAGCTCAATGCTAAGGGCCAAATGCTAACGGCTGCTTCTCTACCAAATCTCGCAAAGCAATTCGCCGCCCAGGCCCTGCCGACGCGCCTGGCGCCCCGTCATTACTCCCTTGGGCGTGGTCAGGATATTGATTCCCATCCCGCCCAGCACCCGCGGAATCTCGGTGCGGCGCACATACACGCGGCAGCCCGGACGCGACACGCGCGCCAGGTTCGTGATCACCGCCTCGTTGTTGTTGCCGTACTTCAGATACACCCGCAGGACCTTGTGGCCTTCTTCTTCCGCCGGCTTGAAGTTCGCGATATAGCCCTCTTCCTTCAGGATGCGGGCAATCTCCGTCTTCAGCTTGGAAGCTGGTACGTCCACTTTCTGGTGCCGCGCGCGAATCGCGTTGCGGATGCGCGCCAGCATGTCTGCGACCGGATCGGTCAACCTCATCGTTTGCTTCTCCTCGAGCCGCCCGTTCGCCCCGCATAAGGCGGAGAACCTGTCAGCAGCTTAACTTCGGTCGTTAGTCGCTGGTCGTTAGTCGCTAGCGAGCAACCACCGCGAACGACTATCGACCGACGACCAACGACGCCTTACCACGACGACTTCGAAACTCCGGGGATCTCGCCCTGCAGCGCCAGTTGCCGGAAACACAGACGGCATAGGCCAAACTTCCGTAGATAGGCCCGCGGACGTCCGCAGATCTTGCAGCGGTTATGCCTGCGCGTCGAGAACTTCAGCTTCGGCTCTTTGCCGCGCGCCTTCTCGAACTTCTTTTCTATCTTCGCGTCCTTCACTCGTTTTGCTGTAGTCAAATTCGCTCCTAACTTACTTGTAGCGCCGGCCTCTGGCCGGCTGTCGTGCCACCCCGCCCAAGGGCCGCCGAGACGGCGGCGCTACGCTCTAAACGGCATCCCCAAATGCTTCAACAGCGACCGCGCCTGGTCATCGGATCGCGCCGTCGTAACAATGGTCACGTTCATGCCCTTCAGCTTGTCAACCTTCGCATAGTCAATCTCCGGGAAAATCAGCTGATCGTGCAAACCCAGAGTGTAATTACCGCGCCCATCGAAAGACTTCGTCGAAACTCCACGAAAGTCACGCACTCGCGGAAGTACAATGCTCACCAACCGGTCAAAAAATTCGTACATGCGGTCGCCGCGCAACGTCACCATTGCTCCGATTGGCATGCCCTCGCGCACCTTGAACGCCGCGATCGACTTCTTCGCCCGCGTGACTACTGGCTTCTGTCCCGCAATCTGTCCCAGTTCGTTCACCGCCGGATCGATCAATTTCGCGTTCTGGGTCGCTTCGCCCACGCCCATGTTCACGACGATCTTGTTCAGCCGCGGCACGGCCATTGGATTCTTGAGTTCCAGTTCCTTCATCAGGGCCACGGCAACTTCCTTCTCAAACCGCGCCCGCAGCCGCGGCCGTTCTTTCGCCGCGTGCCGCGGAGCCTCTGCGCTGGGCTTGTCAGCCAGCGCCTGCCCCTTGTCGCCCCTCGGTGGCTTTGCCTTCTTTTGCTGTTCGCTTTTTTTCTGCTCGTCTGCCATTGCCTATGCTGCCTCGTCTCTCACGGTTTCGGATTGTCGCCTTTAGCTTTTAGCGCGACGTGTACCGGTTCGTAAGTCCCAAATGTTCACCACTGCCCTTAGAATTCACGCCACAAGCTAAATGCTATTTGTCCAGAGTCGTCCCGCACTTCTTACAGACTCTCACCTTGCGATCACCGCGCACTTCATGCCCGATCCGCACCGGACCGCACGTCGCGCACACCAGGGCCACATTCGACAACTGAATCGCCCGCTCCTGCTCGGCAATTCCACCCTTGATGTTGCGCTGCGGATTCGGACGCACGTGCTTCTTTACTGTCATCACGTGCTCCACCAGCACCTTGCCTTCGTCGGGAAATACGCGTAGCACGCGCCCTTCTTTTCCCGTATCCCGCCCGGTCATCACCTTCACGGTGTCATTCCGGCGGATATCCACTCGCTTGTGTTCGGTCGATACTGTTCTCATCGTCTAGCCCTTCCCAACCTGCCCATCGGTAGAGACGGGGCTCGCCCCGTCGCACACGCGGCAAGCCGCGTCTCCACTCCAGCGCTAAAGCACTTCCGGCGCCAGCGACACAATCTTCAAAAATTTCTTCTCGCGCAGTTCACGCGCCACCGGACCGAAGACGCGGGTGCCCACCGGCTCGCCGGTATCGTTAATCAGCACCGCCGCATTCTGATCGAAGCGGATGTAAGTCCCGTCCCGGCGCCGATGTTCTTTCCGCGTCCGCACGATGACCGCCTTCACCACTTTGCCCTTTTGCACCTGGCCGTCCGGCGCAGCTTCCTTCACGCTCGCCGTGATCACATCGCCCAGACCCGCGCGCAGGCCGGTCGAGCCGCCGAGCGGCAGGATCATCTGTAGCTTGCGCGCGCCGGAGTTATCGGCGACCTCGAGCATGGATCTCATCATTACGGCCATGTCTGTCTCCTTCTCCGCCTCTTAATGTTCTTAGCGGGCTTTCTTCGTTCCCAGCGGGCGTTTCTGGCGGACGTTTCTAGCGCCCAATGCCCGTACCAGCGTCGACGTCAACTTCCGGCACCAGCGCCGTCTTCCGCACAATTTCCTTCAACGTCCAGCGCTTCAGTTTCGACAACGGCCGCGACTCTTCGATCTTCACCACGTCGCCGGGATGTGTTTCGTTTTTCTCGTCGTGCGCGTAAAACTTCTTCCGGATTGAGATCACCCGCCCATACATGGGGTGCGCCTTCTTCCGCGTCACCTCGACCACGATCGTCTTCTGCATCTTGTTCGAGACAACCGTGCCAATCAGTTCCTTGTGGTGGGGCTTGCGTGCTTCCCGTTGGCCCATTATTTCCGTCATTATTCTTTCTCCGTCTTGCGGGTGGACAGTTCCTGCTCGCGCAGGACGGTCTGGACGCGCGCAATATCCCGGCGCAGCCCGCGAATCTTTTTCAGGCTCTCCGTCTGTCCCATATTCATCTGGAACTTCAGCTTGAAGAGCTGGTCCGCCAAGTCCCGCTGCTGGTGCTGGAGCTCGACCTCGGTTAAGTTGCGAATCTTTTCTGCCTTCATAAAGTCGGTTCTCAGTTCTTAGCTGTCAGGTCTCAGGAAAAGCTCTCTTGCTCACGAACTTCGCTTTTCACCTCTACAATCTGACCTCTAACCTCTGCAATTTCTACAGCACTTCGCGTTTCACAAACGTCGTCCGCAGCGGAAGCTTGTGCGACGCGAGGCGCATGGCCTCTTTCGCGTCGGTGATTGAAACGCCTTCCATCTCAAACAAAATTTTTCCCGGCCGCACCACCGCAACCCAGTGATCCGGCGCCCCCTTGCCTTTGCCCATGCGGGTTTCGGCCGGCTTTTTCGTCACCGGCTTGTCCGGAAACAGGCGAATCCAAATCTTGCCGCCGCGCTTCACAAAACGCGTCATGGCCACCCGGCTCGCTTCAATCTGCCGATCGGTGATCCAACCGGGTTCCAGCACCTTCAGCCCAAACTGGCCGAACGCCAGCTCGCTCCCACGCCATGCCTTGCCCGTCATGCGCCCGCGCTGCTGCTTGCGGTACTTAACCTTCTTCGGCATCAACATAAAATCAGGTCTCAGTTCTCAGCTGTCAGTTCTCAGGAAAATCTTCCAGTCAGATGCTTTTAACCTTTGCAATCTGACCTCTGACCTCTAACTTCTCAAAACGCTCCCGTGGTGCTCAGATCCCGTTGCGGCGTCGCTTCCCGCTTCTTTGCCGGGAGAATCTCGCCCTTATAAACCCAGCACTTCACGCCAATCACGCCGTAGGTCGTGCGCGCCTCGGTAAAGCCGTAGTCGATATCGGCACGCAGCGTGTGCAGCGGCAACCGCCCCTGCAGATACCACTCCGAGCGCGCGATTTCGTTGCCATTCAGCCGCCCGCTCACCCGCACCTTGATGCCCTTGCAACCGAAGCGCAGCGCCGAATCCACCGACTTGCGCATCGCCCGCCGGAAGCCCACGCGCTTTTCCAGTTGCAGCGCAATCGATTCCGACACCAGCTGCGCATCCAGTTCCGGCTTGTGCACTTCCTGGATATCCACATGCACTTCGCGCGTCGTCTTTTTCTGCAGATCCTGCTTCAGCTTGTCGATTTCCGCGCCCTTGCGCCCGATAATGATCCCCGGCCGCGCCGTCTTAATAATGATCCGCAGCTTGTTGCCAGGACGCTCAATCTCGACCGAGCTCACACCCGCCGACTTGAGCTTTTCCTTCAGTTCGGTCTTGAGCTTGTAGTCTTCGAGCAGCAGCTTGTCGTAATCCTTCTCGACAAACCAGCGCGATTTCCACGGCTTGGTGTACCCGAGCCGGAATCCGTAAGGATGAACCTTCTGTCCCATGTGTGCTCCTAATCTGCCCGTCCAAAAACTACTTGTGTGGTAGCGGGGCTTTGCCCCGCCGGGACGGGGCAGAGCCCCGTCACCACATCACCTTACTTCTTCGCCGTCGCTTTCTTGCCGACCGCTTTCTTCTTCGCTGGAACCTTGGCCTTGACCTTCGCCTTCGGCTTTGAGTGAGGCGCAGCCTTCGCCGCATGCTCGCCTGCCGCCGTCCCTACCGGCACGCCATTCCGGTTTTTCTCCGCCAGCACAATTTCGATATGCGAAATGCGCCGCACGTAATGGTAGGCACGCCCCATCGGCGCCGGACGAATCCGCTTCATGCGCGGCCCATCGTTCGCCACCGCGTGCTTCACGTACAAGTTATCGAGATCGACATCCAGGCCCTTTTCCGTGCTCAGGAAATTCGCATTGTCGATTGCCGACTGCAACAGCTTGCCAACCGTGGCCGCCACGCGCTTCTTGGTGAAAGCCAGCGTATTCCGCGCCTCTTCCACGCGCCGCCCCTTGATCAGGTTCAGCACCAGCCGCGCCTTCTGCGGCGAGACGCGCATGTATCGGGCTTCTGCTCGAAATTCCATCGTCCCGTCTCCTCGTCCCTTACGCCTTCGGCGCCGGTGGCGCTGACGGCGTGATGGCACCGGGTCCGCCAGGCACGCCCGCCGGTTTGGCTGCGACTTCGGTCGCCGCTTTCATCGAGTGCCCCTTGAACTGACGGGTAAAGCTGAATTCGCCCAGCTTGTGCCCCACCATGTTCTCGGTCACATATACCGGAATGAATTTCCTTCCGTTGTGCACGGCAATCGTATGTCCCACCATCTCCGGGACAATCGTCGAGCGCCGCGACCAGGTCCGCAGCACCTTCTTCTCGTTGCGCGCATTCATGGCTGCGACTTTCGTCGCCAGGTGCGCATCCACGAACGGTCCTTTTTTAGTCGATCGAGCCATAATTTCCTTTGTAGAGACGAGGCTTGCCTCGTCTCAGAGACGCGGCAAGCCACGTCTCTACAAAACTGTTATCCCTTCTTGCGGCGGTTCACGATAAACGCATCGGTCCGCTTATTGTTCCGCGTCTTGTAGCCACGTGTCGGCTGGCCCCACGGCGTCACCGGATGACGTCCACCGGATGTCTTGCCTTCACCGCCGCCATGCGGATGGTCCACCGGGTTCATCGAGACGCCGCGGTTATGCGGACGCTTTCCCACCCAGCGCGTGCGTCCGGCCTTACCCCAAGTGACGTTTTCGTGGTCCGTGTTCCCCACCTGCCCAATTGTCGCTAAGCAATCGAGCAGCACTTTGCGGGTCTCGCCCGAAGGCAACTTCACGAGGCCATAGTCGCCTTCTTTTGCGATCAACTGCGCCGCACCGCCCGCTGAGCGAACCATCTGCGCGCCTTTGCCCGGACGCAATTCCACATTGTGAATCGTCGTGCCTGGCGGAATATTCCGCAGCGGCAACGCGTTCCCCACCAGAATGTCGGCCTCGGGACCGCTCAAAATTTTCTGCCCAACCTTCAGTCCATCGGGCTGCACAATGTAACGCTTCTCGCCATCGGCATAACTCAGCAGGGCAATTCGAGCCGAGCGCCCCGGATCGTATTCGATCGTTACCACCGTCGCCGGAATCCCCTGCTTGTCCCGCTTGAAGTCAATCGTGCGCAGCTTGCGCTTGTTCCCGCCGCCCCGGAACCGCATGGTCGTGTCGCCGGAATTACGCCGCCCGCCCGTCCGCAACTTTCCCTCAACCAGCGGCTTGTGTGGCTTCTTCGACGTAATGTCGTCGGTCACAAGCGTCGTGCGATAGCGCAACGTCTGCGTTGTCGGTCTGTAAGTTTTTATGGCCATAATTACTCTCTGTGTAGAGACGAGGCTTGCCTCCTCTCATGTCGCCAGAAAGACGCGGCAAGCCGCGTCTCTACTACAAGTTTTGTGCGTACTCCGGCATCTTCTCGCCGCTCTTCAACCGCACGTACGCCTTCTTCCAGTCCGGACGGTAGCCCGTGAACTTGCCCCGCCGCCGTTCTTTTCCCGGATAATTCGCCGTGCGCACCGAAGCCACCTTCACCTTGAAGATCGTCTGCACCGCTTCCTTGATCTCGGTCTTCGTCGCCTTCGGCGCCACCTGGAATACCAGCGTGTTCTGGGTCTCTTTAATGCCGAGGCCTTTTTCCGTGATCACCGGCTTCTGAATAATCTGATACGCGGATTTCATCAGGCCACCTCCGCCTTAGTCTTACGCAGGCGCGGCGCGGGTTTCTTTTTTACTTTTGTCTTTTTCTCTTCCGCCGGCTCCGCCTCGTGCTGACGCCGCGTTGCCGACTTCTTCAGCGAATCCTGCAACTTCTCGAGCGCCGGCTGCGCGAATACCACGTGGGTGTAGCGCATCAGATGATAGGGATGCACTTCGTTCGCCTTCACCAGTTCGAGCCCGTCGATGTTGCGCGAACTGAGCTCCAGGTTCTTGTTCTCCACGGTCGAAATATCCACCAGCAGCGTCGTGCCATCCACTTTCAGCTTGTCCAGCGCCTCGCGAAACGGCTTCGTTTTCGGCTCTTTCACTTCGAACGACTTCACCACCATCAGCTTGCCATCGGCAAATTTCGAGGCCAGCGCCGAGCGCAGCGCGCCCAGGAGTTTCTTCTTCGGGAACGCGTAGTCGTAGGATCGCGGCTGCGGTCCGTGCACCGTGCCGCCATGGCGCCAGAGCGGCGAACGAATCGAGCCGATACGCGCCCGCCCCGTACCCTTCTGCTTCCACAGCTTCCTGCCCGAACCGGAAACCCGCCAGCGGTTTTTGGTCGCATGCGTGCCCGCACGCGCGGAGGCGCGATAGTGCGTGATCGCCTCCCAGAGCAAGTCTTCGTTGACCGCGCCGAAAACTTCATCGGCCAGTTCCATCGACCCGGCCTTGGCTCCGCTCAGATTGTAAATATCAATAGTTGCCATATCTCTCTCGTGTGGCGCGGGCGCCCTCGCCCGCGGCCTTTGACCTTGCTTTTGACCTTGCCTTTGACCCTGACTTACCGCTCACTTACCCCTTCTTCGAAGCTCGCTTCGCTGCCTTCAACGGATCCACCGTCGCCGACCCCGCGAATCCGCGGCGTTCTCGTGGCGGCTTCTTCGCCTTGTTGATCACGATGTAACCGCCGTTCGATCCCGGAACGCTGCCCTCAACCACCAGCAGATTCTCGTCTTTATCGACGCCCAGTATCCGCAGGTTGCGCATCGTTATTCGGACATCGCCCATGTGGCCCGACATCCGCATGCCCTTGAACACGCGCGATGGAAACGCCGACGAACCGATCGAACCCGTAATCTGAAACATCGAACCGTGCGACTTCGGACCACCCGCAAAGTGATGCCGCTTCACCACACCCTGAAACCCGCGGCCCTTGCTCACTCCGATGATGTCCACGAACCGTTCGCCTTCGAAAATATCCACCAGCACCCGGTCGCCAACTTTTATTACGCCCTCGGTCGTCTCGCCGGGAGCGTCGACTTCCACATTCACTTCGCGCAGAAACTTCACCGGCGGCAGGTTGTGTTTGGCAAAGTGTCCCCGCATCGGCTTAGTCAGATTCTTTTCCTTCACAAACTCGACGAGGCCAATCTGTGCCGATTCGTAACCGTCCTTGGTCTGGGTCTTGTGCTGCGTAATCACGCACGGTCCCGCCTGCAACACCGTCGCCGGCCGCACATCGCCCTTCGAATCGAAGAGCTGTGTCATGCCAACCTTCTTGCCCAGAATTCCGGTGACTCTTGCCATTTCCTTCTCCGTTCCCCAGCTTCGCTCGTCGCTTACACTGCGACGGCTATTGGCTGAGGAGCCATTGCTCTTATGTTGTGTGGGGACGGGCGCCTCGCCCGTCCAAGCGGGGCATAGCCCCGCTACCACACACGACTACTTATGTTCCTTGCCAAATGCTTTAATCTCCACATCCACGCCCGCCGGCAGATCGAGCTTCATCAGCGCATCGACCGTCTGCTGCGTCGGCTCCAGAATATCCAGCAGCCGCTTGTGCGTGCGGATCTCAAACTGCTCCCGCGACTTCTTATCCACGTGCGGCGACCGCAGCACGCAGTACTTGTTCTTCATCGTGGGCAGCGGAATCGGTCCCGCGATTTGCGCGCCGGTGCGTTTTGCCGTCTCCACGATCTCGCCCGTCGACTGATCCAGAATGCGGTAGTCGTAGGCTTTCAACCGAATGCGAATTCTTTCTTTTCCAGTCACTGTTTTTCTCTCTTCCACCCCTCCCGGCTAATCCGGAAGGAAAGATCTTGCGGCAAGCTACCAGCCGCGAATTTAGTTGCTTGTCGTGTGGTGACGGGGCTTTGCCCCGTCCCGGCGGGGCAGAGCCCCGCCACCACACAATCTCTACGTCACAATCTCCGCAATCGTACCCGCTCCCACCGTGTGCCCGCCTTCGCGGATCGCAAACCGCAATCCCTTTTCCATCGCCACCGGCGTGATCAACTCGATCACCAAGCTCACGTTGTCTCCTGGCATCACCATCTCCGTACCCGCCGGCAACTCCGCGATTCCCGTCACGTCCGTCGTCCGCAAATAAAACTGTGGACGATATCCCTTGAAGAACGGCGTGTGCCTCCCGCCTTCTTCTTTCGTGAGGATATACACCTCAGCTTTGAATTTGGTGTGCGGCGTAATGGACCCCGGCTTCGCCAGCACCATCCCGCGCTCCACGTCTTCCTTCGCGATGCCGCGCAGCAGCAATCCGGCATTGTCGCCCGCCATGCCTTCGTCCAGCTGCTTCTTGAACATCTCCACGCCCGTCACCACCGTCTTGCGCGTCTCGCGGAAGCCCACAATCTCCGCTTCCTCGCCCACTTTCACCTTCCCGCGCTCGATCCGGCCCGTCACCACCGTGCCCCGGCCCTGAATCGAAAAAATATCTTCAATCGGCATCAGGAACGGCTTATCCAACTCCCGCGCCGGCTGCGGAACACTCTTGTCCACCGCCTCCATCAACGCGTCAATCTGCTTCTCCCACTTCGCTTCGCCATTCAACGCCCCCAAAGCCGACAGCCGGATCACCGGCACATCGTCGCCAGGAAACTGGTAGCTCTTCAACAGCTCGCGAACTTCCAGTTCCACGAGATCCAACAGTTCCGGATCATCCACCGCATCGCACTTATTCAGCGCAACAACGATATAAGGAACGCCCACCTGGCGCGCCAGGAGCACATGCTCGCGCGTCTGCGGCATCGGACCATCCGTCGCCGCGACCACCAAGATCGCGCCATCCATCTGCGCCGCTCCCGTGATCATGTTCTTGATGTAATCCGCGTGTCCCGGACAATCCACGTGTGCGTAGTGCCGGTTCGCCGTCTCGTACTCGACGTGCGCCGTGGCAATCGTAATGCCTCGCGCCTTCTCTTCCGGAGCGTTGTCGATCGAATCAAACGACCGGAACACAATCTTCGGGTTGTGCTTCTGCAATACCTTCGTGATCGCCGCTGTCAACGTAGTCTTCCCATGGTCAATGTGACCAATCGTCCCTACGTTGCAGTGCGGCTTTGTCCGCTCAAATTTTTCTTTCGCCATTTTTCTTTCCTTTGCAGCGCCAGCGTTCCGCCGGTCACGACGTCAAATCAATATGGAATCGTCTTCTTCGCCGCCAAGCTCTTCGTAGTACGCACCCAGGAACTGCTCTTTCTCAATCAATCCATCGGAAAGAATCCAGCTTCCAAAGCGCTCGTGCTCCGACCGAAACCGCGAGCGAAAATTCTCAAAGCTTCTATGCCAGGACCAGAAATCTCTTACCCGGTACTGCCGCGATTCCGGAGATTCGCACCAGACCTCGGTCAAAAGGTAGCCGTCGGCCCGGTACAACAGCCTTGCCCAAATCCCAGTCGTACCGAAAACCATTTCAAAGTCTGCCCGCCTGCCGTTCGCCACCCAAAACCTTCGATCGACGACGAACCGCTGGGCGAGTAGTCACCTAGGTGCCGCTTTCCCTTGCGTCTTGGCGATGATCTCTTCCGCCACGTGACGCGGGGCTTCTTCATAGCGCGCAAAATGCATCGAGTACTCGGCGCGTCCCTGCGTTGATGACCGCATATGAGTCGCGTACCCGAACATCTCCGCCAAGGGAACGATGGCTTTAATGACCTGCGAACCGGCGCGATGCTCCATGCCTTCGATCCGCCCGCGACGCGAACTCAGGTCGCCCATAATGGTTCCCGCGTAATCTTCCGGCGTCACTACTTCCACCGCCATCACCGGCTCCAGAATCACCGGGCTCGCCTTGCGCGCCGCTTCCTTAAATGCCATCGAACCGGCAATCTTGAACGCCATTTCGTTGGAATCGACATCGTGGTAGCTGCCGTCGTAAAGCGTCGCCTTGATATCGACCATCGGATAGCCGGCGAGAACGCCGCCTTCCATGGCCTCCTGCATGCCCTGGTCGATCGGCTTGATGTATTCCTTCGGCACCGTTCCGCCCACGATTTCGTTGATGAATTCGTAGCCCTTGCCCGGCTCGTTCGGATCGAGATAGATCTTTGCGTGGCCGTACTGACCGCGGCCACCCGTCTGCCGGATGTACTTGCCTTCCGCTTCCGCATGCTTGCGAATGGTCTCGCGATACGCCACTTGCGGCTTGCCGACATTGGCCTCGACTTTGTACTCGCGCATCATGCGGTCGACAATGATCTCCAGATGCAACTCGCCCATGCCGCTGATGATCGTCTGTCCACTGTCCGGATCGGTGTGAACCTTGAAGGTCGGATCTTCCTGCGCCAGTCTCCCGAGCGCCATGCCCATCTTTTCCTGATCGGCTTTGGTCTTTGGTTCGACCGCAACCGAAATCACCGGCACCGCAAACACGATCGACTCGAGCGTGATCGGATGCTTTTCGTCGCAGATGGTGTCGCCCGTACCGACGTTTCTCAATCCCACCACCGCGCAGATATCCCCGGCGAGAATTTCCTGGATATCTTCCCGCTTATTGGCGTGCATCTTGAGCAGGCGTCCAATTCGCTCATGCTTCTGCGTACGCGAGTTCATCACCGACTCGCCCGACTTCAACTGTCCCGAGTACACGCGGATAAACGTCAACTGACCCACAAACGGATCGGCCATGATTTTGAAGGCCAGCGCCGAGAAAGGCTCTTTGTCGTCGGCCTTGCGCGTGAGCTCTTTGCCATTGTCGGGATCGAGACCATGCGTCTCCTTCGTGTCGAGCGGCGAGGGCAGGTAATCCACCACCGCGTCCAGCAACGGCTGGATACCTTTATTCTTGAACGCCGTTCCCACCACAACCGGAAACAACTTCAGCCCGATCGTGGATTTGCGCAGCGACGCCTTCAATTCATCCGCCGAAATGGTCTCGCCTTCCAGAAACTTGTGCAGAATTTCGTCATCGTTCTCGGCAACGGTTTCGACCAACTGCGTATGGAAAGCCTCAGCCTTTTTCTGCAGTTCCGCGGGAATATCGGTGGTCTCATACTCCGCGCCAATCGTCTCGTCTTGCCAGATGATGGCCTTCATGGCGACCAGATCCACCACGCCGCGAAACTTGTCTTCTTGTCCGATGGGAATTTGAATCGCGACGGGCTTGGCGTTGAGCCGCTTGCGGAGAGTGTCGATGGCATGCTCGAAATCCGCACCCATCTTGTCGATCTTGTTAATGAAACAGATTCGCGGAACGCCGTACTTGTCCGCCTGCCGCCATACTTTTTCCGACTGCGGCTGCACCCCGTGCACCGCGTCAAACACCGCCACCGCGCCGTCCAGCACGCGCAGCGAACGCTCCACCTCGGCCGTAAAGTCCACGTGGCCGGGCGTATCGATAATGTTGATGCGGATGTCACGCCAGGTACAAGTCGTCGCCGCCGACGTAATCGTGATGCCGCGCTCCTGCTCCTGCTCCATCCAGTCCATGATGGCCGTGCCCTCATGCACCTCGCCGATACGGTGCGTCTTTCCCGTATAGAACAGGATGCGCTCCGTCGTCGTGGTCTTCCCGGCATCGATGTGCGCCATGATGCCGATGTTCCTGCAACGCTCTAATGGGACTGTTCTGGGCACGACTCTTAACTCTTTCTGGGGCTCAACTGCGTTAATTTTGTAAATTTGTAATCGGGTAATTTGGTAATTTAACGGCAACCGCCGCAGGGGATTAGATTGCAATTCCCCGGTTACCAAATTACAAAATTCTCTTACCACCGGTAATGCGCGAACGCCTTGTTCGCTTCCGCCATGCGATGCACGTCTTCTTTCTTCTTGATGGCAGCGCCTTTACCGTTCGAGGCATCGAGCAACTCGTTCGTCAACTTCTCGATCATCCCCTTTTCGCCGCGGCCGCGCGCATAGCTCACGATCCACCGGATCGCCAGCGACGTCCTCCGGTCCGGACCGACTTCGATCGGCACCTGGTAGTTCGCGCCGCCCACCCGCCGCGTCTTTACCTCCAGCAACGGCTTGGCGTTCTCCACCGCTTTCGTGAACAACTTCA
>Ga0209648_10001564_pt1 | contig 18622 bp, 20 predicted proteins | sample GraSoi2013_115cm_FD_185830 | JGI IMG/M metagenome (GOLD analysis project Ga0209648, IMG submission 185830) | Grasslands soil microbial communities from the Angelo Coastal Reserve, California, USA - Sample 9_17_2013_115cm (SPAdes) (version 2) | ecosystem: Environmental > Terrestrial > Soil >...
GAGGGCGACATATGGTCGAAGCGCGAGTAGGTAAGACTTAGGTCATGGGCCACGGTGACCCCCGTTTTACGATCCGGCCGCGGCGGCCGCTAGTTAATCGGCTCGGACTTATAGACGCCCCACATGCCGGTGCGCTCGATCCAGCCGCTGACCCCGGAAACCTTGATCCGGCACCAATCGCCGGCGCAGGAGCGGATTTCGCCCATGACCTCCGGTTCCAATTTGGCCACCACTTCGGCCGAGGTCGCCGGGGTCTTATGCAGGCTGGTCGCTTTTGACGGGATAATAAAGCTGCGTTTACCGGTCAACAGGCTCTGGTGCACCCAGCCGCTGGCCCCCTGCCAATCGCGGATTTTGCGCCAATTCTCGTATTCCGCGACGATTTCGACCGGCATGGCCTTGCGTTTGAAAACCCAGTCGACGGGGTAGCGCGCACCGGGGCCGGTCCGGACATTAACCTCGTCCGAGCGGAGCGAGGCGAAGCGCGGAATTGGCAGCCCGGAGCCTTTGCGCTGAGTAGCCACCGACTTGTCGCCGGCGCGTGCGCCACTTCCGACAAAGGACAGCGCCGGCAGGCAAAGCGCCGTCAAAGCGGCAAAGGTGGCGCAAAGCGAGAGGGACGGTCGGATTCCCATCGCCATCTTTATACCTTAAATCTTCATGTTGATCGACAAGTACTTGAAAAAGCGCGCTTTTCCGCCGTGTCCGTTATCGGGGGCCGTTGCTGGACAAGGCGCTTGGGGAATTGGTAATCGGACTCATCCTTCGACGCGCCAGCCGGTCCCGATCACACATGCCGTCCAGTTCAAAGAAAAAACCGCTGGTGATCGTCACCCGGAAGCTGCCCGACGCGATCGAAACGCGGCTAATGGAACTGTTCGACACACGGCTGAACGCCGTCGACAAGCCACTGAGCTCGACAGAGCTCGTCGAGGCCATGAAAGCGGCCGACGTGCTGGTGCCCACCGTGACCGACCGCATCGACAGCCGCGTACTGTCGCAGGCTGGGCCACGCCTGAAACTCATCGCCTCGTTCGGCACCGGCGTCGACCATATCGATCTCGACACGGCCCGCCAGCGCGGCATCACCGTCACCAACACGCCGGGAGTGCTGACCGAGGACACCGCCGACATGTCGATGGCGCTGGTCCTGGCGACGGCGCGGCGCATGGGCGAGGGCGAGCGTGTCGTGCGCGAGGGCAAGTGGACCGGCTGGAGCCCGACCGCGATGCTGGGCGCGCGCCTGCTGGGCAAGCGCATGGGCATCGTCGGCATGGGACGGATCGGCCAGGCGTTGGCGCGCCGCGCGCGCGGCTTCGGCCTCGCCATCCACTATCACAACCGCAAGCGCGTCCATGCCGAGATCGAGCGCGAGCTCGAGGCGACCTACTGGGAAAGCCTCGACCAGCTGCTGGCGCGCATGGACATCGTGTCGGTGAATTGCCCGCATACGCCGGCGACCTTCCATCTCCTGTCGGCTCGCCGTCTCAAGCTGATGAAGCCCTCGGCCATCATCGTGAACACGGCGCGCGGCGAGGTGATCGACGAGAATGCGATGGTGCGCATGCTGAAGGCGGGCGAGCTCGCCGGCGCGGGCCTCGACGTCTACGAGCACGAGCCGCAGGTCAACCCCAAGCTGCTCGAGCTCGACAACGTCGTGCTGCTGCCGCACATGGGCTCGGCCACGCTCGAGGGCCGCATCGAGATGGGCGAGAAGGTCCTGATCAACATCAAGACCTTCGCCGACGGCCATAAGCCGCCGGACCGCGTGCTGGCGACGATGTTCTGAGCGCGTTCCTACGCGCTGGCACCGGCCAGAAAAGACAACGACGCGCTATAAATCGCCTTCGACCATCTCGCGACTGCGGTTGTCGATCAGCACGTCACGCGTCGAACGCCCGACCTGGGCGCCGATCAGGATGGTGAGCGACGTCCAGTACATCCAGACCATGACGGCGGCGAAACCGGCAGTGGCGCCGAACGCCGATGTAAGCTGCGTCGCTTCGAAGTAGTAGACGAGGGCGCGGTTGCCCGCGGCGAACAGCAGCGCGTTCACGAGACCGCCGATCAACGCGTATTTCCACGGCACGCCGCCGGTCGGCAGCCATTTGTAGATCAGGGTAAAGAAGGCCGAGAGCAGTCCGTAGTGCACGGACGCCGACATCGCAGGCCCAATCCATTCGCCGAGGATCGGGAAGGCCTCCAGCGCGCCGGCATAGGCCGAGATCAGTACGCTCGCCAGGATGACGGCGATCAGCAGCAAACCCAGCACGACCATCAACGCCAAGGCTAGAAGCCGTGATTTCAGGCCGGCCAGCACAGGATGCGGGCCGCCGGTCTTGCGATCCCGCCAGATCGCGTCGATGCCGTCATCGAGTTCGACGAAGACGCGCGTGCCGGTATAAAGCAGCACGGCGGCGCCAATCACGGCGGCAATCCCACCGCCCTTGAAAAGATCCTGCGAGGCAAAGCGCTGAATGCCCTTCAGTTGCTCCGGCGCCACGACCGTGCTGAGGGCGTCGAAAACCGCCTGCTGTGCCATCAGCTTGCCGACGAACGGCTCGGCGATGGCGATGCTGAAGATCATGATCGGGCCGATGGCGAACATCGTATAGAACGCCATCGCCGCGGCCGAAGTCGAGAGCCGGTTGCTGAAGTAGCCGTTGCCGGCGGAGATGGCGATGCGCCAGAGCGTGGGGATCATGATCAACGCAGATGGGCGATGGCGTTGGAATAATACGCAAGCAGCAGCCGGTCGGTTGCCGTTGCCGCAAACAAGCCGTCGCTTTCCTCGACCAGGTGACGCAGCGTCAGCATGCGCAGGCCGACATGGAATGCATAGTCGCGGTCGCCGCGCGGCAGGTAGAGCTTGGCGCCCCGCTTCTCGAAATGCGTCACCAGGTCGGATGCGCGCACCTTGAGCTCAAGCTCGTCGAGCGGCCGATCGGCTTCCAGCAGCACCGTGGCGATCAACGAGACCGGCAGCACGGGGACGAGCCGGGCGATTTCTTCCATCACGTCGTGCGCCAGGCGCCCGACGATCTCGAAGCGCTGCTCCTTGTCGAGGCCGCGCAGGTCGCCGCCAGCCGGGCCGGCATGGTTGGCCAGCCAGTCGCGTGCCGAGATCAGGCCGCCGAAATTGACGCAGGCATAGCCGAAGCGGAACCAGCGGCCGCGCAGCATCAGCCCGAGCTGGCCCAGCCAGAAGCCGAACGCGGTGCGCGCCGCGAACCAGGCGCTGCGCCGCGGCGTCTCGCGGTCGAGCGAACGCAGCAGCGTGCGATCCTCGAGCACGCGGTCGTAGTTGAGCGCCACCGGCACGAAGACGATGTCGTGCGTTCCTTTGGGATCGAACGATTTCAGCATGTAGTCGAACAGGCCGAGCTTGGGTTCGCGCAGCCGGCCGTCGCGCGACAGGCCGCCTTCGGGATACATCGCCTGGGCGACGCCTGCCTCGGTCGCCATGTGGACGTAGCGCTCCAGCACGCGACGGTAGATCGGGCTGTTGGAGTTGCGGCGCACGAAGTAGGCGCCCATCGAGCGGATGAGCTGCTGCAATGGCCAGATGCGCGCCCACTCGCCGACGGCGTAGGAGAGCGCCGTGCGCTCGGCGGCCAGGAAGGCGACCAGCACGTAGTCCATGTTGCTGCGGTGGTTCATGACGAACACCACGGCGGTGTTCGGCGGCACGCCGGCCAGCGTGCGCTCGTCGGCGAAGCCCAGCCGCACGCGGTAAAGAAAGCGCGCGACGGTGCGGGCGATCGAGTAGCCGACCCTGAAATAAATGTAGGCGTTAAAGGTCGGTACGATCTCTCGCGCGTAGCGGCGGACCTCGACCATCGCCACTTCACGTGGCACGTTGGTGGCGCGAGCATGGTCGTTGGCGGCGGCGACCACCAGCGAGTCGTAGACCAGCCGGTCGATCAATACCTGGCGCTTGGTGAGCTGGAAGGGCTTGATCTCAACCGCGAGCTTCTGGTTGACCCGGTCAATCAGCCGGTTGAGCCGCCGCCGCACGAACCAGCGGCCGCTCGGGATCAGCAGCCGGTCGAGCAGTGACCACAGCGCGAAGACGACGATCGCCACGAACAGCCAGAGCGGAACGGTAACCGGCTCGCCCATCGCCTCTTACCAGCTGTTCTGTGTGCCCTCAGTACTGCCTGAGATTGAAGCCTGTGATGACGAGCATGATCGAGGTCACCGCCAGCACCACCGTCGTGCCAGTGGCCCCCAGGAAGCGGCCTTGCGGAATGATATTGAGCATGCCGCCGGCATGCAGCACGCGCGCGAGGAGGAACAGGACCGACAGGGCCGCCGTGGTCCAGAAACCGTAGAAGTCGCTTGCCATGTAGATCAGCAGGAGGCAGAGCGGGGCGAACTCGATCAAATTCGCGTGCGCACGGATTGCCGCGATCATCTCGGGGTCGCCACCGTCGCCCAGGTTGATCTTCTTGCGTCCGCGCATGATGCCGACATTCACCGTGAGGACGGCGGCCAACAGCCCAAGCAAGCCTGCACAGACGAAAAAGACAGGCATCAGACGACCTCCCCTCGATTTGGCGGTATTGTATGGCCATATTGGCTTACGGCGAAATCAAGTGGAGGCGCACCGTGTGGCAGATTCTGCGCAGGAAGACCGAGATGCCGACCGCCGACCGGGCGCTGCCGGGACGGGCCGCGCCCAGCTTCAACGTACCGGCCCAGCACTTCGTCAGCGGCAACCGCATCCAGCCGCCGTTCCCGGCCGGGCTGGAGAAGGCGATGGTCGGGATGGGCTGCTTCTGGGGTGCCGAACGCAAGTTCTGGGAAGCCCCCGGCGTTTATGCAACGGCGGTGGGCTACGCCGCTGGACTGACACCCAACCCCACCTACGAGGAAGTCTGCTCGGGTCGCACCGGCCACAACGAGGTGGTCATGGTGTGGTTCGATCCGACCAAGACGTCGTACGAAGCGCTGCTGAGGATGTTCTGGGAGAATCACGATCCGACCCAGGGCATGCGTCAGGGCAACGACGCGGGCACCCAGTATCGTTCCGGCATCTACACCTTCTCAGCCGACCAGAAGGCAAAGGCCGAGGCCTCTCACGCCGTCTTCCAGCGCGAGCTGGCAAAGAACAGAATGGGCGCGATCACAACGGAGATCGTGGACGCCCCGGCGTTCTTTTACGCCGAGGACTATCACCAGCAGTACCTCGCCAAGAATCCCGGCGGCTATTGCGGGCTGGGCGGCACCGGCGTCAGCTGCCCGATCGGGCTGGGGGTTCAGGCCGCCGAGTAGTCTTGCCGGACCGCGGGCCTCCAGGCCCGATTCATGAGCGGGCCTGGAGGCCCGCGCTCCGGCAAGATTAGACTGTCGGCTGGGCGGTCTCATACCCGAACTGCTCGTCGAGGGCGGCGAACTCGCGGCGAAATGCTATCCGCATTGCGCTCTTGTCGCTTTCGGAAAGCCAGGAGCCCTCGACCGAGTTCAGGCTGAATTTGCGGGCCATGTCGGGCCCCCATCCGATCGACTCGAACAGGGTCGTGAAGCCGTGGCCGAGGTTGGTCTCGAACATCGCCGGATCGTCGGTGTTGATGGTGACGTTGAGGCCGGCTTCGACCATGCGCCGGATGCGCTGCGGCCGGTGCGGCCGGTTGTGCACCAGGCTGGTCCAGGCGCAGGGCGTGAAATACAGGCCGTCGCGTCGCGCCTCCGCCATCACGAAGTCGGACGCCAGCATGTTGTAGCCGTGATCGATGCGGTCGCATTGCAGGACGTCGCGACAGATCAGGTAGTTGGTCGGTGGCGCCTCGCTGAGAGTCTGGTTGTCCTCGCAGCAGTGCGCCGTACGGTGCAGCCCGGCACGCTTGGCGAGCGCATAGGCCTCGGCGAAGGTCGCCGGCGGTCCGGCGCGCTCGGCGCCGTCAAGCCCGATGCCGACCACGTGGTCGCGGCGATGCGCGATTGCCGTTTCGACGATCTCGACCGCCTGCGCGGGCGTGTTGGTCGAACGGTCGATGCAGCAGATCAGCAGGCTCGATACGCCAAAGCTCTTTTGTGCCGCCCCGATGCCCTCGATCATGCCGTCGACCATCGACGGATAGTCGATGCCGTTGGGGTAGAAATAGTCGGGATTGAAGAAGAACTCGACGTGCTTGAGGTTGCCGTCCCGCACCGCGTCCTCGACATACTCGTAGACCGCGCGCGCGAAATCCCCGGGCGTGCGCAGGACGAGGGCCGTGAGCCGCAACACGTCGAGAAAGCCGTAGAAATCGGGCCATTGGTAGAGCTTGTCGGCCGGCCGCGGGAGGGCGAGCCCGGCGCGCTGGGCGAGCTCGGCCACCGTCGTGGCGCGCAGTGTTCCCGCCAGATGGCAATGCAGCTCGGCCTTGGGAATGCGCCGGAGATACTCGTCGGCAACCGCCTTCGCCATCGTCGGCCCTTACTTCTTGTCGATGTTGTAGAGCAGCATCACCGGCGATTTCAGCACACCCTGCAGATTGTCGCGCCACGCCGAGGGCGCTGTGAACTGCGCCAGCGGCAGATACAGCACCTGCTCGTAGGCGCGCCCCTGGATCTCGGCGGCGATGGCCTGGCGCGTGGCGATATCCGGCGCCGTGGCGAATTTCAGCCGCAGTTCCTCGGTCTTCGGATCGGTCGGCCAACCCCAGGCCGAGGCTGGGGGACCCAGCGCCACCAGGAACGGGTTGCTGAGGGGATTGCCCTGGTCGGGCACGGTATTGGTCGTGTGCGCGATGTTCCAGCCGCCTTCGCTCACCGGCTTGGTGTTGAGGCGGCGCGTGGCGAAGGTCTGGAAATCCATGGCCTGCATCTCGACCTGGAAGCCGAGATCGACCAGAAGCTGGCGGGTCACGTTGCCAAGGGCTGCGATGCCCGGCGCATTGGCGACGTGCAGCATCACGATCGGCTTGGACATGTCGATGCCGGCTTCCTTCAGCAGCGCCTTGGCGGCGGCCAAATCGCGCGCGGGAATGCCTGCCTTGCTTTCGTACGGCATTCCGCAGCCGAAGATGGCGGCGCAGTCCGTGGCAAAGCTGGGATCGCCCGCCACCACGGCGGCGTACATCGAGCGATCGACCGCCTTGGCGATGGCTTGGCGCACTTTGGGATTGTCGAAAGGCGGCTGCAGATGGTTCATGCGCATGATCGCCTGGAAGCCGAACTTGCTCACGACCTCGGCCTTGGCGCCCGACTTCGCGTCCAGCAACGGCAGCAGATCGGCCGGTACGCGCTCGAGGTAGTCGACCTCGCCGCGGATCAGTGCACTCACCTGGGTCTGCGCGTCGGGCAGGCCCAGCATCTCGATCCTGTCGCTCTTGGCGAGCTTGCCGCCGGAGGCCCAGCTGGGCGGCTCGCTGCGCGGCTTGTAGTCGGCGAATTTCTCCAGAACGATCTTGACGCCCGGCTCGTGCAGGTCGGCGCGGAACTTGTAGGGACCGGAGCCGATGATGTCCTTCACCTGCTCGCTGCCTGGTGTCCTGGCGATGCGCTCCGGCATCATGAACGGCACGGGCGCGCCCACCTTGGCCAGGCTGTCGAGCACCAGCCCGTACGGCTCCCTGAGCACCAGCCTGATCGTGCTGGCGTCGGTCGCATCGAGCGAGGCGAGGAACTTGGTGAGCGTCTGGCCCATGCTGTCGCGCGACGCCCAGCGGCGGATCGATGCCACGCAGTCGGTCGCCGTCACGGGCTGGCCGTCGTGCCATTTTAGGCCCGGCCGCAGGACGAAAACGTAGGTGAGCTTGTCCGGGCTCACCGTGTAGCTCTCGACCATCTGCGGCTTGGGCTCGAAATTCTCGTCGACGGCGAAAAGTGTGTCGTAGACCAGGTAGCCGAGGTCGCGCGTGGTGAAGGACGTGGTGAAGTGGGGGTCGAGGATGCGGGACAGGGTTTCGGGGGCCACGCGCAGCACCGATTGCGATTGCGCCGGCGCCGCCGCCAGCAGCGCGGCCGCCATCAGGGCCCGGCTGGCCCACGCCCGACGGTTCGACATCCCACACCCCCCTTCGTTGTCCGCTTCCGGACGGCAGCAAGCGCCATGCCACGTCAGCGGCCGCGCCGCCCAGCCTATGCCATCAGGCGATGGCGCTCCACAGAGTCCACCGGTCCTTCTCGATGATGGGGTCGTCGGCGGGAATCCGCGCCTCGATGGAGGCGATCAACTCGCCAAGCTCGCTGTCGCTCAGGTCGTGAAGGATCGACCGTCCCGTGCGCGCTGCAAGGTTTTGCTTTAGCCGCTCCACGCCGTCGTGGATCTTGCGGACTTCCCATAGCGAAACGTTCTCGATGTCCCTGAAGCCCGCCGCCCGTAGCGCCATCCGTACGGTCGCGTCCGTCGGCCGGCGTCCCGTTTCGACCGCCAGCAACCGCGGAAAGCGTTCGAAGAAATAGCCCCGGAGATGCTCGGGCGAGCCGGGCAATTCGACATCGGCCGGGGTTCGATCTTGGACGATCAGCCTTCCACCGGGCACGAGCACACGACGGGCCTCGGCAAAGCACGCCTCGTAGCCTCGCAGATGATGGATCAGCGCGCGTTGAAAGACGATGTCCACGCTGGCTGAAGGCAGGCCGGTCGCGGTGGCGTCGCCCTGCCGAAAGGAGAGATGCGAAAGGCCGGCCGCCTGATCGCGTGCTGCGGCAACCATCTCTTTGGAGAAGTCGATGCCCACGACGTCACCGGCGCCGATTCCACGCCACGCCAGCGAATAGATGCCACCGCCGCAGCCGATGTCGGCCACACGTTTGCCCGTAGGGTCGGCGATCCGGCGAATGGCCTCGACCCAGCCGGCATCGGCCCGCCGACCGGTATAGGTGCTTCGATTCGCCTTCGCATGAAAGTCGATCGCCATCGTCGCTCCTTTCCGGGGGACGATCATACGGACGATGCCAGGTTCAAATATATGATTCAGTGAGAACTCAATATCGCTCCCATATGATCGCCTCGATCGCCGCCGTGAACGATCGACATCAAAACAGAAGTGGACCTGTCGAGTCGTTTCTTCTTTCCGGAGCGCTCCCAGACGACGCCCGGGAAGCCCTTGAGCGGGACGAGCCGCTCGCCCGCATAGGCCCGGTCCTGCAACTCTTCAATGCCACCGTGATAGAGCAGCTGGCGGCCGGTGCAGCTGTGAAAAAGAGCGCGGGGGATATTGACCATATGGGGCGAGTGGGCGCGTTCGTAGATCATGTGCGACCCGGCTGGCGCGGCGATGGTCATGCCAGGCCCAACGGGGCCGGATAATCGATCTCGAAGCGCACCGCCCCGCAGAGACATGGGCCCGTGGGGCTCGCGGCGTTGGAAAGCTGTCTTCGTTTCATGGCATTTCCGCCTTGGGTCCATCCCGACAGAACGGATATTAGCCCGCACCCTCCAATCAAATCAGCTTCAACCCCTTCAGGCTCGCAGAGCGTCGAGGGCGGCCACGAAGCGGTCGAGCTCGGCCTCGGTGTTGTAGACATGGACGGAGGCGCGCATGACGTTCAGCAGGCCGCGGCCCTTGAGATCGAGCCGCGAGGAGAACTGGGTCGAGACGGAGACGTTGATCGCCTGGGCGCGCAAGGCGTTGCGCAGGGCGACATGGTCGGCGCCGGCGACAGCAAACGTGACGATCGCCCCTTTCACCTTGCCGAGGTCGGTGAGCGTGATCCCCTTCAGGTTCGATAACCGGGCGCGCAGGCCATCCGCCAGCGCCCGCAACCGTGCCCAGATCGCCTCCATGCCGAGCGCGTTGGCTTGGTCGGCGGCGACTTTCAGGCCGATGACGCCGGCGAAATAGCGTTCCCAGTTCTCGAAGCGACTCGCGTCGGCGCTCGTCGTATAGGCGTTGTCGTCGGTCGACTTGGCGGCGTGATTGTCGAGGAAGACCGGCTCGATATGTGCCGTCGTCGCGCGCCGGGCATAGAGAAAGCCGGTGCCGCGCGGTCCACGCAGGTATTTGCGCCCGGTCATCGACAGGAAGTCGCAACCGATCCGGCGGACATCGACGGGAAGCTGGCCGACGGATTGGCAGGCATCCAACAGATAGAGCACGCCGGCATCGTTGGCGATCTTGCCGACCGCGTCGGCCGGCTGCACCAACCCGCCCTGGGTGGGCACGTGCGAGATCGACACCAGCCTGGTGCGCTTGTCGATGGCGCGGTCGAGGGCGCCGAGATCGATCTGGCCGTATTTGTCGTCGGGGATCACCACGATCTCGGCGCCGGTCTTCTTCGCCACCTGCAGGTAGGAGATGTAGTTCGAGGAATACTCGCTGACGCAGGTCAGGATGCGGTCGCCGGGTTTGAAGTCGAGGGAATAGAACGCCATGTCCCAGCCGCGCGTGGCGTTCTCGACGAAGGCGATTTCGTCGGGCGCCGCGCCGATCAGCTGGGCGACGGCGAGATAGAAGCCTTCGAGCTGGTCGTGCGCCTTGGCGGCCGCCTCGTAGCCGCCGATCTCGGCTTCGAGTTTCAAATGATTCAGGGTGGCGTCGAGCGTGCGCTGGCTGGGCAGCGCCGAGCCGGCGGCATTGAGATGCAGCACATGGGCGCAGCCGGGTGTCTCGGCGCGCAGGCGGGCGAGATCGAGGCTCACGCTAAAACTTCTCCTGTTGTATGATTGGGGTCATGTCGTTGTCCGGCACCGTGCTTCGTTTCGTCCTGCCTAAAGCGGCGCCCGAGCCCGAGCAACTGACCATTGCTCATGCCGGCGATACCCTGCCCGTCACTTTCGTGCGCAGCCCACGTGCCCGCCGCGCCTCGCTTCGAGTCGATCCGGCGGGGCGGCGGATCGTGCTGACCGCACCGATGCGCATGGCCCGCGGCATCGCGCTGGGCTTCGCCCACGCGCAGGCCGGGTGGATCGCCGCCCGGTTGAAACGCCTGCCGGCACGCCGGCCATTCGCCGACGGCGCCGAGCTGCCGTTGTTCGGCGAGCCGCATCGCGTCCGCCATCGCGGCGACGTGCGCGGCACGGTGTGGCGTGAGGGCGCGGAAATCCATATCGCCGGCCGGCCCGAGCATCTGCCGCGCCGCCTGCGCGACTGGCTGACGGCGGAATTGCGCGGGCGGCTGGTGCCCCTGGTGCATGCCAAGGCAGCGCGGGTCGAGCGTGCGGTGAAGCGCATCACCGTGCGCGATAGCCGCTCGCGTTGGGGGAGCTGCGGGCCGGACGCCACGATGTCGTTCTCGTGGCGGCTGGTGTTCGCGCCCCCCGAAGTGCTGGACTATCTGGTGGCGCACGAGATCGCCCATCTCGTGCATCTCAATCACGGGCCGCACTTCTGGGCGCTGGCGCGCCGGCTGTGCGAGAGCCCGATCGAGGCGCCGCAAGCCTGGCTCAAGAAGAACGGCGAGACCTTGCTGCAGTACGGCGCCTAGCGCGCCGCATGCGCGCTATTCCGCGGCGGCGCGGGCGGGAGCAACGTTCAGCACGGCAGCCGCCTCCTTGGCTACGACCGTGCCCTCGAAGAAGCGCGGGTTCTGCGTGCCCCACAAGCGCACGGCATTGGCGAAGGTGAAGTCGCGGAAATCGTCCGGCGTGATGAGTTCGTCCTCGACCAGCTCATGGGCTTCGGGCACGGGGCTCAGCATGTCCGGCACGTCGAAATGCCCGATATCCGAGCTGAAGATCGCGTTGATCCGCGCGTCGAACGGATTGGCCCGTCCGAACGCCGTCACGTTCATGCGATCGTCGGCCTCGCAGCCGAAGTAGTACGGCCTGGCATAGAGATCGACCCAGTCTTCCTTGCGAGCGATCTTGCAGGCCGCGAAGTCGTCCAGCACCGGCACGCCACCCGTCAGGTCATCCTCCTCGGCGCTGGGCCAGCCGTCGCGCCGTTCCAGCTCGGCCGCCATGTCTTCATAGCCGTATTTCTCGACCAGGCCCTTGAGCAGCCCGCGGTCGAGCTTCTTGGGATCCATAAAGGCGATGCCCTTGGCTCCGCGCCGCTCCCAATGCTCGATCAGGTCGGCGAAGAGCTGGCAACCCCAGCCGACGCCGCCTTCGAGGAAGGCGAAGTTGAGATCGGGGAAGCGCCGCGTCACGCCGCCCAGGAACAATCCCTTGGCGATGGCGTGACCGGCGGCGGCGAAGTGGCCGATATGGTTGAAGGTGAAGTTGCTGGGCGAATTGCGCAGGCCAAAGCCGCGGCCGCCGGCGTGGAAGGTGGGCGCGATGCCGAGTTCGCGGCATTTCTGCCAGACCGGGTCGTAGTCGTGGTCGCTGTCGATCCCCAGTCTTTCGTAGGTCACGGTAAAGCGGGCGAGCGCGGGATCGACGCCTTCCGAGGCAGGAACGCGGCGCGGGAAAGAAGCGCCGAACATGCCGACCTTGGCGCCGAGCTGCTTGGTCGCGAACTCCAGCTCGGCAATCGCCTCCTCGGGCGTGTGCATCGGGATCACCGCCGCCGGCGTCAGCCGGTCGCTCAGCTTGGCGAAATACTCTGCCGTGACGATGTTGAAGCCGCGGATCACGGCGCGTCTGGTCTCATCATCGGGAATGCGCGGAATGCCGAGACCGGCGGTCGGGTAGATGACGCCGAAATCGATGCCGATCTCGTCGAGTCGATCGTAGAGCATGCGCGGCATCATCGCCGTGGCGCGGTCGCGGGTGTTGGTGGATTGGCGGGTCCAGTAACCCTCCATGGCAACCCCGCGCTGCTTTCGCTCGGCAATCGACAGGCTTAGCGAGTCGGGGATCCGTCGTTGGGCGGCGAGGAATCCATCCGCCGCCTTGTCGCCGGCAACCTTGCGAATCCTCTCGGCGAAGACCGGGTTGTACTCGACCCAGTGGCCGTCGGCATCGATGATGGGATGTTTGAGACCGGAACGAATGTCTGCAGGGCTACGATGAGAACTCATGCTTGCCTCCAAGGCCACCAGTTCGCCAGGTAACTCCCCAACGCTAGCGCTGTCGGCAGCGGCGTGCAACTTCCCTAGCCGAAGCGGCCGGGGTCGCAGGCCTTGAGGGCATCGGGCAGTTCTTCGCCCGCCATTTGACGGGCGATCAGCCGGCCGGTGGCGGTGGCGAGGGTCAGGCCGACATGCTGGTGGCCGTAGCCGCAATAGACGTTGGCGAGCCGGGGTGCGCGGCCGATGGCCGGCCGGAAATCGGGCAGAGTGGGCCGCTCGCCGATCCAGCGGCTCAGTTCGGCGCCGCCGACGCCGGGGAAGATGTCCTTGAGATGCCGCACCAGAAGATCGGCGCGATGCCAGGAGGGCGGCTGGTGGGGGGCGGCGAGCTCGACGGTGCCGGCCATGCGCAGCCCTTCCTCCATCGGCGTGATGAAGAAGCCGCGCTCGGCCGGGCTCACCGGCAGGTCGAAGCGCACATTGTCGGGCGCCAGCATCACGTGATAGCCGCGCTCGGCCACCAGCGGCGCATTGAAGCCCAGCAGACGCGTGAGCTCGCCCGAAGCGCGGCCAGCCGCAATCACCACCGCGCCGGCAGGCAGGCTGCGGTCGGTGATTTCGACCGACGTCACACGATTGCCTCCATCGGCGCTATCGCGGCCGAAGCTGCGTACCCGGCCGCGCAGGATGGTGCCGCCCTCGGCCGCGAAGCGCTCGGCCAGGGTCGCCACCACCTTGTAGGGATTGATGGTGTGCATGCCGTGTGAATAGTAGACGCCGCGTACGATGCGATCGCTGAGGCCCGGCGCCAGTGCGCGGGCGCGGTTGCCGTCGACGATCTCGAACTCGGTGCCCTTGGCCCTCTGCAGGGTGCGCTCCTCGTCGCCCGCGGCGAACGCCGCCTCGCTTTCGTAGACATAGAGTGCGCCACGGCTCTTGAAGAGTTCGCCCAGTCCCGACGCCTGGATCTCGGCCTTCCAGGCGATGTTGGCCTCGGCCATCAGCGGGCCGAAGGCATCGACGCCCTTCCTGACCTCGGCCGGGCTGTATGCAGCGCGAGCGAAGCGCGCCATCCAGGGCAGCAGCCAGGGCAGGCTGGGCGGATGGACCGTGAGCGGCCCGTTGCGGTCCATCAACATTTTAGGCACGCGCTTCAAGGTCGAAGGCCGGGCCAGCGGCAACACGTGGTCGATGGCGATGAAGCCTGCATTGCCATAGGAAGTGGCCCGACCGGGCTCGGCGCTGTCGAGCAGGGTTACGGTGTGGCCGGCGCGCTGCAGGGCGCGCGCGGTCGCCGTGCCGACGATGCCGGCGCCGACGACGATGACGGGAGCTTGATCATTCATGAAGGGACGTTAGCTCGCCTTGCGCAGGCGAGCTTGTCGCTTGATATAGTCGCGTAGCGCGACGTTCATCTGGGTTTGATAACCTTGGCCTTTCGGCGTTTGGTTCTTGAACCAGGCAATGACGTCGGCGTCGATGCGCAACGTCAGCTGTTTCTTTATCGGCCGATAGAAAAGGCCGCGCTTGGCATCGGGCCAGTCGCGAACCTCGGGAATATCGGCCGTGTCGATCCGGTCATCCGGCAAGGCCGCCAGCGCCGCCAACTCGGCGCGCTGTTTGGCTGTCAGGCGGCTGGAGCTAACCTTCTTCATGCGCCCTCCTTTCGTGCGTGGTCGCCTTTCGTGCACTGATGATGCGGCCGGTTTCATCGTTGGAGTCCGGCCAAGTGTGAACGACAATGATGGTGATTTGTCCGATGACGCCCACCGTCTGCCAGCGCTCCTCGCGCGGAAACCGATCAGGCGACGACAACGCATGCGGATCATCGAAGACCAGTTGCGCCGTTTCGAAACTCAGCCCGTGTTTGCGCTTGTTGTCGCGATTCTTGACGAGGCTCCATATCCAGCGCACGAGAACCTCATGTGTAACTACAAATATGTAGCGACACCCGAGTATTTCGTCAAGCCGCCTGGCGTCCCGAACAACCGAGATTGATTTACCGCTGCAAATGCCTATTTACGGGTCCATGTCGCGACAATCCGAGAATTCCGCCACGCCCGGCTGGCACGCCACGACCATTCTGTCGGTCCGCAAGGGCGGGCAGGTCGTGATGGCGGGCGACGGCCAGGTCTCGATGGGCCAGACCATCGTCAAGGGCAACGCCAAGAAGGTCCGGCGTCTGGGCAACGGCCAGATCGTCGGCGGTTTCGCCGGCTCGACAGCCGATGCCTTCACCCTGTTCGAGCGCCTGGAGGCCAAGCTCGAGCGCCATCCCGGCCAGCTCCTGCGCGCCTGCATCGAGCTCGCCAAGGACTGGCGCACCGACCGTTATCTGCGTCGTCTGGAGGCGATGATGGCGGTGGCCGACAAGGATGTGTCGTTGCTGCTGAGCGGCTCGGGCGACGTGCTGGAGCCCGAAGGTGGCATCATCGCCATCGGCTCGGGCGGCAACTATGCGCTGGCTGCAGCGCGCGCGCTGATCGACGTCGAAGGTCTCGACGCCGAGGCGATCGCGCGCAAGGCGATGGACATCGCCGCCGACATCTGCGTCTACACCAACCACAATCTCGTCATCGAGAAGCTCTGAGAGTGTAATGGGCAACGACTTTTCCCCCCGCGAAATCGTCTCCGAACTCGACAAGCACATCGTCGGCCAGCAGGACGCCAAGCGCGCCGTCGCCATCGCGCTGCGCAACCGCTGGCGCCGGCTGCAACTGCCGGAAACGTTGCGCGAAGAGGTGCTGCCCAAGAACATCCTGATGATCGGCCCGACCGGTTGCGGCAAGACCGAGATCGCCCGCCGCCTCGCCAAGCTCGCCAACGCGCCGTTCCTCAAGGTCGAGGCGACCAAGTTCACCGAGGTGGGCTATGTTGGCCGCGACGTCGAGCAGATCGCACGCGACCTGATGGAAGCCGCCATCGACATGGCGCGCGAGCGCCTACGCAAGGATGTGCGCGCCAAGGCCGAGTTTGCCGCCGAGGATCGCGTGCTCGATGCGCTGTGCGGCACCGGCGCCAGCGAAGAGACGCGGCTGCGCTTCCGCCACAAGCTGCGCGACGGCGAGCTTGCCCAGCGTGAGATCGAGATCGAGGTCGCCGATACAGGCGCGCCCATGCAGTTCGAGGTGCCGGGCCAGCCCGGCGCGTCGGTCGGCATGATCAATATCGGCGACATGCTGGGCAAGGCGTTCGGCGGGCGCACCAAGAAGCGCAAGATGACGGTGACCGAATCCTACGAGACCCTGATGCGCGAGGAGAGCGACAAGCTCCTCGACCAGGAGCGGGTCGTGCGCGAGGCCCGCGAATCGGTCGAGCAGAACGGCATCGTCTTCATCGACGAGATCGACAAGATCACCGCCCGCAGCGAGTTCCGCGGCGGTGGCGACGTGAGCCGCGAAGGCGTGCAGCGCGACCTGCTGCCTTTGATCGAGGGCACGACGGTGAACACAAAGCACGGCCCGGTGAAGACCGACCACGTGCTGTTCATCTGCTCCGGCGCGTTCCATATGGCCAAGCCGTCCGACATGCTGCCCGAGCTGCAGGGCCGCCTGCCGATCCGGGTCAGCCTGGCCTCGCTCACCCAGGAGGATTTCCGCCGCATCCTGACCGAGCCCGAGGCCAGTCTGGTCAAGCAGTACAAGGCGCTGCTGGCGACCGAGAAGGTCGAGCTGGAGTTCAAGCCGGACGCCATCGACGAACTGGCCAAGCTGTCGGCCGACATCAACGAGTCGGTCGAGAATATCGGCGCGCGCCGGCTGCACACGGTGATGGAGAAGCTCTTGGAGGAGGTCAGCTTCACCGCCTCCGACAGTCCCGGCCGCAAGGTCGAGATCGACGCCGCCTATGTGCGCGACAAGGTGGGCGCGCTCGCCAAGAACGTCGACCTCAACAAGTTCGTGCTGTAGCCACGGCGGGCGTCTCCCGCTCCCTCTTCCTGTTCTTCATATTCCTCTCCCCCTAACGGGGGAGAGGAGCATGAGCGAATGCCGAGAGGGTCAAAGGCAATACGCCGCGATCAAATCGATCAGGTAGGCCGGGCCATTCAGTCCCCACAGGACGAACGACGCGGCCGTCGCGGCGACCACCAGGGAAGCGGCGCCCCACAGCAAAAAGGAGCGCCAGCTCAGGCTCATGCCGGCTGCGGCAACGCGGCGGTCTGCCGCGTGAGCCGCTCCTCGACGATCGGCCAATGCAGCGCCGCCGCAACGAGGCCGAGAGCGATCGAGAGCCACCACATCATGTCGTAGTTGCCCTGCAGGTCGAACAGCCGTCCGCCGCCCCAGCCGCCGAAGAAGCTGCCAACCTGATGGCCGAAGAACACGACGCCATTCAGCATGGTGAGGTGGACAGGGCCGAAGATATAGCCGACCAGCGACGTGGTGAGCGGCACGGTGCCGAGCCACAGGAAGCCCAGCGCGCCGGCGAAGATCAGCACCGAGGCCGCCGAGAGCGGCGCCAGGACGAAGCCCAGGAACACCAGCGAGCGCAGCAGGTAGAGCAGCGACAAAAGATTCTTGCGCTTGTGCCGGGCAGCCATCGCGCTCCACAGGATGGAGCCGGCGATGTTGAACAGGCCGACCATGCCGATCGACCAGCCGCCGAGCTCGGCCGGCGACAGGGTGATGCCGAACAGCGACAGGCCGATCCCCTTGTCGGAGATGTAGGCGGGCAGGTGGCCGCCGACGAAGGCGACGTGGAAACCGCAGACAAAGTAGCCGATCACCAGCAAAACGTAGCTGCGTTGGCCGAAGGCCTCGGAGAGTGCCGCGCCGGCCGATTGGCGATCGCCGCCCGCCCGCTTGGCGGCCGCGATCTCCTTGCTGTCGTTCAGTCCGATCGACAGCAGCATGATCAGCACGGCGATGGCAGTCAGCGCCCACATGGTCGGCCGCCAGCCGCCGAGCTGGCTTTGCAGCACCGCCGCCAACGGCACGATGAAGAACTGGCCGAACGAGCCGCCGGCCGAGCAGATGCCGACTGCCAGCGCCGCCTTCGCCGGCGGCGCCACCCGCAGGATCACGCCCAGCACCGGCCCGAAGGACGCCGCCGACAGGCCGACACCCACCAGGACGTTGCCCAGGATCAGCATGGCGCCGTTATGCATGGTCGCGGTCACGATCATGCCCAGCACATAAAGCGCGCCGCCGCCGGCGATGGTCGGGGCCGAGCCGAAACGGTCGCATAGCCGCCCCGATAGCGGGGCGACGGCGCCCATCAGCAGCATGGACAGCGCGGTGCCGAAGGAGAACAGCTCGCGGCCGACCTGGAGCTCGGCCGAGACCGGCTTCAGGAAGATGCCGAAGCTCTGGCGGACGCCCAGACCGATGGTGAGGACGAGAAAACCGCACCAAACGGCGGTCCAGTAGGAACGGGAGGTCATGCGGCGAACTTGCGGTGGACCGCAGGCCCTGACAAGGCGTCCGCCTCCTCTCCTTCCATAGAATTACTTCATGCAGCCACAAGCTCTGATGTGGCACAACATGGCCATGGTCCGATTGTGGCTACAGGGCGGTCTGGCGGGCGGCGTTTTGCTGGTGCTGGCCGGCGGCGCGTTCGCGGCCCCCCGGCTCGAGCGCGAGCGCTGCACCTTCAAGCCGCCGCGCGGCGACCGGGTCGAATGCTTCACGCTGATTGTGCCGGAGAATCGCGAGCAGCCCGAGGGCCGCGAGGTGCGCCTGAAGGTGGCCGTGCTGAAGGCCAAGCGCACTGCGGGCGCGGAGCCGATGTTCTATCTCTCGGGCGGTCCCGGCGATGCGCCCCTGGTGGCCTCCAGTCCCGGCGCCGATGC
>Ga0209648_10001565_pt1 | contig 18621 bp, 9 predicted proteins | sample GraSoi2013_115cm_FD_185830 | JGI IMG/M metagenome (GOLD analysis project Ga0209648, IMG submission 185830) | Grasslands soil microbial communities from the Angelo Coastal Reserve, California, USA - Sample 9_17_2013_115cm (SPAdes) (version 2) | ecosystem: Environmental > Terrestrial > Soil >...
CCCGCGCCCGGCGCCAGGGTGAAGAACTGGTAGAGCGGGCTGGCGTGGGGACATCCGCTCGCGCTGGCGGTGAAGGTCGGCGAGCCGCCCACACCGGCCGGCGAGGCCGGCATCGCGGCCAGGCTCAGGCCTGAGCAGGTGGTCAGCGTGTAGGCGACGGCGATCGAGAGGTCGAACGTCCCGAAGCTGTTGCTGTACACGCCTCCGCTGCTCGCGTCGCGCACCCACACCGCGACCTGCCAGGCGCCCGGCGTCTTGCCCGCCGTGCTCCAGGTGAGCGTGCTGGTGGTCGAGAAGGCCTGGGCGACAGTCCAGCTGCCCGCGCCCGGCGCCAGGGTGAAGAACTGGTAGACAGGGTTGGCATCCGGGCAGGTGCCGGAGGCGGTGAACGTTGGCGATGACCCGACGCTGGTCATTCCCGGTGGCGCGGCGCCGAGGGTCAGGCCCGAGCAGGTGGTCAGTGTGTAGGCGACGGCGGTCGAGAGGTCGAAGTTCCCAAAGCTGTTGCTGTACACGCCTCCGCTGCTCGCGTCACGCACCCACGCGGCGACCTGCCAGGCGCCCGGCGTCTTGCCCGTCGTGCTCCAGCTGAACGTGTTGCTGGTCGAGAAGGCCTGCCCCACCGTCCAGCTGCCAGCGCCCGGCGCCAGGGTGAAGAACTGGTAGACCGGGTTGGCGTCCGGGCAGGTGCCGGTGGCGGTGAACGTCGGAGATGACCCGACGCTGGTCATTCCCGGTGGCGCCGCGGCGAGGGTCAGCCCCGTACAGGTCGGAGCGACCAGCGTGTACGGAATGAAGCTGACGGCGTCCCACCGCCCGAAGCTGTTGCCGAAGTCGCCGGCGCTCATCGCGTCTTTGGCCCAGACAGCGACCTGGTATCCGCCGACGATGTTGCCGGTAGTGTGCCACGTGAAGGTGTTGGTCGTCGAGTAGGGCTGGGCAAGCTGCCAGCTGGCGGCGCCAGGAGCGAGCGTCCAGAACTGATAGCTGGGGCTGGGGTTAGGGCAGCCGGCGGCGCTGGCGGTGAAGACCGGCGAGCTGCCGACCGAGGCCGAGGACGGCGGGTTGGCCACGAGACTGACTGACCTGCATCCGATCGCCATGTCGAACTCGCGCACCACGGTGTCCGACGCGACGAAGATCTGACCGCCCGCCTCGCTCGGCGTCGTGAAGTGCGTCGCGCCGAAGCCTCCGCTGTGATAGATCTGCGCGCCGGTGGCCGCGTCGAATCCATAGAGGCCTCCGCCGCCTGTGGCGACGACCCAGACCACTCCACCGGCGACGATGGGCGGACCAAACGTCGTGGAGCCGGCGGCCCACGACGGCGCGGCACACGTGCTGTCACACGGGCTGAACGTGTTCGCGGCTGTGTCGACCTTGAGCGCGACCAGGCGGCCGGTGAAGCCGATCTGGCTGTTCGCGTCGCATGACACATAGACGTACGGAGCGGAGTAGGCGTAGGAGCCGAAGTTGGCGTCGTGGTGGTTGCCGAGACAGACGTCGACGGGCACGTAAGTCTGCGGACTCGGCGTTGGGAACAGCTGGCCGTCGACGCCACCGAGGTTTTTGGGATTCACGAGGAAACCGTTGCCCCACTTTCCGCCCTGCCAGGCGAGGTTCGGGTTGATGAGCACAGTGCTCGCCGACCCAAGGTCCTCGTCGTTGCAGCTCCAGTTGTTCTTCCAGTCCTGGGGCGCGAAATAGTCCTCGAGCGCGAGGGTCGCCGAGAGCCGGATCACGGCGTCGTTGTAGTTGTATACGGTCGGGCAGCCTCCGTTGCCGGTGGTGACGAAGACCTTGCCCGTGGAGTCATCGACGACGACGCCGCCCGCGGCCCAGATTCCGTTCTCCACGCCGCCAGTCGTGTAAACAGGTGGCGTTCCGGTGCCGCTGGTCGGCACCGCGACGACGTACCCGTGATAAGGCGTCCCGTTGTCAGAGCAGTCACCATTCCGGCCGCCGAATGGGACATAGACGTACCCGTTGGCGAGCGCCAGGGCTCCGCGCTCTTGCTGGATCTTCCAGTCGAATCCAGTGATGCTGAGCGGAGTTTGCAGAACCACAGTTCCCGAAGTGGCCAGGTCCAACCCGAAGACCCAATAGACATCAGTGTTGAGAAACGCGGCCACGTAGATCCGATTGGCCGCGGTGTCGATGACCGGTGTGCCGAGGATGCCCTGCGGCGAAACGTTGCCGCAGATCCAGCCGGTCGACTGAGGCGTGCCGAGATGCTTCGACCAGATCATGGTGCCGTCGGTCTGGTTCAGCGCGTAGACGGTGTTGTTCAGCGTCCCGACGTAGACGATTCCCTGGAAGACGAGAGGCTCTGCATAGACGGATTCGTCGAGAGTGGGTGATGTCCAACCGGTGCTCGCGGTCATTGTCGAAGGCTGGGTGCTGTCGAAGCCGGTGTGGGCGTTGTCATGGTGGTAGACGGTCCACGCGCCGTTGGGAGTGATCGGGGTCGCCTTCACGGGCGCACGGGACGCCGGCACGGCATGCGCAGCCTGAGCGTGAGATGCCGGCACGGCGCGTGGAGCGCTGGCGGAAACAGGAGACGCAACCACCGCGATGGCAGCCATCATCGCCGCGACTGTTCCTACGGCTAGCCGGACCCGCATCCTCTCGTGCTACTTCAACGCAAGAAGGCCAGGTTTCCGGTCCCTTCGATCCTCGGGGCCAAAGTCCGCATAGCCTATAGTTGGTTGGCCGGCCTCGGCAACCCCAGGTATGCACCAGAGTTTTGTCCAGCTTCTTGCCTGCCCGGTCTGCAAGGGCGACCTGCACCTCGAATCGGCGTCGCCGGCTGTCCAGACCATCGAAGAGGGGAATCTCATCTGCGACAACGGGCACACGTTCCCCATCGCGCGCGGAATCCCTCGGTTCGTTGCCTCAGACGGGTACGCTGCGAACTTCGGATTCGAGTGGAACCTGCACAACAAGACGCAGCTGGACACCGCGACGGAGCGCGAGTCGGAAGAGACGTTTCACATCAAGTCCGGCTTCGAGCCCAGGGACGTCGACGGAAAGCTCGTCCTTGACGTCGGCTGCGGCATGGGCAGGTTCACGGACGTCGCATCGCGATGGGGCGCAACGGTCGTGGGGATCGACCTGACATCGGCGGTCGACGCCGCCTACGCCAATGTCGGCGCTCGCGAGAACGTCCATCTCGCGCAGGCCGACATCTTCGCCCTGCCATTTCGCGACCAGACGTTCGACGTCGTTTTCAGCCTCGGTGTTCTCCATCACACCCCCGACACACGAGCGGCTTTTGACCAGCTGCCCCGCCTGGTCAAGCCGGGAGGAAAGATTGCGATCTGGGTCTACGGCGCGGGTATGCGCGCGTGGAGCTGGATGTCAGACATCTATCGGGTCGCCACCACCCGCATGCCCAAACGCTTTCTGTACGCGCTGTGCCATGTGGCGATCCCGATGTTCTACGTGAGGAAGGTACGAATCCTGGGGCAGATCGCGTGGCGACTCTTTCCGATGAGCGTGCACCCAAATCGAGAGTGGCGGGTGCTGGACACGTTCGACTGGTACTCGCCAACCTACCAGTGGAAGCACAGCGACGCCGAGGTTCGTGAGTGGTTCGAGAGCCACGGGCTGGTCGCGCTGAGGCAGCTCAGCTTTCCCACGTCGTTGCAGGGCACGCGCCCCGAAGCCTCAGCTCTGAACCGAGGCCCCGTTGCGGAAGTACCAGTCGGACAGGTTTCGCGCTGACGCGTCGAGGCTGAAGCGCTCGACCGCGCGTTCGCGGTTGAAACGTCCCATCGCTCCGAACTCGGCGCGATTGTGGTCCAGCTCGGTGATGGCACTCGCGATCGCCTGCGGGTTGAAGGGTTCGACGATCAGCCCGCCGCGGCCATGCTCGATCGCCTCTGCATTCCCTCCGACGTCAGTCGCGATGACTGGCAGGCCGGCGGCCATGGCCTCCAGGATCGCGTTGGAAAAGCCCTCCTGGCGGGAGGGCAGGAGAAAAACATCCGCGTCCTTCAGAAACCCTCGCGGATCGGGATGCTCACCTGCCAGGGTCACCCGATCTCCGAGCTTCCGGGCCGCGATGAGCTTCTCGAGCATCGCTTCGTCGACCCCCGACCCGACCAGAACGAGCCGTGCGTCCAAGCCGGCGTCGGTGACCAGGCGCATCGCTTCGATGGCGTACTCCTGGCCTTTGCGCGGTGATAGCGCGCCGACGGTCACGATTCGGAGTGGCCCGTCGGCCTCCCTGTAGACCGGCTCGTAGTTGCTCACGTCGATGCCGTTGTAGATCACAGTTCGAGTCCTGGGAAGGAACCGCTCGTGCGCGATGCTGTCGCGCAGCACCGCCTGCGAGTTCGCAATCACCTCGTTGGCGAGCGTATTGGTCACCTGCTCGAGGCTGTGGAACAGGACGCGCGGGTCATGGATCCATGCGTGTAGCGCGCGGCGGCCGACGATGATCCGCGGGCAGCGTGCGAGCCACGCGCCGCTGACTCCGAGGATGTCCGAAAAGAACAGATAGGTGTGGACGATGTCAAATCGGCCGCTGCGGACGAGCCGCCGCACCGACTCGACGGTCTGCATCAGTGTCCACGTGACCGAACGAGGCTTTGGGTTCCCGAACGGCGAACCGTGAACGATGATGCCCGCGTTCTCCATGTCCTCGAGACGCCTCCCCACCCTGTCCAGCGCGCATACCTCCATGTCGACGTCGTACTGCCTGATGCGTTGGGCTATCCGCGAGAGGTACGTCTCCGCACCACCGACGTTGAGCTGACCGATCACGCTGAGGACGCGCAGTGGGCGCCGGCCGTTCACGATCGGACGAGCAGCCGGCGCTGCCGGCGACGCCACGCGTAAACGGTCAGCGGCAGCGCCGCCGCCAGGGCGAGCCCTGGCAGGGCTGGGAGCAGAACCGCCCCGACCATCGCCACGAGGCCTACCACCGCAAGCAATGCTCCCTCACCGTTGATGTGAACTCCAAACCACCTGCGCACCATCGGATACATGAGCACCGGCCACGCCAGGGAGGAGAGCGAGTAACCCATCGCGATTGCCGCGGTCCCGAACTGGCGCATCGCAAGAGGGGCGATCAGGATCCACAGGCCATCCTGGACGAGCATGGCGAGCAGGTAGGCCCGCGTGCGTCCGTGCGCGAAGAGTGTGATGCCGAACGACCAGCCGATCACGCGCGCGTAGTCGCCGAGTACCTGGATCGGGAGGATCGGCGCGGCCGCGAGAAAGGCCGACGAGTACAGCAGGCGCACGACGAGGTCGCGCAGCGCGATCAAAGCAACCATGCCGCTGCCCATGATCAGGAGGTTGGCGCGCAGGGTCGCGTTGAGCATCGCCTGGGTTCGGAGCGGATCCTTCTCGGCGACGATGCGCGGAAAGACGTACGCCGCCATCCACGTGATGAAGACCGCCATGTACTGCGCCGACACGCCGTTGACGACCTGATAGATGCCGTTCTGCAGCTGACCCAGCGTGTGGATGCCGATCGTGCGCACGAGCAGCAGCGAGCCCCACGACCCAATGCCCGCGACAAGGAGCACGCCACCGTACTGGAGAAGCGATCTTGCGGTCGGACGCGCGAAGTGGGCCTCGTGAAAGGACCAGCCGCGAGCCTTGAAGGCGCGCCACAGCATGAACGCGAAAAATCCGAACTGCAGAAGGGACCCAGCGGCGACTGCGGCCGTCGCGCCAACCAGCTTGAACGCAATCGTGGCGGGGATCAGCACAACGAGCGCGGTGAGGCCACTCGCGACATTCGCGATGGTGAGACCGCGGATGTCGGACAGTCCCTGGAGGACGTAGCTCAGGACTCCGGCGACGTTGTAGAGCGGGAGGCTCAGCAGCACCAGCAGCACGGGCAAGACGTAAGCAGTGCTGCCGGTCAACACCTGGGACAGCTGATTCGCGAACGGCGCGAGCAGGATCGCGCAGATCGTTGCCGACGCGAGCGACAGCGCCGACGAGGTTCCGGCGACAGCGCTGACTTTCGCCCGGTCCGCCGGCGAGTCCGCGATCAGCTTCGCGACCCCGGTCGTCAAACCGAGTGGAATGAGCTGGAACAGAAACGTCGAGAAGTTGAGGATCTGCGCCAGGTCGCCGGTAAGGGTTGGCCCGAGGGCGACGGCCAGCAGCTTCGCCGTGATGACAGCGCGGACGAGGTTGGAGATCGACGAAAGACTCAAGATCCCGACCGACGTCGCGAATGTCCGGATCCCGAAGTGGGAGATCGAAGACGGTTCCGCCGTCGTGGGACCCGGTAGCTCCTGTGGCTCGGAGATCGGAGGCGATCCTTCGGCCTCTTCGTTCATGGCGCGAATCGCGCGCGGGTCCGCCGGCACTAACTCCTCGGCCGCGAAGCTATGCAGCCAACCCCCATGCTGTAGCCGGTGAGGCGCTGGAGACGCCTGAACAGCACCGGCGGCAGCAGGTTCTCCAGGACCATGCGCGCGCGGGTCGGCGCGCCGCCGACCGTGTAGGTCTTCTCCACGCGCAGTCCGGCCCTCCGAAACTGCCCCGCGAATTCGCCCGGTTTGTAGAGATGCGCGTCCGCGATCACCTCGGGGATGTTGTTCTCGAGCATGAGCGTGTAACGCGTCGGCACTTCGATCTGCACTCGTGGCGCGCAACGGGCGTGCTCGGCGATCAGGTCCACAGTCCTGGTTCCGTTCCAGTGTTCGACGAGACCGCCGGAGAACGCGATGTCGTACGCGTCGTGGAACTCATGCAGGTCGAAGGCATCGGCCTGGTGCAGCTCGAGCGAAACCCCGAACTGCCGCATCGAGCGCTCGACCTTCTGGAGGACATCGGGGTCGGAGTCAATCGAGGTCACCTGGTATCCGTAGCCCGCGAGCAGGATGTCGAACAACCCGGATCCGCAGCCGATGGAGATCACCCGCGCCGGCGGCGGCTGGAACTCCAGCATGTAGCCCAGCGACGTCGAATGGCTCGACCAGGTGTTGTACGCCGTTTGCGGCGAGCCCTGCTCGAAGGCAGTTTCCGCGTATCGAGACCATCGCTTGGGGTCCACCGGGTCTGGCCGTATGACGCTCATTTCGTGCCCCAGAGCTCGATGTCCGGTGCTGTTTCGAGCGCGGCCTCGGTCCAGTAAAGAAGTCGCTTCGCGGGCACGCCCAGGGGTAGCCGGCTCTCGTCGGTCTTGAAATGCCGGACCGTTTCCGCCCGCTCGATGGTGAATCCCGCCCGGATCGCGGCAGCCCGCAGGCCGTAGACCGTGAAGAAGATCAGGTGATGCGTCTTTTCCGGCGGCGGCGTCAGGTAAAGCTCGGGATGCAGCGCCCGGAAGACTCGATCGCTCAGCGGGTAGCGGATCTCCTGCGGCACCTCGACGACGAGGAGGCCACCCGGGCGGAGCAGGTTTCCTGCGGCCGTCATCTCGGCCACGGGATCGAGCACGTGCTCCATCACATGATTGAAGTGGACGACGTCGAGCGAGCGTGGCTCGATCGGCGCGTCGGCCAGCTCCGCATGGTGGATCGTGATCCCGTACTGGCGCGAGCCCTCCCGCGCCGCCCAATCGGACATCTCCAATCCGGCGGCTTCCCAACCCTGGTCCACGGCGTGCTTGACAAACAGGCCCAGTCCGCAACCCACGTCGAGCAGGCCGCCTTTCTTGCCCAGCCTGCGCTCTACGTCGGTGAGGCGCCGGCGAAGAACCAATGACACCTCCGTGTTGCCACCCACCATGCCCGCACCGGCCATGAAACCTTCGTAGTAGTCCTCCCCGTACAGCGCGGCGAGCTCACCCGGCGACGGACGCGGTACGACCTCGAGCGTGCCGCATCGCGTGCAGCGAAGAACCTCGCCTCCGGTGATCGGCGATCCATTTCGGAGCACGTGGGCACGCGTGTCCAGCGATCCGCCGCATGCCACGCAAACCGTTGTCGTGGCGGCAGGCACCGTCGATTGCATGAGCAGTAGCGAGCATAGCGCGCTGCCCTCGGCGGATCGCCACGCCCAGTGTGCTTTACTGACGCCCGACCTGGTGTTCTTCAGACCCAAGGCGTTGACCATCGCTCTGGCGGTCGCGGGCCTTCTTTCGCTCCTCGGCACACTGCCACTCCTGGCGGCGCTCAAACAACCCGGTACGACCACGACCAACCAGGTCGATGAGTTTTTCGTCCACGGCACCGTGGTGAAGCCCGACCGGCTCATCCTCGTCGAGGGATTTCAGCAAGCCGCCCAGGGTTGGTATCTCGACCCTGGGGCCAGCGGCAAGCTCGTCTACCGTGTGCCCGGACATCCCGGCACCACTACCGCCGTCAACCTCTGGCTCAATCTGACCGGTGGGGTAAGCGACGCAGTGAGCGTCAGTGCTCCAGGGTTGCCGGCGGTCCGCATCGCGACGAACCTGAGGTCTTTCGGCGATCGGTTGGAGATCCCATCGGAGTACGCAAATGCGTCGAGCGTGGACGTGCAGATCGATGGCAACAACGCAAGCGCCGTCCAGCAGCTCGTCATCGACAAGATCTCGACCTCCTCCGTCACCGGCACCGATCCAAGCGCACCGCCCATCTACAGCTTCGTCGCGCTTGGAGTGCTGGCCGGCGTGATCTCGTTCGCCTTGCTTCGCCGCAGACAACACGCGATCCCAATGTCAGTAGGTATCGGAATCGTTGCAACGCTTGCCGCGGCGACGCGGATTGCGGCTCTGTTCACTCTGCATCTGCCGACCGAATCCGACGCGGTCGGCTATCGAAACTACGCGGAGCGATTCCAGTGGTGGCCCCTGTTCGACAACGGCATTTTTAGCGGCAACTTCTACGAGCGAGAGCCGCTTTTCCCGATGGTCGTCCACATCTACTTCCAGCTCATCGGCTCGTCCGACTTTCATATCCGTGTCGTGTCGGCAACGCTCTCCGTGGCGGTGGTCATTCTTTCCGTCGTCGCCGCGCAACGCCGCCTGCACACGTGGTGGGCACCACTGCTTGTCGGTCTCGTGATGGCCATCAGCGGCCCGCTGATCCAGGAGAGCTACCGCGGCCTTCGATTGGAGGAGGAGACGCTGTTGATCCTCGGCCTCTACCTGGCGCTCGACCGCGAGCCCGCGCGACGGCCGGTGCTCGACGCAATTGCCATCGGCCTGCTCGGAGCGGCGATGGCCCTTGCGCGCACGTACTTCATTCCCGTGTTCATCGCGGCCGTTGCCGTCTCCTTTCTCTTGCGGTACCGCTCTCTTCCGAAGGTCGTCGGTCTCGTCGCGGTGGCGACGCTGATCATGGGTGGCGCCGAAGCAGCGCATCGAGTCGGGCTGTACGAGCACCATGGGAATGCGTTCTTCGACACCAACGGATACGTTCGATGGTCTGCCAACGAGGAGCTGTACAGGTTTCATCGCCCGCTGCCTCACATCGAACTGTTTCCAACGGTGACCCAGTACCAGACCGAGGGCAACTACTCGGGTCCGTTGATCAGCAGCTACCAGTACCTGTTCGTGATCCACTCGCCGGTGGAGTTCGTGCGCGATTCGCTAGCGGGGACAAGGCTCATGTTCGACTCGATCGACACCTTCATCTTCGACGTGAGGGCGGCGGTCGACGTGCACAAGTTCCCCGAACGCCTCGCCCCGCTGGCCAAATCCATTGCGACCCGTTTCGACCTCTTGCTCAGCTGGACGGTGCTGCTCGGTTTGCTGGCTATGTGTCTCCGGGCGTGGCGCGAACCACGTCTCATCATCCTGCCGGTGATCGTCGTGGCGTGGATCGGAATGACGGCCTTCCTGCTCGACCACAACGTGCTGGAGAGATACCGCCACACGTGGCAGACGTATCCGCTCGTGCTGATCGCCGGGACTTGGCTGCTCGAGCGCGTGGCCCTGTACGTTGCGCCGCGGATCAAGGCGCGACAGGTCCTCAATGCGGAGGTCGCGCTCTTCGCCGGCGGGCTCCTCCTGACGCTCGGCTCGATCGTCGCGCCGCAGTCCGCACGCTACGGGCTGGTCGTGCTGGCGGCCGGCGCCGTCGGCCTGCTGACGTACCGGCGGCCGGCATGGGGCGTCGGAGCGGCGCTGCTCTCGATCTCCGCCGGCACCGGACTGGCCGGGGCGGCGATCGCCCTGGCGTCGACCCTCGCGATCCTCTATAGGATGCGGCCGGCCGCGCGCCTCCTCCTGCCCGTCACGGTGTTGATCCCGCTCGCGCTCGCCATGGTCTTCGCCGGCGCCACCGTGTCTCTCACCGGCCTGGAATCGGCCGACGTGATGATCGCGGTGGTCGCCGCGGTGATGCTCGCGGTCCGCGAAGCTCCGATCCGAGAGCAGCTGGTGTGGCTCCTCGCGGGGATCGCCCCCTTGGCGGGACTGGTGTACTTCCTCGCACCGTCGGCGCCAGGGGTCGTCGAGCTCGCCCCGGCCGGCGTGGTCGCGGCGGCCTGGCTGTACCTGAACGGCCACCGCACCGCACTCGTGTTGGGCCTTCTCGACCTTGTGCTGGTGCTGCTTATCGAACCCCTGGCGGCGTGGGTCGCGGTGGCTGTCGTCGTGGCCTTGTTGGCAATCCAGGCGGGACGCATACCCCCGTCGAGGCGCCTCGCCGTCGCGGGTGCGCTCGCCGGGCTGCTCGCTCTCCTGGCGGTCGACGCGTCGCTTGCCGCCACCACGCCAGCGGCGACCCCGGGATGGACCACCCGGCTCGACTCGCCATCGGCGTCGGTGCGCCAGGACATCACCGTCGACTCCACGTCGGACAACTCGATCTGGATCTACGGCCGGCGTTCGACCGCGCTGACAGACTTCCCCTTCACCGTCCTGGTCAACGGCAAGCCGGTGACGACCGACCTGAACTCGAGCCTCCCGACCGACGTCATGACGTGGAACCGGATCCCGGTTTCATCAACCCTTCGCATCGGTGACCGGCTCGAGGTTCGGATCGTCGCCGGCGGACAGCCCAACCCGGTGGATCGCTATATCGAGCTCGGCGGCGTGTACTCCACGGTCGACGGAATCAGCAGCCCCGGCGCCAACGGCACATACCTTGTCGTTCTCGGCGACGACTCGATCCCGATGGCGCCTGCCGGCCTGCCCGAGCCGATGGTCCGCAATCGACTGCAGCTTCCAATGGGCGAGTGGTTGCCCGGCGAGCGCACGGCCCCGCCGGAGTCGCGGAAAGAGGCGGCCGTGCTTCAGGTCTGGCGCGGAACACTGGCCGTCGCGGTGAGCAAGCCGTTCGGCGCCGGCACCGGAAACCTCGGGACGGCGCTCAACGGCGAAGGCGCCGGCCTCGGCCCCGGCCTCACGGCCCGCGACCAGCTCCTACAAGCGCTCGGGGAGTGGGGATGGCTCGGCCTGGCTTCACTTGTGCTCGTGCTGGCGGTCGCGGGTTGGACGGCCCGCCGGGCGGCCGACCAGCTGCCCATCGCCCTGCTGACTGTCGCGGTGGTCACGATGCTCGGAGAGTCGGTCCTGGCCGAGCCGGCCTCAGCGGTCGGTCTGTGGCTTGCGGTCGGCTTCTGCCTGGGTGCTATCTCGTCCGGCGCAAGCGGGCCGTCCACTTCGCGAGCTTCAACCGACGGAACGCGACCAGAGACATCGCCACGAGAAGCCATCCATGCTGGCTGACGCGCACTTTGGAGACGCCGGCTAGGCGCCGCCGGTAGCGCACCGGTACCTCGACGATCTGGAGTCCAAGGCGCGCCGCTCCGAAGAGGAGATCGAAGTCGCCGAACGGGTCGAACTCTCCGAAATGCCTGCGCCCGGCCTTGATCTGTTCGTAATCGGACTTGAGTAGTACCTTCGTGCCGCACAGTGTGTCGCGGATAGGCTGCTCGAGCAGCCACGTAAACAGGACGCTGAAGAACCAGTTGCCGAGGTAATTGACAAACTTCATCGCCTGCGCCTCCATCGGGTACACGAGGCGCGTTCCGTTGATGAATCGTCCCTTTCCCGTCGCGACCGGTCTCAGGAATCGAGGCAGGTCCTCGGGAGGCACGGTGAGGTCCGCGTCGAGGATCATCAGGACGTCACCGGTCGCCGCGTCGAATCCCTTCCGAACCGCGTCCCCCTTGCCAAGCTTCAGCATCACGGTGGGCGCGTCCGGGTCGTCCTTGTCGTCCGCGTACTGCGCCTCGGGCATCTGCAGGATGAGCTTGATGTCCTTCATCCCGCGATAGCGTTCGATGAGCTCCTCGATCTTCTCCTTCGTGCCATCGGTCGACGCGCCGTCGACGAAGATGATCTCGGCATCCGCGCCGAGGTCGGGCATTCTCTCGACCGCCGGCTCGACGTTGCCGAGCTCGTTGCGGCACGGGATGATCACCGAGCATCGCAGCCTGCGGGGCGTCGGCCGGTCGGGCACCGTCTCGGCGACCACGACGTTGAGCAGGTCGAAGTACTTGAACGCGCGCCGGCCCGCCAGCAGACGGTTGAGAGTTGACGCGACGACCGGGATCGGCACAGGCACCAGGAGCGAGTGCTGCTCCTGGACCACGCGCATGTCGCACAGCGCGAGCAGGCCGCGCGCAGTCTGGGCGCCAACCCAGTTCTGGCGGACGGGCGCCATAGAAAGACCGGCTCGCTGCGCGACCCGGAGCATCCCTTCGAGTGTTGGGCTGTGGAAAGTGAGGATCAGCTTCGTCCAGGGACGGCTACCTTGTTGCACGCACTCGAGCATCGCGTTGATGTCCCCGAGCTCACCGATCAGATCGGACGCGACGACGTAGTCGAACGCCTCGTCGACGTGGAAGCTCTCTGCGTCGGCTGCCTCGAACACCAGATCCGGATGGTTGGCGCGCGCCCGCTCGATCATCCGCGGGCTCACATCGATGCCCATGCCGCGCGATGGCCGCAGCGCGGCGAGAAGATTGCCCGTGCCGCAGCCCAGCTCGAGGACCGAGCTGCCCGGCGGGATGATCGACTTCAGCCGTGCCTCGACCTCGGAGTGGTAGTACGAGTTGCGGCGGTACCACTCGTCGCGGTGCTCGGCGAGCCTGTCGTAGTGCTCCCGGATCTGGTCCTTTTGCGGGTCGAGGACCGTGCGGGGAATGACCTCGAGCTTCAGGGCGCGACTCCCTGTGCAGCCTTTGCCGGCACGGGTGTCCTTACTCCCAACGCGAACTGATTGATCTGAGGCATGTCGACCACGGCAGCCGCCAGTCGCGAGCGCGACAGCATTCTGCCAACCGCGCGGCCGGGCGAGCCGAGGTAGAGGCTCGCGCGGTCGGCGAGGAAACCGACGGTGCAGCTCCACGTCGTCGGCCGGCGCACCCGAAGCTCGAGACCCGCCCGCGCGAATGCTCTGGCCAGGCTCGCCGCCGTGAAGAACTGCAGGTGCTCGCCCGCGGTCTTGTAGCCGAACCAGCGTCGCCCGCTCACGCGCGCGAGAAAGTTCGCCGAGTCGGGCACGGTCAAGGCGAGGACGCCGTCGGGCTTCAGGAGCTCGACGGCTCGGGTCAGGTCCGCCACCGGATCGGTCACGTGCTCGAGGACGTCCCAGAAAGTCACGGCATCGAGACTGCCGTCTTCGATCTTTGCATCGTGCACTGTGGTCCCCACGAGCTGGATGCCCGCTGCCTCGACCTGCGCGCGGGCTGCCGATGGATCGGCGCCGAACACCTGCCATCCGCGGTCGCGCGCCACCTTCAGGAAATCGCCGTTCGCGCACCCCACGTCGAGGATGCGCCCTGGGCGAACGTCTCCTTCGATTCGTGCGAGGTGTCGCGCAAACATCCGCTTGCGGGCGGGCTCGAGGGATGCGTAGTCCCTGAAACCGATGCTGTCCTCGCTTCCCTCGTAGTACGACTCGTCGCGATAGATCGAGTCAAGGAATTCCGGGGACGGCACCGGCCACACGTATCCATGCCCGCAGTCCAGGCAGCGGGCCACGCGAAGGCTGTGATGCTCAGCGGCAAATCTGGCTCTGTCGGATGCGCAGATCGGGCACGCGAAACCCTTGGGTTCGGCCGAAGACATCGGCACACCAGTCTAGCGGTCACCCCCAGCCGACTCCAAGTAGAGTTGCTCGAGTGAGCTACTGGCCAGGCAGACGCGTGACCGTGACCGGTGGACGCGGGTTTCTCGGGCGCCCGCTCGTCGAGATGCTGACGAAAGCCGGCGCCGCGGTTTCGACTTTCTCCAGCAGCGACTACGACCTGACGCGGCAGTCTGACGTGGCAAAGCTCTACCGCGACCAGGACCCTCAGGTCGTGATTCACCTCGCGGCGCGAGTCGGAGGAATCGGCGCGAATCGCGACAACCCCGGAAAGTTCTTCTACGACAACGCGATCATGGGCATCGAGCTCATGGAGCAGGGCCGCCAGAACGGCCTTACGAAATTCGTGCAGATCGGAACGGTCTGCTCATATCCGAAGTTCACGCCGGTGCCATTCTCGGAAGACGACATTTGGGACGGGTATCCGGAAGAAACCAACGCGCCCTATGGGCTCGCCAAGAAGATGCTGCTGGTCCAGGCCCAGGCGTACCGGCAGCAGTACGGCTTCGACGCGATCTACCTGATTCCGGTCAACCTCTATGGGCCAGGCGACAACTTCGACCTGCGCACCTCGCACGTTATCCCGGCCTTGATCCGCAAGTGCATCGAAGCCAAGCGCGCCGGAGCGTCGAAGATCGAGGTATGGGGCACGGGATCTCCGACGCGCGAGTTCGTCTATGTCGACGACGCCGCGCGAGGGATCATGCTCGCGACCGAGAAGTACGACAAGCCCGATCCCGTCAACCTCGGCACCGCGGACGAGATCTCGGTGCGGGACCTGGTTTCGCTGATCGCCGAGCTGACCGGATTCGAGGGCGAGATCGTCTATGACTCAACCAAACCCGACGGCCAGCCTCGGCGCAAGCTCAACGTGGAGCGGGCGAAGCGCGAATTCGGCTTCGTGGCCGAGACGCCGTTTCGCGAGGGCCTGCGGCGAACCATCGAGTGGTTTCGGGCCGAGACCGTAGCCGTTTAGCAACACCTAAACTCGTCCGGGCTGCATTAAGATCCCCTCGAGCAGGGGCTCGGCCGGAGGGAGAACGAGGGGTGGTCAGGAGTCGGAGCATCGTCGCGGCCTTGGCCGCGCTCGCGGTGGGAGCGGGGTTGTTCGTCGTCGAGGCGCGGCCCCAGCCAGTTCACGCCACCGTGCCGACGCCCGGCATCGTGACCAACTTTGCGGGCGGCTCGACCAGCGGCTACGCCACGTCGATTTTCCAGTCTGCGTGGGGGCTCGGCTGGCTTGGCTCAAACCTCGTAGTCGCTGACTACGGCGGGTCACGCATTCGCTCGGTGGACCTCACTACAGGGGTCGAGTCTGTGCTGGCCGGAAACGGACAGATCGGGCCCAGCGGCGATGGCGGGCCGGCCGCGGCTGCGGCGATCGGGTACCCTCGGCACCTGGCGGTCGACGGGTCAGGCGACATCTTCTTCGCAGCCGACGACCGGGTCCGCGAAATTCTCGCCAACGGCAGCATCACAACCGTCGCGGGCGGTGGCGCGGGCTGCACCGAGCCATGTCCCGCAACCTCCGCCATCCTTTCCAACGCCCACGGCGTCGCCGTGGATGCGGCGGGCGATCTGTTCATCGCGGACACCTACCACCACGTGATTCGCAAGGTCACGTCGGGCCAGATCACCACCATCGCCGGCACCTTTGTGGCCGGGTTCTCGGGTGACACCGGTCCTGCCAACCTGGCGCAGCTCAGGTTTCCGGAGGCTGTCGCGGCGGATTCCAGCGGAAACGTCTTCATTTCCGACTCCGCCAACAACCGGGTCCGAGAGATCGATCACACGACTGGCAACATCAACACCATTGCAGGAACCGGCGCGGTCGCCGGCACCTGTCCGACGGGCCCAGCGCTCACCACGCCTGTCTGGGATCCACAGGGTCTTTCGTTTGACACCTCAGGCAACCTCTTGATCGCCGCCGATTTCGACCAGTGCGTCAAAAAGCTGAGCGGAGGCAACCTCACCGACGTCGCTTCGTGGAACGGGGTGAACTGGGCTCCGCGAATGGCGGTGGCCGACGCGTCGGGCAACATCTACGCGGCAGACACCCCGACAGGTCCCAACGGCGGCCACGTGTTGAAGTTCACGACGCCTACCACACATTCCGTTGTCGCGGGCAGCATGGGCTCGTGCCAGGTATACGGCATCAACGGACCGGCCTCGTCCGCGATGCTTTGCGGGCCAGATGGTGTAACCATCGCGCCGAACGGTGAGGTTTTCATAGCGGACCCCGCCGCTAGCGAGGTCGTCAAGGTCGACGCCGGCGGCGTGCTTCGCCTGGTGGCGGGGACTGGCACGGCCGGCATGCTCGGCGATAACGGCCCGGCGACGTCGGCCCAGCTGAACATGCCGGCGTCGGTCGCGGTCGACTCCTCGGGGAACGTCTACATCAGCGACCTCATGAACGATGCGGTGCGACGTGTCGATCACATCACCGGCACGATCACGACCTTCGCGGGAACCCTTGGCGCGTACGGGTTTGCCGGCGACGGAGGACAGGCAGCGCTAGCCAAGCTGTTCGGCCCCTGGCAGATCACCTTCGACGCCAGCGGGAATCTGTACATCGCAGACATAGGCAATGCGCGGGTGCGCAAGGTAGGCCTGGACGGAAAAATCTCGACCTTCGCCGGCGACGGCTCGACTGTCGCCGACTCCTTTCATGGCCAACCGGCAACCTCCGCGCACATCAACGGACCGACCGGGGTGGCTGCCGACACGCTCGGCAACGTCTTCATCGCCTCGATTCCGACCACGGCGAGGGTGGACGCACAGGGCAACATCTGGTCGGAGGGCAACCAGGGCGCGCTGTTCCTCGCCATCGGGCCCGGAAACAGACTCGTCGCCACTTCGGCGTGCCAGGCAATCCTGATCCCATCGTCGCTGGTAGCGGTTGTGCTCGCAGGTTCGTCGAACCAGTCCGGCTGCAGCGGGAACTCAGGCGACGGCGCCCCGGCCCGGTCGGCGCAGTTCAACACCCTCTACGGGGTAGCAGCCGACGGAACCGGCAACGTCTTCGTCGCCGACAGGTTCAACAAGCGCGTCAGGCGTATCCAGGCGTACGTGGCTCCAGGCGCGCCCGCTGCCCCTGGCGCGGTCGCTGGACGGAACCTCGCGAATCTCCAGTGGACTCAGCCGGTCGACACAGGTGGTCTCCCGATCGTCAACTACACGGTGAAGCCATACATCGGGGCGTCGCCGGTGGCCAATCCGACCGTCGTCTTCAACACGCCGACCACGGCGCAGGTGACCAGGCTCACCACCGGCACCACCTACACGTTCACGGTCGCCGCGGATAACGGCTGGGCGGTCGGCCCCGAATCGGCGCACTCGGCCCCAGTCACCCTCGTGCTCGCCGCACCGGGCACGATCACCACGTTTGCCGGGTCGGTAGGCTCCGGACCGGGAAGCTCTATCGGCCAGCAGCCGTATGCGGTGACCGCCGGATCTGGCCCGACCGACGCGTTCAACCATGTTTTCATCAGCGACCTGGCCAATCCTGTAGTTCGTGACTTCAACCTCAACACGAACCAGGAGGGCGCCCTTGCGGGCAGCGACGCATATGGTTTCGCCGGCGACGGGGGATCGCCGCTGACCGCGCTGATGCAGGGGGCGACGGCGATCGCCGATTGCGGCGGCACCGTGTACTTCGCGGATGAGTTCAACTACGTCATCCGTGAGGTCAACTCCACCGGCAAGATCTTCACGGTCGTCGGCACAGGCGTGCCGGGCTACACAGGCGACGGAGGTCCTGGCACGCAGGCACAGATCAGCCGGGTGCTGGGAATCGCCTGCCGGTCTGGCGGTGGGATCTACTTCTCGGACAGCGACAACCGAGCGGTGAGAATCCTGGACCAGGGAGGAATCATCTCCACCTGGTGGGGCGGCTTCAGCTTTCCGACCGGCCTCGTCGAGCTCCCGTTTGGAAATGACGACGTGGCGGTCGCAGACGCCGGCCGGGACAACGCGGTGCTCGAGCTGACCGACACGCAGAGGTTCCTTTTCGCGGGAACGCCAGGACAGGCCGGCAACGCGGGCGATGGCGGGCTTTCCTTTCAGGCGCTGCTCAGCAACCCGCGGAGCGTCGCGTGGACGGGGAACGCGCAGGGATTCTGGCTCTACATCGCCGACACCGGCAACAACCGCATTCGGCTGGTCGATTCGACCACTTTCAACATCATCAACTTCGAGGGCAACCCCAACGGTCGGCCCGGACACAGCGGGTCTGAGCTCAACCAGCCCACATCGATCGCGGAATTCAACAGCACCCTCTACATCGCGGACTTCGGGAACGACCGCATGCGCAGCGTGTTGACCTCGGGTGGCGCCATCAGCGACCTGGCCGGCAACGGCACGCTGAGCCTTTCCGGCGACGGCGGCCCAGCGGGGTCCGCGCAAATGGGAATTCCGTACGCGGTCGCACTTGATGCTGCGGGCAACCAGTACATCGTGGACAACCTGGACAACGTCATCCGCAAAGTCGACGTCACCGGCACCATCACGTCCATCGGTGGCAGTGCCGGGCTCACAGACCCCCGGGGAGTCGCAGTCGATGCCAGCGGGAACGCGTACGTGAGCGACACCGGCAACCAAAGAGTCGTGAAGATTGACCAGAACGGCAACGTCACCGTCATGGCCTCAGGCCTCAATTACCCGCGTGGTGTTGCGGTGAACGGTG
>Ga0209648_10001566_pt1 | contig 18607 bp, 14 predicted proteins | sample GraSoi2013_115cm_FD_185830 | JGI IMG/M metagenome (GOLD analysis project Ga0209648, IMG submission 185830) | Grasslands soil microbial communities from the Angelo Coastal Reserve, California, USA - Sample 9_17_2013_115cm (SPAdes) (version 2) | ecosystem: Environmental > Terrestrial > Soil >...
TGAGTTCCGATTTACGATGCCCGCCGGCACGCCTGATTTCGGCTGACCGGCGGGCCCGAAGCGGAGCGTGCCGCTGCCGAGCTTCCCGCCGCGGAGTTCCCCGGACGCGAGTTGCCGCAGAGTTCCGGCACGGAGCGCTCCGGCCGCGCAGCACCTGGCCGCGGAGCACCTGGCCGCGGAGCACGGGGCCGCAGAGCACGGGGCGCGGCCGGTCCGGCGATGACCGGCCTGGCGCGCGGAATCAGCATTCTGGCCATCCGTTCTGACAACTACCGGTGACCCGCAGGAGAGCAGCAGGCTATGTCCGCACCGAACAAGAGCTATGACCCCGTGGCGGTCGCCGCACTGTCACCAGGCGAGGTCCAGCGCGTGCTCGACGAGGCGCTGGCTGCCATCGCCACGGCCGGGACCCTTGACGAGCTGAAGGCGGCCCGGCTGGCCCACGCCGGCGACCGGGCGCCGATCACGCTCGCCAACGCCGAGATCGGGGCGCTGCCGCCGGCCGCCCGGGCCGAGGCGGGCAAGCGGGTCGGCGCCGCGCGCGCCGCGATCCGGGCCGCCCTGGCCGCCCGGCAGGACGAGCTGGAGGCCGAACGCGACCGGCGGGTGCTGGTGGAGGAGGCCGCCGACGTCACCCTGCCCTGGGACCGCCGGCCGGCCGGCGCCAGGCATCCGGTCACCACCGTAGCCGAGCGGCTGGCCGACGTGTTCGTGGCCATGGGCTACGAGGTCGCCGAGGGCCCCGAGGTCGAGGACGAGTGGTACAACTTCGACGCCCTGAACTTCCCGCCCGATCACCCCGCCCGCGAGACGCAGGACACGTTCTTCGTGGCCGGGCCGGCCAGTGCTGCGGACACCGGCACGGCGGGCTCGGGCGTGGTGCTCCGCACGCACACCTCGCCGGTGCAGATCCGGGCGATGCTGACCCGGCCGCTTCCGCTGTACGTGGTGAGCCCCGGCAAGTGCTTCCGCAGCGACACGCTCGATGCCACGCACAGCCCGGTGTTCCACCAGATCGAGTGCCTGGCCGTGGACGAGGGCCTGACCATGGCCGACCTGCGCGGGGCGATCACCGCGTTCGTCGACGCGATGTTCGGCGAGGGGCTGCGGACCAGGCTCCGCCCGGACTTCTTCCCGTTCACCGAGCCGTCGGTGGACGTCTCGATGGAGTGCCACGTGTGCCGCGGGGCGTCCACCCGGCCGGGCGGGGAGCCGTGCCGGGTCTGCCGGTCCCAGGGCTGGATCGAGATCGCGGGCGCCGGGATGGTCAACCCGCGGGTGCTGGTGGCCTGCGGGGTCGACCCTGACCGGTACAGCGGGTTCGCGTTCGGGCTGGGGATCGAGCGCACCCTGATGATCCGGCACGGGGTGACCGACATCAGGGACACGGTCGAGGGCGACGTGCGGTTCAGCCGCGCGTTCGGGATGGAGGCGTGATGCGGGTCCCGCTGTCGTGGCTGCTCGAGTACGCGCCCGTCGGGCCTGCCGTCGACGCCGCTGAGGTGGCGCGGCGGCTCACCGCGGCCGGCCTGGAGGTCGAGTCGGTGGAGCAGGTCGGGCACGAGGCCGGCGGCATCGTCGTGGGCGAGGTGACCGGGATCGAGGAGCTGACCGGGTTCCGGAAGCCGGTCCGGTACTGCCGGGTGGTCACCGGCACCGCTGAGGCCCGCGGTTCAGGTGAGGCCCGCGGTCCAGGTGAGTACAGCGTGATCTGCGGGGCCGTGAACTTCATCGTCGGAGACCGGGTCCCGCTGGCCCTGCCCGGCTCGGTGCTGCCCGGCGGCGTGGAGATCGGTACCCGGCAGGCCTACGGGCGGACGTCCGAGGGGATGATCTGCTCGGCGGCCGAGCTCGGGATCGGGGACGATCATTCCGGGATCCTGGTGCTGGCGCCCGACGCGCCGCTCGGCGCCGACTTCGTGGAGTACGCGGGCCTGCGCGATCATGTGCTTGACATCAACGTGACGCCGGACAAGGGCTTCGCGCTGTCGATCCGGGGCGTGGCGCGGGAGCTCGCCATCGCGTTCGCCGTGGAGTTCACCGACCCCGCCGACGTGGGGCTACCGCCCGACGTCAGCCAGGTGTCCGCCGAGGTGTACCCGGCCAGCATCGGGGACCCGACCGCCTGCGACCGGTTCGTGCTGCGCGAGGTGCACGGAGTGCAGGTGACACGGCCGACGCCGCTGCGGATGCGGGTCCGGCTGGCCCGCGCCGGGATCCGCGCCGTGTCGCTGGCCGTGGACATCACCAACTACCTGATGCTGGAGCTCGGCCAGCCGCTGCATGCGTTCGACCGGGCGCGGCTGTCCGGGCCGATCGTGGTCCGGCGGGCGCGTCCGGGCGAGCGGCTCGAGACCCTCGATCACGTAGTCCGGGAGCTCGATCCCGACGACATCCTGATCACCGACTCCTCCGGCCCCATCTCGATGGCCGGCACCATGGGCGGCCTGGCGACCGAGATCACCAAGGACACGCGCCACCTGGTCATCGAGGCGGCTCACTTCTCCGCGCCGGGCACGGCCCGGATGAGCCGCCGGCACCGGCTGTTCTCCGAGGCGTCGGCCAGGTTCGAGCGGGGAGTGGACCGGGACCTGCCGTTGCGCGCGTCGGCGAGGGCGGCCTCGCTGCTGGCCCGGCTCGCCGGGGGGAGCGTCCAGGAGGGCTGCACGCACGCGTGGGTCGAGGTGCCGCCGGTCTGGATCACGATGGCCGCCGACTACCCGGACCAGGTGGCTGGGATGGTCTACGGCCGGGACACCGTGATCGCCCGGCTGCGCCAGGTCGGCTGCGAGGTCAGCCGGGACCTCGGCTCGGGGGCCGGGCACGCGCCCGAACACGCGGCCCCTGAGCACGCGCGGCATGAGCACACGGGACAGCCGCTCCTGGTCCGGCCGCCGTCCTGGCGGCCCGACCTTACCGACCCGAGCGACCTGGCCGAGGAGGTCATCCGCCTCGAGGGCTTCGAGAACATACCGGTGCGGATGCCGCGCGCCACGGCCGGGCGCGGGCTCACCGCCCGGCAGCGGATGCGCCGGACGATCGGCCGTGCCCTGGCCGGCGCCGGGTACGTGGAGGTGCTCAGCACCCCGTTCGGCTCGGCCGCGGACGCCGACCGGATGCAGCTGCGCCCCGACGACCCGCGCCGGAACGCCGTCCGCCTCGCCAACCCGATCAGCGAGGAGGAGCCGCTGCTGCGGACTACCCTCGTGCCGGGGCTGCTGGGGGTGCTGGCCCGCAACCTGGGGCGCGGCTTCGCCGACGTCGCCCTGTTCGAGCTGGGCCTGGTCTTCCTGTCCCGGCCCGAGGGCCAGCCGGCCGCGCCGATCCTGCGGGTGGACCGAGCACCCACGGCCGCCGAGCTGGCGACGCTGCAGGCCGCGCTGCCGGACCAGCCGCTGCACCTAGGGGTGGTGCTCGCGGGCGAACGCGAGCTGTCCGGCTGGTGGGGTCCGGGCCGCGCGGCCTGCTTCCAGGACGCGATCGAGGCGGCCCGGGAGGTGATCCGGGTCAGCCGGGTGCCGTTCCGGGAGCGCGGCGAGCAGCAGGAGCCCTGGCATCCTGGCCGGTGCGCGGCGCTGTTCGTGGACGCCGGAGAGGGCAGTGAAGGGGGAAGAGGAGGTGGGTGGGGGCTGGCGGGGTACGCCGGCGAGCTGCACCCGCGGGTGGTGCAGGCCTTCGGGCTGCCGCCCCGGACATGCGCCGCGGAACTCGACCTGTCCGTAATCGAGACGGCGGCCGCGGGGCGCGGCCCGGTTCAGGCTCCGGTGGTGTCCGCCTATCCGGTGGCGACGCAGGACGTGGCGCTTATCGTGCCCGATGCGGTGCCGGCCGCGGATGTCGAGGCGGCGCTCGCCTCCGGAGTGGCGGCCGCGGGCGCCGGCCTGCTGCTGGAGGACGTGCGCCTGTTCGACGTCTACACCGGGGAGCAGGCGGGCGAGGGGCGCAAGTCGCTGGCGTACGCGCTGCGGTTCCGGGCCCCCGACCGGACGCTGACGGCCGACGAGGTCAGCGCCGCCCGCGACGCGGCGGTCGCGGAGGCGGCCCGGCGGACCGGTGCGGTGCTACGCGGCGGGTCCTGACCGCGGCGGCGCAGACGTCCGCAGCGTCCCGGCTAGGCCGGCGCGGGAAGGATCGCGAGGATCTCGTCGCTGCCCTGAACGCACTTGGACGCCTGCCCGGTCTTGAGCACCACGGGGGTCGCGAATCCCTGGCAGGTCCAGCCCTGTATGCGGACCGGCCCGCCGCCGCCGTTGCCCGGGGCCTGGCCCGCGCTGACCGCCCTGGCGTAGGCGCGCTCGACGGTGAGCGCGGTGGCGCAGGAGACCTGGCCGCGCGCGACCTGGATATTCACCGGGACGTTGGCCGCGGTGCGCGTCATCCCGCACGGCGTCCCGGATGTCGGCGCGCCCGCCTGGATTGCGGCCGGAGAGCTGTGCGTGCCGCAGCCGGCGGTGAGCGCCAGCACTAGCGCAGCGAACGCGACGCGGCGCACATCCGACGCCGCGTAGCAGTCGAACGCCCGCGACGCAGCGGCCAGAGCGTGCCGCGCGCAACCGGCGCCGAGCTGGACCTTGCTCATCTGGAAGCCTCGCTGACGCCAGGGCATATGCGAACGGTACCGGCAGCCGCCGACACCCGCGCGGCATCGCGCGACTCCGCGACGCGCCAGCAGGTGCCACGCCAGCGTTGTCAAGCTCACTCCCGCGCTGTTCGGCTTACCCTCTGCCCGCCAGCTGCTAACAGCCCTCATCATGCCCGCAGTCACGCGCCGTGCCCAGGCCGACTCCCCGATTCAGGTGGCGGAAAGACACTTAGGCTTGCATAATCACTCATCTAACTGCATAATAATTCGACGGGAGGGGCAGGGCCGGAGCCGGAGCCTGGCCCCGGGCAGGCGGGCAAAGGGTCGGTGGGTCGATGGGTGCGCGGGTGGCGGTGGCGGGCGCCAGCGGTTACGCAGGCGGTGAGCTGCTCCGGCTGCTCGCCGGGCACCCCGACCTGGAGCTCGGCCCGGTCACCGCCGAGAGCAACGCGGGCCGGCCCATCGCTGAGCTCCATCCTCACCTGGCCGGCCTGCCGTCGCTGGCGGCCCGCACGTTCGATGCCGCTGACGCGCTGGTTACCTCCGGTTGCGACCTGGCCTTTCTCGCCCTGCCCGCAGGGCAGTCCGCGCGGCTGGCCGGCGAACTCGGCCGGGGCATCAAGATTGTCGACCTGGGACCTGACTTCAGGCTGGCCGACGCCGGGGCCTGGACCAGGCACTACCAGGTACCCCACGCGGGCCGCTGGGCCACGGGCCTGCCAGAGCTGCCGGGAGCGCGGGAGCGGATCCGGGCCGCTGGGCGGGTCGCCGTCCCCGGCTGCTACGCGACGGCGGCCATCGTCGCGCTCGCGCCGCTGGCCACAGCGGGCCTCATCGAGCCGGACGACGTGGTGATCGTGGCCGCGTCCGGCACCTCAGGCGCCGGACGCTCCCCCCGGCCGGATCTGCTCGGCAGCGAGGTGATGGGCGCGGTCTCGGCCTACCAGGCAGCCGGGGCGCACCGGCACACTCCGGAGATCGAGCAAGCGCTCGGCGAGGCAGCAGAGCAGGACTATACGGTCTCGTTCACCCCGCTGCTGGCGCCCATGCCACGGGGGATACTCGCGACCTGCACGGCACGGCTGAGACCGGGAAGCGGGGCAGGCGCCCAGCTGCGCGCGGCTCTCGCCGAGGCCTACGCCGGCGAGCCTTTCGTCTGCGTGCTCCCGGACGGGCGCTGGCCGACCACGGCCGCGGTCGCGGGGTCGAACGGCGTGCACCTGCAGGCCGCAGCCGACGCCCGGACCGGCCGGGCTACCGCGGTGGCGGCCATCGACAACCTCGGAAAGGGCGCCGCCGGCCAGGCCATCCAGAACGCCAACCTCATGCTCGGCCTGCCGGAGACGGCCGGCCTCACCGCCTGCGGGGTCGCGCCATGAACCGCGAGCCAAAGGGGCGCGGCGCCGCCTGGACTGAGGAGCCAGGAACGAGCGACGAGGGAAGGCGGGGCCTCCAGGCGCCCCGGAGGCGAGCGGGGGAGACACTATGAGCGTCACCGCGCCGGCCGGATTCCGGGCGGCCGGCGTCACCGCCGGGATCAAGGAGTCCGGGCAGCCGGACGTGGCGGTGGTCATCAACGACGGCCCGTCCCACGCGGCGGCCGGGGTATTCACCGCCAACCGGGTCAAGGCCGCTCCGGTGCTCTGGACCGAGCAGGTCATCAAGGGCGGGCGGGTGCGGGCCGTGGTGCTCAACTCGGGCGGCGCGAACGCGTGCACCGGCCCGGCCGGATTTGGCGACACCCATCACACCGCCGAGCGGCTGGCCACGGTGCTGTCGGTGTCCGCCGGGGAGATCGCGGTGTGCTCGACCGGCCTGATCGGGGAGCGGCTGCCCATGGACCGGCTGCTTCCGGCGGTGGACGCCGGCGCGGCGACGGCGTGGACCGGCGGCGGATCGGCGGCGGCGGACGCGATCAGGACCACCGACACGGTGTCGAAGATGTGCCGGGTGCCGGGACCCGGGTACGAGATCGGCGGCATGGCCAAGGGCGCCGCCATGCTCGCCCCGGCGCTGGCCACGATGCTCGCGGTGCTCACCACCGACGCGGAGCTGGGCGCGGCGGGGCTCGACGCCGCGCTGCGCGGGGCCGTGGCCACAACGTTCGAGCGGCTGGACACCGACGGGTGCATGTCGACCAACGACACGGTGCTGCTGCTCGCCAGCGGGGCGGCCGGCGTCAGGCCCGACCCGGAAAAGTTCGCCGCGCTGCTGACGCAGGGCTGCGCGGACCTGGCCCGGCAGCTGCAACTGGATGCCGAGGGCGCGGGCAAGGCCATCGACATCGAGGTGACCGGCGCGGCGAGTGAGAGCGACGCGGTGGCCGTCGGGCGGGCCGTGGCCCGGTGCAGCCTGCTCAAGTGCGCCATCGGAGGCGAGGATCCGAACTGGGGCCGCGTCCTGGCCGCCGTGGGGACCACGGACGCTACCTTCGAGCCCGACCGGCTCAACGTGGCGATCAACGGGATCTGGGTCTGCCGGAACGGGTCGGCGGCCGAGGACAGGTCCCGCGTCGACCTGAGGCCCCGGGACGTGACCATAACCGTCGACCTCGCTGCGGGCCCGCACTCGGCCACGATCCGCACCACCGACCTGACCGCGGCGTACGTGCACGAGAACTCGGCCTACTCGACGTGACGGCGATGACAAGCCCCGAGGCCGGACCGGCAGGGACTGGCCCGGCGGGAGAGGCTGGGCGGGGGGCAGGCGGCGGACCGGCGGCCCGGCCGGCCCAGATGACCGCGGAGGCGAAGGCCGGGGCGCTGGTCAAGGCGGCGACGCTGATCGAGGCCCTGCCCTGGCTGGAGCAGTTCCACGGCGAGACTGTCGTGATCAAATTCGGCGGGCATGCCATGGCCGATGAGGCACTCTGCTTCGCCTTCGCGCAGGACGTGGTGTTCCTGCGGTACGCGGGCCTGCGCCCGGTGGTCGTGCACGGCGGCGGCCCGCAGATCAGCGAGCACCTCGGCCGGCTGGGCATCCCGAGCACGTTCGCCGCGGGGCTGCGGGTCACCACGCCGGAGACGATGGACGTGGTCAGGATGGTCCTCACCGGCCAGGTGAACCGGGACGTGGTCGGCCAGATCAACCGGCACGGCCCGTTCGCTCTCGGGATGTCTGGCGAGGACGCCAACCTGCTCACGGCGACCCGCGCGCTGGCCACCGTGGACGGTGCTCCGGTGGACATCGGCCAGGTCGGCGAGATCCACTCCGTCGATCCCGGCGCGGTCCGGACCCTGATCGCGGACGGCCGCATTCCCGTCATATCGAGCGTGGCGCGAGGCGGGGCGGGCGAGGTCTTCAACGTGAACGCCGACACCGCGGCCGCCGCGATCGCCGTCGCGCTGGGCGCCGCGAAGCTGGTCCTGCTGACCGACGTGGCTGGCCTGTACGCGGACTGGCCGGGCAGCAGCGCCGGCGGTCCTGCGAGCTCGGACCCGGCGGCCGACCGCCCGGGCGAGGTGATCAGCCAGCTGGACGCCGCCGGGCTGGCCGCCATGATGCCCGGCCTCAGCGACGGGATGATCCCGAAGATGGAAGCCTGCCTGACCGCCGTTCGCGGCGGCGTGCCGCGGGCGCACGTGCTGGACGGGCGGCTGCCGCACGCCATCCTGCTGGAGATTTTCACCGACTCGGGGATCGGCACCATGGTGGTGCCGGCCGGAGCAGGGTCATGAGCGAGGCTGCCGTGACCCGGGCACCCGACCACGGCTGGAGGCCACATGGTCACGACGGATGAGCTGCAGGACCGGTACGCCGAGGCCGTCATGCTGACTTACGGAATGCCGCCGCTCGCGCTGGCGCGCGGCAGCGGGTGCGTGGTCTGGGACCTGGACGGGAACTCCTACCTGGACCTGGTGGGCGGCATCGCGGTCAGCGCGCTGGGACACGCGCACCCCAGGATCGTCGCGGCCATAACCGAGCAGGCGGGGCGCCTGGTGCACACCTCGAACCTGTACCTGCACGAGCCGCAGGTCGTGCTGGCGGAGCGGATCATCGGGCTGCTCGGAGTCGACGGGCGGGTGTTCTTCGCCAACTCGGGGACCGAGGCCAACGAGGCGGCGGTCAAGCTGGTCCGGCGCCGCCAGGGCGCGGCCCGGCAGGTCTTCGTCGCGGCCGAGCACTCCTTCCACGGGCGGACCATGGGGGCGCTCAGCCTGACCGGAAAGAGCTCGATCCGCGATCCGTTCGGGCCGTTCGGGCTTGACGTCCGGTTTGTCCCGTACGGCGACGCGAGCGCGCTGGCCGCGGCGGTCGGCCCCGACTGTGCCGCCGTCTTCCTGGAGCCCTGCCTGGGGGAGGGCGGCGTCGTGCCCGCCCCGGACGGCTACCTGCGCGCCGCGCGGGCGGCCTGCGACAGTGCCGGGGCGCTGCTCGTGCTGGACGAGATCCAGAGCGGGGTGGGGCGCACCGGCGCATGGTTCGCGCACCAGCGCGAGGGCATCATTCCCGACGTCATCACGCTGGCGAAGGGGCTCGGCGGAGGCCTGCCCATCGGCGCCTGCGTCGGCATCGGCGGCTGCGGTTCCGTGCTGGGCAAGGGCGATCACGGCAGCACCTTCGGCGGCAACCCTGTCGCCTGCGCGGCCGCGCTCGCCGTGCTCGACACGATCGAGCGCGAGGGGCTGCTCAGCAACGCCACCAGCGTCGGCGACCGGCTGGCCGCCGGGATCGAGGCCATCGAGCATCCCCTGGTCGCGGGGGTCCGCGGCACCGGGCTCTGGCGCGCGATCGGGCTCGCCGCGCCCGCGGCGGCCGCGGTGGAGGCCGCGGCGCGGCGGGCCGGCTTCCTGGTCAACGCGGTCCAGCCGGACGCGATCAGGCTGGCGCCGCCGCTGGTGCTCACCGCCGCGCAGGCCGACTCGTTCACCGGGGCGCTGCCCGAAATCCTGTCGTCGGCCAGCGTGCTGGCCGGGCAGGGGGTGTGACGTCATGAACGGCCGCTCGATGGATGGGCCGGGCGGAGGCCCGCCCGCCGGCCGCCGCCCCCGGCACTTCCTCCGCGACGACGACCTGTCCCCGGCCGAGCAGGCGGAGGTGCTCGACCTCGCGGACGCGATGAAGGCGGACAGGTTCGGCTACCGGCCGCTGGAGGGCCCCCGCACGGTCGCCGTCCTGTTCGACAAGCCGTCGCTGCGGACGCGGGTGTCGTTCGCCGTCGGCATCGCCGAGCTCGGCGGCCAGCCGCTGGTCATCGACGCCCAGGCCACGCACTTCGGCCGCGGCGAGACGGTGGAGGATGCCACCCGCGTGCTCGGCCGGCAGGTCGCGGCCATCGCGTGGCGCACGTTCGGCCAGGACCGGATCGAGGCCATGGCTAAGGTCAGCCCGGTGCCCGTGATCAACGCGCTCACCGACAGTTTCCACCCCTGCCAGGTCCTCGCCGACCTGCAGACGGTCCGGGCCGCCCGCGGCCGGCTGGCCGGCCTGATCCTGACCTTCCTGGGCGACGGCTCGAGCAACATGGCGCACTCCTACCTGCTCGGCGGCGCGACCGCCGGGATGCAGGTGCGAATCGGCGCCCCGGAGCGGTACCGGCCGGACCCGTCGGTCATGGCCACCGCGGCGCAGATCGCGGCCCGGACCGGCGGCGCAGTGGAGTACTACGCAGACCCGAAGGCGGCCTGCGCCGAGGCCGACGTGCTCGCCACCGACGTGTGGGCCTCCATGGGCCAGGAGAACGAGCAGGCAGAGCGGCTCGCGGCGCTCGGCTCGTACGGCCCGGATGACTCCTACCGCCTGGACGAGCCGAAGCTGGCCCTGGCCAGGCCCGGCGGCATGGTGCTGCACTGCCTGCCGGCCCACCGCGGCACCGAGATCAGCGCGGAGGTCCTGGACGGGCCCGCCAGCGCGGTCTGGGATCAGGCCGAGAACCGGCTGCACGCCCAGAAGGCGCTGCTGGCCTGGCTGCTGCAGCGAGCCGCGTCGTCAAGGCAGGCCCCTAGTTGAAGCAGGCACTGAGGTTGGGAGCACCGTGACCGCCGCTAGCCCGGCGACCAAGACAGCCCGGCACGCCCAGATCGCCGCGATCCTGGCTCACGCCGACCCGCCGGTCCGGTCCCAGGAGGAGCTCAACGAGCGGCTGGCCCAGCGCGGCGTGCGGGTCACCCAGGCGACGCTCTCCCGTGACCTGGAGGAGCTGGGCGCGGTACGGCTGCGCGGCCTGGACGGCGCGCTGGTGTATGCGCTGCCAGGCGAGGCGGGCGGGCCCGGCTCGATGCCGGGAGGCCTGGCCGAGGCGGCCGACGCGGCGCCGGGAGCGGGCGCGGCGCCCGGTCCCGCGGCGGACCCGGGCGTCGAGCCGCCGGCCAGGCTGGCGCGGGTCACCGCCGAGCTGCTGGTCACGGCCGAGGCGAGCGCCAACCTGGTGGTGCTGCGTACCCCGGCCGGGGCCGCACAGTTCCTGGCCTCCGTCATCGATCACTCGGCCTGGCCGTCCATCCTCGGCACGGTGGCCGGGGATGACACCGTCCTGGTCATCGCGCGGGACCCGGCCGGCGGGGCGGACCTGGCCCGCGCGCTGCTGCGGCTCGCGGACCGGCGCGGTGAGCGAGCCGAAGGGAGCGCCCTGGAGGCGAGCGGAAAACGCGGGCACCAGGCTGGCGCCTCGTGATCAAGATATCCCCGGGCCTACGGGGACGCTGAGGAGGAATACATGACAGAACGCATAGTCCTCGCCTACTCGGGCGGCCTGGACACGTCTGTGGCCATCGGGTGGATCGCCGAGCAGACCGGCGCAGAGGTCATCGCCCTGGCGGTGGACGTCGGCCAGGGCGGCGAGGACCTGGACACGATCCGCAAGCGGGCGCTGGCCTGCGGCGCGGCGGACGCCGAGGTAGCCGACGTGCGGGCCGAGTTCGCGGCCGAGTACTGCATGCCCGCGCTGCGGGCCAACGCGCTGTACATGGACCGGTACCCGCTGGTGTCCGCGCTGTCCCGGCCACTGATCGTGAAGCACCTGGCCCGGGTGGCGCGCGAGAGCGGTGCGTCCCTGGTGGCCCATGGCTGCACCGGCAAGGGCAACGACCAGGTGCGCTTCGAGGTGGGCCTGGCCAGCCTCGCCCCGGAGGTGTCGGTGCTGGCTCCGGTCCGGGATTCCGGCATGACCCGGGACAAGGCGATCGCGTTCGCCGCCGAGAAGGAGCTGCCGATCAGCGTCACGTCGCGCTCGCCGTACTCGATCGACCAGAACCTGTGGGGCCGCAGCTGCGAGACCGGGCACCTGGAGGACATCTGGGAGGCGCCGCACGACGACGTCTGGGGTTACACCAGCGATCCGGCGGAGGCGCGGGACCCGGTTGAGGTCACGATCTCGTTCGCGGACGGGATCCCGGAGGCCCTCGACGCGCGGCCGCTGGACCCGCTGCAGATCATCACGGAGCTGAACGCGCTCGCCGGGGCTCAGGGCGTCGGCCGGATCGACATGGTCGAGGACCGGCTCGTCGGGATCAAGAGCCGGGAGATTTACGAGGCCCCCGCCGCCATCGCGCTGATCGCCGCGCATTCCGAGCTCGAGAGCGTGTGCCTGGAGCGGGACCTGGCCCGGTTCAAGCGGCAGGCCGAGCAGCGCTGGACCGAGCTCGTCTACGACGGGCTGTGGTTCTCGCCGCTGCGCCGCTCCCTGGAGGCGTTCATGGCCGAGGCCTCGCGGCACGTGACCGGGGACGTCAGGCTCCGGCTGCACGGCGGCCGGGCTGTGGTGACGGGGCGCCGCAGCCCGGCGGCGCTGTACGACTACTCGCTAGCCACCTACGACACCGGCGACATGTTCGACCAGGCGCTGGCCAGGGGCTTCGTGGAGCTGTTCGGCCTGCCCAGCAAGATCGCGGCGGACCGGGACAGGAAGGTCGCCGGCTGAAGATCTTGGACGCGAACGGTCGTTGGGGCAGCCCATTCTGTCCAAGATCTCGAAGTTCGGCGCCTCGCCGGGCCCGCCCCGGCCGCGGCTCTCTGAACCGGTCCAAGCCCGGCTCTTCCATGATCGTGGCGGGTCTAGCATGGCTGCCGGACGATATCCGCGCGATCACTGACCCGAGAGGAGGACCGTGGCCGAGGACGGGGGCACGCCGCCGATACGGCTGTGGGGCGGACGGTTCGAGTCCGGCCCGGCCGAGGCCCTGGCCCGGCTGTCGGTCAGCGTGCAGTTCGACTGGCGGCTCGCGCCCTACGACCTGCTCGCATCCCGCGCCCATGCCCGCGTCCTGCACAAGGCCCGGCTGCTCGACGACGCGGAGCTGGCCCGGCTGCTGGCCGCCCTCGACGATCTCGGCGAGGCGTGCCGGGCCGGCAGGTTCCGCCCGGAGGCCACCGACGAGGACGTGCACACGGCGCTGGAGCGGGGCCTGCTCGAGCGGGCCGGATCGCTGGGCGGCAAGCTCCGGGCCGGCCGCAGCCGCAACGACCAGGTCGCCACCGACCTGCGGCTCTACCTGCGCGACCACGCGCGGCTGGTGGTGTCGCGGCTGGCCGAGCTCGAGAGCGCGCTCATGGACCAGGCGGAACGGCACCTGGGCACGCCTGCGCCGGGGATGACGCACCTGCAGCACGCTCAGCCGGTGCTGCTGGCGCACCAGCTGCTCGCGCACGTCCAGGCTCTCGCCCGCGACGCGGGCAGGCTCCGGGACTGGGATCGCCGGGCGGCGGTGTCCCCGCTGGGTGCCGGCGCGCTGGCCGGATCCTCGCTGCCGCTCGACCCGGAGGCGGTCGCCGCCGAGCTGGGCTTCACCTCCGCGTTCGGCAACTCGATCGACGCAGTCAGCGACCGGGACTTCGCCGCCGAGTTCTGCTTCGCGGCGGCGCTGCTCGGCGTGCACCTGTCCCGGCTCGGCGAGGAGATCGTGCTGTGGTCGTCGCACGAGTTCGGCTGGGCCGAGATCGACGACGCCTACGCGACCGGATCGTCGATCATGCCGCAGAAGAAGAACCCGGACGTGGCCGAGCTGGCCCGCGGCAAGGCGGGCCGGCTCATCGGGGGGCTGACCGGGCTGCTGACCACGCTCAAGGGCCTGCCGCTGGCTTACGACCGCGACCTGCAGGAGGACAAGGAGCCGGTGTTCGACGCGGTGGACACGCTGCTGCTGGTGCTGCCGGCCATGGCCGGGCTCGTCGCCACCCTCCGCCTCAACTCGGAGCGGATCGCCGCGGGCGCCGCCGCGGGTTACGCGCTGGCCACCGACCTGGCTGAGCTACTGGTCCGGCGGGGGGTGCCGTTCCGCGAGGCGCACGAGGTGGTCGGGCATCTCGTGGTCTGGTGCCAGGTGCACGAGTGCGAGCTGGCCGATGTCAGCGACGCCGACCTGGCCCGGGTCTCGCCGCAGCTGACCCCGGACGTGCGCGAGGTGCTGACGGTGCCTGGCGCGCTCGCCGCCCGGCGGAGCCCGGGCGGCACCGCCCCCGCCCGGGTGGCCGAGCAGCTGACCCAGCTGCGGGCGGCCGTCGATGAGCAGGCCGGCTGGGCTGCGGGCTGACGGGCCCCGCGACAGGCACCGCATGACATCCGGCCGCGACCGCTCCATCCACCCCGATCCCCCTGATCCCGAGCCCGATGATCTAGGGCGCCCAGATCACCCCCGCCACCCTGATCGTGGAGCTCTTTCGGTGCACAGCGCGGTCACGTCGCCACGATCACGGCTGGCTGGCGCGGAGGTGCTGCCGAGGGGCTTTTTCGCCCGCCCCGCCCTACAGGTCGCACCCGACCTGCTGGGCTGCGTGATCACGCATGACACCGACGAGGGACTGGTCGCGGTCGTGCTGGCCGAGGTCGAGGCGTACGCCGGCGAGGCCGATCCCGCCTCGCATGCCTTCCACGGCCGGACCGCCCGTAACGCGGTGATGTACGGCCCGCCGGGGCACGCCTACGTCTACTTCACCTACGGCATGCACTTCTGCGTGAACCTGGTCTGCCAGCCTGAGGGCGAGGCCTCGGCGGTGCTGCTGCGAGCCGGGCGCGTGATCACGGGTTTGTCCCTGGCGGCCGCCCGGCGCCCGGCCGCCGGCCGCGAGCGCGACCTAGCACGCGGCCCAGCCAGGCTGTGCCAGGCGCTCGGCATCGGCCGGTCGCTGGACGGAGCCGACGTGTGCGACGCGGCGTCAGCGCTGCGGGTCAGTCCCGCGGCCCCGGGGGACAAGGCCGCCGGCCATGGAGTCAGCCAAGGTCCCCGGGTGGGGGTGAGCCGCGGCGCCGACGTGGCCTGGCGGTTCTGGGCCACCGGGGATCCGACCGTGTCACCGTACCGGCCGCACGCCCGACGGCGTGCCGCGAAACCCGTTCCCGGTGCGCGTTCCGGCCGCAGCGCATCGTGAAGGCGCCGCCGCAGGCCATGCCGCCCGGAGGCGATCACCCAGGGGCGTCCGCCGACGCCGCGGCGTCCCGAAGTACTCCGGCGATCGCATGACGGGGCAGCGCCATGAGAGGAGCGTCGAGCACGTGCGGCTGGCGTGCCGCGTCCTCCACCGCGGCCCGGGCATCGCGCTTGGTGAGCTGGCTGCCGCAGCGCTCCCGCCGGGCATCGATGAGCCCCTCCCGCCACACGTTGCCGACCTTGCCGTGCGCTCGGTGCAGCAGCCGCCGTACCAGCCGGCCGGGCGGCTCCAGGGCCGTCGCGTCGACCGCATCAGCGACGGCGATCGTGTGCCAGTTGTCTGGCTGGCTGCGCAGGAAGCGCAACGTGTACTTCGGGCCGATCAGGTCCGCGAGCGCTTGCTGCGCCGTCTGGCTGCGCACGTCCGGGTGCTCGCTGGGCACGAGCGCCGCAATCCGACCGGCGTTCGCAGCCAGCAAGACGCGCAGCAGCCAGGGGCCCGGATCACCGGACAGGTCCGCCACGAGGCCGAACGGGCCCCGGCCGGTCATGCTGGCGGGGATGCCGCCGGCGAACAGGGTCTCTAGGCGGAGCCGGGCGATGCTTTCATGAGCGGCGCGCCACCCGGGGCCGACGAGGACCCTGATCGGAAAGCCAGCGCCGGTGGTGACCTGGACGACCGCAGCCGGGACATCGTCGTAGGCCGAGAGGCTCCTCTCGAGTGCGTGCGTCCCGCGCGTGTAGATATTGGCTCCGGCGGCCGATGCGAGCCGGTCTGCCACCCGCCAGGTGCGCGTGGTGGGCCGCCACACGTACAGATCGCTCGCGCTGCCAACCGCCTGCGCGCCGTCATAACGGTTAAATGCGGGCAGCATCATCTCATAGGCCAGGCCGAGCCTGTGTGCCACGGACTGGACCTGAAATCCCAGCGTCGGATGGCGCTCGCTGTAGCCATAAGCGACGATGACGCGGCTGTTGTCGCGGTTGGCCAGGCCCTGGAGGCCTCGGGCGACGAAGAGCTCTACTCCTTCCGGCGTGTAGGGCGGATCTGTGAAGACGAGGTCGGCGCATCCGACCGCCGGGGCCGGAAGGCCGAAGCGCAGATCGCCCTCGAAGCATCGGATGCCGAGACCCAGCGCCGCAGCCTGACAGTCAATGAATTCCAGCGTGGCCTCGTCGATGTCGACCACCACAATGCTGACACCCGGATTGACCTGCCCCAGCGCCAGGGAGGTCAGATCGTGATCGCCGACGCAGAGCAGGACGGTGCCCGCCACGTCGTACGTGCTGTCGAGCCACAGTGCCCGGCGGACGACGGTCTCAGGCGTGGCCGGGACATGATCGAGGTCCGGGGACGCGGCGGGCGCCTTGGCGATCAGGTCAGCGAGGCTCGCGAGGATCCCTGCCGCATCAGCGAGCTGCGCCGCGAGCGGATCCGTCAGCTCGGTGCGTCCCAGCTCGGCATAGCCGAACCGCTCTCTGTACTCCGGGACCCTGGCTGGCTGGATCGCCACCGCCTCACGATCGCGCACCAGGTCTCCCGCAATCGCGGCCAGCACGGCCTCGACGCTCTGCCGGGGCAAGGCGGAAAGCTGTATCAGCTCGGCCATGTCCCGTGGCCGCCCGGTCAGCAGGGCGACGAGGCGGCGCAGGCGCCTCGTCGCAGGCCGTTGCCGGGCCATCAAGTCCTCGAGGCCTGAGACTGCCGCTCGGGGCGCGGGCCCGGGGCTGGGCAGATCTCGGGACGCCATGGCGTGATTGTCGCATCGGCTGACAGGTGCGCCGGACGCACCCGGTCCGGGCCCGCTCCCCGCTGCTCCGCAGCGAAACGATTTTCAGTCTGCAGGCTCGGGTGGGACGATGCTGCGGTGACCGACATCATCGACGAGCTGAGCTGGCGCGGCCTGGTCGCCGTGTCGACCGACCTGGATGACCTGCGCAAGGCCCTGGACGCGGGGCCAGTCACGCTGTACGGGGGGTTCGACCCGACGGCACCCGGGATGCACATCGGCAACCTGGTGCTGATCCTGACGATGAGGCGTTTCCAGCAGGCGGGGCACCGCCCGATCGGCCTGGTCGGTGGCGCGACAGGACTCATCGGGGACCCGAGCGGCAAGTCGACCGAGCGTGTGCTCAACCCACGCGAGGTGGTAGCCGGCTGGGCGGACCGATTCCGCGCTGAGCTGAACCGGTTCCTTGACTTCGCGCCGGGTCCGGTCAGCGCCCTGCTGGTCAGCAACCTGGACTGGACCGGGGACTTGTCCGCGCTGGATTTCCTGCGCGACATCGGGAAGTATTTCCCGGTCAGCCAGATGCTCGGCAGAGAGGTGGTCAAGGCCAGGCTCGAGGCGGGCGGAATCACATACACCGAGTTCAGCTACCAGGTCCTGCAGGCCAACGATTACCTTGAGCTGCACCGGCGCTACGACTGCGCGCTGCAGCTCGGCGGCAGCGATCAGTGGGGAAACCTGGTTTCGGGCGTCGACCTGATCAGGCGCGTGACCGGTGACTCCGTGCACGCGCTGGCCACGCCGCTGATCACCAAGCCGGACGGGACCAAGTACGGGAAGACCGAGAGCGATGCCGTCTGGCTGAGCTCGGACCTGACGAGCCCGTACCGGTTCTACCAGTTCTGGATCAACAGGACCGACGACGAGATGCCCGGCTTGCTGCGGGTCTTCTCGTTCCGGAGCCGCGAGGAGATCGAGGAGCTGGAGCGGGACACCGCTGCGCGGCCCGCGGCGCGCTGCGCGCAGCGAGCGCTCGCCGACGAGATGACCGCCTTGGTGCACGGCTCCGAGGAGCTGGCCAGGGTCGTAGCGGCCAGCCAGGCGCTGTTCGGCCAGGGAGACCTGCGGGCGCTGGACTCCGCGGCGCTGGAGGCGGCACTGGCCGAAGTGCCATCGGCCACACTGAACGCCAGCGAGGTGCGCACCGGCGGCCTGCCCCCGGTAGCCGACCTGATGGATGCCGCCGGGATCGTGCCCAGCAAGTCGGCCGCACGACGGGCGATCGCGGAGGGCGGCGCGTACCTGAACAACGTCAAGGTGACCGCGCAGGACGCGGCACCGACATTGAGCGACCTGATCGACGGCCGGTTCCTGGTGCTGCGGCGCGGCAAGCGCACCGTAGCAGGGATCGAGGTGCGGACGATTTGACTCGATCCCCTTTGCTGCCTAGTGTTGCGTCTTGCCCCGGTAGACATGAGCAGCCTCTAGGGCGGCAGTCTCCAGGGAACGAGCAGAAACCTCCCGCCGAGTGCATCCCGGGCATCGGGATGGCTGAGGAGAGTATGCTTGGTGTACGACGTGTGATGAAGCGAGTCAAGTTCTGCGAAGGCGGTTGACAACGTCCAGCAGGGCCGGTAAGTTAGCAGGGTTGCCCCGGATGAGGCTGAAGAGCCTTGGATGGTGCGCGTCCGCTCCTTGAGAACTCAACAGCGTGCTAAAAGCCAGTGCACATGCACATACCCCGTCAGGGGCCCGGTCGGAAGCGGCCTGGCCTCCACGACGGATGCCAAGATCGTCTCCATGGCTGGTCCGCCAGCCGGAAGAGACATCTCTCATGTCAGCAGCCCGCACGGCCGGTCTTCGGAGCGTGCCTGCGGTTGCATATAGACATTCAATGGAGAGTTTGATCCTGGCTCAGGACGAACGCTGGCGGCGTGCTTAACACATGCAAGTCGAGCGGAAAGGCCCTTCGGGGTACTCGAGCGGCGAACGGG
>Ga0209648_10001567_pt1 | contig 18607 bp, 18 predicted proteins | sample GraSoi2013_115cm_FD_185830 | JGI IMG/M metagenome (GOLD analysis project Ga0209648, IMG submission 185830) | Grasslands soil microbial communities from the Angelo Coastal Reserve, California, USA - Sample 9_17_2013_115cm (SPAdes) (version 2) | ecosystem: Environmental > Terrestrial > Soil >...
CGACGTCCAGGCACGGGATGACCCGGATGGCGACCGGCATCAGGCCACGGCCACGGCCGCCGCGGCCAGGGCCTGCTCCAGCGTGAATGCCCCCGCGTACAGCGCCTTGCCGACGATCGCGCCTTCCACGCCGAGCGCCCGCAACCCGGCGATCGCCTGCAGGTCAGCCAGGCTTGATACACCGCCGCTGGCGATCACCGGCCGGTCGGTGCGCGCGCAGACCTGGCGCAGCAGGTCCAGGTTGGGCCCACGCAGCGTGCCGTCCTTCATGATGTCCGTGACGACATAACGCCGGCAGCCGTCAGACTCCAGCCGCTCCAGCGCGTCGTCCAGCTCCCCGCCCTCGGCCGTCCAGCCGCGCGCCGCCAGCCGGGTTCCCCGCACGTCCAGCCCGACCGCGATGCGCTCCCCGTGCTCGGCGATCACTGAGCGCACCCAGCCGGGGTTCTCCAGCGCCGCGGTGCCGATGACCACCCGGGCGCATCCGGTCGCCAGCGCCGCGGCCAGCGAGGCGTCATCGCGGATCCCCCCGGAACCGCGGCCGAACGCGGCGTCGAGGTCGACCAGGTGGATCCAGCGGGCTCCGGCATCCTGCCAGGCCAGGGCGGCGTCCAGGGGATCCCCGTAACCGGTCTCGGTTCCGGCCGCGCCCTGCACCAGCCGGACGGCCTGGCCGCCGGCGACGTCCACCGCCGGCAGCAGGGTCAAGGGCTTGGGAGGGCGGGGAAAGTCCGGAGGGCCGGGAAGGTCGGAGGGGCGGGGAAAGTCTGTCGGGCGGGAGAAGTCGGTCACCGGATCGACTCCAGCCAGTTCGCCAGCAGCGCTGCCCCGGCGTCACCGGACTTCTCCGGGTGGAACTGTGTGGCGCACAGCGGGCCGTTCTCCACCGCGGCGACGAACGGCTCCCCGTGCGTGGCCCAGGTGACCAGCGGCGCCGTCATCCGGTCGCTCCCGGGCAGCGGCAGCGACGTCGCCGCGTAGGAGTGCACGAAGTAGAACCGGGCGCCGTCTCCGATCCCGGCGAACAGCCGCGACCCGGCCGGGGCGCGGACCGTGTTCCAGCCCATGTGCGGCAGCACCGGGGCGTCCAGCCGACGCACGACCCCGGGCCACTCGCCGCACCCCTCGGTCCGCTCCCCGTGCTCGACGCCCTCGGCGAACAGCACCTGCATGCCAACGCAGATGCCGAGGACCGGCCGGGACCCGGCCAGGCGCTTGCCGATCACCACCTCGCCGCGGGCGTCGAGCACGGGGATCATGCACGCGGCGAACGCGCCCACGCCCGGCACCACCAGCCCGTCGGCGTCCAGCGCCGCGTGCGGGTCGGCGGTCACCTCGACGTCGGCCCCGGCCCGCTGCAGCGCCCGCTGCGCCGAGCGGATATTGCCGAACCCGTAGTCCAGCACCACGACGGCCGGCCGGGTCATGGCTGACCTCGCCCGCGCCAGAACGCCGTGTCCCGGCGGATATCGACCCTGCGTGCCACCCTGCCAAGCGTAACGGGCCGTGTCCGCGCCGCGTTCGGCGCGCGCCCGGATCAGGCCACCAGGCGGGCCACCAGCGGCCGGTCATGTTTCGGCAGCTCTCGCAGGCCCTGGCGCACGACAAGGGCGGCATCGATGAGCGCGCACGCCCGTGCTGTTTCCGCAGCCAGGTGGTCGACCTCGCCAAGCTTCGCGGCGGCCAGCCACGCCGACACCTCCGCGGACTGGCTGCACCTGGCCGGACCCCGCTACCTGCGCAGCGAGGACGACAGCTTCTTCCGGCCCCTGGCTGACCTCGAGGCCGGCGATGCGCGCGTCTTCCTCGGCATCGTGCTGCCGCTCGACGGCATCGCGGGCCTGAAGCGGCGCCAGGCCACCGCATCGCGATACCTGGCCGACTTCGGCGTGGCGATGTACTGCGGAATGGGCCGGCAGCCGGGCCATGATGGCAACGAGACCATGCGCGACCACCAGCGGACCGCCCGGGCAGCCCGTGAGTGACCGCAGCCGCCCCGGCCCCACCCCGGTCTAGCTCACAGGACGCCCTTGGTGCTCGGGATGCCGCCGGAACGCGGATCGGGGGCCGCGGCCGCCCGCAGCGCCCGGGCGAACGCCTTGAACTGAGCCTCCACGATGTGGTGCGGGTTGCGTCCGGCCAGCACGGTCAGGTGTACGCAGATACCCGCGGACATCGCCAGAGACTCGAAGAAATGCCGGGTCAGCGTGGTGTCATAGGTCCCGATGGTGGGCGCCATCGGTTCCGGCTCCGCGTGCACGACATACGGCCGGCCGGACAGGTCCACCGCCGCCTGGGCCAGGGTCTCGTCCAGCGGGACGAGCGCGTCGCCGAACCGGCAGATCCCCGCCTTGTCGCCGAGAGCGTCGCGCAGCGCCTGCCCGAGGGCCAGCGCGGTGTCCTCCACGGTGTGATGCGCGTCGATCTCGGTGTCGCCCCGCGTCCGCACGATCAGGTCGATGCCCCCGTGCCGGCCGAGCTGGGCGAGCATGTGGTCGAAGAACGGCACGCCGGTCTCCGCCTCGGTCACGCCCGTGCCGTCCAGGTCCAGCTCGACCAGGACCTGGGTCTCCTTGGTGACGCGCTCCACCCGCGCGGTCCGGCTCATGCGGTGTCTCCCGCGGCCAGCACCTCATCCAGGGCCAGCCGGAACGCTTCCATCTCCAGGGCGGTGCCGATGCTGACCCGCAGCCACCCCGGAGGGCCCACCTCGCGGATCAGCACCCCGCGGTCCAGCAGGGCCTGCCAGATCGCGTGCCGGTCGCCGAACTCGCCGAACAGCACGAAGTTGGCATCCGAGTCCGCCGCGGCCAGACCGCGGCGGCGCAGCCAGCCCACGAGGTCGTCGCGTTCGGAGCGCAGCACGGCCGCCGTCGCCAGCAGTTCGCCGGAGTGCCGCAGCGCCACCCGGGCCACGGCCTGGGTGATCGTGGACAGGTGGTAGGGCAGCCGGACGATCAGCAGCGCCTCCACGACCGCGGGCGAGGCGGCGAGGTAGCCGAGCCGGGTCCCGGCCATCGCGAACGCCTTCGACATCGTCCTGGTGACCACCAGGCGCTCATGGTCTGGCAGCAGGCTGAGCGCGGTCTGCCCTCGGTCGCGCGCGAACTCCGCGTACGCCTCATCGACGACGACCATGCCCGGGGCGGCCCCGCACACCGCCTCGATGGCCGCGGGCGGCAGCGCGGTCCCGGTCGGGTTGTTCGGCGAGGTGAGGAACACCAGGTCCGGCTGCAGCTCGCGGACGGTGCTGGCCGCCCGGGCGGGGTCAAGCCCGAAGTCGATATCCCGGGCGGCCGACACCCAGCGGGTGCCGGTGGTCCGCGCGATGACCGGATGCATCGAGTACGACGGCTCGAAGCCGAGCGCGGTGCGCCCCGGCCCGCCGAAGGCCTGCAGCAGCTGCTGGATGATCTCATTGGAGCCGTTGGCGGCCCAGACCTGCCGGCCGGTCAGCCCGCGCCCGAGATAGCCCGCCAGGTCGCCGCGCAAGTCGGCGGCATCCCGGTCCGGGTACCTGTTGAGCGTTCCCGCCACGGCCGCCACGGCGTCGGCGACCGCGCGTACCAGCGCCGGGGAAGGCGGGTAGGGGTTCTCGTTCGTGTTGAGCCGGACCGGCACGTCCAGCTGCGGTGCCCCGTACGGCTCGCGGCCCGCGAGGTCGTCACGCAGCGGGAGGGCCTGGCTGGTTTTCACCCGGCCAGCCTAACGGGAGCGGCCGGCCCGCCCGGGCGGGCGTTCTGGCCGGGCATGGGCGAGGCCGCTGTTTGTAGGCTTAGCTGGTGCCCGATTCCGCGCTGGCTGTCCCGGCTCGCCGCCGACTGTGGCGCCCGTCGCCGGGCGTGTCCGGCCAGGCGGTCTGGCGCCCGGTGTGGTCGGTTCCGGCCGCGCTCAGGGCGCTGCGCGCGACGATCGTCGTTCCGGGCCTGTTCGCGCTGACGTTCAAGGTCATCGGCGACGCGCAGATGGCCCTGTTCGCGGTGTTCGGCAGCTTCGCGACGCTGGTCCTGGCCTCGTTCGGCGGAACCAGGCGGGACAAGGCGATCGCGCACCTGGGGCTGGCCGTGGCAGGCAGCGTCGTGCTGATCATCGGGACCGCGGTCAGCGGGACGACGTGGCTGGCGGCGATCGTGACCATACCGGTGGCGTTCGCTCTCTTCTTCGCCGGGGTGGCCGGGCCGAACGCCGCGTCCGGCGTCACCGCCGCGCTGCTGGCCTACGTGCTGCCGGTGGCCTCGGCCGGGACGGCGGCAGCCATCCCGTCCCGTCTCGCCGGCTGGTGGCTGGCCTCGGCGGTGAGCACGGCGGCCGTCCTGATGCTGTCGCCACGATCGTCGGGAGACCGGCTGCGCGCGGCCGCGGCGGCTTCGGCGACCGCGCTGGCCAGCCAGCTCGACGCCGCGGTGCGCGACGAGGCGACGCCCGCCGACCGCGAGGCGGCCATGGCGGCCAAGCATCAGCTGATGGACCTGTTCGCGGCCACGCCGTACCGGCCGACCGGCCTGGCCACCGCCGACCAGGGGCTGGCCAACGTCGTCCAGGAACTCGAGTGGTGTACCACGCTGATCTCCGACGCCCTGGACGGCGACGTGGATCTGCAGCAGGCGGCACCGGTCGACCGCGAGCTGCTCGACGTGGCGGCCGGACTGCTGGAAGACGTGGGCTTCCTGCTCAGCGGGCCGGACATCACGCGCAACGACGTTATACGCGACATCGACCGGCTGGAACGTGCCCGCGCCGCCAGCTCCGCGCATCTGCGGGAGCAGGCCGGTGACGGGCCGGGCGTCGGCGCATCCGCCGCGCACGCGGTCGACGCGCAGTCGATTGCCGTGGCGGCGCGGGCCGCCGCCGGCGACGCCTTGATCGCCGCCCGGCGGGCCGACCCGGAGACGGTCGCCGTCCAGCGCCGCATCTGGTACGGGCAGCAGGAGGACGGCCCGCCGCCGACGGAGGGCAGGCTCGCCGCCCTGGCCGGCGCGGCGGGCGTCGCCGCCCGGCACGCCAGCCTCCGCTCGGTCTGGTTCCGCGGCAGCGCGCGCGGCGCCCTGGCGCTCGCCGCGGCGGTGGCCATCGCCGACCTCAGCGGCGTGCAGCACGCCTTCTGGGTGGTGCTCGGCACCCTCTCGGTCCTGCGCACCAGCGCGGCATCCACCGGGTCGACAGTTATGCGGGCGCTGGCCGGCACCGTCGTGGGGTTCGCGATCGGCGCCGCGCTGATGCTGGCCATCGGCACCGGGCTCACCGCCTTGTGGGTCGCCCTGCCGATAGCCGTGCTGGTGGCGTCGTACGCGCCGGGGACGGCACCGTTCGCGGTGGGCCAGGCGGCGTTCACGGTCACCGTCGTCGTGCTGTTCAACCTGCTGGTCCCGGTCGGCTGGAAGGTCGGCCTGGTGCGGATCGAGGACGTCGCGATCGGCTGCGCGGTGAGCCTCGTGGTGGGAGCGCTGTTCTGGCCGCGCGGCGCGGGCGCCGTGGTCGGCGACGACCTGGCCGATGCCTTCCGCCGCGGCGCGGCGTACCTGACCCAGGCGGTGGACTGGGCCCTCGGGCTGCGCCCGCAGGCGCCGGACACGGCGGTCGCGGCGGTCGCCGCCGAGATCCGCCTGGACGACGCGCTACGCGGGTACCTGGCCGAGCAGGGGACCAAGCGGATGCCGAAGGAAGACCTGTGGAGCCTGGTCATGGCCACGATGCGGCTGCGGCTCACCGCGCACTCCCTGGCCGGCCTGCGGGGACACGGCCCGCCGCACGAGGCGGCCGCGCGCAATGGCCGCGACTCGCCCGCCGGGCCGGCCGATCCGGTGAAAGCCGCGCTGACCCGCCAGGCCGCGGACCTGGCCGACTTCTACGAGCGGATCGCGGTCGAGGTCGGGCCGCCCCGCCGCGATCGTCCGCCGCTCGTCGATCCCCCGGGGCTTGACGGCGCGGATCAGCCGGGCACCGCGGAGAACGGCCACGCCGCGCAGGCGTCTTTGCATCCCCGCGCGGTCTGGGTCCGCGAGCACCTGCGCCATCTCGGCGCGCATGCCCAGGCGATCACCGCGCCTGCCGAGCGCGTGGCCGAGCAGCGACGCGTTCCGTGGTGGCGTTAGGGTCCATAACGTCCAGAGTGGCACCCGGGACGGTCACCTCCAGCGTGGCGCCGGAGCCGGTCACGTCCCGGGGGGCGCCCGGGCCGGTCACGTCCGGCGTGGCCTCAGCGCCGGTCACGTCCCGGGGGGCGCCCTGACCGGTCACGCTGGTGTCCGGGGCCTCGCTCGACCACCGCTCCCTGATCGCCAGGGCCAGCAGGCCGGGCACCAGGTCGATGGAGCGGCGCAGCACCCAGGCCGTGCCCTTGGTGGCCAGCCACCCGAACTCGGCCAGGCGGGTCGGCGGCGGACTGGACGGCTCGGGATCGGGCCGGGGCCCGATCAGCAGGCCGGCGCCGGCGAGCATGTCGTGGAACCGGCAGGCGATCAGCCGGTGGCCGCGCTCGCTGGGGTGCAGCCGGTCCACGGCCCACATCCGCGGGTCATGGCACTCTTCGTCCCCGGCCGCGTCGTAGTGCAGCGTGCCGAACCGCGCCGCCACCGCGTCCATCGCCGCGTTCACTTCGTGCATGCGCCGGGCCAGCGGCCGGGCCAGCGCGCCGGGCAGGCCGAGCGTCCGGCCCGGGTCGGGCAGCCGCATGGTCAGCACCTCGGCGCCTGCGGCGCGCAGGGCGCCCACGGTGTGCGCCGCCGCCGCGGCGATCTGAGCCGCGTCGAAGCTGGCCCGCAGCGTGTCGTTCATCCCGACGACGACGCTGGCGATGTCCGGGCGCAGCCGAAGAGCCGAGGGCAGCTGGTCGCGCTCGACGTCCTCGAACCGCGCCCCGTTCGACGCGAGGATGTGCAGGCTCGGCTCGCGCGTGCCCTCGGCCAGCAGCGTGGCCCAGCCCCGCCAGGCCCAGCTGCCTGCGCACCGCACCGGGTCGCCGACCCCCAGCGTGATCGAGTCGCCCAGGGCCGCGTACGTCGTCATACTGGCACCTCCACAGGGCTTGCCGTCTCGAGAACCGCCTCGTAGTGACCGATCAGCTCGTCGCCCAGGGCCTGCCAGGTGCGGCCGAGCACCTTCTGCCGGGCGGCGCGACCCTGGGCGGCGCGCAGGGCCGGGTCGGCGGCCAGCTTGGCCACGGCGGCGGCCAGCGCGCCGGGGTCGCCGGGCGGCACCAGGAACCCGGTGACGCCGTCGTCGACCAGGTCGATCGGGCCGCCGACGGCGGGCGCGACCACGGGCAGGCCGCTCGCCGAGGCCTCCTGGAGGGTCTGGCCGAAGGTCTCGTGCGGCCCGCTGTGCACGAACAGATCCAGGCTGGCATAGATGCTGGCCAGCTCCTCCCCGTGGCGCTGGCCCAGGAACACGGCGCCCGGCATGACCCGGCGGGCCGCGCCCACGGCCGGGCCCGAGCCGACGATCACCAGCCGGACTCCGGGCAGCGTCGCCACCTGGCTCAGCAGCTCGACACGCTTCTCGGGCGCCAGCCGGCCGATGTAGCCGACCAGCACCTCCCCGCCGGGCGTGAGCTCGGCGCGCAGCCGGTCGCTCCGCTTGGCCGGGTCAAACCGGACAGTGTCCACGCCCCGCCCCCAGAGCCAGACGCGCTCGATGCCGTGCGCATGCAGGTTCGCGGCCGCGGCGGTGGACGGGGCCAGAGTCCGGGCGGCGGCGTTATGGATCCGACGCAGGCGGCTCCATGCGGCGGCCTGGCCGGCCGGGCCGAAGCGGTAGGCGCGGGCGTAGCTGGGCATGTCGGTCTGGTAGACGGCGACCCCCGGCAGCCCCAGCCGCCCGGCCGCCACCGCCCCGCTGGTGCCCAGGACGAAAGGGCTGGCCAGGTGCACGAGCTCGGTCCCGTGGCCGGCCAGCGCGGCACGCAGCCGCGACCCCGGCGCGGCGATCCGGAAGCCCGGGTACCCGGGCATCGGCAGCGACGGCACCCGCACCACCGGGTACTCCAGGTCACGGTCCGGGCGCGGCTGCGAGCGGGCCGGCTCGGGCGCGATGACCAACGGGTGGTGGCCCCGGACACGGGCCAGGTGCTCGGCCACGCGCAGCACGCAGTGAGCGACGCCGTTCACGTCAGGCGGGAACGACTCTGTGATAATCGCGATCCGCACGATCACACGGTGAACGAGGTGATGCCCGAAAACGGCCTCTAGGCGATGACGAGACGAATAACTGTCGGTGACATCTCGGCTACGAGGCCCCGGGGCTCACCGCCGCGGTGTCGATCCGGCCGCGGCCGTGCGGGCGCGGACCGCGTTCACGTGCGCGGCCAGGTCCTCGGCTCCGCCCAGCGCGTCAATATGCGGGGCGACCTCGGCGAGCGCCGCGGCGTCGTATTCCACTACGTGGATGCCGCGCAGGAACGTCAGCACCGACAGCCCCCCGGAATGCCGGGCGGTCCCGCCAGTGGGCAGGACGTGGTTGGAGCCCGCCAGGTAGTCGCCGAGTGAGACGGGGGCGAACGGGCCGACGAACACCGCGCCCGCGTTGCCGACCCGGGAGGCGAGCTCGGCGGCGCGTTCGGCCTGGATCTCGAGATGCTCCGGGGCCCAGGCATCCGCAACCGCGAGCGCGGCGTCCGCGCCGTCGACGAGCACGCAGGCGGACTGGCCGGCCAGGGCCGCCTCGACCCGCTCCCGGTGCCGCGCGCCGGCGACCTGGCTGCCAAGCTCGGCGTCGGTGCGGTCGGCGAGCCCGGGATCGGTGGTGATCAGCAGGCACGCGGCCAGTGCGTCATGCTCGGCTTGCGCGACCAGGTCGGCCGCGACCAGCACCGGGTCAGCCGTGTGATCCGCGATGATGGCGACCTCGGTCGGGCCGGCCTCCGCGTCGGTCCCGATCCGGCCCTGCAGCAGCCGCTTGGCCGCGGCCACGTACACGTTGCCGGGCCCGCTGACGATGTCCGCGGGCGCGCAGTCAGCGGTACCGTAGCCGAACATCGCGATCGCCTGGGCGCCGCCGACCGCGTGCACCTCGGTGACCCCGAGCAGCGCGCAGGCCGCCAGCACCGCGGGATGCGGCAGGCCGCCGCGATCGGGCCGCGGCGGCGAGGCGACGGCGATCTCGGTGACGCCCGCCACCTGCGCGGGAATCACGTTCATCACCACCGACGAGGGGTAGGCGACCAAGCCGCCGGGCACGTAGACGCCGGCCCGTCCGACCGGCACATAACGCTCGGTCACGGTCGCGCCGTCGGCGACCGTGGTCACCGTGTCCCGGGGCACCTGCGCCTCGTGGACCAGCCTCGCCCGCCGCGCCGCCTCCTCCAGCGCCGCCCGGACCTGGCCGCCGAGCTCGCTGAGCGCGTCCCGCAGCGCGGACGGCGGAACCCGGGTGGTGGCCAGGTCGACGCCGTCGAACCGTTTCGTCTGGTCCCGGACGGCCGCCGAGCCGCGCAGGCGCACGTCTTCGCAGACCGGCCGCACCGCCTCCAGCGCAGCCTCGACGTCGAGCCGCGCCCGGGGCAGCGCCCCGGCCAGGCGCCGCCCGCCGAGGCTGGCCGCGCTCTCCCCGCGCAAGTCGATCCTGGTGAGCACCTGGCCAGCGTAGCCGCCCGGGCTGAACTGCTCGCGGAGATCTTCGCGGCGGGAGGCGCAGGCAAACGGGCCGCAAACCCGGCTCGTGCGCGCAGCGCATCCAAAACCTGACTCACGTGTGCAACGCATCCATTTTGTGCCGCGTCTCATTCTTGGGTACTTAGGGAGCGAGGCAGATGAACGTCAGCATGAGTGGCGGCGCTGGCCGGCCCCGGCCGCCCGGGCCGCGTCCGGGCGGGAGACGCCTTCGGTGTTCCGCGACGGTACGCACGGCCCTGGCCGGCGCGGCCGCCGTGGTCTTCTTTGCCTTCCTGGCGGCGGTCGGGCTGGCGGCCGGGGCCACGCTGACGACCGGGCCCGCGTCCCCGTCGCTCCCCCCGGCCCTGGCGCCCGCGCGAGGAGCCGTGCCGAAGGCCACGGCCGCGCCCGTGCCCCAGCGCACGTTCGTGCTGACCAAGGGCGCCCAGCTAGCGACCACCACTACCACGTCCGGCCTCCACGTCGGCCGTCCGGCCCGCCACCCCGGGCATCCACCCCGCCCGGCTCGCCACCCCGGATATGCACGCCGTCTGGCAGGCAACCCGGGGCAGCCACCCGGTCATAGGCACCCACCCGGTCATGGGCACGCACGCGGTCATGGGCAGCCGGCCGCGGCATCGATTTCCGCACCGGCGGCTTAATGAATCGCGACGGGACGGGGGACAGGTCCCGAAAAGCCGGGGTACCGTTGGCCGGCTGAGCCCCGTACCGCGAGGATGGACGGGTGGCATGGATCAATCTCGACGGGGCGGTCAACGTCCGCGACCTGGGCGCGCTGCCCACCGCTGACGGCCAGAGCACGGTGGCACACCGCCTGCTCCGCGCAGACAACCTCCAGGATCTGTCGCCTTCCGACGTGCGACTGCTGGTCCAGGACATAGGGGTGACCACGGTGGTCGACCTGCGCAGCCCCACGGAGGTGGCAGCTGAGGGACCCGGCCCGCTGACCAGGGTCGAGTCAGTCCGTCACGCGTACCTCTCGGTCCTGCCAGAACGCGGCACGGCCACGGACGCCGCCGCCGACGCGCTCGCGATCCGGCGCGACGGGGCCCGCTCCCGCTATCCCGACGACGTCAGGGCCGGCTACTACCTCGGCTATCTGGAAGACCGGCCGGACCATGTGGTGGCGGCGCTGCGCAGCGTCGCGCAGGCGCCCGGCGCGGCGCTGGTCCACTGCGCCGCCGGCAAGGACCGGACTGGCGTGGTCGTCGCGCTCGCGCTCAGCGCCGTCGGGGTGCGGCGGGATGCCGTGGTCGCCGACTACACGGCGACCGCCGACCGCATGCACGCGGTCCTGGGCCGGCTGCGCGCCTCCGCAACGTACGCGGCCGACCTCGACAAGGCGCCCGACGACGACCATATCCCGCGGGCCGAGACCATGGCGGCTTTCCTCGACCAGGTCGACGACCGTTATGGCGGAGTGCTGGGGTGGCTCTCCTCCCGCGGGTTCGGCGCGAGTGACGTCGCGTCGCTGCGCGTCAAGATGCTCGACGCGTGACGATGCCCTCCCAGGGCCGGAGCGTGCCTGCGGGTGGCGGTTCCCCGGCGGTGCTGAGCAGGACAGCGCCGACCGGGCCGGGCCGGGCGGCAGGCGTGTCGGAGAAGTTGGCCGCGACGGCGAGGCCGCCGACGCGGTAGACCCACTGGTCCTCGGCCGCTGCCACGGTCTCGTAGACGGCGACCCGGCCGCCGAGCTCGGCGCGGCGCAGGGCGAGCAGGCTGCGGCAGAACGACAGCACCGAGGCCGGGTCCTGGCGCTGGTCGGCGACGTTGCGCGCGGCGGCATCGCCGACCGGGAGCCAGGGCTTCACGCCCTCGGCGGTGAACCCGCCGGACGGCGAGGCCTCCCACGGCATCGGGGTCCGGCCGCGGTCCCGGCCGGGCCGCCCGCCGGATTCCCGGGTCATATGGTCGCGCCGCAGCTCGGGCGGAACCGCGACGTCGGTCATCCCGATCTCGTCGCCGTAGTACAGGACGGTCGTGCCCGGCAGGGTGGCCAGCACCAGCAGCGCGAGCCGGACCTTGCGGTCGTCTCCCCCGCACCAGCGGGTCGGGAAGCGGCCGACATCATGGTTCGACGCCGTCCACACCGGAAAGGCCCCGGCCGGCAGGATCGCGAGCGTGTCGGCGACGACGGCCGAGAGCCCTCGGGCGGTAAACGGGGCGAAGACGAACGGGAAGTTGAAGGCGAGCTGCAGCTCGTCGTCGTGCCCGTAGAACCCGGCGAGCGCGGCGAGGTCCACCCAGGTCTCACCGAGCAGCAGCCGCGGCGGCTGGTACCTCTCGGCGATGCGGCGCCAGTCCCGGAACACGCCGTGGCTCTCCGGCTGGTTCGCGGTATGCAGCGGCCGCTGTCCGGAGCGACCCACGAGCGGGTCTCCCGCTTCCCCCGGAGGGTTGTCGCGCAGTTCCGCGTCCTTGTACAGGCCCTGCGCCACGTCGATGCGGAACCCGGCGATCCCCCGGTCGAACCAGAACCGGAGGATCTCGCGGAACTCGGAGTGCACCGCGGGCTCGCGCCAGTTCAGGTCGGCCTGGCTGTCCAGGAAGCTGTGCAGGTAGTACTGGCCGGTCGGCTCATGCCAGGCCCAGGCGGGGTGACCCGTCGCATCCAGCCAGTTGTTCGGCGGGCCGCCGCCCGGGGCCGGATCGGCCCACACGTAGTAGTCGCGGTGCCCAGAGTCGCGGCCTCCCGCGGCATCGATGAACCAGGGGTGAGCGGTGCTGGTGTGATTGGGTACCAGGTCGAGGAGCACCCGCAGCCCGCGCGCTCCTGCCTCGGCGACGAGCCGGTCGAGGTCGGCCAGGGTCCCGAGGTCGGGATGCACGCTCAGGTAGTCGGAAACGTCGTAGCCCCAGTCCTGGTCCGGGGATGGCATGGTCGGCGACAGCCAGATGCCGTCCACGCCGAGCCAGGACAGGTAGTCCAGCCGCGCGATCACGCCGTTCAGGTCGCCGTAGCCATCGCCGTCGGTGTCCAGCCACGACCGGACGTAGATCTGGTACAGGACGGCGCCGTGCCACCAGCGCCGTCCGCCGGCGTTCTCGTCCATCTGCCTCCTCGTCCAAGGTCACGGCCAGAACGCGACAGGGCCGCGCCCGGCCCGATGGCTACGCCGTACCAGGCCGGAATCATCTTAGTTTGCGGTGAACCGGGACCGGTGCGGCCGACGCTTGAACAGGCCGCCCGGCCGGGCTGCGACGGTCCGGCAGCCTCCCGGCCGCCCGGCTGTCAGGAGCCGCCTTGATTTCACCTGACGTCGAGCCGACACTGGACGAGTGAGCCCGGTCGTCGAGTACCTCTTCGTAGCCGCGCTGCCCACGGCCGCGGGGTTCGCGCTCATCTACGCGTGGCGCGGAGCGGGGTGGCTCGGCGAGGCCCGCGCCCGCCGTAAGGCCCCGCCTCCCGAGCCGATCGAGCGGCTCCAGGTCGACCTGCGCCGCCTGCGCGCGGAGCTTGAGGATACCGAGACCCGGTCCGGCCTGACCGCCAAGCACCACAGGGTGCAGGCGCTGCGCGGCGCGTATCTGGACGCGCTGATGGCGGCCTGCCTGCGGCTGGATGTCGGGCCGCCAGCCGACGGTGACCGCGCCCCGCAGGCCGAGATCTACCGGGTGGAAGCGGCGCTGCGGCAGCGCGGCCTGGACGTGCGGGAGACGGCCGCGCACTGAAGGAAAGGCGGCGCCGTGCCCGGCACGCGGGGGGTTCCTGGGGGTCGCCCCCCCGGGTCGACACCGGGCCAGGATCGAGGTGTGGTCCGTGTCCTGGCGGTGTCCGACGAGGTCGATGACGCGCTGTCGGCTGACCCGACCGCGGTTCGCGGCGCCCAGCTGATCCTGGCCTGCGGTGACCTGCCGTTCGATTACCTGGGCTCGCTGATGAACGCGCTGGACGTTCCGCTGGTGTTCGTGCCCGGTAATCATGACCCCGACGTCTCCGGGTACCGCCTGTCCCGGGCCGGCCTGACGCTGCGGGCCGGCCTGCCCGCCCGGCCGCCCTGGCCGGACGGCGCAGTCAATGCCGACGCCCGGGTCGTCGACCTGGCCGGCCTGCGCCTGGCCGGCCTCGGCGGGTGCCGGCGCTACAGCGGCGGGCCGAACCAGTACACCGACCGTCAGCAGGCCCGGCGCGCCCGGGCGCTGCGCCGCCGGGCGTGGTGGCGCCGTCAGCGCGACGGCCGCAGGGTCGACCTGCTGCTGACGCACGCCCCGCCGCGCGGCGTCGGCGACGGTGACGATCCGCCACACCGCGGGTTTACGGCCCTGCCCGGCCTGGTCGCCGCGCTCCAGCCCGTGGCGCTGCTGCACGGCCACGTGCATCCCTACGGCGCGCCTTTCCGGCCGGGCCGGCTGGCGGGGAGCACCGTGGTGTGCAACGTCACCGGGTGGCACCTGCTCGAGATCGAGCCCGGCGCTGGCCTCGCTGAGCTGCTCCCCGGTCATCGCGATGCCCGCTGATACCGGCTTCCCCCGCGCCGACGTCGAGAACGACTTCATGCGTGCCCGGCGCCGCCAGACGCTGGCCCGGCTCGCCCACTGGCTGCGGCGCGAGCCGGACGACGTCAACCTCATCCTGCCGTTCGACGAGGTCGTCGCCGCCCTGGGCATGCGCGGTGAGCGGCGGCTGGGCCTGCAGACCATCCGGCTGGACACGATCGTCGGCACCGTCGACTCCGGCCGGGACTTCGACCGCCGGTTCCGGCCCACCACCGGACGGGTCAGGGAGCGGTGGGAGCGGCTCGCCCTGGCCCAGCGGCGCGGCGAGCCGATCCCGCCCATCGACGTGTATCGCGTCGGCGACCTGCACTTCGTGCAGGACGGCCATCACCGGGTCTCGATCGCGATGGCGACCGGCGCCTCGACGATCGACGCCTACGTCACCGAGGTTCTCACCGTCGTGCCCGCCGCGGGCATCCGCCGCCGGGGCGATCTGCTGGTCAAGGACTACCAGCGGCTGTTCCGGGCCCGGGTTCCGCTGCCCGAGCAGGCCTATGCCAAGATCACCTTCAGCGATCCGTGGTCGTACGCCGAGCTGGGCGAAGCCGTCGAGGCGTGGGGATTCCGGTGCATGCAGGACGAGCACCGGTTCATGGACCGGGCCGAGATCGCCGGGCGGTGGTTCGCCGAGGAGTACCGGCCGGTCGTGCGGATGCTCCGGGCCGCCGAAATGATCGGCTCCGGCACCGAGGCCGAGGCCTACCAGCGCGTCGCCCGCGAGCGGTACCGGCTGATCCGGACCCACGAATGGAACGACGAGATCATCGAGCGGCTGCGGCGAAAGGTCAGGTGACCTCCCCGCTCGGGCTCGCGTCGCTCGCGCCGCCCACGCTGCCCGTCGCAACCGCGTCGTCGGCCGCCGCCTGGTCGGAGGCCGCCTGGTCGGGGGCCGCGTGACGGGGGGCGGCCTGCGCGGAGCTGCTCCCGCCCCCGCTCCCGCCGTCATCAGCGCCCAGGGACAGGTTGCGGCCGGTGGCCGGGTCGAAGATGTGCATCGCCCGGCCGTCCACCCAGAGCTCAGCGTCGCGGCCCTCGCGGATCCGGGTGGCGGCGTCGAGCCTGGCCACCACGGTGTCGCCGCTGGCGCCGGTGTCCGCGCGTCCCGAGTCCTGGGCGAGCTCCTCGAGCTCGGCGGCGTTCACCCCCTGCTCCCGCTCCTGCGTGAAGTAGACGAACACGTCGGAGCCCAGGGACTCCAGGACGTCGATGCTCGTGCGGAACGTGATCCCGCTCGGCCGGGCGTCGGCCGATACCAGCGCCGCGTCCTCGAAGTTCTCCGGGCGCAGGCCCACGATGACGTTACGTCCTCCAGCGTGCTCCACCTCGCGCCGCAGCCGGTCGCTGAGCCGGAAGTCCCCGAGGCTCGTGTGCAGCGTGCCGTCCTCGAGGGTGCCGGACATGAAGTTCATGGCCGGCGAACCGATGAAGCCGGCCACGAACAGGTTGACGGGCCGGTCGTAGAGCTCCTTCGGGGAGCCCACCTGCTGCAGCACGCCGGTGCGCATGACCGCGACCCGGTCGCCGAGCGTCAGGGCCTCGGTCTGGTCGTGCGTCACGTAGACCATCGTGGTGCCCAGGCGCCGCTGGATCCGAGACACCTCGGTGCGCATCTGCACCCGCAGCTTCGCGTCGAGGTTCGACAGCGGCTCGTCCATCAGGAACGCCGACGGGTCGCGGACGATCGCCCGGCCCATCGCGACCCGCTGCCGCTGCCCGCCGGACAGGTTCGCCGGCCTGCGGTCCAGGTGCTGGGTGAGGTCCAGGATCCGGGCCGCCTCTTCGACCTTCTCGTTGATCGTGGCCTGCGGCGTCTTGGCCAGCTTCAGCGCGAAGCCCATGTTCTCCCGCACGGTCATGTGCGGGTACAGCGCGTAGCTCTGGAAGACCATCGCGATGTCGCGGTCCTTGGGCGTCTTGTTGTTCACCACCTGCCCGCCGATGCGCAGCGTGCCCGAGGTGATGTCCTCCAGGCCCGCGATCATGTTGAGCACCGTCGACTTCCCGCAGCCCGACGGGCCGACCAGGATGACGAACTCGCCGTCGCCGACGTCGAGGCTGATCTTGTCGACCGCCAGCGCGCCGTCCGGGAAGCGCTTGGTGACCTCGTCCAGAACGATCTCAGCCACTTGTCTCTCCTTACTCCGCTAGCCCTTAGCTCCGCTAGCCCTTGACCGCGCCGGAGGTCAGCCCAGCGACGATCCGGCGCTGGAAGAAGACCACGAAGATGATGATCGGGATGGTGATGACCACGGCGGCGGCCGCGATGGGCCCGGTGGGCACCGTGAATTGCGAGCTGCCGCTGAAGTAGGCGATGGAGGCCGGCGCGGTCCGGGAGGCGGTCGTTGAGGTCAGCGAGATCGCCAGCAGGAACTCGTTCCAGCAGAACAGGAACACCAGGATCGCGGTGGTGACCATCCCCGGCGCGGCGAGCGGCGCGATGACCCTGATGAACGCCTGGAACGGCGTGGCCCCGTCGACCTTGGCGGCCTTCTCCAGCTCCCACGGGATCTCGCGGAAGAACGCTGACAGCGTGTAGATGCCCAGCGGCAGGCCGAAGGCCACGTACGGGATGATCAGCCCGGGCCAGGTGTTGAACAGCCCCAGTGCGCGCTCGATGCTGAACAACGGGGTCACCAGCGAGATGATCGGGAACATCGCGATCAGCAGCGCCATCCCGATCAGCAGGCTCTTGCCGGGGAACCGCAGCCGCGCGACCGCGTAGGCCGCCATGGACGCGAGCACGACGGCGATGAACGTCGCGATCAGGCCGATCCCGATCGAGTTGAGCAGCGGCCTGATGAACTGCGAGGTGCTCAGGATCTGGTGGAAGTTCCCCCAGGTCCACTGCGCGGGGACGAAGGAGGGGTCGAGGACCGCCGTCGGCGTCTTGAAGGCCAGCGAGACCAGCCAGAGCACCGGGATCAGGGCCAGCGCTATGACGACGAAGTTCGTCGTCCCCCAGCTCACCCTCTGGCGGGGCGTTGTGACAGCCATCAGCGAGTCACCTCTTTCCGATGTCCGTGCCGGGGGCCGCGGTGCCGAAGCCCTTGATGAACACGACCGCGATGATCGCCACGCAGATGAAGATGAGGATCGAGATCGCCGAGCCGATCCCCAGGTTCAGCGCGCTGAACAGGTTGTCGTAGCCAAGGATCGAGACCGACCCGGTGTTATTAGCCCCGGCGGTCAGGATGAAGATGTTGTCGAAGATCCGGAACGAGTCCAGCGTCCGGAACAGCAGCGCGACCAGGATCGCGGGCTTCATCAGCGGCACCGTGATCCTCCAGAAGCGCTGCCAGGCGGTGGCGCCGTCCACCATGGCCGCCTTCTGCAGGTCCTCGGGCACCAGGGAGAGCCCGGCCAGCAGCAGCAGCCCCATGAACGGCGTGGTCTTCCAGATCTCCGCCAGGATGATCACGGCTATGGCCTTGTACTCCGAGGTCAGCGGCGCGCTGTTGTTGAACGCCGCAGATAGGTAGCCCTGGCTTGGCGTCCACGCGTACTGCCAGCCGTAGGCGGCGGCGACCGTCACTATCCCGTAGGGGATGAGCGCGGCCGTGCGGACCGTGCCCCGGCCGAACAGCGTCCGGTGCATGACCTGGGCCAGCAGCATGCCGAGGACCAGTGTGATGGCGACGGAGATGACCGTGATGATCACGGTCACCTTCAGCGCCTGCCACCAGTACGGCGAGCTGAGCACCGCGCCGTAGTTGCTCAGCCCGACGAACTTGATGTTCTGCGGGAGCTCCAGGTTGTACCGCTCCAGCGACAGGTAGATGGCGTAGCCGACCGGGTAGGCGGTGACCGCGATCATCACGATGACCGCAGGCGCGCACAGCAGCCAGCCGAGCCTGCGCTCGGCCCGCGCGCCTTCCGACAGCTGCGGCTTGCGCCTGGACGGCGCCTCCGCTGGCGCGCCGACGGTGACCGTCTGGGTGTTGGTACTCATCGGCCCCTTCCTTTCCTCGCGGCCGGGCCGCTGCTCACGGGACCAAGCCCTTCGATTGCAGGGCGTTGTTGAGCTGGCCGATCATCGACTTCTCCGTTCCCGCCGGGCTGATGCCGCCCGGCGGCGAGATCAGGTGCGAGATGTCGATGGACACGACCTGGTAGACCGGCGACTTCGGCCGCACGCTCGCGTTCTCAAGCGCGGTCAGGATGTCGGCGTGGAACGGGTAGTTCGCGAACAGCGCCGGGTTGTTGTAGAGGCTGGCGATCGTGGGCGGGACGCCGCCGACGTTGGCGCCGATCAGCTGGTTCTGCGCGTCACGCAGGCACAGCGCGGCCTGGAAGGCGAGCGACTGGTGCTGTGAGTACGCGCTGACGGCGAGGTCGATGCCGCCGATCGTCACCTTGGCCGGAACGCCCGGCGTGACCTCCGGGTAGAGCGCCCACTTGAAGTACTTGAACAGCTTCGGGTTGTCGGTCTTCATGCCCGGATACACGAACGGGTAATTCAGCTCGAAGGCCGCCGTGCCCGCCTCCATCGCCAGCCGGTTCGG
>Ga0209648_10001570_pt1 | contig 18584 bp, 20 predicted proteins | sample GraSoi2013_115cm_FD_185830 | JGI IMG/M metagenome (GOLD analysis project Ga0209648, IMG submission 185830) | Grasslands soil microbial communities from the Angelo Coastal Reserve, California, USA - Sample 9_17_2013_115cm (SPAdes) (version 2) | ecosystem: Environmental > Terrestrial > Soil >...
GACGTCTTCCGCTGTCTGGAAATCGTTCAGAGAAATGGCGCCTTTATCGTAGAGCAGCTTGGCGCGTTCGAATTGGATTCGCGCGAGTTTTGAGTCGGCAACCGCCTTTCGGTAATCGGAAAACGCAGCGGACAAGTCCGCGCTTTGCACGCGCAGCAGGAGCTGGCCTTTTTTCACCGTGTCGCCGAGGCGCGCGTGAAGTTCCACCACGCGGCCGGTGGCGATCGAAATGACCGGAACGCTCCGGGTAATGTCCGGAGTGACTGTTCCCGTTACGGTCAACTGTGATCTGGCCTCATGCGCCGCCGCCGTCGCCAGCGGAAACTGCTCGGGATGATCCACCTGAAAAACATTGAGATCTTGCTCGCTTTCGACCTTCACCGGAGGAGGTGCTTCCGCCTTTGGGTCTCCTTTGCTTTGGCCACAGCCCGCAAGGAACAGTCCCAAAACGAAAAGTAGGGCCGTTGTTCCGAAGCCCGCGCGTCTCATTGAATAACCTCGCGTCCTACTGCCTGATTCAACTGGTTTGCCCCGTTTAGATAGGAAGCAACCAGATTCAAGTAGCTCACTTGCACGCTCCGGTATTCGGCCTGTGCACTCAGGAAATCAAGGAGCGATGCCGCTCCGTGTTCGTAGGAAAACGCAATCGTGTCCCGCACTCTTGAGGCTTGTTGCAAATACCGCTCTTTGTAAGGTTGCAGCAGCGTCAACGTGCTCGTCACTGTGGCATAGGCGGAATCCACGTCGCTGAAGACTTGCGCCTTGGTCGCTTCTGCCAGTCTTGCGCTCCGGTCGATGTCCAACTGCGTCCGCAGCTTTTCCCCCTGGTTGCGGTCGAAAATGCGCAACGGGATGCCGACGCTGGCCCCGACCGTGTTGATCCCAAAGGGGTTGTTGTTCGATGAGTTGTGGGTATACCACGCGCTAAGAGTTGGATCGGTTGAACCGTTGGCAACCGCGAGCTTGTGGTCGGTCTGGGCTTTGTCCACGGCTTGCATCGCCGCCCGCAGGTCGGGCCGCGTGTCCAGAGCAGCCTGCCGAACCTCATCGAGAGGCGCGATCTGAGTTGAAAAGTCGAAGGTACCCGTAACGTCGAATTGCGCTACGGGTGTACGGTCATTCAACAGCATGAGAAGCAGGATCTTCGCAGTTTCCAAACTCTCTTCTGCGATTTGCAGGTCGGATTCATACTGCACTCGCTGCAGCTCCAGCCGGTCCAGATCCACCCGGGAAATCGCTCCAGCTTTGTAGCGCTCGCGATTTACATCCAGGACATGGTCGTAATAAGAAAGATTTTCCTTCGCGAGGTCGAGAATCGCCTTTTCTTGTAAGGTCTGTACGAAGTCCATCCGCAAAGTAAAAAGAAGCGTTCTCTCAAGGTCAGCCTGGCCGGACACGGCGACTCCTGTGGCTTTCTGAGCGCTTTCGAGCCGCAGTTCGCGCTTGTGTTGACGTTCATGCAGATAGCTAATGCCGGGTGTTTCATACGTGCCAGCGAACGGCCGCCAGACACCTCTATTAGGGGTGACCTGGGTTCCGTCCGCTGTCAGATTGAAGCTCGGGTTGGGGCGCAGGTACGCCGTGATCTCCTGCGCTTTCGATTCATCAATCCCCAACTTGCCGGCCAGCAGAGTCGGATTGTTCTGCGCGAACCGTTGCCGCACCTGCTCCCAGCTCAAAGGTGTGGGGACCGGCGCTGGCGTTTGGGCCAGCGCGCAGCGCGGGAACATCGCAAGAACTGCAAAGTATTTCCAGAGATGTTTCTTCATGATTGCTCAGACTCCAAAATAAGGTGAGGCCCGCTCGCGAGGGCTGTGCCAATTAAGAAAAATTCAGAGACAAGGGCACCTGGCTTCATTGACCTTCTCCAACTAAAACGTCTGTTGATGGAAAGACGTGCTGGTTCAGGCGAGCGAGGCTGGCGGCGCCCGCTCGTGGAGGCGATGGCAAAGGATCGCGGCCGGGGAGATGGCTTTCGGGCGATCGACTGGCCTTCGCAGCGAAGGCAGAGCGCGAGCAAAGTTAGCGAGAGCGGAATCCATCAGGAAAACTGCGGTAATCGCGTGGCCAGGAGCGGAAGCTGCAGAAATCCCCGTCGTCAGTACGATTCGCGAGGACTTGTTCTCCTCGACCGCGATTTCCTGGTCGTGCAAATCATCGGTCATGGAGATGACAAAAAACAGGATGATCAAGACGCAGCTCATCGCCACGATCTTCCGCCAATGACTGGCCGGCCGGTCCGGACGGGCCGTGGTGTGGGACAGGCTTCTGCATAGCAATCCGATCCCTACGATCGCCACACACACCCAAACGAGATTTAGCGCCAGCTCCATGCTTTCTAAACTATCGTATGCGACTCGCCCTCCGGGCGCAATGGCATTTCGCCCGGATGTGAGCATCAATTACCCCTTGGCGCGCACAAAACCCGCTGCTACTGCAAAGTGGAAGCGGCTGGAGGATCTGTGGATGATGGCGGTGGTGGATCTGCGGAGGGCGCCGGGCTCTTTGGCTTGGTGAAGCGGGAATCATCGATCGGCGGATCAATCTCGATTTTTTCGGCGGTAAGAGTTTGCCTCATTTCACTGCCCGGGCTGCCTTGCTCAATCCGATATGGATATTTCAGTCCCTGGACCTCGTGGAACTCTGAAAAGAAGGACTCCCAGGGAAGTTCCTGGTCTCCGGTCTTGCGAATGCCTTCCCACTTCAAAAGCAAAAAGGAGGAGGCATCAAAAAAATAAAAGCGAATGTCCCCGTTCTTGTTCGTGAGTTTCAGTCGGTAGACGGGCCGGTCGTCCAATTTTTCTTGGCCGGCCAGTTCGATCTGGTTGCCTTTCGCCTTGTAGTCCACCAGCGGGCCGTCAAAGTCGGATTCATCGGAGATGTCCTTGAGGTCCTCGGAAGACAGCGGCTGAGCCTCTTTGTTTTCCGCAAAAGGATTGACCATCCAGCCGGTAGACTTGCCGTCGTAAACGCGGACGATTTTTTGTCCTTCGATGGAGATTTCCACATGCATCTTCTGGGGACGCTTGAGCTCTACCACAAAGCTGCCTTCCACGCCCTGCGAGAACGAAATGTGGCCGGTGACTCGTTCGGATTGTACGGCCTTAATCTTTTCAACTCCGCCGCGCGCGTCGAGCGCTTTCTTGACGATTTCGTCGGCCGTCTGAGCAACCGCGGCCAGCGGCAAGAGCAAGAGTATTGTGATGGAGAGGACTCTGGTTTTCATTCGAGACTCGATGGCGGCTTGCCAAAGACGGAAGCCGGCGCCAGTTTCATCCTAGGAGTAGAAGCGTCCCAGGTCAAACGCGTTGCCCGGTGGGCATCGCGTCAGATATGAACGGGTTGGAAAATTTGTGAAACAATTTTTCCTTATTGTCGGTTGGATATAGATTTACGGCGGCACTGAAGGATAGTGATAATGATCTCCTTAGCGGATCGGGGATGCGGGAAATGAAATCGCGAGCCATGACCGGTGGTTTTCTTGTGATTTGCTTGGGTTTTTGCGGAGTCGCATGGTGCCAGCAGGAGCCGGCCGGAGAGGGGCGGCCCATCACGCCAGCCGGAACACTGGTGATGGATGCGGCGACGCATTTGCCGGCCGTTGGGGCCATGCCCATGACCATGCTTCGCAGTCCAGACTCTCTCGGACCTGGCGGCAAGGGCCGGTATCTCCTGGTGGTCAACAGCGGCTTTGGTGTCCGCTTCAGCCAGGACACCAATGAAGCCCAGCAATCGATCGCGGTGATCGACCTGAATGCGGCCCCCGAACCGCTCGTGATCCAGAACGTATATTTTCCGACTCCGCAAAGCGCCAACGTCGGCATTGCTTTTTCGCCCCCCACGGGCCCCGCTGGAAACTTTGAAATTTATGTTTCCGGCGGATTCCAGAACAAAGTTTGGGTTTTTCGGTTTGATCCCCGTGCTGCGGCGCCGGTGCAGCCGGGCTCGCCCGGGCCAGATTCGAAAGTGGAAGCGCCTTCGTTCGAAATCAGTAAGCCGAGGGAAGTTTCACCGGCGGACTACAACGAAGGAAAGGCGGCGCTCTATCCCATCGGGCTGGCCGTAACACCGGACGGCGATACGCTCGTGACCGCCAACGACTTGGGAGACAGCGTGACGATTGTGCGTCGTCTCCGTGGATCCCGGCGACTCGAAAGAATCGATTTGCACCATCCCGGCAAACCGAGCGAGAGCATTTATCCGTACGGCGTGGTGGTGCTGGGAAGCGGCGAGAGTTCGCGCGCGTATGTGTCGTGCTGGAATGATTCGTCGGTGGCGGTGATTTCGCTGAGCGACAAGGGCGTGGTGCGGAAGTACATCGCCGTGGACCGGCATCCGACAGCCATGACGCCAAATTCCGAGGGGTCACGGCTTTTTGTGGCGAATTCGGATGCCGACAGCGTTTCAGTGATTGATACCACCGCGGATCAGGAGATCGAGCGCATTGACGTTCGGTTCGCCGAGGATGTCTTGCCGGGAGCCAGTCCTGAGGCGGTCTCGCTCAGTGAGGATGAAAAAACGCTGTACGTGGCGAACGCTCACAGCAATGCCGTCGCGGTTGTTGCGCTTTCCGAAAAAGCACGAGGCGCGAAAGCTCCGCAGAAAATGCCTGGAGCCGAGAAATCGAAAATCCTGGGATTCATTCCGACAGGTCAATATCCATCAGCAGTCGCCGTGGCAGACGGGAAACTCTTCGTTGGAAATGGCAAAGGAACGGGATTCGAAGCTTCTTCGATGCGCGTGAACAACAGCGGTCGCACGCCGAATCCGCCCAACGCCGCTTTTCCTCCGAATAAGGAAAAAAATAGACAGGGCGGGCAGTACAGCGGTTCGATTGTTTCTGGAAACATCAGCATGGTTCCGCTGCCGGACGGCCCGGCGCTCGCGCATTACACGCAGCAAACCATGCAGAACGACGGGCTGATGGACTTTGCGCCGCCCCGCCTTTTTGCCGGGCACAGCCCCATCAAGCACGTCATCTACATCATCAAGGAAAATCGCACCTACGATCAGGTGTTCGGCGACGTGAAAACATCGGGCAACGGACACGTCGCGGATGGCGAGCCAGACTTTGCGATTTTCGGGCGTGGCGCCGCCGCGCAACGGCCGGACGGCACGCGGCAAGCAGTGACGCCCAATCATCAGGCGCTCGCGCAGCGCTTCGGATTGTTCGACCGCTTCTTCGTGAATTCAGAAGCCAGCCCTGACGGACACAATTGGGCGACCGCCGCTTTTTCGACAGATTACGTCGATAAGGGATTTCGCTGGGAGTATTCCGGGCGGGGACGCACCTATGACTGGGAAGGTTTCAATCGCCTGCCGGATTATGAGCCGCCGGGAGATTTGGAACTCGGCAAGTTCAAGGGCGATGTGCTGGCGGCATTGACCGATCTGCTCGAAAAGCACCTTCCCTACCGGCAAGGGTTCAGCGACCTGGCTGAACCGAAAACCTTGTATCTATGGGATGCCGCCGCCCGTGCCGGATTGACCTACCGGAATTACGGAGAATTCGTGACCGTGATTTCAGAGAAAGATGTGGAAGCCGCGCGGCAAAAACGGAAGAAGCGTTATCCGGATACTTCGAGCGCTGTTCGCGCCGTGCCCACCAAGGAATCGCTCGAAAAGCATCATAGCTTGAGCTTCCGGAGTTTTGACGTGGCCGCGCCGGATGGCATGACCGTGGATTGTTATAAGGCCATCCTGGATTCATCAGGCTCCTCCGATCCGGCTGTCACTCGGGACAACGCCAACCTGAAATGCCGGGGAAACTCGAGATTGGGCGAATGGCTTGCGGAGTTTCAAGCATTCGTCAAGGACCGCGAAGCGGGACGAGATGATGCCATGCCCGCGCTCTCCGTCATGCGATTTCCGAATGATCATACGAACGGAATGAAAAATGGCTTTCCAACTCCACAATTCATGGTTGCGGATAACGATTACGCGGTGGGGCGGCTGGTGGAAGCGGTCTCGTCCAGCGTGTATTGGAAAGACACCGCGATCTTCATCGTGGAAGACGATGCCCAGGCTGGCCCGGACCATGTGGATTCGCACCGCTCGGTCGCCTTGGTCATGAGCGCTTACAATCGTCCCGGAACGCTGATCCACAAATTTCACAGTACGGTCAGCATGATTCGAACCATCGAACTATTGCTGGCTATCTCGCCGATGAACCAGCTCGATGCTTCTGCCATACCGATGGACATTTTCCAGGAGACGCCGGATTTGGCGCCGTACAAAGCCGTGCTTCCTACAATTTCCCCGGATAATCTGCTGACGCAGAAACCGAAGGACAAGGCGACAGCCGAGTGGATGAGAAAATCGAATCGGCAAAACTTCGCGCATGCCGATATGGCTGACCCGAAAGTGTTGAACGCGGTGATCTGGTTCGCCTGCAAGGGCGACGGTTCGCTGATTCCCGAAGCGGCGCAATTGCCGGCCTATCAAGCGATGCGCCTGGGCATTTCCCCCTCGGAAGATGACCCAAAGGAGGGTGCCGGGAAGGATGACGATTGACCCGCCCAATAGATGAGAAGCCGGCGAGTCCCTTTCGACCGGACGGCTTCTTGGTTAGAATGGCGGCAAGTTGGTCCACTATCAGGTTTTCGCCGTAAACCAAAAACTTTCGCGCAAATGCTCCCGTGGGAGGAAAACCACACTCGATTCAATCTCCGCAGGCGCATTCCGCAAACGCGGTGAGTGGGACTCTCTGTTCCCGTTTACATTCCTCTCCGCGGCGCGCTTTCTGAATCGCCGCTGCCGCGCGCGCTTGCCGCTGCTTCGCGGGCTGCAGCGCAGCGCTCAGCTTTTCCCGGAGTCTCCGGTGCGCCCGGAAGAGCCTTAGCCGCACCGCCATCGCGGAGATTCCCAGCCGCTCGGCAACCTCCTGCGTCGAGTACTGCAAAACGTCGCGCAGCAGGGATACCTGCCGCAGATCCGGCGTCAGTTGCATGATCGCGTCCGCCATCAACCTCCGCATTTCGCGCCGCGCGAAGCGCTCCTCGGGATTGTCTCCGCATGCCGCTACGTTGCTTCCCAGCGTTTCCTCGCCAGCGCCGATCTGCTCTTCGAGCGAAAAGAGTCTCCCGTCGCGCCGCTTGCGGATGACGTCGATCGATGCATTCGCCGCGATGCGCGAAACCCAGGCGTACAAATTGTCCCGGTTTTCGCCTGGCGTGCCGGCAAATTGCTCCAAGCGGGTCATCGCCTTCATGAGCGCATCCTGGCGCACGTCTTCGGCGTCCGCTGGATTGCGTGTTAGCCGCAGCGCCCCCAGATATAAACCGGGCGCGTACGGCAGGATCAGTTTGGCAAGCGATTCTCGGTCGCCCTTTCGCGCCCGCAGAAGCAACCCAGAGCGGGCCTTGCCATCAAGACACAGGGAAGTGCTGCACATGGTGCGGTAGAGATTGGCAGGCCGATTACCACCTGCAACCCGGTTGTAAGCTACAGAAAACAAATAGCTAACCGATCCAGACGCGGCGGAGATCAGAAATTGGGGTGACCGCTTGTGGGACGCAGCGTGGCGATTCCGGTCATTTCAGCAAGCGAGAATCTGGGGCTGTTACCCTACACCGTTCGGGCGGAATCCGAAAAGGAATGACCTCGAAGAGGGCTTTCGAACGGGAGCCAAGGATCGCCCGCATTTTAATCGGCGATCTGGAGTTTATCGCCCAGCATCTCCCACTCGACGCGAACCAGCCAATCGAAATGCATGCCTTCGGCCTTGAGCCAGCCTTCCAGAGCCTCGCGTGAATCAGCGCGAAATTCGACAAACATTTTTCCTTCCAGCATGTTGACGAGCACGCGCTCGGCCCGAGCGAGTCCGCCGGCCTTCATGCGCTGCGCCAGCGCTTCGGCTCCCTGGCGAGTAAGGCAAGCGAGTGTGTGCTGCGTGAGGTACCGTGCCATCGGAACTCCTGAACCTGAATTGGTGTCTAAGTATTCCATAGAACGGGAATGAGACGCATGCGCGCGTCACGCGTGAATCCCGCGTTGCCTTTGCGCAACGAATAAGACGGCAAGAACTCAACGAGGATTGACCTGTCCGAACTGGCAGGTTGGCGGTGAAGCACATTCTCCGTCTACGACGGTTTGTACCTCTGGACACGTTCTACACTCAAAGTGGAAGGGGACGGGACGGCCTCAGCGTTCGAACTGAGGAGCAATCCTTCCATGTTGTTGCCCAGGTTGGCACAAGCGAGGTTGAAAAGAATGAGACGCGCACTGTTTTTTACTGCGATTTTTATGTTGGCGCTGGTCACGGCTCGCGGCATATCAGCCACGCCACAAGGCAAAGGTTCCTCTACATTGAGTGGCGTGGTGTTGGGTCCGGATGACAGGCCGGTGGCACACGCGAACGTGTCGTATCAATCCTCGAGCGGCAGCGCGGCGCACGTGGTGCGCACGGACTCGCACGGGCATTTCTCGATTTCGAAGCTCCGGGCGGACAATTACGATCTTCGGGCCTCTGGAAAAGGTGTTTTTTCGCAGTGGGAGAAAAACATCACACTGCACTCAGGAGAGACGAAAAACCTCACGCTGCAGCTGATTTACGCCAAGGACGTGCCGAAGGCCTACGTGAAGAACAAACCGAAGCAGTGACTGGTGACTCGTGTCTCATGCAAATCGCCAGTTGGTCGGTGTTCCTAAGCTGTAAACGTGATCCCGCCGCGCGTACGACGGGAGATTAGCTGATAGCTCTCTTCCTGCAGTCTTACAAACTTCCTATTGATAAATGAGCTGGGCAAGCTCGTACAGGTCGGAATCCGAGACGTCCGAAATGGCGCAGTATTCCATTCCCTGACGGCGCCAGTGGCGCCATTGATAGCCTTGCCTGAGACCAGGCGTATGAATCGGCGTGTCCGGCTGTTTGGTAGGCAGAACAAAAACGTTAATGACGTGCTTGTGGCGTGAATAGACCAGCGCAGCCACGGTCTGGCCGCCGAGAACATCAAGGCGCCCGCCGACGAGCGGAAAACCTTCATCCGCAAAATCCTTTACCGGGGGAACAAAGGCCAGCTTGCCGTCGAACCAGGGCTTGACGGTGTGCTGGTCGGTGGAAGCTACGTCGGTAAGGTGGCCGGGCTGAAGAGACCGGACGTGAGCGTCGATAAGCTCCGCAGCCGTGAAGGGAGAAGAATCGACGCTATTCTGCACCCGCGGCCAGGCGAACCAGGAAACAGAAGCAGCGATCAGAAAGGCGGCGGCAACCGCAAGCCAGCGCCAAGCAGGAATCCGAGTGCCTGCGGAAGAGGAGGTCGCAGCATCAAGGTCAGCGCGAATCTTCTTGCGGAGTGCGACGGGGGCTTTTTCGTAAAGACCGCCGCGCTGGAGTGACGCGCGCAGCGATTCCTCGGCTCCCAGACTGGCCGTGCATTCGCGGCAGCCTTCGAGGTGGCGCTCAAATTCGGCAGAACGAGTGGCATCCAGCTCGCCATCCAGATAGCCGTGGAGGGCCGTGCGAGTGTAATCACAGCTCACGGGAGGCCTCCTGCGGACTGGGAGGAACGAGCGCGCGCTGGAGACGCTGGCGGGCACGGGCCAAGGCAGACATGACCGTGCCGATGGGGATGGCAGTTATGGACGCGATTTCCTTATAAGAACAGCCTTCCAGCTCGCGAAGAACAAGCACTTCACGGAAACGAGGCGGAAGAGTTTCGAGCGCACGGGTCAGGCGCTCCCGGTTATCACCGGCTATAGCCAGGGCCTCGGGAGAGGCGCTGGGCTGGGGATGCAATTCTTCGTCGAATTCGGTCATGAGTTCCACAGGGCGATTCTTCTCCAACCAGGTATAACATGTATTGCGCACGATCTGCAGAAGCCAGGCGCGCGCATCGCCACCGTGGAAACCGCGGAAAAAACGGTAGGCACGGAGCATGGCTTCCTGGGCGACGTCTTCTGAATCGGCGCGGCTTTTCAAGAGCCAGCGCGCCAGATTGAAGGCGGCGTCGAGGTGCGGCAGAACAAGCTGCTCGAAGCGCACCCGGTCCTGCACATCCAACACGTCCGAACCTTTCCCCTGGTCAGAGCCACTCATAGTCGGAAACCGCTTGCACGAGCATTTTATTCCCAATTCCCTCTTGGATGTGACCAAGAAAACAAAAAGTTGGTGAGCATCTAAATCGGGAATAATTGCCGGACTCTGGTGGTCTGGATAAGCGAAACACGTCCCATACGCGGCGCGGGCTCCCTGGACTCTCTCACCCGCGCCGCCCTCCAAGCAAATTGGCGGGAAAGGGCGGCAGATAATATTTACGGATATAGCTGTGTTCCAAAGTCGAGGAGGATAATGATGAAGGGCAAGATGAAAGACGAAATCCTGTACGATCACAATCACGACGGGATTGACCGGCGTGGATTTCTGAAGTGCATGGCGTGGGCGGGTACGGGAGCCCTGTGTGTGATGAGCGGCGGCGTGCTGAAATCGTACAGCCTCAGCCGGCTGCCGGAGATGAGCGCGAAGGAAGCACTGGGCGAACTGAGTTTTGTGCAGATCAGCGACAGCCACATGGGCTTCAATAAGCCAGCAAATCCGGACGTCGCGGGCACACTGAAGGCCGCAGTCGACAAAATCAACGCCCTGGCAGCGGCGCCGGAATTCATGCTGCATACCGGCGACATCAGCCACCTCTCCAAGCCGGAGGAATTCGATACTGTTGATCAGATCCTGAAAAGCGCAAAGCCCAAGGATGTTTTCTATGTGCCGGGCGAGCACGACGTGCTAAACGACGAAGGGAAGCAGTTCCTCGAGCGCTATGGAAAAGGCAGCAAAGGCGCGGGTTGGCACAGTTTTGACAAAGAGGGAGCGCACTTCATCGGGCTGGTCAACGTCATGAATCTGAAAGCCGGGGGCCTCGGAACGCTGGGCCACGAGCAGCTGGAATGGCTGGAGGACGACGTAAAGCATCTGAAACACAGCACTCCGATCGTGGTATTCGCCCACATTCCGCTGTGGTCGGTCTATCCGGAGTGGGGCTGGGGTACGGAAGACAGCGCGCAGGCGCTGGGGTACCTGAAGAAGTTTGGTTCGGTGACAGTGCTAAACGGCCACATTCACCAGACGCTGCAAAAGGTCGAAGGCAACGTAACGTTCCACACCGCCGCGTCAACCGCATTTCCGCAACCAGAGCCAGGCAAAGCGCCTTCGCCGGGGCCGATGAAAGTGCCGGCGGAGCAACTGAAGAGCGTCCTTGGAATCACCGATGTGAACTACGTCCAGGGGCAGCACGCGCTGGCCGTGGTCGATTCGACGCTCGCGTGATCTGGAATCAGCCAATTTAAGAAACCAATCTGATCAGCAAATAAAATAAATGGAGAGGAAGAAAAACATGAGGAGAAGTGTGTCTATTGCAGTTTTGACTGTAACGCTGGTTATCGGCATAGGAACGATCACCATAGGCCAGAATAGCTTGCTCGCTGGCGCGCAGCAGAAGCCGGAAACAACGGAGGTAAAGATCGATAACTTTAGCTTCGGTCCGGAGACGCTGACGATTCCGGTGGGTACAACGGTAACGTGGACCAATCGCGACGACATTCCACACACGGTCGTCAGTACGGACGGCGTCTTCAAATCCAAAGTGCTCGATACGGACGAGAAGTTCTCCTTCACCTTCAGCAAGGCGGGAACGTATGCGTACTTTTGCTCGATTCACCCGAAGATGACCGGCAAAGTCGTCGTGCAGTAAGGAAGGAGAGACCTTGCATCCTTTCGACATCAAAGCCGCGCTGCTTGCGAAACACGCTCAACACGTGGTCCTGATTCATTTTCCGATCGCCCTGTTCATCGCGGGCGTGGTCTTTGATTTCCTGGCGCAGTGGACGAAACAGCGATTGCTAGCGGCAGCGGCGTATTGCAATTTGCTGGCTGCGGCAGTATTCACGGTGCCGGTACTGATTACCGGAATTCTCGCCTGGCAGTGGCAGCTCGAGGGGCAGCGACTCAAAGGCATCCTCCTGATGCACTTGGTACTCGGTTGTGCTTCCAGCCTGCTGATCTGGATAGTCTTTCTCGTCCACCTGAGAGCACAGCGCAGTCCCGGAGGAGTTCCGCCCGGTTACCGCTTGCCGATCGAGGCGCTCGGAGTTGCATTGGTGACTATTACCGGGCACCTCGGCGGATTCCTGAGCGGTGTGAATGGGCCGGGATAGAAGTGTTCCGAGACTCCTGAAACATGAGTGGTTGATCCTCTAACAGGACAATTTGACGCAGCGGGGGATCCGGCCAAAAGAGAAGCGCGTTGGCAGCGTTTGCAAAGCGACATTCGCGAAGCCCTGATGGCTAAAAAGGAGCATGAAAATGAAAGCTAAACTTCTGTTGGCGATTGTGGCGCCGTCATACTCGCCGTTGGTGGTGGCTGGAGATGAGGCCGCATATCCCAAAGAAAAGGTAGCGGCGTTCGTGGTCGAGAAACTGGATTTGACTTCGCTGCCGTCCGCGTTCCGGCCGAAGAAGGAAAAAGGAAAGAAGACATTTGCGGATTATGGGCTCACGGCGCAGACGGTGGACGAAAACGAAGCCGTCATCGAGGCCGCAGTTGGAGTGAAGAAGCTGACGATCAAGGTTCTCGACCAGAAATCCTCGGGAATCTACGCATGCGTTGCGGAGCCCGGGGAAAACGGCGGTGCAGCAAGGACGCAAAGTGTAATCCTTCTAAAAAGGAAGGATGCGAACGCCTTGTTAAAGGGGCGCGAGTCCTTTCGAGAATTTGCCGCATGCCCAGTGATTGGCGGAAGCGACTCCACTACGAACTCGTACGGGGACTGAGGCGTTACGTCGAAATAAAGTGTTCCCATCACGTTTGTGGCTTTGAGTGTTGTCGCCCCAACGACCTGAGAGATGTTCGTGAGGCGACACTGGTATGCGATCTTGCACTTCCCTCCCAATTGCCGGAATTAATTCTGCCCACTCTGCCACGCGAGACTCTTAGCTGAACACGAACGGAACGCAGTCGGTTGTCTGCGTGGAGACAATCTGTTGATAAAAGCATTCTTTGAAACGGCCGCTCCGCGCGCCGCGAATGTAGTTCTCGTCCTCGAAATCGCCATGGGGATAGGTCTTTTGCTTGGCGCTCGGTTTGCTCGCAAGGGGCGTTTTCGGCAACACGCATTCTGCCAATCCGCCATCGTGCTTCTGAATCTTGCGGTGGTCGCGGTGATGATGATTCCTTCATTCCGCGTTCATGTGCTTCCCAGGGTTCCGGCCAAGCTGGGGAAGGCTTACTACGCACTGGCGACGACACACGCCGCGCTCGGAACCGTCACCGAACTCGCGGGACTGTACATCTTGCTGTCTGCCGGCACGAGCGTTTTGCCGGAAAAATTGCGAATCACCAAATACAAGGTGTGGATGCGAAGCGTCCTCGTGCTTTGGTGGGTCGCGCTGTTACTGGGAATGGCGACATACACGCGCTGGTACGTGCCGCATTTGTTCCGGAAATAGATTTGCGTTGTCTGTTTTCAGAGGAGAGAGATTGAAGGTCGTCCCAATTTGCTCGCTTTGCATGTTGAGCGCCTTTGCTCAACTCAGCCTCGCACAATCGGTGACGCCATCCGTGCCAGAGGCTAATCCGGGACGACCCACAGTATCTACGCCAGCGACACTCACGCCGGTTGGATACCTACAGTTCGAGAATGGCGCGCTCTTCGCAGAAGACTCGACAGAGTTTTCGAAGCGCATCGGAACCGGCCAAGTCACCAAACTGTCCGTACTTCCGCGGCTGGAGCTGTTCTTGCAGAGTGAGCCGCTCGCCATCAGTCGGTCAAAAAACCAGACTGCGGTGCATGAAGGAGAGGTCTTCGCAGGTGTGCAGAGCGTGCTCTTTGTCGGCGATAAATCACGGCCAACTGCTTCGATCAGCTATGTTCGGCGGGTTCACACAAGTGTCGCCCCGGAACTCGACGTCGGCACCTTTCGACAATCAATGTCGATTCTTCTGAGTGAAGATCTACACGGATTTCACTTCGATACGAACGGGATACTCGCCGAGCAGGTTCAGGGCGCTGTAGGTCGAGCCCAGTTCGGGCAAACACTGTCTATTTCCCATTCCCTGAGGAAGTTCACAATTTCCGGGGAGGTATGGCATTTCTCACAACCGCTCGAAAAGGGCAACACAGTCGGTAATCTCTGGGCGGTTTCCCGTGCCCTTCGCAAGAATTTGGTGGTCGACGCAGGATTCAATCGCGGATTGACCAAGACGTCCACTCGGTGGGAAGCGTTCGTGGGATTCACATACTTACTGCCGCATCGCCTTTGGATGGTTCATCCTGGATTCCAAGAGTGAGTCTTCCTCAGTTCTCTCCTTTCGTTTTTCTTTGCATTGTTCTTTGGATGCGTGTCGCTGGTTTGTGACCTTCAGCGAATGCTGCGTCGAGACAAGAGCGGAATAAAGCGTGATGAATTTGGTTTATGTAGTTGAAATGCCGGCGGCGCCCATAAGGGCCTTCGCAAAACTCAGACCGAGGAAGACTGATGGCTGAATATCTAATGACGCTGATGGATCGGCAAAGAATTGCCAGAGACACGATGGCGTTCTGGTTTGACACAAATGGTCCCCGCTACGAATTCCGGGCTGGGCAGCATGCCGACTTTGTCTTCACGCACCCGTGCGTGGGAAGTGAAAGCGACAATTCCCGGACCTTTTCGCTCGCCAGCTCTCCTCTTGACAAAGAGCCAATCATGATCGCGATGCGCATGCGCAACACTGCCTTCAAGAGCGCGTTGAAAGCTGCCGCTCTTGGCACGAAGTTCATCGTGAGCCGTCCCCGGGGATCATTCACTCTGCATAGAGATTTCACCCGGCCTGCGGTATTTCTCGCAGGTGGTATCGGGATTACACCGATTCGCAGCATCCTTCAGTGTGCCACCCAGGAACGTCTGCCACACAAACTGTATCTGTTTTATTCAAACAGGGAAGCGGACGATGCCGCGTTCATCGAAGAACTTGAAAGCATGGCCGCGCAGAATCCTAATTTCACGGTCGTTCCAACGGTCACTGGGCATAAAACTCTGCCTTGGCCTTACGAAAAAGGGCACATCGATCGCGAGATACTCACGCGTTATCTGCTCGGGCTGAATGGACCCGTCTACTACATCGCAGGCCCGTCGGGAATGGTCACTGCAATGACCGGCCTTCTCAATGCTTCCGGCGTGAGCGATGACGATATGAAGACCGAAGAATTCGGCGACTACAAGCTGTATCAAGATCCTGCGGTAAGCAATCCAGGAACGGGCACTAGTCGTTCAGATTCAGCCCCATGAGCCTTTGCACCACGACGACCTTGTGAAGAGTAGTTTGCTTGCGACTCGCGTCATCTTCGTACCGTTCATTTCTCTTCTGCTTTTTGGCATCGTCATCTGGAATTTCCCCGCGCTCACGGTCGCCCAAGTTGGCGGGGGTACCCCACCCCGGGTTTCTGACGCAGAGTGCGGAATCACGTGAAAACATGAGGGTTAAGTTTTTGCTGAATGCAAAAAAGAGCAAAAAGAGTGCACAAGCATATGAAAAGAAAGGGGATAGGTGTTAGGAAATTGGGGATAGAGGCTCCGAAGAGTCGGTACCCCCCTACACCCCCATCAATGATGCATGAATATCAAAAGAAAAGACTTACAAAATTTGCATTTCGCAAATGATTGATTCTAAAGCCCATGTTTTTGGTTGTTAGGGGCGAGTGCGAGCAAGACATGGAGCCCCGAAGGAAGAACGGGGGGAGCCCTTTCCGGCAGGGTCGGAATCTTCGATCGGCTCCGCTCCCCTCGGCTGTGCTCGGGGCAAGCAGGGTAAACTAGGTCCCGCGCTCCAAACGAAGTTTCCTACAGCGTCAAGTATACCAGTGACTAGAGAAAAGTCAAGTGGAACCTTGGAAGTGTGTCAGTTTCCGGTTTCGCGTGATCCAGTCACAATCGCCAGGCGTTCAGCAATGGAAACATACAGGTTAGGTGGCCGACTTTGTCGGCGGCTGGAAAATCCTACTTATTTTTCCTTAGGCCAAGCTGGGCCGCGTGGAATCGACGATTGAGATCACGAATGCTGCTGCCGCAACGGCTTAAACAGTGGTGGGCCCAACAACTCCATCCCATACTTCGCCATCACTTCTTTCATTTTGTTTTGGGCGCTTGCACTGTCTGCTTTCTCCATCTCTTTCCCCATCTCTTCAAAAAAGTTCTCAAATCCACCGGGCTGGCAGACAAGGATCAGTTTGGCTTCCGCTGTCGCCGTATTCGCCCAGGCGTGTGGAATGCCACGCGGCAACCAGATGCTCGCGCCTGTCGGCAGATTGTAGGGCTCGCCGCCTGCTTTGAACAGGAATTCCCCGGATAGAACGTAGTACCACTCGTCTTCGCGGTGATGAACGTGCAGGAAGGGGCCAGCCTGCGGCAATGCGCTTAGCTCAAAAGCTGAACATGCCCCTGCACTATCTTCACTTGTCAGCTTGCAGGGGCTGAGCCTGGCCTGTTGTGCGGTTGAGAAGGCGAAGCGGCTCTCACCAGACTTGGCGACGGCAACTTTTCCACTCACTGCCGTCTGCGTTGGGAGCAACGGGCTTACGGATGCGATTCCAAACAGGTAGAGTAGCTTGCGACGGTCGATATTCGCCATGCTGCGAACTATACATTCCCAAATGACAAATAACAATCAGTCGGTAAGCAATTGGCAATTGGCTGCGTTGACGGATCAATTGAAGCTGGCCCACGATTGGGCTTCATATGGGCGGAGAAACGAGACCGGTGCGGTCAATGGCAAATGTTTCGGATTTAACGGCGCACTGCACCCATTGCCAGGGGCGGATTTCGGGAAAGTATACTCCACCTCAGCACTTCGAAGTTGCCTGGACCCCTTCTAGAGTTAGCACTTCATCGCTGCTCGGGATGGGGACAGACCGGAAATATCATGAATCAGTCAACGGAGTAGTACCGCGCCGGGCAATATGTTCAATAGGGAACAGACAGGAAACACCACTCTAGATAGTGTTTCTATGATTTAACTCCGACTGGACCCGGGGGGCAGTTGGGCGCGGGAGGACGCGGATAGGAACTGCCACCCCGGGGTCTTACCGAGGCTGGCTAGGTCTTCGAAATCCGAGATGGGTGACCGCGTGGATCTGGACTCACATGGCGGTGTATCCTGAATCGCCTTTCTGTTCCGTGGACATGTCCTTCCTCTTTGTTCCGGCGTATTGCCCAGGCAAATCGTGGGGCGGAGGACAGTTTGTTCAGCGTCTTTTCGTCCTGCGCTGTAATTGGACTGCTTTTCAGATCTTTCAGGAATTGGGCATGGTTCCAAACTTCCAAATAGTTCAGATAATCGAATATATCCACCGCACCCTTCATTTGCGCACTGCTCCGCAAAACAATCGGAATTAGCACCCTGCCCTGCTTGTCCATCGTCACAGCACGGCCGAAATACTTCGCACGGACAAGAAGTTTCTGGTTGTTCCTATCGTGTGAGCACAGGCGCTCCAGTCGTTCCTCGACTTGGTTCCAGACCTGCTTCGGGTAGATGCGGACGGAGTAGCCATCTTCGCTGGTGACGTACAATTCGGTGCCAGACCCCTTGATCATGGGAAGAAGGGTCACCGGGATTTTCAATCTGCCCTTCTGATCAACCTTTGCTGAGCTGCTCATGCTTTTCCTCCCGTCTTCCGAGGACACGTGACCAATCACACCGCCTTCTGGGGACTAGTCGCTCTTGGATTGGGTCCGGCGCCCTTCAGATAAGCTGCCCACAAAGCGCGTTTGGTGGCCTCGACAGTTTTTGGTGGCTCACACATGGCGTCAAGGACATCAAACGCTCCGTCCTTCAGCGCCTCCACCCATTCGGCGAGATCAAAGTTGCGCCCCCATAGAACAACCTCAAAGCCAAGATCATAGTGATTCGCAATGTCCGTTAGCCGCTTCCACGACCCGTCCCTCAGCAGGGGTGTCGAGACGACCACCTGAAACCGACCGGATTTAGCAGCTTCACAACCCGCGGTAATGCTTTTTGCGCATTCCGAGACAAACCCTGCTTCTTGGAGAACGGTCTTCAGCCGATCCGTGTCGGAGTTGTCGTCACAGACGATCAGGATTCGAGCCCCATCAGGAACCTTCAATGGCAAGCCCGAATGAGTCTTGTTCTCGCCAATACTTTCTGGAGTTTGTGTTGTAGGGCTCATGGGTCCTCCTTCATTCCTGTGTTCCCGTGCTCAGCCTAACCACATCTGTCCACATTGCTTTCCGAGGCAGTTCTCATCGCTTGGGAGCCCTCTTGGGTTCAAGCAGCGGGCCGATTGGGCTAGTTCCACGGTTTCTAGGAAATCTAGCTGAAATTCGTAGCCGCCTTGCCTCAGCGTCGGATTGATTTTCTTTTCAACCTTGGCGAGAGCCTCTGCTTTGGACTGGGCGCTAACGGTGACACTTCCACTGATCAGACTCGTTGCTATGACCCTGATGGTGTAATCAATGGTTTACATTCCTCGGGCCGTCATTGTGTGTCCGCCACTCGGGTGTTCTTCCTTGGCCAAACAAGTCTTTTCCGCACCGCGGCTCTTCATCCCGTACAATTCGCGGTCTGCTGTTTGTAGCAGGGCTTCAACCGTTTCGCCATCCT
>Ga0209648_10001571_pt1 | contig 18579 bp, 14 predicted proteins | sample GraSoi2013_115cm_FD_185830 | JGI IMG/M metagenome (GOLD analysis project Ga0209648, IMG submission 185830) | Grasslands soil microbial communities from the Angelo Coastal Reserve, California, USA - Sample 9_17_2013_115cm (SPAdes) (version 2) | ecosystem: Environmental > Terrestrial > Soil >...
CGATTCTTACTCCATCCGCTTTCACGATGATTTCGTTGCGACCCAGCCGGTTCCAGACAAACCAAGCTCTTAGCTCGACCTCTCCCGCAACGTTAGCTGGTCATTTTCCGATTACGGCGTTAATCAGGAGTTGGCGTCCATTATGAAGGAGAGGCGGCTACGGGAGCGGCTCTGCGATTTGAACTAGCTTGACTTTTTCGTCGCTGAGCCCTGATGTACCAAGCTACGGCTCCAATTCCAAACAACATCATTGGAACAGGGCCGAGACTATTCGTGCCCAAATCTCGAAACTCAGTCAGTGCGTTTTTGCTTGGGTTGAGCGGGTCATAGTAAACAAGAACCTGCTGACCGATATCGAGTCCATCCTTCCCAGGGCTCTCCCATCCAGTGAAGTTCTTGCCGTTCACAGAGAAGACGTATCCAAAACGATTGTGGTTTGCTGGCTCGTGAGCGGTGATGACACCCTGCGTTGTCTGCTCACGTGTGGCGATGTCTCGGTCCACGTTCCACTGGTAGATAAAGAAAATTGCTCCGATTGTCCACGGCAGGACCACGAGGATGTTCCACCACGATGGATTTTCCCATGTGTGTGTCGCTCGTCGCACCATGTGGTCAACTATTTTGCCTAGAGTCATGTGGCCTCACGGCGGTTCTCACCGCGCATGATTATTATCACAAATTTGGGCTGACTCCTGTGTAGTCGCGTTATCGGAAACTGGCCAACCATCCGCGCCACACCCCGCTTTACATTTGGAGCGAATTCCTTCACTATTTTTGTGGACGTCCCTCCAGCCCTGGTACGCCCTGTCCTGTAGTCCAGTTACTGTCTGGAACAGCGCATTCACGCTTTGTTTGCCGCGCACCCTTCCGAGGAATACAGTTTGCAGTACCCCGGCCGGATATCTGCGTGGGGTGGTGCTGTCCCTTTGGGAGGTCCGATGTGGGGCAATAAGAAACCGGATGCACCGCAAGCAGCGCAACCGGTGCCAAAAAACTTACAAACGAATCAGCCGCCGAAGCCTGCTCCGGCGACTTGGGAGGATAAACCCGCGATGAGTACAGATGCGATGCGTCCATTGGGTGCAACCGCGGACCGCGCCACGGCGCGGCTCGGGGCCAGCCTGCATGTGAAAGGTGAGATCTCCGGCAACGAAGATCTGTTGATCGATGGCTCGGTCGAAGGACTGATTCAGCTCGATGAGCGGAAGCTGACCGTCGGAGCCACGGCGAAAGTTACCGCCGACATCATTGCCCGCGAGGTGGTGGTGTATGGCAACGTGAAGGGCAACCTTCGCGCCAAGGATAGGATTGAAATCAAGAAGGATGGTTCGGTCAACGGTGACCTCACTACTTCCCGCATCATGATCGAAGACGGCGCCTACTTTAAAGGCTCCATCGAGATCGACAAGAGCCCAGAAAAGGAATCCGGTGGGAATGCATTTGCCCGGACCTCTTCCGCTCCCGCAGCGGCAACCAAGACCATCTAACTTTCGTCCAAGTCCAACTTTATTTTCGACAGCGGCGCTCCGGCTTCTTCGGGACGCCGCTTTTTCTTATCTAGCTGTAATTCTTTATCGTCGATTATTTCTTAACTTGACAAGTATCGCCATTAGTGTATCGTTGCGTCGGGCACCCTCTCGGGGTAGCGTGCCGGCTGGTCCCGGGCCTCATTCGTCCCGAAGCATCAGCCGTTCGCGCGGAAGGTTCGCGGGGTCATCCCATGGGACGGTTACGCCACAGCGTCCCGGCTGTAGTTCCCCTCTCACTCGCGTTGATGTGTGCCAGTTGCGGCGGCGGCTCATCTTCTGTCATTCAGCCTCCTCCTCCGCCTCCTGCTGATTTCTCCCTAAACCTCTCCTCGAATTCGATTTCAATCGCGCAGGGTGCGGCTAGTTCCGCCGTCAATGTCTCCGTAAACCCTGTGAACGGCTTTTCCGGCGCCGTTCAGGTATCGCTTAACGCGCTTCCCGCCGGCGTCACTTCGAATCCTGCGAGCCCCTTCAGCGTGGCCGCCGGTGCGAGCACTTCTGTCGTTCTTGGCGCCTCCGCAAATGCCGCCGTCGGGAATTTCGCGATCTCCGTGCTGGGCACGAGTGGCTCTCTGTCTCATTCCGCCAGCCTGGCCGTTGCGATACAAAGCGCCGTGAATCCGGCGCTTCCGCGCACAGCCTATGCGAGGACGAATTCGACCACGGCGGCAGACGATCCTTTCGGCGAGCCGCATCGTCGCCACATCACTTACGATCCCGCCAACAAGCATGTCTTCATTGCCAACCGCGCCATGAATCGCGTGGACGTCTTTTCCACCGTCGGCCAATCTTCCATCGCACAAATTTCTGTGCCGGGTGCCACCAGCGCCGACCTATCCGCCGACGGCACAACGGTCTGGATTGGTACCGCACTTGAGCAGATCGTCGCGATCGATACATCCTCTTTGCAAACCAGGAAACGCTACTCGCTGACGGGACTCGCTCCTTTGCCGGGCCCCATCTTCAGCCGTCCCGTGGAAGTCCTCTCTCTTTCGAACGGCAAGTCCATGGTGCGCCTCCGTCAGCCCGTCTCCTCGCGAGCTCTGCTGGCTCTTTGGGACCCCGCGTCGAATTCACTGACCGATCTTACTTCTTCCGCCCCTGCGCTTTTCCAACAAGGTGTGGGCGTCCTTGCCTGCTCCGGCGATCATTCGAAAGTCCTTGCCGCGGCCAACGATTCCAGCGGGGAATTGGCCCTCTTCGATTCCGGAGGCAAACTCCTCGCAGGTCCGCTTACGCTCGGCACAGGCTCAGTCACCAGGATCGCCGCCAATGCCGACGGTAGCCGCTTCGCCGCGCTATTTGCAGCAAGCGCGAGCACGCAGCTTCTGTTGCTGGATGCTTCCCTCAAGCAGGTTGGCGCCTATGTTCCCGCAATCGTGCACGGCGTCGCGTTCTCTCGCGATGCAAAATATTTGTATCTCAGCGAGTCTTCTTCCGGAGCGTCTTTCATTACCATTCTCGACGGTCATACTGCGCAACTCATCGGCCGGGCTCCGGATGCGGCGATTCAGGGCGTCTCCTCGGAAATCGAGGACGCGGACGAAACGCAACTCCTCTTCGGCCTTTCGAATCGTGGCGTCAGTTTTGTCGATGCTGCAGCGCCAGCAAATTTGTCTTCGCCGGCTCCGGCTATCGCTGCCGCTCCGAGTCTTCAGCCTTCCGAGGGCTCCCTCGCTGGCGGAACTTCTGTCATCCTTGCCGGCCAGAACTTCACTTCTCCTGCTCAACTGAAATTCGGCTCTCAATCGGCGCTGAGCGTCACAGTTTCCGCACCTGCTCAAATCCAGGCGAGCTCTCCGCCAAGCGTCACGAGCGGCGCCGTCAACCTGACCTCCTATTTCCAGAACGGCTGGCTTGCCATCGCCCCGGACGCTTTCAGCTACGGTCCGCAAATTCTCCAACTCCTCCCAAACGCCGGCACGAATACGGGCGGCGACTCGGTGCAAATCTACGGCTACGGCTTCGGCGCCGATCCCGCAAAGATCACCGTAAAGTTCGGTGGCGCAAATGCGGTCGTGCAAAAAGTGGAGAGCGTTACGAGCATCGCTGCTTCCATCGGTCTCGACGCCAGCTATCCTTTTTCACTCGAGCGCATCACCTTGCAGACGCCTCCAGGTTCTCCAGGCAAGGCAGACGTTTTTGTTTCGGCTCCCGCGGGCGCCACAACTTCCGCGAAATCATTCCAGTACTTGCAGAGTGTCCAATCGTATTCGAAGCCTGGCCTCTTCAAGTTCCTGCTCTACGATCAGAAACGCCAGCGCATTTATTTAACGGCCCTCGATCACCTCGATGTTTTCGATTTCCAGCAGAGTACCTTCCTCGCCCCGCTCCTGCCTCCCGGCGGGCCTCCCCCGAATGCCGGGTTGCGCGGGTTGGCTCTGACTCCCGATGGCTCTCAGCTCATCGTCGCCGATTTCGGCGCTCAAAAGGTCTATCTCCTCGATCCAGTAAAGGGAACCGGCACAACCGTGCCCGTCGGCGGAGTTCCCGGCTTCACAAACTCTGGTCCCGCACGCGTCGCCGCCACAAGCACACAAACAGTCTTCGTCGGTCTCAGCGGCGAAGGCGGCTCTTCTGGCGCGTGTTCCACATGCCTTGCCCAGATGAACCTGACGGTGAGCCCGCCAACCATCCAGCCGGCTCCGCAGCCCCAAGTTACCAGTCTCACTGGCGCGCCGCTCGTGCAGGGCACTGCCGCGGGCGATCTCGTGTTTGTTGCGTTCGGCGCCGCTCCCGGTGGCCCCGTCGCCGTGTGGAGTGCGAGTGCCCCGAATCAGTTCGTCACTTCTGCCGCTAATGCCTCCACGACGGATCTGGGAGCTTCATCCGACGGCAGCTTGTTTGCCCTCCAGTCAAGGGCCACGATCGAAATGCGCACCGCGGATCTTTCTCTCACTTCCGTTCCCAATTCGGCTGAGCTTGAGCAAATTCCGGGGCGAGTGCTGGTGCCCGGTGTTGCGCTGCATCCGTCGGGCGCCTTGCTCTATCAACCTTTTCTCACCGGTGCACCCGGTAGCGTGGGAGTGAAGGGCGGCATCGACATTCTCGACGCCCATTCGGGCGCGCTTCGTTTACGAATCTTTCTCCCGCAGCAGTTGATGACCGATGTCGACGGCCTTCATGGCAGCTTTCTTACTACGGACGAGAATGGTCAGAGGCTCTTCGCCCTCACTTCCTCGGATGGCACATCTCAAAACGCCGCCTTAACCGTTGTTCAGCTCGCCGCCGTTCCATTGGGAATCGGCACGATTGCACCTTCTGCTGTTGCCGCAACAGGTGGCGCCAATCTCACCATCCGGGGCAGTGGATTCCAGAGCGGCACCACTCTCACCATCAACGGAAAACCTGCCAGCGTCACATTCAAGGATGCCAACACTCTTCTCGTCGTAACTCCCAGCCTCACCCCCGGTTCTCAGCAGATCGCCATCACAAATCCCGACGGCGAAACAGTTTCGCTGGATGCTGCCTTCATCGCCAACTAAGCGGGTTCTTGCCTCTTTTCGCTCCTCCGGGCGCGCTCTAACCTTTTCGCCTTTTACTCATCAAACTAAAAGAGTATAAAAAACAGACTCGCTGGGGGGAGTTTGCCCAGCGCGCGATTCAACAAGAGGATCTAAATGGAAACGCGAAAATTGGGAAACTCGGATATCAAAATAACGCCCGTCGGCTACGGCGCCTGGGCCATCGGCGGGTCAGGCTGGGAATTCGCCTGGGGCCCGCAGGATGATGCGGATTCTATCGCGGCGATTCATCGTTCGCTAGAACTTGGCGTCAATTGGATCGACACGGCAGCCGTATACGGCGTGGGCCATTCGGAAGAAGTCGTAGCCCGCGCGGTAAAAGATTGGCGCGGCGCGCGGCCTTACATTTTTACCAAATGCGTTCTTCGCTGGGACGAAAAAGGGAACGTCAGAAAGGAATTCAGCGCCGCTTCCATCCGGCGCGAATGCGAGGACAGTCTGCGTCGCCTGCAAGTGGAGACGATCGATCTTTACCAGATCCATTGGCCGCCGGAAGACAACGGTCCCGGGCTCGAAGAAGCGTGGCAAACGCTTTCCGCGCTTAAGAAAGAAGGAAAAGTTCGCTGGATCGGCGTTTCCAACTTCGATGCGCGGCAGATTCAGCGCGCCGAAAAGATTGCCCCGGTAACATCTCTTCAGCCTCCTTACTCGCTGATCCGGCGGCAGATCGAGGCGGAAACTCTGCCCTACTCTGAAAGGCAGGGAATCGGCGTAATTGTTTACTCTCCGATGGCTTCCGGCCTGCTCACCGGGGCCATGACCCGCGAGCGCGCCGCCGCACTGCCGCCCGATGATTTTCGCAGCCGCAGTCCGGAATTTCGCGAGCCACGCCTGTCGAAAAATCTCGAACTCGTCGAGCGCTTGCGCCAAGTCGGCGCACGCCATGGGCGCACTCCGGGTGAAGTCGCCATCGACTGGACCCTGCGCCACCCCGCTGTCACCGGCGCCATTGTTGGCGCGCGCAACGCCAAGCAGGCCGAAGGCGTCATGCGCGCTGGTGAATTGAAGCTCACCGCCAACGAAATCGCCGAGATCGAAGGCGTAGCCGCCGCTGTTGGCGTCCGCTAAAAACTCGCACGAATCAACGTGGAGTCTGGAAATGGACCTGAAGATCAAAGGTAAGACGGCGGTTGTGTCAGGATCAACCGCCGGGATTGGCTTCGCCATCGCTGCAGCGCTCGCCGCGGAGGGTGCCCAGGTCGTCGTCAACGGACGCACGCAAGCGCGAGTCGATGCCGCGGTCAAGAAGATCCGCACCAGCTTCGGGAATGCCGACCTTCGAGGCGTTCCCGCGGACCTGAGTACCGCCCACGGTGTTGAGACATTTCTCCATCAAGTCCCGGACGCGGACATCCTGGTCAACAACCTCGGAATCTTTGAGCCCAAACCTTTTCTCGAGATTCCCGATTCCGACTGGCTCCGCTTTTTCGAAGCGAACGTCCTGAGCGGCGTTCGCCTTTCGCGCCACTATTTGCCCGGCATGCTGAAGAAAAACTGGGGCCGCATCATTTTCATTTCCAGTGAATCCGCACAGCACATTCCCGCGGAAATGATCCACTACGGCATGACCAAGACGGCGCAGGTGGCCGTCTCCCGAGGTCTCGCCGAATCTGTTGCCGGCACCGGAGTCACCGTGAATTCCATTCTCGTTGGTCCTACCGCATCGGAAGGTGTCGGTGGCTTTCTCGAAGGCATGGCCAAACAACAGGGCGTCACGAAAACCGAAATCGAAAAACAGTTTTTTGCCAGCGCACGTCCCACGTCGCTTCTCAAGCGCTTCGAAACCCCCGAGGAAGTTGCAGCCGTCGTCGCCTTTGTTGCCAGCACGCAGGCAACTTCGATCAATGGCTCCGCCGTTCGCGCCGAAGGCGGCGTTATTCGCAGTATTTTCTGATCGGGCGTGGAACTATGCGCGCAGGTAGTCCGGTTTCCAGTTTTTGATGAGCTGCTTGATCGCCTTGCGCTCCGTCACTTTTTCATCGAGAACTTTTCTCGCCAGTGCCGGCAATTCCGCATCGCTCGCAAACCGCAGCGACACGATTTGTCCGATACTGAGCTCGCCGCACCTCGCCTGTAGATCCGCAGGCAGCACCCGTTCGTAGCGCACCCGTTCTTCCAGTCGAATGACCCGGTCCTGCACCCCGAGCGCGAATAGCCGCGCCCGGAAGACCAGGACGACGAACGCCGCGGCCAAAATCACCCCAAAGATTCCCTCGAAAGAAATCCCCAGTTTCACCAGCCGGTACACCGACCATACAAAGTTGATCACAAAAACTGGCAGCGCGAAAAAATGATACGAAGGTACAAATTTCGCGTGATTTTCAAAAGTTTGTTCGGTCATTGCTCTACCTCCATTGTGGCGCTTGATTGTAGCAAACCCCCGTCGCCATGCCCCAAGACTTACTTGCCGCCGATTCCTCCGTTTCCATCCGCAAATCTTGTTTCCATTGCGGACGAATTTCTGAGCCAATTCTGCGGCACGCGCATCCAACCCTTATGGGGGAGTTCATCTGTCCGCCGATATTCTGAAGGAAAGCAATCCTTCTGCGCGGGAGGCGCACAAAATGGCCAAGGCATTCTGGGGAGGGAAAGTCATCGCGGAAAGCAGCGCCACTGTTGTGGTCGAGGGCAACCAGTATTTCCCGCCTGAAAGTGTTAACAAGAAATTCCTCAAGCCCAGCAATCACACTTCGGTCTGCCCATGGAAGGGAACTGCCCGCTATTTCCATGTCGCTGTCGACGGCATGCGGAATGAAAACGCCGCTTGGTATTATCCCGAACCGAAGCCCGCGGCCGCTGAAATCAAGGACCGCATCGCATTTTGGAAGGGCGTCCGCGTCGAGGTCTAACCCTTCGCGCCGCCTGGCATCTCCCTACTTCGCCATCCCATTCTTGAAGACCGCTCCGTTGTGCATCACAAACCGTACGTGCTCCAGTTCGCCGGCGTCCTTCAGCGGATCTCCTGACACCGCGATCACTTCCGCGTACGCACCGGGAGCGATCACCCCGATCTCGCCTTTCATGTTCAGCATCTCCGCCGCTCGCGAAGTGGCCGATTGAATCGCGTCCATCGGCGTCATCCCCAAAGAGACCATTCTCTTGAACTCCTGCGCTATCGGCTCGGTCCACGGAATTCCGCCCATGTCCGTTCCATAAACGATTTTCAAGTGCGCCTGCATCGCCTTCTTGAAACTGATTTCATGCACCGCCGCCCGCGCGCGGTCGCGCTTTCCCTCCGGAGTCTCCGCCGGCGCCCAATCGTTGTAATACGGCGTAAGCGTCGCGCAATACCACGTCCCCTGCCGCTGCATCTGTGCAATCTGCGCATCCGTAATTTCCAATCCGTGCTCGATCGAATCGCACCCGCCATCCAGCGCCCGCTGCAGACCGACTCCGTTGTAGGCGTGACACGCCACTTTCTTCTGCCATCCGTGCGTTTCGTCCACGATCGCCTTCAACTCTTCCACCGTCAGCGTCGGCTGCGAATACAGGTTTCCCTGCTTGTCCACCCACGACCGGTGCGTCATGTACACCTTGATCCAGTCTGCTCCGTGCTCCAGCTGCTGGCGCGCCGCCTTCCGCGCTTCCACCGGCCCATCGACGAGCTGCGCGCCCCTGGGCATTTCCAGCTCCGGCGCGTACCCTTCCAGGTTGTATCCGCCCGTCGTCGATATTGCCCGCGTAGCTCCGAAGATTCTCGGCCCGGGTATCGTTCCCTCTTCGATCGCTTGCTTGATCTCGATGTCGCCGTACCCCGCGCCTTCCGTCTCCAGATCGCGTAGCGCCACGAATCCTTGCTCCAGCGCCCGCCGCGCCGCGTAAGTGGCCCGCGCTGCCCGCAACGCGATTCCCGCCTTCAAAATATTCACGTCGTAACCGCCCTTTGCCGGATCCTCGCCCCACAGGAAAATATGCGTGTGCGCATCGATCAACCCCGGCAACACGGTTGCGTTCGCAAGATCAATCACCTTTGTCCCCGCTGGAATCGCCGCCGAACCGTCCACCACTTTTTCAATGCGCTCCCCGCGCACAAAGATGAGCTGGTTTTTCCGCGGCGCTTCGCTCACCCCATCGATCAGGGTGCCCGCGCGAACCACCGTCAAAGGCAACGCGGCTGGCGCACCGCTCTGTCCTCCACTTTGTCCTCCGCTCTGACCGAGCGAGACACTCCCGCTCATTGCCAACAGGGCCAACATTGCAGCTGCGCACAGAATTCGCTTCCTCATCCTCATCCATCACCCCCCTTGAGCCCGCATAGCTTGCCCCAAAGCCACATGCGATTGCAAGAATTCGTCGGAATGCCTGAACATCCCAACGTCTGAACGTTGGGGAAAGAGACCGCCCCCCACCCGGGTGTTTTTGTGAAAGAGCGCGGAAACGCATGATTGCAAAGGAGTTGTGAAACACTCTTTGCGCAAGGAGCGAAAAGAGGGAAGAAAGAGCGGGTGACACCCGGCATTTTTCGTAAAAGCAGATTCTAAAGGAGTTACAGGCGTCACGGTTTGTAAGTGCCGATTCTAAAGGGGTTGCGGTGACGGAATTTTCGTCACGTGACGATCGAAAAAGGAGGTAAGGAAGCGATGAGGTAAGGATGTAAGGAGAAGGAGGGAAGAGACTGCCGAATTGAGAGCCGCGGCGTTGGTGGAGTCGAAAATTCACGACTCAGGATACCATGTATTATAGCATTTGTCAAGTACTAATAAAGTATTTATATTGAGCAAGTTAGCGCGCCGTTCGAATGGGCGCGTAAGAGAAAGAAAACAAAGGGGTAGAGCTCACTGGGGGCGGAGGAAATGCTGGAGGGCGGGGGGAGGGCGCGAGCGGGAGGTGATTTTCAAACTGGGAGAATTAGGCCGCTCACTGGTGGCAGAGTCAAAAGCCCCATGCGCAAACCCCGGCGCCCGGGGCACCCGGCAGGCGGCTAATTCTGTTTCTCAAGGACAGCCCTGAGATTCAATTCCGAGCCGCTCTGGACGGTCAATTCTCTATTCCAGCCATGGTAGCCCTCCATCGCAACTCGAATCGAGTGTTTGCCTGGGCTGAGTTTGAGCGTCGCTGGTGTGTTTCCGACGAATGCGCCATCGGCATACGCATCAGCCCCGCCGGGGGTAGAAGTCACGATGACCGTACCTGCGAGCTCGGAGAGGACGACGCTCTCCGGAAGCGATGCTGAGCTGCTTTGCGGCGGGCCACCGTTGGCTGCCTTTTCTGCGAGAAACTTCATCGCATCCTCCATTGCCATGTGATGCGACTTCCGGTAGGTCCACCAACTCTCGCGCAGTGTGTAATAGACCGGCTTGGGCTGATAGGACCTATCATCCTGCGCTCGTTTCACGTCGGCAATGCGGAAAATTGACAGGAATACTCGCTCACTTTCCAGACTTTGGGCGACTCCGCTCGTCGTGCCGGAGAAGATGATGGGCTCGGGTTCACCTTCGGCCGAGAAGCGGGAACTCCACACCACAACATAGTCCGGATTTTCGCCATCTAGACAGACGGTCGAATAGTTCTTCTTGCTCTTTTCGTACCATTTTCCTTGCTCTTTGCTCATCCCCGGGCTCATTCCGCCTGGAACATGGGGATTCGACTGATACGCCGCGAATCGGACCTTGCATTTTTCCTGTTCGGAACGGCTCTTGTTCTGCGCGTTAGCAGCACCGGAGATACTGAGAGCGATGCACAGAACGATCAAGCGCCTCATCTGGAATTTCCTTTTTGACCTCAAAGACGGCGCCGATTATACCCCCATCTTGCCTGCTTGCGACCTTGTTGGTACGGTTTTCATCCGGAACACTCCCAACGGTCTGCCATCCGCACCAGCACTGCGGAAAGTTGCTCGATTCGCAGCCTACTTTTGCAACACTCCGGGACGCTGAAACAGATTTGACTGCTAAAGTCCGCCAAGTCTCCCACCTTGCATTTATCCCGGCGGCGCTGGCAACCGGGCAATACAACCCAGCATGGTCCCGAACCGCCGCCGGTTCACCAAGAGGATGTTGGTGCGGTAAGACGGTTTCGACACTCCTGAGTTTCAAAAAAGTGTTCGTGAAGGCGGCAGTAATAGCTCCCCTCGTTCGCACCGTGTGTCAGTGGCGTGAATAGCTTCTCGGAACCGTTGATACACAGCGGGCAGATTCCCAAGCCACTACCGTCCTTCTTCCAATAGATGTTGTCGTCTTCAGGGTGGCACTCGAATTCAGCCAGCTTGCGTTCAAACGCGAGCCTGCCACTTCGCTCCTCAGCTAGTTGAGCCTCCAGGCCTTCAATTCGCTTCTCGAGGTCTCTGTGCCGGTTCCACCACTTTCGGACTACGTCCCACAGCGAATCAGCCACCTTCTTTTCAACGACTCCGGGGATGGGGTTCATATGAATCCTTTCTTGCGCTGAGAGTAGAAACTCCTCAGTTACTTCATTCTAGCAGGAGGGCGCCAGACGGAAGAAGAGGCGAAGATTGTCCCTCAAATACTCCTGACCCGCGGAGTCGTACTCTTTGATTTCTCAGGGTGGAGCACTCTACCTGGGCGAACAGGTTCGGCGTGGCCTACTTTTGCGGCTTTGATCTTTGCGTGCCGTTTGCGTCCCGGCAGGGACTACGAAGTCCCCGTTGCCGGGAATTTCTGTCACGCCTGCCGCATGCTTGGCTTGAAGGAGCATCGGGACGACCGAAGGTTCCGACCTTGTCGGAAGGGACCTCATGTGCCCAGGAGGTTCGGTTGCAGCCGCGAATATCCGTGCTCATGAGCCCAGAGCGTGAGGGGAATCGCCGCTAAATCATCGACCAGGGGGATGGCGTGGCCGTCTTTTGTTAAATCGACCGTCTGGAGATAGAACTTGCAGGTATCGCAGGCTTCCACGCGAATGTGCGGCAACTGCTCGGCAACGTAGACCGGCAGCTTGCCTTCGGTTTGTTCGCCGCATGTGGGGCAATGAATCCGCCGAAATTCCCATTCCTGCGAGCAAAATGAACAGAGCAAGAACCGTTTCCCGCTGTCGCCTTCGACTCGCAGCACACCCATGAGCGGGCGCGAACCGCACAACGGGCAAACTCGCACGGTCACAACCATGGGAGCTCTCGGCATCAGCGTGGCGCGAAACTCGGCATATGGCTGCAGGAACGCGCGAGCAAAGAATTGCGCAAACGCTCCGACGTGCTGGTCGCACTTGCCGGCGTGTTCCCAGTATGATTCCAGGCTCGCAACCCAGGAATCCGAGGGCAGCAGGGACATCTGATGCGCGGATTTCGCCAGCGGCGGCGGAGCGTGTTGTTCGATCGTGGAGAGGAAGCCCCGGAAGTGGGGAAGAAGCACGGTAAGGTCGAGCGGATCTCGCAGCCCGGCCGCGAGCGCGCGGCTCGATTTCAGCCCACTCGAAGACGCGATGTTGGCGTGAAGCGTCCTTTGAAACGCGGCGATGTGCTTGTAGAAATCGAGAAATTCAGCAGCGAACGCGTGTTCCGCGGACAGTCGCCCGGCCCGCCGTATTCGCGCGTCGTACTCGGTTCCACCGGTTTGTGGTGTGGTCATTTGCGCGGCGCGGAGGATTCGCGGACGATCTCATCATACCAGCCGGGGTGGTAGCGCTTGGCAAAAGCGAGGGTAACATCGCCGCGAATGACCGAACTAACCGCTCCGCGCTCCGCAAACACGCCCATGTAGATGTGGATCAGAAACAGGCCAATGGTGATCAGCGCCGCCGCGGGGTGAACGATAACGGAAATGTATCTCAAGAAGCGAAGATTCCAAGGAATGCGCTCCGGGAACCAGAGAACGAGGCCGCTCGCCAGCAACGCCACCGCGCCCCAGAAAAATCCCCAGAACAGGAACTTCTGCCCCGCGTTATACCGCCCTGCCGGCGGCATTTTGTCGTCTTGATTCGTGCTGTAGTAGCCGACTGCTTTCCACCACCGCTTGTCTACGTCCGTCTGCTTCATTTGCGGCGACCACATCACGTACATCTGCGACACCGCCGCGAAGAAGATGAGGCCGGCCCACGGATGCAGCATTCGCGATACGGGCGCCCCGCCGAGAAGCACCGCCACCCAGAAGAGCCACGGCGACCAGAACGCCAGACCGGTCAGCAGCAGATAGATGTACGCCCCCGCCGCCACCCAGTGCGTCAATCTCTCTTTCAGCGTATAGCGGAGGACATGCCCGTGAGGAATGACCTGTTCGGATGTACTCACGATTTTTCTCCTCCCGGATGGGTGTCTTCATCCGCGTGGGCCTTCGGGCCGAATCGCAGATAGTGCACGACGAGGCCGATCAACCCGCCAACCATGGCGACGTTGCCAAGCCACTTCAGCGGACCCTTCCAGAGCTTTACGGTCCACGGAATATGCGGGTCCTTCGGCAGCCCGCCGTAGAGTTCCGGCTGGGTAGCGTCATGCAGCACGTAAATCACGCCGGTGCCACCCACGCCCGGCGGGTCGTATACGCCGGCATTCGGGAAGTCGAAGTGATCGCGGAGTTGCTTCGCGCGTCCCTCCGCAAGGAACTTCATATCGTCCTTGCTGCCGAAGTGCAGGCATCCCGTGGGACACGCCTTGATGCACGCCGGTTCCAGCCCTTCGCTCACGCGATCGGCGCACAGCGTGCACTTGAACACGCGATTGGTCTTCGGGTTCATCTTTGGAATGTCGAACGGGCATCCCGTAATGCAATAGCCGCACCCGATGCAGTTGGCTTGCTGAAAATCGACGATGCCATTCGTGTACTGCACGATGGCCCCGTCCGCGGGACATGCCGCCAGGCATCCGGGCTCCGCACAGTGCATGCACTGGTTTTTGCGCATCAGCCACATCAGCGTGCCGTCTTCGCGTTCGTGCTCGTTGAAGAGGATCAGGTTCCAGTAATTCCAGCGCGTCTCCGGCATGGTCTGATAGGTATTATCGAAGACAGTTTCGCCGAACGGCAGGTCGTTCCACTCCATGCAGGCCACTTCGCACGCTTTGCAGCCGATGCAGGTGGTGGTGTCGATGAGTTTGCAGACTGTAAATTGGCGCTGGGTGTCCTCGCCGGGAACGGTCCCCGAGTGACCTGAAATTTTCTGGATGCGCAATATTTCCTGGCTCATGGCATCCTCTACGCTTTCTCGAGCTTCACCAGGAAGCCCTTGAATTCGGGTGTGTAAGCGTTGGGATCATAGACCGTCGGGGTGAGCAGATTCGCAAGCGTCCTGGCGTCCTTGCCTTCGTCCTCGGCGATTCCCCGATAGCCCTGATGAATTTGGAAGCCGATCTGGTAGACCTTTTTGCCGTCGATCATCATCGACTTGATGCGCTTGGTGACCATTGCTTTGGCAATGTAATCTCCGCGGATACTTGAGACTTTTATTTTTTCTCCGCCGTGCAGGCCCATCTCGTCCGCCAACTCAGCGGGGATTTCCACAAAGGGCTCCGGCACGAGCTGCACGTTCATCGGATTGTTCTTCGTCCAGTAATGATAATGCTCGGTCATGCGATAGGTCGTACAGACGATTGTGTAACCGTCCTTTGGCGTGGCGTATTTATCGTCCGGAGTCTTGAAGCGCTTCGCCACGGGATTGTGGGTCTGCTGCGGATGGAGAGGATTGTCAATCGGACTCTCAATCGGTTCGTAGTGTTCGGGGAAGGGTCCATCGGCAAAAGCGGCGAGCGGCCCAAAGATTCGTCCTACGCCCTCCGCATTCATGATGAACGGACCCATGTGATCCCTGGGCTTGGAATCGACCTTGAAGTCCACCACGTCGTTGCCAACCCATTTTTGCTGCTCTTCGTTCCACCAAACTTGCTTTCTCGTTGGATCCCAAGGCTTGCCGTCCACGTCGCAGGACGCGCGATTGTAAAGCACGCGGCGGTTCGCCGGCCAGGACCAGCCCCAGCCAGGATGTATGCCCAAATTCGAGGGGTCCGAAGGATCGCGCCGTGCTGTCTGATTTCCCGCTTCGGTGAAGGAGCCGGAGTAAATCCAATTCCCGCACGACGTCGTGCCGTCATCTTTCAGCCAGGAGAAGCCGGGAAGCTGCTGGCCGGCCTTGATTTGCTGCTTCGTCGCGGGATCCTCTAGATCGGCGAGCGCCTTGCCATTGATTTCCTTCAATACCTCGGCCAGGGGCGGGCTCGATGGGGCGCTGTAATTCCAAGTCAGGTGCAAGATAGGATCGGGGAACTTCCCGCCGTCATTTTTGTAGAGTTCGCGGATCTTCAAGAAAATTTGGGCGACGATCGCCTGGTCCAGCCGGGCATCTCCGGGCGTTGGTATGGCCGTATTCTTCCATAGCACCCAGCGCGCGGAATTGGTGAACGTGCCGTCTTTTTCGGCAAATCCCGCGCAAGGCAAACGGTACACGGTCGTTTGAATCTGCTTCATCTCGTCCGTGGTGATGCCGGGCGACTTCCAAAACTCGCTGGTCTCGTCGGGATAAATCTCGCCGACCACCAGGAAGTCCGCTTTTTTCAGCGCGTCGATATTTTTCTTTGAGTTGGGACCGATCGCTACGCCGTTCATTCCAAAGGCAAGCATGCCTTTGATGGTGCCGTTGTACATGTCGTCCCACATCTGCACCCACGAATAGTTGCGATCCACTTTTGGCAGATAATCGAAAGCCCAGCCGTTTTGTTTCTTGGCCGCGTCGCCATAGAGGGCTTTGAGATAGCTGACCGCGAATTTCGGCGTGTTGGCATTGTAGTTGAACGAATCCCACGGGGCGGGCTTCGAGGATGTCGGCGTAATGCGTTTCATCCAGGAGTCGAAGGAAGTGTCCGCGGGCGTCGGAACTTTCAGATAGCCGGGCAAAGAGTCGAAAAGGCCGGCCATGTCCGTGGCACCCTGAATGTTGGAGTGCCCGCGCAAGGCGTTGACGCCACCGCCCGCGCGGCCAACGTTGCCAAGCACTAGTTGCAAAATCGCCGCGGTTCGTATGATTTGCGTGCCAAACGAGTGTTGCGTCCATCCGACGGCGTAAATGATCGTCCCGACCTTCTTCATGTCGCCGTCTTTGCGAATGGACGTATAGAGTTCGGCGGCTTTGAGGAATTGTTCTTTGGGAATGCCCGTGATGCGCTCCACCATCGCCGGGGTATACCGCGAGTAATGCTTCTTCAAAAGTTGGAACACACAATTAGGGTTCTGCAGCGATAGATCGTACTCGACTCTTTCCGGCAGAGGCGGCAAGCCACCGGGCGCGCCCGCACTCGGCTGGGCTCCGCCAGCAGCGGCGTAATTCCACGTCGAGCGGTCGTAGCTCTGCTTCCCGGCGTCAAAGCCGGAAAAAACGCCGTCGGTGTCGGCAGGCAGCTTGAAGTCGTTTTTGACGATGAACGCGGCGTTTGTGTAGTTAACGAGGTATTCTTTCGCGATGCGATTGTTCTCGATCGCGTAGTTGATGACGCCGCCGAGGAACGCGATGTCTGACCCGGCGCGAATCTGGCAGAAGAGATCGGCGACCGCGGAGGTGCGCGTGAAGCGCGGGTCGACCGAGATTATTTTTGCGTTGCGGGTGCGTTTCGCCTCAATGGGCCACTTGAATCCGCAGGGATGGTTCTCGGCAGGATTACCGCCCATGATGAGCATCATGTCGGTATTCTTCATGTCGACCCAGCCATTGGTCATTGCCCCGCGTCCGAACGTTGGTCCCAAACTTGAGACCGTGGGGCCGTGTCAAACCCTGGCCTGGTTTTCCAGATGCACGACCCCCAGGGCGTGCATCGCTTTCACAACCAAATAGTTAAATTCATTGGTATCGGTACAGCCACCGATCCACGCGACCGATTCCAGGCGGTTCACCGTGTGTCCTGCAGCATCCTTCTCGATGAAAGTCTCATCGCGGGTCTTTTTCACGCGCTCCGCGATCTCGTTGATCGCATCGTCCCAGGAAATATCCTGCCATTCGGTGCCACCCGGGCGGCGCACCAGGGGCTTCAGCAAGCGCCGGTCGTTCATGATCTCTTGCTGCAGCGAGGAACCCTTGGGGCACAGCGTGCCGCGGTTGGTCGGATGATCGGGGTCGCCCTCGACGTGCACCACCTGCGCGGTCACATTCTTCGCGCGGTCGCCAATGGTGTAGATGATGGTGCCGCAGCCCACCGCGCAGTACGGGCAGGTCGAGCGTGTCTCGCTCGCCCGCGCGATCTTCAGAGTGCGCAACTGCGCGTACGCCGGCTTCAAATCGAAACCAAATACCGCGGCTGCGGCTCCTCCAATTGTTGTTAACTTCAGGAAGTCACGGCGGGAAGGGTTCATGCTGGCACCCCCTTCTGCGAAAGGTAAGGTAGGACGTGTCTCGCAGCAATCCCTACATATGACTTCCCAGCTTCCGTGTCAAGCAGTGATTTTTCCAATGGGGGCCTCCTCCCGGGAAATACTGCGTGCCCAAAAAGCTGCTTAGCGCATCCAAAATGAATAGCCATCGGAGCTCTCAAAAGGAAGCACCCGAGATTTGACCATGCACGGTACAATAGTGTTCCTAACAGGCTTGGATTGGCCGGCTGTGAAATCTTTGGCTTTGTCCATCCGTAAGACCATCAGCTGAGCATTTTCCATCATTAGGAGCAGGGGTGTTGATGGCGACTTCACCGAATTCACCAAGACCCGACCTGAGCTCGTTGCGCATTGGCGAGGGCCAGCGCAAGGGCTCGGGCATGGGCAAGCGCGTCATTTACGCTGCCATACCCGTCGTCATCTTCGCCGGCATCGTCGTGGCCGCCTATGCTTTCCGTAGTCAGAAAGCCGTAGTGGAAGTCGCTACCGCCGCGAAACCCGAAGCGGGCGGCCGCCAAGCGCTGCTGAATGCCAGCGGCTATATTACGCCGCGCCGCCGCGCCACCATCGCCGCCAAGATTACCGGCCGCGTTACCGGCGTCTTCTTCGACGAAGGCACCCGCGTTGCACAGGGTCAACTCCTCGCCACGCTTGACGATTCCGACGTCAAGCGCGCCCTGGATTCCGCCAAAGCCGACCGCGACTCCGCCCAGGCCGCCATTGCGGACTACGAGGTTCAGCTTAGGAATGCGCAAATCGCGCTGCGCCGGGCTGAGCAGCTCCAGAAGGCAGGCGTCCACACGCAGGAGGCCCTCGACAACGCTACGACGGCTGTGGACAGTCTTAAGGCAAAAATTGCGCTCGCCAAGCAGCAAGTGGCCGCCTCCGAAGCACGCATCGGCGTCGCCCAGCAGGCCGTGGACAATTGCACCATCCGCGCGCCATTTGCGGGCATCGTCGTCTCCAAGGATGCTCAGGTCGGCGAGATGGTGTCGCCCAATTCCGCCGGTGGCGGGTTTACGCGGACGGGCATTGCCACGATCGTGGACATGAAATCCAACGAAATCGAAGTCGACGTCAACGAGTCCTACATTGCCCGGGTCGGAAACGGCCAGCAGGTCACCGCGACTCTGGACGCTTACCCCGACAAGCCGTTTCCCGCCAAGGTTCGCACGGTCATCCCCACGGCCGACCGCCAGAAGGCCACCGTCAAAGTCCGCATCACGATTATTGACTTGGAAAAATACAATTTCATCTTGCCCGACATGGGAGTGAAGGTTGCTTTTCTGG
>Ga0209648_10001573_pt1 | contig 18565 bp, 16 predicted proteins | sample GraSoi2013_115cm_FD_185830 | JGI IMG/M metagenome (GOLD analysis project Ga0209648, IMG submission 185830) | Grasslands soil microbial communities from the Angelo Coastal Reserve, California, USA - Sample 9_17_2013_115cm (SPAdes) (version 2) | ecosystem: Environmental > Terrestrial > Soil >...
GCGGCCGTGGTGGAAAACGCAACCCTGCTCGCCAACCAGTTCCGCCACCTCAACGCTCCCGTTTTCCTGGTCCGAGTCGCTTTCCCGTCTGGACCAGCTGCGCTGAATCTCAGCACCGACGCGAAGGCGCCTCTTCCTGCGGCCGAGCCGGAGGGCTGGTGCGAGCCGGCCGTGAAACCGCAAGAGAATGACGTCCTTATTTTAAAACGGCAGTGGGGTGCCTTTTACGGCACCGAGTTGGATCTGCAATTGAGGCGCCGGCACGTTGATACGATCGTAATCGGCGGAATAGCGACGAATTTCGGTGTCGAGTCGACTGCTCGCAGTGCTTATGAGCTTGGGTATCAACTAGTGTTGGTGGAAGATGCGATGACGAGTTTCAGCAAAACGCAGCATGATTTTGCGACCCAAAATATCTTTCCGCGTCTCGGACAAGTGCGTACTACCTTTGAAATTCTGAAGGCTTTGAGGGAAAGCAATTGAAATTGGTTTTATTGGCTCTTTCGGTTCTAGCCGGGTTCGCGATGGGGGCACTCGGCTTGCCGGCCGCATTTTTAACCGGCCCGCTTCTGGTTGCGGCCACATTTTCAATTACCAACCGGCCAGTGATCCGATTTCCCCTCTTTCTCTATCGTTTGGCTCAGTCCGTGATCGGCGTGATGCTCAGCTTCTCCATCACCGCAAAATCACTGCAGACGATAACTGCTCACTGGGTGCCGGTGATTGCATTAGTGCTCGCAATGTTGGTGCTCACTACCGTCATCGGAATTGTCTTGCGGCGGTTAACTGACCTTCAACCAGGCACTGCGCTTCTCGGCACGTTGCCAGGCGGTGCGGGCGAAATGATCGCGATGAGCGATTCGCTCGGGGCCGATGTCCGCCTGGTAACCGTGATGCAGTACGGCCGCTTGTTGGCCATTCTTGCAACGATCTCACTGGTGGGCCACTTCGCCGGCGCTTCGGTTGGCGGAGGTCACGCGGCAACGCGGGCCGCTGCTATTCATCTGGCCGAACCTCTTCATTATTTGATCTCCGCAATCATTGCTTTGATCGGAGCAACCCTCGGTACTCGTTTTCGGATTCCAGCCGGTACCATGATCATCCCTGCGGTCCTGGCCGCTTTGGCCGGAATCATTGGGGTACCGGCTGCTCCCTGGCCGCCGGCAATTCTTGGGACTGCGTACTTAGTTCTCGGTCTGCAGATTGGTTCGAACTTTGACGCTGCCGTTGTTGATCAGCTCAGACGGCTCGGTTTATTCGTCCTGCTTAGCAACATCTTCCTTGTGGGGATCTCGGCGCTCTTGGCGATCTGTTTGATGCCGTTGCTGAAAATTGATCTGTTGAGCGCCTATCTGGCCGCGACTCCTGGCGGATTAGACTCCGTGGCAGCAATGGCTGCCGACCTGAAAGCGGACGCAGCTCTAATACTGGCCGTTCATTCCCTGCGATTGATTAGCGTGCTGGTGATTGGACCGTTTCTGGTGCAGGTGGTCGGACGCCGGTTGGCCGGATCGGAAGACTGTCTTCAGAAGCCGGAATTCTAAGGCCAGAATTTCAAAGATTTTCGCTGATATAGACCCCAAATGGAACTGCTTCCGAACGTGTTCTGGACGCACTGGTATCTCGAGCGGCGAGAAGGGCGCTCAAACATCGTTCCGCCAAAATCTCCGGGTCTTGATCGATAACGATATCCGCGGTGCCGGAAATTAGGGCTTCGCGAGCATTGGTTAGCTCATGACAGACAAAAGGGATGTGACGGCGTTGGCTGAACTCCTTCAAGGCCTGTAAAGTTCCTTGTTCACCGCCACCGGCGTTGTATATACCAACACAATCGGAATGAGTTTCCAGAAACTCGCGTGCCGCATCATAGGCGATCGCAGCATCATCGAGACAGACGATTGCTTCAGATACGTGGAAACGAGGAGCTTGTTCTCGGAAGAAGCTGCGGAAACCGCTTTCGCGGCTCTCTTGACACAAGTAACGGTGACTACCGGTAATAACGCCGATTGTTCCGGTGGTTTTTCGGGCTAGCCGGGTCAGAAACCATGCAGCGGTACGGCCCGCGCTTCGGTTATTGATTCCGACGTAATCGTACTTCTCTTCGGAAGATAGATCAGAAACCAGAGCTACGGTTCGTACGCCGCGCTCTGCCGCTTCTCCTATCGCTTGGGATATGTGCGGGTGATCAAGTGCTACCACTGCCAGTGCGTCGACCTGTGGGCTCACATTCCGAATCCGGTCCGCCACCGCCGTCGAATTTACCGCGTCGACAAACTCGATAATCAGATCCGCCCCAATTTCAGGTCGGGCATGAGCTTTTTGCCGCAAAGCTGATGCCAGCGCCTGGTAAAATGCGGTCGTCCGACGCTGCAGTAGAATCGCGCAACGAACTGGTACCCGCAGAGTTTGGATGTACGATCTCAGTAAAGGTGAGGCATAATATTGCAACTCTTGAGCGGCTTTGAGAATACGTTGAGCCGTAGCCTGTCTGACCGGTGCTCGCCGATTGAGCACACGATCGACCGTGGCGACGCTTACCCCCGCGTTCTTGGCTACGTCGATCATGGTGATGCGCGCGCCAGTCATGAAAGGAATTGTGCAAGAGTTTTGTCATCAACACAACAAATATTGCCGTTATCCGTGACAATAAAATGAAAGGAAATGTCGTCAGATTTGATGCGTCGCTCACCGCGATATTCTTTTTGGGGTACTTGCGAGCACAATTACAACCGCTCTTAGAGATCGCCTGTTGATCTGGCACTGGCCATCAGGCGGTGGCGGAAAGAAAGAAGATTCCGTGAAAGAATCTTATCATGGAGCCAGGATAGAGTTGTGAGGGAAATGACAAAAAACGCCTCAAGCTGTCCTTTTCATTTGCGCGCCTTTTGCTGATTCTTTAGGCTTCGCGACACGAGTTGCTAGAATGGCTCGACCCGAAGAAAGTCGGATCTCTTGGCCAAAAGCTTTCAACCAATTTTGATCAACTCGCGCAGATTGCCCCCCGGAACTGATGAAAGCCAGAAATGCCGAAGCGGTATTGACAACAGCGCTCGTCGAATTAGCGACGCCTCGATTCGTCTTTTGTTCAGGCGTCATTCGTAAGGTTTCCGGGCAGCAGCTCGCGTAGTTACCAGAGCCGGAACCATGTCAGCTGACGAACAGAGACAAATCAGGGTGGGAATGGTGGGAGGCGGACCAGGGGCAGGCATCGCCGAAACCCATCGGACCGCAATGCGCCTGGACGATCGATACGTATCGGTCGCCGGGGTATTCTCCCGGGACCGCGAGAAGTCGCTGACTGCGGCACAGAGACTGCGGATACCGGAGGACCGGGTTTATGGTGACTACGCAGCGATGGCAACGGTCGAGTCTAAGCGCGTGGATGGGATTGAGGTCGTCAGCATTGTGACACGGACCGACAGTCATTATCAGATTGCGAAGAGGTTCCTGGAAGCCGGTATTCACGTTATCTGCGACAAGCCGCTTTGTCTTTCGGTGGGAGAAGCAAGGGAATTGAAGGCTCTCGCGGAGAAGCGAGAATTGATCCTGTGCCTGACCCATAACTACTCGGGGTATGCGATGGTACGACATGCCGCTCGGATGGTCCGAAACGGGGAGCTGGGCGAAATTCGAGTGATCCAAGCCGAACATGCCTCCGGTTGGGCGGCAAGGCTTTTGGAAAAAGAAGGGCATCTGCAAGCTATCTGGCGGACTGATCCGGATCTATTAGGTGATGCGAGCGTGCTTTACGATTTAGGCACTCATGCACACCAGTTGGCGCGGTTTATAACCGGACTCGAAGTCACCGAAGTGGCTGCAGAATTAAGCCGGATCGTTCCGGGTCGAGCGATCAAAGACAACGCGGATATGTTGCTCAGGTTTTCCAATGGGGCTCGCGGAACGCTCTGGGCTTCGATGGCGGCCGTCGGCAATGAACATGGCTTGCGGATTCGCGTGTACGGCGAGCGAGGGAGCCTTGCCTGGCGCCATGAGGATCCACACCACCTGCGCTACTGCCCGCTTGACGGTCCGCCTCAGATCCTGGCGCAAGGGGCCGGTTGGCTCTCGCCGGATGCGAACCGGTGGACACGTGTCGGGTTGGGCCATCCGGAAGGTTTCTTTGAGGCGTTTGCGAATCTGTACACTGAGGTCGCAGACGCACTGTTGGCGAAAGCAGCAGGACAGCGATACTCGAAGCCGGAGCTAGGTTTCCCGGATGCGTCGGACGGGTTTCGCGGCGTAGCTTTCGTCGAGGGCGCAATGCGATCGTACGCGTCTGGAGGGGTCTGGACGACGATCGAGGCAAGCTGAAAAGATCAAAACCAAAGGATTGAACGAATGTTGAAAGTAGCAGTGGTAGGGACCGGTTTCATCGGTTCGGTTCATGCTAGAAACATTGCCGGCCACCCAGGAGCGGAGTTGGTGGCGGTGAGCGACGCAAACTTGGAGTCTGCCAAGCGGGTCGCAGCGCCTACCGGTGCCCAGGTCGTGGCCGACGTCAGAGAAATTTTTGATCGCAAGGAGATCGAAGCCGTGCTGATCGCTTCGCCGACGAATACGCATGTCGATTACCTTCAGCAGGCCGCGCAGGCGAGGAAAGCTGTCTACTGCGAAAAGCCGATCGGTCTCGATTATCAGGAAGCGGAGCAAGCGGTCAAAACCGTTCGGGCGGCTGGAATTCCCGTGATGCTCGGTTTCAACCGCCGATTCGATGCCAATCATGCGGCGGTGAAACAGGCGATCGACCGAGGCGAAGTCGGCAAGATTGAGATCGTTCAGCTCACGAGCCGCGGTCCGCAGCCTCCACCAATCGACTATGTCAAGGTTTCCGGCGGGCAAATGCGCGATCAAACTATCCATTTTTTCGATTTGCTGTGTTGGTTGACTGGCGATGAAGCGGTCGAAGTTTATGCGATTGGCGGCGCGCTGGTGAGCGCCGCGATCGGCGAAGCGGGCGACGTCGATACGTCAGTCGTCTCCTTGCGAATGGCTTCGGGTGCGCTTGGTCAAATCGATTGTTCACGGCGTGCGGCCTACGGCTACGACGAGAGAATCGAAGTCTTTGGATCGGACGGGCTAGCGGTGTCGCGGCGCCAGAATTTCCGGGGCATGTCCCTTTACAAAGGGCGAAAGGTGATTGCCGACGGACTTCATCCCGGCTGGTTCGAGCGAATCGAGGAGAGTTATTACCAAGCCTTAGACGCCTTTGTCAGAGCAGTGACTCAGGGGGTTGCGCCTAGCCCCTCCCTTCAGGATGGGCTGAGGGCGCAGTTGCTGGCTGACAAAGCCACCGACTCGCTGAAGACCGGAATGCCGGTAAAAGTTCGACCCTAATCATAGATTCCGATGAAAGCTCGTCGACTTGAGAGATGTGGAGGGAAGCAGCTTTCCTCCCTTGCACAATCTGGGGACAATCAGAGATGACACTACAGGTTTCGAAACCGCAATTTCGGTTAGGAGTTAGTCCGCTGAGCTGGACCAACGATGTCCTGCCGGAGTTAGGAGGAGACATCCCGCTCGAAGTATTCTTAAGAGAAGCTGCTGAGATTGGATATGAAGGTGTGGAGTTAGGTCGAAAGTTTCCGAGGAAGTCGGAGGAACTTCTCCCGAAGCTTTCTGCCTACGGCCTGCAATTGGTCTCTGGTTGGTACTCGGGATTTCTCGCGGAAAGGTCGCTCGAGGAAGAATGGAAGGCTGCGGCGGATCATGTTCGCCTCTTAGAAGAGTGCCGCTGCGATGTCTTCATCTATGGCGAGTGCGGGTTAATGCCTTCGGATTCCCCTTGGGACACGCGTCTCGGTCTTTCCCCTAAATTGGAATCGATCGATTTACCAAGTTATGCCTCAAAAATGGACGAATTCGCCAAGCGAGTTCGCAGCCGAGGCATGAAACTGGCCTACCACTATCATTTGAAAATGTTGGTTGAGAACGCGGATGAGATCGCCGCATTCTTTGCCACCACTAGTGACGAGGTCGGAGTCCTTTTGGATACGGGCCACGCACGCGCGGCGGACGCCAATTACGGTGAGGTGATCCAGCGCTTCGGAAACCGGATCGTGCACATTCATTTGAAGGATGTGCGTAACAGTGTCTTGAGTTGGGCGCGCGAGAACGATGTCACCTTCAATGCGGCTGTAAGGGAAGGAGTCTTTACTGTTCCAGGCCAAGGCGATCTTGATTTTTCTCCGGTCGCCGAATTTGTTCGGAGCTCCGGCTACAACGGCTGGTTGATCGTCGAGGCGGAACAAGATCCGGTTAAGGCTCCCCCAAAGCTAAACGCGGAGAAGGCGTTCCAGCATGTCGTCGATCTAACCCGCATAAATCATGCATTTTGAGAAAACCATACGGTCAATGCGGGTTAGGAGGCTATCAAAGAGATGCTCGCGCGTCTCGTTAATAGGCAAATTCGGAAATTGGATTTGGATATATACTATTTTGAAATGTTTCTTTCGAAGGTGCAGAGGAATTGATCGGCGTAGCCGGGCGGTTCTTCTGCCAGGCTGATTATTCCTATGTCGAAGTCGTTAAATATTGGGCTGGTTGGTTCTGGGTTTATGGGACAAGCGCACGCTGATGCTTACCGCCGTGCTCGAATCTTGTATCGAGACCTTGCTGCCAAACCTGAATTGTACGCTATCGCTGATCAGAATGCTGCATTAGCAGAGGAGGCCCGAGCTCGTTTCGGCTTCGAGAACGCTTACGGCGATTGGCGACAACTGGTGGAAGATCCAAAGATCGATCTGGTCGATATTACCACTCCAAATTTTCTCCATGTGGAAGTGGCTTTAGCGGCCCTCGAAGCAGGAAAACATGTCTATTGCGAAAAACCGATGGCAGTAACGGTAGAGGGGGCCAGACGGATGGCGGCAGCGGCGAAGAAGGCCGGCGTAAAAACGATGGTAGCGTTCAACAACATCAAGACTCCAGCCGCTCTGCTAGCTAAACAGATCATCGAACGGGGAGAAATAGGCCAAGTGGTCCGTTTCCGGGGCACTTTTGATCAAGGATTTTTCAATGATCCAACTTTGCCTTGGTCCTGGCGCTGTTCGCGAGAATTGGCTGGCTCGGGGGCGCTGGGGGACCTCGGAGCGCATACTATTTCGGTTGCCCAGTTCCTAGTCGGTGATATCACAGCGGTCTCTGCGCAAAGTCAGACCTTCTTCAAGGAGCGTGCGGTTCCTGAATTTGATGCTGGTTACAGCAGCAAGATCGCAGAAGCCGCAAAAAAGCGAATGGTAGAAAACGATGACCAAGTCCAGTCTCTGGTGAAGTTCGCATCAGGAGCTGCCGGGGTAATCGAGGCTTCCCGCATCTGTGCCGGACGCGTTTTTGGAATCACCTGGGAAGTTTCGGGGACGGAAGGTACGATCGTTAACGACGGGGAGAGGTTCAACGAACTTCAGGTGTTCCGCATGAGCAAGGAAAAACGCGATCGAGGTTTTACCACTTACTATTGCGGATCGCAAGTTCCACAATATTCGGGATTCTTTGGCTTTGATTTTGCCGGTGGCGGGCTCGGGTATTTCGACATCAAAGTCATCGAGATCCACGATCTCGTGAAAGGTATCGGCAGCGACCAAGCCTGCTCACCCGATTTTGATTTCGGAACCCGGAATCAAGAGATCCTCGAAGCGATAGAACGGTCAAGCCTTTCCGGAGCTTGGGTATCGACGCAGCAGCCTGCCGGATCTGAAGACCAACCTGAACCTTAGTTTGCGGATGCGATATGAAAAGTCCCTCGCCGTCTCGACAGGCTGCCGTCGCTGCGCTTTGGCGCGCCCTGGTACAGAGCTGCAGGAAGAGTATAAAACTGGCCGCGACGCAGGCTTCGCGGAGTTGGGCTGCTCAGACTCCGCTCCGCGGAAAACGGATGGCATTTGTTTTTGTTGGAGAAGCGCACGCACTAGGATTCAGTTCTCGGCGATCCCGGCGTTCTTGGTGGAGCGAGCCCTTACCGTGCCCCGCCGCTAAGAGGAGTACGCTGCAAATCATTTGCCTCCCTGGCCGACGTAGCCTTGGCGAAGTTTGCTTCCATTCTTATTAGAACGTTTTGATTGATTAACTATTTAGTCTTAGAATACTAATTGGTACCCCCGCTGTGAGAAAGTTTCTCTCAGAACCGGGTTTTAGTTTCGCGAGCGCCATTTGCCCGCTTAATACTGAGGCTCGGAAATTCCCCCCTTGGCTCGCCGCTTAACATGGGGAGCTAAGCTGCGACGCCTATTTAGAAAGGCTTACAAAATGAAGCGATTCTTGGGCGCTCTGTCGCTCTTGCTGTCCGTCTCGTTCGCCGAAGCAGTATTCGCTCAAGGCGATCACTATCGGTTCGTCATGGTATCCCACATCGGCTCCAACGACCCGAACATGAATTGGTTAACCACTTCGATGAAAACCTTCGAGGAGAAGTACCCCGGCGTAAAAACTGAGTACTTGTCGACCAATGAATACAGTCTGCAGAATTTCATTGCGATCCTGAACCAGGCAATCGCCACTCACCCCGACGGCATCGCTGTCCCGATCTTGAACAGTGAAGCTCTTCAACCGATATTGGACAAGGCGGTCAGCAGCGGCATTCCAGTGGTCGCCTTCAACATTTCCGATACCCGCCCTCCAGACCAGCGGATCAAATATCTCACTTACGTGGGCGGAGATGAATATCTCACGGGCACGAAGCTCGGGGAGTATGTCATCGAGCAAGTAAATGCCGGCAAGATTCCCAAGCCGACCAAAATGATGTGTGCTAACCACGACGCCACTCATCAAGGCCTGAAGGCGCGCTGTCGAGGGATGACGGATGCGATGAAAAAAATTGGCGTGAGCGTTGATGAACTGATCATCGGTGCCGACCCGGCCCGGGCCCGCAGTATCATGCAGTCTTATTTGAGCACGCACAAGGATGTGAACTACATCTTTTCACTGGGCACTTTGTCCTGCCCTTGGGCCTACAGCGTTGCCGACCAGATGGGATTAAAGCCGAAACTCTCTGACAAAGGGCTGACGGTCGTCACGGTGGATGACAGCCCAAACTCTCTTGAAGGCATCAAGGACGGGAAAATCCTTGCATCGCACAGTCAAGGTTTCTGGCTCCAAGGTTATCTCCCCATGGAGATTCTTTACTTCTATAAGAAAATGGGAATGTACCCCCTCACCGATGTCATTACCGGACCGGTAGTCATCAATCAGAGTAATGTTGATCAGTGGATAAAATTCGTGAAAGCCATCATCGGGGAGGACGCCTACAAGAAGCAGATCACCTGGTAAACGATCAAGGGATGTGACCGTAACGGTAAGATATCTCCTAGCACGCGATTCAGGAAACGAGTACCGATCGGGGAGGCCAAATGCGGAAATTACTTCGGCGTACAGATATCGGCATAATCATTGGCTGCATTTTCATCTTCGCTCTGTTCAGCCTCTGGAATCCGCAACAATGGTTCGATTGGGGCACCATTAGCAACATTGGCCAGTACACAGCGATTCTTGGCCTCCTGGCGATCGGACAGACGTTTGTCATTCTCATTCGCGAAATCGATCTCTCTGTCGGCTCCGTTTACGGAATCGTTGGGATTACGTTCGCTGGCTTAGAGAATAGTAATATTAGCGTCCTACTCTCATTCATCTTGGCCATGCTTTTAGCGCTACTGATCGGCCTGCTAAATGCCGCCCTCGTAATCCGCGGAAAGCTCTCCTCGATGATCGTGACGCTCGGTGGTTTGTTTTTCTACCGCGGGCTAGTTTTCGTGACAACCCATGGAGGGGTCACCGGAGTACCGCAATCCGCTCGGGAGAACTGGCTCGCGCAACTCTTCGGTGGTCATTGGCTTCGGATTGAGAATGGGTTTTTGCTGCTCCTGCTTCTCGGGTTTCTTTGCGCTGTTACCCTTTATGAAACGCGATTTGGAAATCATTTGCTCGCTTTAGGCGGAGATCCGGCCAGCGCAGAGTCTCAGGGAGTTCCAGTAAACCGGGTTAGAACCTTGGCGTTTTGTCTGTGCTCGGTTTTCGCCGGTCTGTCGGCAATTGTGACCCTCACCAACCAACCTGAGACCAGTGTTTCTCTGGGTACCGGGATGGAACTGGAGTCGATTGCAGCCGTAGTCGTGGGCGGAACCCTACTTACTGGCGGCAGAGGAACCATTCTCGGTACCATCTTGGGCGCGTTCTTCTTCACGGCAGTTCGCGCCCAAATGATCGCCCTGGGCGCCCCCCCTTCGTGGTATATATCCTTTGTCGGGATCGCCCTTCTCATCGTCGTGACCATTAATACCCTCTTATCGAAGAGGCTAAGATCCGCCTGATAATATCCTTTGGAGGACGCAAACAATGAGGACCGAAATTGATGGCAAAACCGACCAGGCCATTGACTCAAAAAAACCGCTCATCAGCATCAAGAATGTTTCCCTTTCCTATGGAAACTTTCAGGCGCTTACCGATGTCAGCGTCGATTTTTATCAAGGAGAACTAGTAGGCTTGGTCGGAGATAATGGAGCGGGTAAGACCACTCTGATTCGAATTATTTCAGGGATTATCCCCCCGACCTATGGTGAAGTCTATTTTGACGGGGAAAGAATAACAAAGTTCCATCCCAAGAAAGCCATCGATCTAGGCCTGGAATGCATCCAGCAGACAATTGGAATATGCGACAACCTATCGGTTGGACGTAATTATTTCTTGGGGCGAGAACCGATCAAGCGCATCTTTGGCTTGCCATTTCTTGACAAGAAAAAGATCCGTGAAACCAGCGCGAAGGTCGTCCACGATTTCGGATTGCGGGACACGGTTGATGTGGATGATGAGATCGCCCTGCTCTCTGGGGGCGAAAAGCAAACGTTCAAAATTGCGCGGGCGGTTACTTTCCGCAATCGCGTTATTATCATGGATGAGCCCACCAATCATCTTTCGGTACGCGAACGGGCTCATGTCAATGAGCTGGCGGTACAGTTGAAACGACAAGGGCTGCTCGTGATTTATATCACCCACGATATTTTCCAGATTCATCGAATTGCCGACCGGATCGTTATTCTGGAGAACGGCCGCAAGGTTACCGATGTTCCGCGAGATGCGATGAATCTGGAAAATCTAGAGGAAATCATCCGGGATGGTGGCCGGGCGCCGGCGAAAGGGGTGAAATCTGCATGAGGCAGTTCATTGGGAGTATTGTCCGCAGGCATCCGGAAGGGATCACAATCAGTTTGGTGGTCCTGATTTCATTGGGCTTCGCGGTTATAACCCAGGGGAGCTGGCTCTCGGTTGGCAATCTGCAATCGATATCACAGCTCACGGCGGTATTAGCGGTTATGGCGTTCGGGGAAGCAATCGTCATCGCTACGGGCGAAATCGACATATCGGTTGGCTCAGTTTCTGGAATCGGCGCCCTGACATTTCTTGGCCTGGCTCCCATCGCCGGCAGCGGCATTGCGCTCCTCGCCGCTCTAGCCTGCGGAATCCTTATCGGCGCGATGAACGGTGTTTTTGTCGCGTTAGTCGGTATACCATCCTTACTGGTAACTCTGGGTTCGCTTTTTCTGTTTCAAGGTATTGGTTATGCCGTCACCTCTGGTTTTTCTTTTGCCGCGACTAATACCGTTCGGCAGCAGTTTGTCTATAACGCTGTCGGTGGCGGTGGTTTCGCCGAAGTTAACACCGGAGTAATTTGGGCACTGGTTATCCTCGTCGTGCTTCAACTGGTGGTTTTCGAAGCACCGGTCGGAAATCGCATCCTTGCCGTGGGTGGCGATGCCGGCTCCAGCTTTTCCCGAGGCGTAAACGTTGGCAGAATAAAGTTTGGAGTTTTTGTCGTCAGCGGAGTGCTGGCCGCATTCGCTGGCGTGTTGGATGCCGCTTTCATTGGTTACGCCGACGGCAGTTTCGGCGCAACGATGGAGCTTTCCGCGATCGCCGCCGCGGTTCTCGGCGGATGCCATTTAGCGGGAGGCCGAATTTCGCTCATTGGTACGCTCTTCGGAGCTTTTATCCTGCGTGGTATCCAAAGTTTTCTCATCATCCTTGGCGTTCAACCCCAATGGTACATTCTCGTTGTGGGGCTCATTGTCGTGCTGGCCAGCTTAGCGGATCGGACTCTGACCAGATTGGCTCTGAAGAAGTGACGCGGCAGATTAATGCCGACACCAGCGCAAAGGTCTATTCAGGCAACTGACTTTTATCCCGGAAAATCGTGAGACGAAAATGAAACTTTGCGCTGTATCTGAAAGTTTGGGGCATCTTTCATTCAAGGAAGCTGCGAAAGCCTCCGCCGATCTTGGTCTTGCCGCCCTGGAGATCGGAATGGGTAACTGGAATGCCGCTCCGCATGCCCACTTGCAATCCCTTTTGGGGAGCAAGGATAAACGGCATGAGTTTTTGTCTGTGTTTGAGCAAAATGGATTATCGTTGGCGGCGCTCAACTGCAGCGGTAATCAACTTCATCCCGTCGACGGAGAACGGCAAAGCAAGATCGTTTACGACACGGTCCGAGTTGCCGAATCACTCGACGTTCACACTATTGTCTTAATGTCCGGTTTGCCAGCCGGCGGACCGAACGACTTAAAGCCAAATTGGGTCACGTGCGCCTGGCCGCCGGAGAACCGGGAAATTCTCGACTGGCAATGGAACGAAAAGCTATTGCCTTACTGGGAAAAGCTCGCCGCATTCGCCAGAGAGTGCGGTATAACAAAACTGTGCATCGAACTGCACGGCCACCAACTCGTTTACAATGTTCCAACGTTACTGAAATTGAGAAGGGAGATTGGAACAATCGTCGGTGCAAATCTCGACCCGAGTCATCTCTTTTGGATGGGCGCCGACCCATTGGCGGCAATCGATGCCCTTGGCGATGCTGTTCATCATGTGCACGCCAAGGATACTTATCTGAATGATGCAGCGCTAAGATTAACCGGCCGGTTGGAAACTATCGGACACGAGAATGTGAAGGATAGGGCTTGGAGCTATATCACGTTAGGGTATGGCCACGGTGAACAATGGTGGCGCGAGTTTTGTTATCGCCTCCGTCTCAACGGTTATGACGGCTGGCTATCTATCGAGCATGAGGATATTGTTCTATCTAGAATGGAAGGCATGCGGCGATCGATTGATCTGCTGAAGCGAACGTTGATCGACGAGCCAAGCGATTACGCACTGCCAACGACCTGAATCACATCGGGAGGAAGCTGTTGAGCTCAAGACCGACCGCGAAGTGAACTGGTATGGCTAACGACTTTTTCTTGAGAAATCGATCGACGATTGCGGTAATTACTGGCGGAACTCAAGGCCTTGGGCTGGCAATAGCCAAAAGGCTGGCGCAGGAGGGAGCCCGTGGGATCGTCATTAGTGGTCGAAACGCTGAAAAGGGCAAGGAAGCTGCCGAGAATGTCCGTTCTCTCGGCGCGGATTGTTTATTTGTGGAGGCAGACATCTCGACCGCCGGTGACTGCCGTAGGCTCGTCGACACAGCTCTGAAGCATTTTGGCGGCATCAATGGCCTCGTGAACTCGGCGGCCACATCAGACCGTGGCACCCTTCTAGACAGCAGTCTCGAGCTTTGGGACCGACACTTCAATACTAACGTGCGTGCTCCGTTCTTGACCATGCAGGGCGTTGTCAAACACTTAGTGGAAACCGGCAAACCGGGCAGCATTGTCAATATCCTTTCAATGGCCGCCCACTGCGGCCAGTCTTATCTGACGGCGTACTCGGCGTCGAAAGGAGCGCTGGCAACGCTTACGAAGAATGTCGCCAACGCGTTTGCGGCCAAGCGCATACGGTGCAATGGCATCCTGATCGGGTGGATGGATACTCCCGGCGAGAGTGTGACTCAGCAGAAATTCCACGGTGTAAGCGAAGATTGGCTAACGCAAGCTGAAGCAGCTCAGCCCATGGGACAACTGGTCAAGCCGGACCAGGTAGCGGAATTGGCCGCCTACATGCTCAGCCCGGAGTCCGGCGTAATGACTGGGGCCTTGGTGGATTATGATCAGAACGTGGTGGGTGCCTATCCTGAGTAGTTGAACGCCTAGACGCTGGAAGGGCGGTTGTTTCACCTCGCGAGCTGACGCCGCCGTCGATGCTCTCTCCGGTTAATAACTCTCGGAACGATGGACTCTTTGTCTAGATCAGTCATCTGTGACAATAACAGATAGCGGATGGCAAAATAGCAGATACCACAAATGAGAAATAGGAGCGTGCATTATTCCAACCCTTCACTACTCCCTTGTTCCACTGCCCCGATAATGGGCCCTGACTTCCGACAGGTGATGGGTCTGATGGATGGAAAGGGACCTGACCGCTCGAGCTCGGGAGTGTGGATTTTTGGGCAACCAATTCGCGTGATCGAGGCACGGACTCTAGAGCGGTTAGAGGTAGCCTGCGCCGCGGTTGACGAAGCCAGCCGCTCTTGTCACGCGATCGTTCTAGCGGACTATGAGGTTGGCTCCTGGTTCGAGCCAAAACTAAAGATCGTCGCTGAGGAGCACTCTTGGGCGCCATTCCAGGCGTGGTTATTCGATGAAACCACATGGCTGCAAGATCAAGCGTTTGCGAAATGGCTGAGCCGACGCATAGAAAAGACCGGTTCAGCCCAACAGCCCTCCGGAATAGCGGAAATCCGTGCCGAGGTAGGCCGGCCCGACTACTCCGCTGCCGTAGAATCGGCTCTTCGCCATATCGCCGGCGGAGACGTCTACCAGGTTAATCTTACCTGGAGAATTGATTTTACATTTTTCGGTTCGTCCTTGGCCCTTTATCGCAAGCTGCGCCGATCTCAGCCGGTCAACTACGGCGCGTACCTGTCACTTCCGGACCGGGTCATACTGTCGCTCTCTCCGGAACTTTTCCTGGAGCGATGCGGCGATGAACTTGTCTCAAAGCCGATGAAAGGAACCAGGGCCAGAGCCGGCGAGAATGGAACCGATCAGACGATGGCAAAAGATCTATACCTATCGGAGAAAGATCGGGCAGAAAATCTCATGATTGTCGATCTGATCCGGAACGATTTGGGTAAAATCGCGCAAACCGGATCAGTCCAAGTAGATCGACTCTTTGCCGTCGAACAATATCCCACGGTTTACCAGATGGTCTCTCAAGTGAGTGGGCGAGTTCCTGATCGATCGTTGTTTCATACGCTCAAAGCGCTTTTCCCATCCGGTTCGGTCACCGGTGCACCAAAGATGCGTGCGATGGAAATTATTAGCGGGCTTGAGCGATCTTCTCGTGGAATCTATACCGGCACTATTGGTCACATCAAGCCGGGCGGTGACTTCGTCTTCAATGTTGCCATTCGTACCATTGAGCTAATGCCAGACAACCGAGGACGCCTGCACGTCGGAAGTGGTATCGTCGCTGATTCATCTGCCAATTCGGAATATGCGGAATGTTGGTCGAAAGCTCGTTTTCTTACCGAATTGCCCTGCGACTTTGCCATTTTGGAAACCTTGCTGCTTCAGAGAGGTAAGCTGCAACTGATTGATGCTCATTTAAACCGACTAAAAGCGTCCGCTCGATTTTTTGGGTTCGAGTATTCCGAATCACACATTCGAGCGGCGCTTCACGACACCCAAAAGAAAAGAGCCGAAGGTCCGCATCGAGTCAGGTTGACCTTAGAGAAGGACGGTAAAATCGATGTACGGGTTCAAGCTCTCATTGATCTTCCCGAGCAGCTTTCATTTGTGATAGCTCGCGAACGCATGAATTCCAGCGACCCTCTTCTGCGTCACAAAACCACTGCCCGCAGTCTGTACGATAGCGTTTTACGTCGCCTGAAAGCGGAATGCTTTGATGCGTTGTTCTTCAACGAACGAGAGGAAATGACCGAAGGAGCGCGCAGCAACGTTTTTCTCACGAAAAATGGAAAGTGGTTCACGCCCCCGGTCGAGAGCGGGTTACTTGACGGTATTATGCGTCAAGAGATTCTGCGCACCAGACCCGTGCGCGTTCAAAGGCTCTATCGCGACGATTTGCTAAACGCCGACGTAGTTTATCTCTCTAATGCCCTACGCGGTTTGGTGCGAGTAAAATTAACCGCGAAAGAATCCGACGAGATTGAACCACCAATGGACACGAATGGACGCGAATAAAACAACTGAGAGGAGATCCGCGCGGTTGGTCCCGGTTTTACCAGAAGCCGAGTCGGTGTCCTCCAGCCAGAAAACACCCGGCTTTCGGGGTTCATAATTAAAGAACGGTGGCGACTGCGTTAGGCGGCTGAGCGGTAGTAGGTGCATCGCGATATCCACAGGGCCCGTTAGAAGTCTATTCGTGTCCATTGGTGTCCATTCGTGGTTAAGAAATCATCCACTCGTGGTTAAGGGATTTGGTCTGTTTCTAACTAATCGCTGTCTTTCTTTGAGCTCTCCGTAAACTCCTGTTCAAAATTTTGTCTTCGCGGTCTCCTCTTTAGATGAGATTTTGATCACTCAGCTCGCGTTTCAAGTAAGCGTAATAGATTGGAGCCACGACCAAACCACCAAGCCCAAACGCAACCTCCATTACCAGCATCGCGACCAAGAGTTCCCAGGCCCGCGCTTGAATGCGGGATCCGACAATTCGCGCATTGAAGAAATATTCGAGTTTGTGGATGACGACTAAAAAGATGAGAGCGAACGCAGCCGCATAAACCGAAACGGAAAGGCTGGCTATAAAGATTGCAGTGTTGGAAATTAAGTTACCGATGACCGGGAGCAGCCCGGCAAAAAAGGTTACCGCGATCAGAGTCTTGCCCAGCGGTAGGTGTACACCGAGTGCGGGAAGGATTCCGAACAGGAAGATCATGGTCAGGACCGTATTTAATGCCGAAATCCGGACTTGAGCGAAGACGATCTGGCGGAATGCAAAGGCGAACCGCGAGATCCTTTCGATCAACGCTGCGGCCAAAGGTTGATGTCGCCGATGAGGAGCCACCTCGAGCAGCGAAACCAATGCGCCGATGATCATGCCAACAAGACCACGAATGAAAAAATGAAGAACGTCTTTGCCGATTTGCTGGACTTCTTTCGAGTGTTCGTCCAGCCAGCCGGAAGCCAATGCCTTAAGATCATCGACGTTCCCGGGAAAACTCTCTACCATGAATGGTGGTAGTTTATTGCGTGCTTCGGTAATCACCTGGTTCAGTTTCTCCGATAAGACCTCGGGACTGTTTGCCTCACTTTTCAGGAAGGCAGCGACGCCGAACCCAGCGAGGATCAAAACGACAATCGTCAATATCGCGAGACTGGCTACGGCCAGCCAGCGGGACCAGCGGTGCATGAGATGACGTTCGATGAGAGGTGCCAGCAGACTGACTAACTCGTAAACGAGCAGTCCGGCAACTAACGCCGAGACTAAATGAAGAAGAACAACGGCTAGGAGGCCAATTCCCATGAGAATCCAGGAGGCAACGACCGGTCCAGTGACCGGCTCTGGTCCAGAGGGTTTAATGACCTTGTCCTGGGGCGAAACGACGCTATCCATCGCACTGAAACTGAGTTACTTGCCCGAAGATTGCAACCTCAGGGCCCGTACGGAGTAGGATCTACGGGAGTTGCTGAAGGGCTTGCCTATCTGCCATTGGCGATTCCCTCGGCGCCGACGCCAGCTCTATCCAGAATCGGCTTCCCACGTCAACTTTTGAATCAACACCGCATCTTCCGCCCATTCGCTCCATGGCTTTTTTGACAATGGCCAGACCAATGCCGGTGCCGGAAAACGATTCTTGGCCATGGAGGCGCTCGAAAACCTCAAATATCCGATCGAAATGACGCTCTTCAATGCCGATGCCTCGGTCTTGCACGTATAGCCGCGTCCTATCCCCGATTTTTTCGACGAATACTTGGATTCGGGGGGCGCGTCCACTCTTGGTGAACTTCATGGCATTGCTCAACAGGTTTTGGATTGATTGAACTAGCGCAGAAGGCTGAGCGACAACCGCCGGCATCTTCCCGCGGACAGATATTTTCGCGCTCGTCGTTTTGATTTCGCCTTCCAGCAGCTTTAAAGCTTCCTGCAACGCGGAACCCAGATCGACGGTCGTCAGCCTGAATTCGACCCTGCTTAACTGACTGTGCTCAAGCAGATTTTCGATCAGCGTTTGCATCCGGAGAATGCCATTCCCAATCCTTTGCAGGTAATCGCGTCCTCGCTCGTCGAGATTGTCCTTGTAGTCTTCCAGTAAGGCTTGCGAGAATCCCTGGATCCCCCGGAGCGGAGCTTTTAGGTCATGAGAAACCGTGTAGGCAAAGGCCTCCAGCTGGGCATTGCTATCAGTCAGCTGCGCTGTCCTTTCATGGACCCGCTTTTCCAGCAAAGCAACGAATTCGCTCTTTTGCCGGTTTGCCTCTTGGAGCGCTTCCATCTTTCTCCGATCGCTCAGGTCACGGGTAATCTTTAAAAACCCCGCCACTTTACCATCCGGACTCCGGAGCGTTGTGATCGTCACGTTGGCCCAGAACCGAGAACCACCTTTTCGGATTCTCCAAGCCTCCTCGGCAAATCTTCCGTCCTTGGCAGCCAATTCGAGGACGCGTTCCGGCCGATGTTTTTCGATACCGGTCGCAGGGTAAAAAGCAGAAAAATGCTTACCGATAATCTCATCGGCCTT
>Ga0209648_10001575_pt1 | contig 18548 bp, 12 predicted proteins | sample GraSoi2013_115cm_FD_185830 | JGI IMG/M metagenome (GOLD analysis project Ga0209648, IMG submission 185830) | Grasslands soil microbial communities from the Angelo Coastal Reserve, California, USA - Sample 9_17_2013_115cm (SPAdes) (version 2) | ecosystem: Environmental > Terrestrial > Soil >...
ATGCTGTTGCTCGACGCTCTCGTAGTGGCCACGCGTGAGCTGGCCTACTGCGTGCTCCTTTTGGAGGCGGCGGAAGGGACACGCGCGTCACTCGAACAGCAAGTAAACCAACTAGGTCTAGCCCAAAACGTGGCTTTCGTCGATGCGGCCAACGCCGCGGCTGCCTGGCAGAGCGCCCAGGTCGTGATTGCCTTGGGCGAATCCAATGCGGATCCTGCAGCCTTGCGACAATCGAATCCGGTTTGCCTGCGAGCGCTGCGCCAGGGCGCGACTCTGCTTGCCGCGGACATTCCCCGCAACCGTGATGCTAGCCCCGAAGGCCGAGGTTGTGTATGGTTCGAGCCCAATAACGCGCGCGATCTTGGTTGCCGCATGGCTTTTCTCAGTGGCAATCCTGATTTCCGGGCGGCCTTGGCGGCGACGGGACGCGCTCACCTCGTGGAGACACGCGGCCATGCTGTCATCGGCAAAAAATACGCCGAAGCCTATCGCCATGCCGCTAGCCGCAAGAAAACAAAAAGCAGCGGTCCGGAATTGACTGTGTTCTATCCGGCGGTGAACTCCGCGTAAGGACTGATAGTGATCGGCATCTAGCGTTTAGCGCGGAGGAGAGATCGGGTCATCGGGAGATCGGGCCATCGGGAGATCGGAGGCCAAGCTTATCGCACGTCTTTCCGTCTTGCTCTCTTCCGATTGTTCCGATGTCCCGATGATCCGATGACCCGATCTTCCTCGGTGCCTCCGTGTCGGTGTTCAGGGTTTTGCCTTGGCTGATTGCTGACTGCTGAGTGCTGATTGCTGGCTTCTGAGTGCTAACTGCTTCTTCGCCCACGTATCTTTCAACGCTACCGCGCGGTTGAAAACCAGCTTTCCGGCGGCCGAGTCCGGGTCGACGCAGAAATAACCCAAGCGCTCGAACTGGTAGCGATCGCCGGCCTTTGCGTTCTTGAGGGAAGGCTCCAGTTTGGCTTCACTGACGACCTCGAGCGAGTTCGGGTTCAGGTTCGCGATGAAGTCCTGGCCTTCGGGAACCTCGTCGGGATCGGGGTTGCTGAACAGATTGTCGTAAAGCCGGACTTCGGCGTTGATGGCGTTTGCGGCGGAAACCCAATGGATGGTCGATTTCACTTTTCGTCCGTCCGGCGCGTTGCCGCCGCGCGTGGCCGGATCGTAGGTGCAATGCACCTCCACGATTTCGCCGCGATCGTTTTTCACCACATTCTTGGCGGTAATGAAATAGGCATAGCGCAGCCGCACCTCTTTACCGGGAGACAGACGGAAGTAGCCCTTAGGCGGGTCTTCGCGAAAGTCGTCCTGCTCGATGTAGAGCACTCGCGAAAAAGGAACCTTGCGCGTGCCCGCGCTTTCATTTTCGGGATTGTTCACGGCATCCATCTCTTCAAAATGAACTTCGGGCGTTTGACCTTCGGGGTAGTTGTCGATGACCACTTTCAGCGGCTTCAGCACGGCCATGACGCGGGGCGCATGCTGGTTCAGGTCTTCGCGGACGAAGTGTTCGAGCATAGCTAGCTCGATCGTCCCGTTGGTCTTGGTCACGCCGATGGAGCCGCAGAAGGTGCGAATGGCCTGGGGCGTATAGCCGCGGCGACGAATGCCGGAAAGAGTGGGCATGCGTGGATCGTCCCAGCCGCGCACCCGCCCTTCGCGCACCAGCTGCAGCAGTTTGCGCTTGCTCAAAAGTGTGTAGGTCAGGTTAAGGCGGTCAAACTCGATCTGCTGCGAAGGGAAGATGCCCAGCTCTTTGATGTACCAGTTGTAGAGCGGGCGATGATCTTCGAACTCCAACGTGCAGATGGAGTGGGTAATGTTCTCGATCGAATCCGACTGCCCGTGGGCGTAGTCATACGTAGGATAGATACACCATTCATTTCCCGTGCGATGGTGTTCCACGTGAACAATGCGATACATCACCGGATCGCGCATGTTGAGGTTGGGCGAGGCCATATCGATCTTGGCCCGCAGCGTCCTTGCTCCGTCGGGGAATTCGCCCGCCTTCATGCGCGCGAAGAGATCAAGGTTCTCTTCCGTTGAGCGGTTGCGATAAGGGCTCTCTTTTCCAGGTTCAGTCAACGTCCCGCGATACTTGCGGACCTCTTCCGCGCTTAGGTCGCAGACGAATGCTTTGCCTTTCTTGATCAGCTGCACAGCCCATTCGTAGAGCTGTTGGAAATAATCGGAAGCGTAGTAAAGGTTCTCCCAGTTGAAACCCAGCCAGCGTACGTCGGCCTGGATCGACTCTACGTATTCGGTCTCTTCCTTCTCGGGATTGGTATCGTCAAAGCGCAGGTTGGTGCCGCCGCCGAATTCATCGGCCAGACCAAAGTCCAGGACGATAGCCTTGGCGTGTCCGATGTGCAGACGACCATTGGGCTCGGGAGGGAAACGTGTCCACACGCGTCCTCCATACTTGTTGGTCTTCAGGTCTTCACGGACGATATCACGGACAAAATTCGACTGGACGGGAGCCGCGGGCGTCCCTTCCCCTGGGGTTCCAGAGTTAGTTTTCGGGCTGCGGTTCGATACGTTCATGATGTCAATCTTTTATCTTAAGCTTTTTTCTGAAATAGCACTCAGCACTCGGCCGTCAGCACTCAGCCTTTTTCTCGAAGCCCGTGAAGCTTTTCTGAATGCTGAATGCTGAATGCTGAATGCTGAGTGCTGAGTGCTATTTCAGAAAAAAGCTTAGTGGCTATAATGCCAGCAATGAACTTTTCCGAACTGTTGTGGGGAACAGGCGCCTCGCCCAGCGGTGGCGATCCGGAAATCCTGGGGCTGGAGTACAACTCGCGCCGGATTCAACCTGGCTGGTTGTTCGTGGCCATGCAGGGCGAGAGCACCGACGGGAATCGTTACATCGATGCCGCGTTGAAGAACGGAGCCGTGGCCGTGGTCACCGACTCCCAACACGAGCAGCGAAGGCGTGGAATGCCCTGGGTCGTGGTTCCCCATGGACGCCGGGCGCTGGCGCGCTTGAGCGCGAACTTTTACGGACGTCCGGCGGAACAGCTGCAGATCGTGGGCATCACCGGCACCAACGGTAAGACGACTTCAAGCTTTCTGTGCGAATCGATTCTGCAACACGCCGGCAAAAAGTCAGCTCTGATCGGGACGATCGAATATCACGTAGCTGGAGCAGTCCTGCCCGCGCCGCACACTACCCCGGAAGCGCTGGAGCTGAACCACATCTTCGCCGATGCTGTCCTGGCCGGCGCGACCCACGCGGTGATGGAAGTTTCCTCGCATGCGCTGGCACAAGAGCGCGTTTGGGGCGTGCCATACGAGGTGGCAGTCTTCACTAACCTCACCCGCGATCATCTCGACTATCACAAAGACATGGAGCGCTACTTCGACGCCAAGAGCATCCTGTTCAATGGCTGCGGATCGCGGCCGCCGCGCGCGGCGGTAATCAACGTTGACGACGAGTTCGGTCGTGCCCTGGCAAACACCCGGGCTAATATCAATGAGTTGGTCCTCCTATACGGAATCCAAAATTGCGACTTCCGGGCCACGAACGTCGATCTCAAACCGGACGCCACGACCTTCGATCTCAAGACGCCCGCAGGGACCACCAAGATCGCAACCTCGTTGATTGGCGGCATCAACGTCTACAACATTCTTGCCGCTGCGGCTGCCACCTACGCCTGCGGCTGTTCTCTTGACCAAATCGCCGAAGCCGTGCGGAGTTTCAAGCAGGTGCCGGGGCGATTTGAACGCGTGGACTGTGGCCAACTGTTTACCGTAGTTGTGGACTACGCCCACACCGACGATGCTCTGCGCAACCTGACCGGCATCGCCCGCGATTTTGTTCATCGCGGATTGGGGAACGGCCGGGTGATTACGGTCTTCGGCTGCGGCGGCGATCGCGATCGCAGCAAGCGCCCGCTGATGGGGGAAGCCGCGGGCAAGGGCAGCGACTTCGTGGTGCTTACGTCGGACAACCCGCGCAGCGAGGATCCGTCGCTGATCATCGAAGACGCGCTTCCCGGTTTGAAGAAGACCGGCACGCGGCACGCCGTCGAGGTCGATCGCAAACATGCCATTCGCCTGGCGCTGAGCCAAGCCATGCCCGGCGACATGGTGCTGATCGCCGGCAAAGGTCATGAGAAATTCCAGATCACGCGCGAAGGTACATTCCCCTTCGATGATGTTCAGGTCGCCAAGCAAGAATTAGAACAGTTGGGATATATGGCTTGCGCCGGAGGAAAGAAATGAAGCTGCCGCTATGGCGGATCGCGGAGTTTGCCGAAGCCAAAGGCGAATTTGATCAGGAGTTGGTAGCCTTAGGCTACTCCATCGATTCGCGGACGGTGAGTGCCGGCGATCTGTTCATCGCGCTCCCCGGCGAGCGCTTCGATGGCCACGACTACGTTGTCTCAGCTCTGGAAAAAGGGGCGGTGGCAGCGATCGTTCAATCGGGCCGCGCCATTCGCGCCGATAACCGCCGTCTCCTGTACGCAGAAGATACGTTGCGCGCTCTACAATCGCTGGGCGCTGCGGCGCGGCGTCTTTGGGGCAAGCCGCTGCTCGCGGTCACCGGGTCAGCCGGGAAGACCACGACCAAGGAAATCCTGGCCCATGTGCTCAGCACGCGCTTTCGTGTCATGAAGAGCACCGGAAATCTCAACAACCATATTGGACTTCCTCTACAGTTGCTTAAGCTCGAGCCCGGGCATGATCTCGCCGTGGTTGAGATGGGGATGAATCACGCGGGAGAGATTCACGCGCTTGGCACGCTCGCGCACCACGATCTGGCTGTAGTGACTGGTGTGGCGCCGGTGCATCTCGAGTTCTTCGGATCGCTGGCTGACATCGCGCGTGCGAAATACGAGATGATTGAGACTCTTCATCCCGGCGGTGTGGCGGTGCTGAACGCGGACGACGACTACGTCAGCCAGTTCGGTCGCGACTTCAAGGGCAAGGTGGTTACGTTCGGCATTCATCGCGCTGCTGACGTGTCGGCGCAGAACGTCCAGCTCAATGGCGTTGGCGGATCGCAATTTGAGTTGGTAGCGGGCAGTGTGCGCGAATCCGCAGCCCTGCCTCTCGTCGGCGAACACAACATCTATAACGCGCTGGCAGCAACTGCCGCCGCCATGGAGCGTGGCGTTCCTCCCTCAGAGGCAGCAGCTGCGCTGGCCACTGTGGTTCCTGCAGATAAGCGCGGAGAGGTACTCAGCTTTGGCGGCGCCACCATTATTAATGATAGCTACAACTCGAATCCCGGCGCCCTTAAGGCAATGATCGATACGCTTGCCAGCATGAAGGCCGAGCGTCGCATACTTGTAGCTGGAGAGATGTTGGAACTTGGCCCGACGGCCGAAGCCTTGCATCGCGAGTGCGGACGTCACGCCGCGGAAAAGAAGATCGATGTCGTCATCGGCGTGCGCGGCCTGGCCCAGAGCCTGGCCGAAGCAGCCTGCGGCGCCGGAGTGCAGTCGCAGTTTCTGGAAACACCGGAGCAGGCCGGCGAATGGCTGGCGCGCGAGGTGCACCCGGGAGACGCGATTTTGCTGAAGGCATCGCGCGGTGTCAAGCTGGAGCGCGCGCTTGAGGTGTTATTTTCCAAAGTCCCGAGCGACAGCGAGGGATCGCTATGAGAACCATGGGCTATGGGCGTTGCGCAGGCTGTAGAACGTTCTTAAGGAGGCGTGATAACTTGGCGGGCTGCCTTCCGGAGTCCCGAGCGAAGCGAGGGATCCCTATGGGAACGGTGGCTATGGGCGTTGCGCCGCAAGCTGTACAACGTCTTTAAAAAGCCGTGATAACTCGGTTTCCTGGTAGTTATTAGGGATCCTTCCCCTTCGGCAAGCTCAGGGTTCGGGATTTCAGAAAAATTCGGAGGATCATTGCTCTACTGGCTTCTTTATCAACGACTGTTTTCCCACTTTCCTCCGTTCCGCATTTTTCGCTACGTCACATTTCGCACCGCGTTTGCGAGCCTGACGGCGCTGTTCATGGGATTGATCATCGGTCCCGCTATTATTCGCCAGCTACGCGAATTCCAGATCGGCCAATACATTCGCGAGGAAGGCCCCAGCGGCCACCAGAAGAAAGCGGGCACTCCGACCATGGGCGGCTTGCTGATCGTGATCGCCATCGTTGTGCCTACGCTCTTGTGGGCCGATCTCTCGAATCCGTATATCTGGCTGGCGATCTTCGCCACCATGGCTTTTGGCGCCATTGGTTTTGCTGACGATTACCTGAAAGTCGTCCACAAGCGGAACCTGGGACTCACAGGACGCATGAAAATGCTCCTGCAGTTTGCCGCCGCCGGGGTTGTCGGTATTGCGCTGGTCGCGCTGACGACTAAATGGCACTATTTGACCAACCTGATGGTGCCGTTCTTCAAACAATTTCGGCCTGACCTGGTCATCGAAGCCATACGCCACTATCCGCACATCTGGCTCTTTGCTTTCACACCGTTCGTGCTCTTTGTGATGCTGGTGCTGGTGGGTTCGAGCAACGCGGTGAACCTGACCGATGGTTTGGACGGCTTGGCCATCGGCTGCACCGTGATTGCCGCGGGCGCGCTGACCGTCCTTACTTACGTCAGTGGACACGCTAAACTCGCCGATTACCTCGCTCTTCAAGAAATGCCCGCGGTCGCCGAGCTGACGATATTCTGTGGAGCCATGGTCGGCTCGAGTCTCGGATTCCTCTGGTACAACGCCCATCCTGCGGAAATCTTTATGGGTGACGTGGGTTCGCTCGCGCTGGGCGGCGCCATCGGCACTGTGGCCGTGATCATCAAACAAGAGTTGCTCCTGCCCTTCATCGGAGGGATCTTCGTGATCGAAGCGCTTTCGGTCATCCTCCAGGTGGGATCGTACAAGCTGAGGAAGAAACGCATCTTCAAGATGGCGCCCATCCACCACCACTTTGAGCTGGTGGGCTGGTCGGAATCCAAAATCATCACGCGCTTCTGGATTCTTTCGCTCATCTTTGCGCTTTTTGCGCTTACCACGTTGAAGTTGCGCTAGTTTTCTGAAATCCCGAACCCTGGGCTGGCCGAAGGGGAGGGATCCCTATTAGATCGGCAGATCGGTAGATCGGATCATCGGGCCATCTGTGTTGGTCGTATTTATGTGTACGGTTCCTGCGCAAATTCGCGAGAGCATTGGTCTTCGGGTTTTCGATCACCCGATCTCCCGATGGTCCGATCACCCGATCCCATCTGGGTCCTTCGCTTCGCCTCGGGATTTCAGAAATTGGCTGGCGGTGACCTTTTGGGTCATCTCCGTCGCGATGCGCGGATTTCGTGGCACAATGGAGCTGAACCGGGACCGTAGAGGTTCCGTGCTCAAGGGGCGACGAGCGTTGTCGTAGGCGATGCCAGGGAACCATGGATTTAAAGAACAAGCGCGTGCTGGTGGTTGGGCTCGGCCGCTCGGGAGTGGCCTCAGCGTTCTTTTTGCAGGATCACGGCGCCAAGGTTACCGTCTCCGATTCCAAAAGTGAAGCGCAGTTGCAGAGCGAAATCTCCGCGCTGCTCGATCGCGGGGTTTCCATTGAGACCGGGCGTCACGGCGAGCGCACGTTTCGCGACCAAGACCTGATCGTGGTCAGCCCCGGCGTTCCCTCCGACCAGCCGCAACTCGAGCAGGCGCGCCAACTGGGCATTCCGGTCATCGGGGAAGTCGAGCTGGCATTTCGATTCCTCGAGGGCAAAGTCATTGCCATCACCGGCTCCAATGGCAAGACTACGACCACCACTCTGGTCGGAGAAATTCTCACCGCCGCTGGACCAAAGACCGGCAAAAAAACACTCGTCGGCGGTAACATCGGAACGCCCGTGATCTCTCTTGCTGCGCAGTCCGCCCCGGATACGATCACCGTCCTTGAGATCTCGAGCTTCCAACTGGAGACCATCGAACAATTTCGCCCCTGGATCGCCGCCATCTTGAACATCACGCCGGATCATCTCGACCGGCACCATACGTTTCAGGCTTACGTCAACGCGAAGGCGCGGATATTTGAAAACCAACAAGCCGGCGATTTTGCCGTGCTCAACGCCGATGACCCGACTTGCGTAGCGCTCAAAGATAAAGTTAAGGGCTCGCTGTGCTGGTTCGGCCGTAAACATAGCGTCGAGAACGGCGCCTATCTCAAAGACGAGGCGATTGTCTTTCGACACAACGGGCAAGAAACATCCGTGCTCAGCCGGCATGACGTTCAGTTGAAAGGCGCACACAACCTGGAAAACGTTCTCGCGGCCGTGACTATTGCCATGCTGGCAGGTTGCGAGCCGGAACAGATCCGGAAGTCCGTTTCCGAGTTTCGCGCCGTGGAGCACCGGTTGGAATTGGTGGCCAGCATCAACAACGTTGCCTTTTACAACGATTCCAAAGCCACCAACGTCGATGCCACCGTCAAGGCGCTCGAGTCTTTTCCCCGCAACATTCATGTCATTCTCGGCGGCAAAGACAAAGGCAGCGACTACACGGTGCTCAGCCCGCTCCTTCGCGAACGTGCCAAAGCTACATATCTGATCGGCGCCGCGGCGGAGAAGATCGCGGCACAAGTTCAGGGCGCGACTCAGCTGGTCCGGTCGGGAACGTTGGAGCGGGCAGTGCGCCAGGCCTTTGAAGCGGCCAAGCCCGGCGATGTTGTTCTCCTGGCTCCGGCCTGCGCCAGCTTCGATCAGTTTGACAACTACGAGCATCGCGGCCGTGTCTTCAAGGAGCTTGTGCTCTCGCTGGCTCCGGTCACCTTGGGGGACAGAGCTTAAGTGGCCAAGCGAGTTGGCATTGATAAATGGCTGTTCGGCGCCACTTTGCTCTTGGTCGTGATCGGCGTAGTGATGGTCTTCAGCGCTTCGGCGGTCATGGCCGGCGAGAAATTCGGCTCGCCCTATCACTTCTTTGCACGCCAGCTCGGCTGGGCGCTCGCCGGGCTGGCAACCATGGCGGCGATGATGAAGGTCGATTACCGCCGCTGGAAGCATCCCGGTGTTGTCTTTACTTTGCTCAGCATCACCATGTTGCTGCTGGTCGCCGTATTCTTTATCGATCGCGCGCACAATACACATCGCTGGATCAGGTTGGGTACGCTGATGTCGTTTCAGCCGTCGGAACTGGCCAAGCCGGCGCTGATCCTGTTTCTCGCCTTCTTCCTTGCCGATCGCGTCAAGTCGATCGACGACTGGCGCCACACCCTGCTTCCAGCGGCGATTCCTGCCTTGCTGTTCACCGGTTTGATCGTCATGCAGCCTGACCTGGGAACAGCGCTGGTTTGCCTGGGAGTCACGGCAGCGATTCTCTATGTCGCGGGCATCAACGTTCGTTACTTCCTTTACAGTTTGGTGCCGATCGTTCCCACCCTGTGCTACTTGCTGCTGGCCGTGCCCTGGCGCTTAGCGCGGATCGTCACCTTTCTGTTTCCTGATCGCGATCCGCAGGGCGCCGGATTTCACATCAAGCAGTCACTCATTGCGGTGGGAACCGGTGGCATCACCGGTTTGGGGCTGATGGAAGGCAAACAGAAACTCTTTTACCTTCCCGAGCCGCACACCGATTTCGCCTTCGCCGTCGCGGCGGAGGAACTGGGGTTGATCGGAGCCGTGTTCATCGTTTCGCTGTTCCTGATCTTCGCCTGGCGTGGCTTTCGCGCCACGCTGCGCGCGCGCGACAACTTCGGAAGATTCTTGGCCTGCGGGATCACGACCATGGTCGCGCTGCAAGCTTTTTTCAACATCAGCGTGGTCCTGGCTTTGTTGCCGACGAAAGGCATTCCGCTGCCGTTTATATCCTACGGTGGATCGTCGCTGTTTTTGACGCTAGCCAGCGTCGGCGTGTTATTGAACATCACGCAGCAGACGGAATAAGTTTGCTAGCGTGGCGACCATTATTATTTTTGGAGTATAACGGCCGAGACGGAATGGTTCTAAGGGGACGGAACGTTCTAGCGACTTAGTCACAAGCGCCGTTAGGCGCGAAAACAGGGTAGCCCACCCTGGAGGCGGAGCGGCGAAAGCCGCGAGCCGGGAAGGGTGGGTAGGTAATACCCAAACAGGAGAGCCCCGCGGGGCGGCACACGGAGACGCGGCTCCGGCACGTTCTTCAGGAGGCCGGTAAAAAGATGCGGCTTGTTGAGATGAGTCTCGAGAATCAGCCGAAGAGCTCGCTGGGCCACACAAAACTCCACTTGTTAGGGGCCAAGTTTTGTGTCGCCCCTCTGGGGCTCGAGATCACATTGGTCCCTGACCCACCCTTCTCGGCTCGCGGCTTTCGCCGCTCCGCCTCCAGGGTGGGCTAAACTCTGGTCGCGCCTACGGCGCTTGGAGTATTCAAAAGTGCAAAGCCAACCCGCCTTGAGAACTTCGCGATCCCGCTTGCGACCCATGAAATCGCGCGGTGAGAGAGCTATAACATCTGTACCCGCCAAGAGGAGAGAAAGGATGAGAGTGTTGATACGCTGCGTTTGCGTGTTGCTTTTGATAATGTCATCGGTCGCCGCGCAGCAACCCCCAACAACGCCCGCGGCGCCCGTGCCCAGCAAGACCGATCACGCGTCAGCCCCGTCGCCCCTGGAAGGGATGTTCGCTGCGAAGGTCAAAACCGAATGGGATGCCTTCAAGAATAAGGACAAAAAAGCGTACAGCGACTTACTGGCCGATGATTTTGCGGCAGTCGAAGATGACAACCAGGGCATGCGCACCAAGAAAGCGGCAGCCGACGAAATTGATCGTTCCGTCGTCAACAGCTACAACTTGTTTGCGCTGAAAGCGACACCGTTGAACGACAACGCTGCTTTGGTGACGTACGAGCTCACCATGCTGTTTCCGCCCAAAGCGGCTGTCCGTTTCAAGAGAGTGCTGGTCGCGGAATTATGGCTGAAGCGCGAAGGACAATGGAAGCTGCGTTACTACCAGGAAACTCGTGTGCGGTAGGTTTTTCTGAAATCCCGAACGCAGTGAGGGATCCATATCGCCACGAGCCTCTCGAAACGGGCGCCTTTCAAGGGAATATGGATCCCTCGCTCCGCTCGGGATTTCAGAAAGAGTCTGTCCTTCGACTCCGCGCCCATCTATTTCGTAAAAGCCTTTGCGCAAGAAAAATCCCGGACCGCATGAGCGGTCCGGGATTTGCGGTTAGGGAACTTCATTGTCGAGCGAATACGGCAATACATCCGTTCGCGCTCTGCGTGGTACAGATGCCTCCCGATTGCATAGGCACGAACACATGGTTGTTGCTCGGATCCACCGCGATGCTGTGGGAATTGCTGTTGGTGGTGACGTTCTGCAGCCAGGTGTTGCTCTTGGCGTCGATGACGCCCAGCACCGGCCCAGCGGGCATGTCGCGGGCTGCAAGGTACCACCTTTGGTCGCCAGCGTTGAACCAAGCCTCGTCCACGCCCCCTACCGTGGTGATAGTGGCGAGGATCGCCCCGGTGCTGCCGTTGATCACGTACTCGTTGGGCGGGAAAGTCACGCCATCGTGGTCGGCGCAGGTTACCAGGAAGTTGTTGCCAGGGCCTTGAACGATGCCGCTGGGCATGCAGTTTTTGACGAGGAAACTGTTGACCACAACCGGACCGTTCGGGTTTCCGATTCTGGGATCGATTTCGTCGATGGTCCCAGTGGTCAGGTCGGGAGTGAGAGTATTGGGGACAGCATTGGCATTGGCAACCAGGAAATGGCCGGTGTTGGGGTTGAAAGCAGAACCGCCAATCCCGGCGGGCGAGAGAGCTCCGTTGCAATTTCCGGCTAGGACCGTTTGGTTGCAGAACACCCCGGCGCTGGTAATGATCGGGCCGTGATGGCAGGGCACGTTCTTGCCGCCGGTCGCGACACTGGCAGTTCCGGAGACGCCCGAAGGAGCGGTGGTAGAGGGATCAGGGCAGGGGAAGTTTGTCTGATTGTCCACCGGGACAGTGCCTATGTTCACAGGTGCTCCATCGTAGTAGATCTGGCCCAGAATGCAGGTGGGGAAGTTCCCGGGGCCATAAGGAGCGGCCGGAGTGGCAGGCAAGCAGTGGCCGGTGCGGGCCACCACGGCGGACATGTCGATCAGCGTCACGAAGGGGAATCCAGGATCGCCGTTGGCCACCAGCAGGATCTTGTCCTTTTCGTCCCAGGACATTTCGTCGGCGCGGAGGTCCGCGCAGGTCGCGTCGGAAAACGCGCGCCCATTGGCTGAGGCGATGCAGGGCGCGATGCCGGCCACGCCGCTGTCATACTGCGGAGACTGGCCGGTAGGAACAACGGCAATCACCGTTGGTATGGGCTTCACGGTCATGTCGAACACTACGACGCTGCTGCTGCCGTTAGCGATAAACAGGGTGTTGCCGTCGGCGGTAATAGCTTCCCCGTCAGGCGCAGCAGCGTCGTAGTGTTCGACATGACCGGACAACGGGTTCACGCCGTTAGCCCGAGCCGCGCAGCATTGGGCGCCCGGAAACCCGCCAAAATTACCATCAGCTCCAAAGCCAGGAATCGAGAAGGTCCCGGTTCTGCACCCGAATCTTGTGAAATTAGTGCCGCCGGTCGCGTCAAGCAGCGGTGGAATGCTGTTAATAGTGCCATTAGGGAACGTGGCACATGGACTGGCGTTGAATCCTGCCTGAGCCACCGAATTGTCGCCACCGATGGTGTTGACGGCGATGTTGGTGTTGGTATCCACCACCACCACGTCCAGGCCGATGCGGTCGGAGACGAAAAACAGATGATGCACCGGGTCCACCACGCTTATATCGAAGGAGTTAAACGGTCCGCCCGGCTCACCTGTTGGATTGTGCTCCGGTACCGGAATGATATTGATGACCGCGTAGCTGCCGTTGACGGTGGTACCGCAGGTGGGACATCCCGCCGGCGACGAGCAACCACCCACGACCAGAAACAGCACAAGAAGAAGAAAAATCGGATTCCTGAATCGCATCGTATGCCTCCTTACGATTTTTCCTGACCGGCCGCGATTATTAAGATGCCGTGCGGCCCTCTCAACCCGGCACACTTTCGCTACTCCGTCTAAAACCTGAACTGGAGCCTCTGCAGCGCGACAAAGTAGTTCTGCGGCAGCGCCCCGGTGTTAATGCTGACCTGCTGCAGCCGGTCAACGCCCAGATTGACCTGGTACTTCACCCAGTAGTTGAGATACCAGTTAAAGCCGAAGGTGTAGGCGTCGGTCCAATTGTTGAACGTGGTCACAAACTCCGGCGTGAAATTATTAGGAAGGTTTGCGCCCGGCGACTTGGCCTGGATCCTGTCGTACCGGAAAGCCAGTTCCATAGCGCCCCATCCCAATGCTGAGCTGGGAGTAGCTTCGGGGCCAAGCAGGGCATTCTTCACCTTGGGCACCGTATTCCATGCTTTGGATTCACCGGTCAGCAGGTACGTGGCCTGGAGGTATCCCGCTTTGGCCCGGACCCCGGGCAGAGTGACGAAGCCTATCCCGCCAGCTGTCGACGAGCCGATGCCTTCACGCGCCTGCAGAAGTTGATTGTATTCCCCGGCAACACTCATCGGTCCGTGCGACCAATAGAACTCGCCTTCGTACCTCTCTACGTTGCCATTAACCCGGAACGTTGGGAAGAATTGGAAGGCGGTATCGGGCGTAGTGGCGGCGAAGCTGAGTTCATTGGAGAGGCCCCGGGTCTTTCCGTATCCGATGGAGCCGCCGAAGTAAAGTCCCTGAAACAGACTGTCCTTCTTGTTCTTCCAGAGGTTGAAGCGGAGCCGTCCGATGATATCCGGCCAGTTTTGCGTGTTATTGGCCAAGAGGCCCCTTTGGTTGAATGCTCCTACCCAGTACTGCACGGCGCCACCGTAAACGTTAATGTCGCCGTGCAAAGTGGCGCCGGGGCTGCGGAAGGCTGAAGCGGCCGAGGGGTAAAGGAGTGAGGCCAGCGATCGCTCGACGAAATCGATGTTGGTCACCGCTGACAACTCCTCCTGAGCCCATGGCACTTTGTACTGGCCAACCTGCACCTGGAACTCGGGAAACGGCTTGACGTTGAGGAAACCGTCGCGCAAGACCAGCCCGTTGGTGGCCGCGGTGTCGGCCAGGATGGCAAAGTCGTAGTACTTGCCGTAGTTGCCCTGGAACCCAAAACGGGCGCGGCGAATCACGAACGTGTCCGCCGGCGCACCGTCGCCGTTGAAGGCGCGATAGTCAGTCTGGATGTATCCATACGGTTGAATCTGGAATTTGCCGTCGGCGCTCTTGATGTAAAAGTGCTCGTTGCTCCACCCCGCGGTTATTGCAGGTCCGGCTTCTTTCTTTTCAGCCGGCTTGGGAGACGGCGTCGCTTGCGCGGCCGCGGCTGTTCCGCCTTGCACCAGCGCGGCGTTCAGCAGTTGCGGACTCTCCGCCGCCTGGGCAGTCGCTGAAACCGACTGTGTTTTGGCATCGACCAGCTGTTGCACCAGCGCCTTGAGCTGCTCGATGGTCTGGCGCTGCCCAGCCACTTCCTGGCGCAGCTGGTCAACTTCCTGCTTGGTTGCGCTCCCCGAGGGCGAGGCAGCCGCCTTGTCCGCGGGTTCCGTGCTCTGGGCACAAACGAACGAACCCGGTAGCGCCAAAAACGTGATAAGCAGAAGAAATGATGTGAGCGAGCGCATGTTTTTTCTCCCCGAATGATTTGCGACTACGTTAATCCAGCTCCCGCAACAGCAAGCCGAAAGCCGGATGGCAACTTTCTCGTTAACTGCGGCCAGAATCTTTGGTCTTTGGTCTGAAGACCAGACCATTTCGTTCTTGTGATCCAGCCTCTGCAGGAGACTGCTCAAGTTTGCTGGCCCGTCTAGCGAGATAGAGCAGCCGCCAAGAAATGCGCGCACGAACTAGATCAAAGCAAGACGGTAAACTGTTGGACTTTGCGTTCGTTACGCACTCGGCCACGAATGCCGCGGCGGAGGGCGGCGATCAAGATTGGACCAAGCCAGTTCCGGCGATGCATCGTAAGGCTCCGGATGAGCGTTCGCTCGTATGGATTGCTGGGTGAGGATCGGGATCGCCCGGACAAAGCAGTCCGCTTTGGCTGCGTCAGCCAGCCCTGCTTTCACCTTGGTGGTCTGACAAAGAGCAGGATTGCTGAGCAGATCGTCGCTCATCGAGATGACGGGAAATAAGAAAGCAACTACGCAGACCAGTGCGATTAGGGCCGAAAAATCGCGGTCCCGGCGGGGCATGCAGAGAGCATAGGCCCCCCACCACACAAACGAGAGCAGTGCTAGAACCAGCCAGACGAGATTGAGTGCAAGCTCCATCTCAGGGTTCCCGGCGCGAGAGCATATACAAGCCGGCACGCTAAAGCAAGCAATTTTCTTCTTATCTCTGACCTTGGCTCCGTGAGCCAGGGCAGGTCGCCTTCCGCCCCTACGGGACGATCGGGCGGGATCGACCCGAAGGGCTGGCAATTCCGAGCCAAAAACATGGTCTGGAGTCTGGCGCGAATGCCCGGCCTCAGGGGACCTAAGGTGAGACTGACCGATCTGCACAAAGAAGCTGCGGTGCTTAGGTTTCTTGTTGAAAAGTGCTTGACGGGAGGAATAAACTACCTATAATTCATGGTCCGGTTAGCGGACCACTTCGGGGGACTGATGCAAGCCGCGACCAAGCCCGAGTTTGAGGCGATCCGCAAAAACCGGGTTCACGAAGAAGTCGCCAGGCAAATCGAGCGGCTGATTCTGGAAGAGCTGAACCCTGGAGACAAACTGCCCGCGGAGCGCGAGCTCGCGGAAATGTTAGGCGTCAGCCGCAGCTCCATACGTGACGCGATTCGTCGTTTGGAGCTGATGGGCCTGGTGCTGCCGCGGCAGGGCGCAGGAACCGTGGTCCAGGAGATTCCGCCGGAGGCGCTGGTTACCCCGCTCTCCAACGTGATCGCGAACAAGCGGCAGTTGGTGGGGGAACTGTTGGATTTCCGCAAGATGTTGGAACCGCCGCTGGCCGCGCGAGCCGCCCAACATGCGTCCCCGGGAGAAATTGCGGAAATGGACGAGATTCTCAGTCGGCAAGGCAAGAAAGTTCGCCGAGGCGAGGCCGCCATCGAGGAGGATTCCGAGTTTCACTACAGCATTGCCATGGCGTCGGGCAACAGCGTAGTCCTGAAAGTGCTGGACGTAGTCATGGACATGCTCCGAGAGACTCGGGCCCGTTCTTTGCAAACGGAAGGCCGTCCGCAGAAGTCGTTTGCCGGTCACCGGCGGATACTGGCAGCGATCAAGCGTGGCGATGCCGAGGCGGCGGAAGCGGCGATGCGTCAACATATCGAAGACGTTCAGAAGATGGTGCTCAACAAGCTCTAGACAACAACGGAGGTCGTTTCCATGGGCCGGCTATTTGCCATTGAGATTATCTATCGCGGGATCTACCAGAAGACTCTGGCCAAGAACATCAGCCGCGGCATCGTGCTGGCGGCGCACAAAGAAGGCAAGCCCGGCATCTCGTTCGGCCGCTATGGCGATAGCCCGGAACGCAACGGCATCCCCGCCAAGAGCTTCGCCATCGTCGCCACCGACGATGTCACTCTGGAAGAAGGCATGGCCAAGTACGAGCCCAAGGAAGTCGATATCACCATCGCCGTCGACGACACTCTGTGCAAGGGCGTGGAATCGTGGGCCTGGTACGGGCTACAGCCGGTCAATCGTCTGCTCAAGCCGGGCGGGACGCTGATTGTCACCTCGATGGAAGGCCCGGATGAAATCGTTGCCATGTGCCATCGCAAGGAAGCGCCGTATCAGCTGGGCATTCTGAAGGGCACACCGAGCTTCTCCGGTTTGTGGGTGTACAAGGAAGACCACACCGACGTCCGCATCCTCGGCGCCATCGGCAAGGTTCTACCTGAATTATTCAGCGTGAAGTCAGTCCAGGCCGCGATCATGGACGAGTGGAAGGACCAGGTAAAGGCAACGTCTGCGGCCAAAGCGCACGAACGCTTTTCTTCCGTCACGGTGCAGCCGAGCCAGGGCAATCCTGAAACTCCTTACAAGTTCGATTTCCCCAAGTGGCACGAGATGGGCGAAGGCATCGCCATCCCCAGCATTCCCGCGGGGAAAGCCATTGAAGACCCGACCAGCCATGCCAAAGGCGGATACCGGCCGGATCGCAATCCCACATTCAAGAAGTACACCACGCGCACCATGCGACCCGTCGTCAACTTCGATACTTGTATCAAGTGCACGCTGTGCTGGCTGCAGTGCCCGGATTCCTGCTTTGACGTCACGCCGGAAGGTCTCTATGACGCCAACATGCAGGCTTGCTGCGGCTGCGGCGTGTGCGAAGCCGTTTGCCCGGTGAAGGAATGCGTCATCATGGTGAACGAAACCGAATTCAAAGACAACGCCAGCCAGTGGGAAGCCTGGCGCAAAGATCAGAAAGGCTACGAAGCCTGGCTGCAGGACAAGATCAAGTCGAAGCCAGACCGCTCTCACGGCTTCCGCTACAAAGGGCAGTATGAAGAGCAGGTCCCGGAGATGCTGGAGATCGCTCGCGAGGGATAACAACGATCAACGACTCCACCACGGAGACCACGGAGGAAGGTTGTCATGGCGATAGCCACAGTCATTGAAGAACAGCGCAAGACCGAAGAAACCGCGCTTATCACCGGGAGCGAAGCTATCGCTGTCGCGTGCAAGCTGGCGGACGTTGATGTGGTCACCGCCTACCCGATCCGGCCCTACGACACGGTGATGCAGTACGTCTGCAAGCTGGTGGCGAATGGCGAACTGGATTGCGAATACATCGTCGCCGAGGGCGAGCACTCGCAGTTTGAAATTGTAAAGCACGCTTCCGCTTGTGGCGCACGCGTGTTCTGCGGCTCAAGCGGCGTGGGCTGGATGTACGCCATGGAAGCTCTCACTGTGACACCGGCTCTCCGCATTCCCATGGTGGCCATGGTCGGCAACCGCGCGCTCGACGATCCCGGCGCCTTCGGCGTGGAGCACAACGACGCCTTAACCGTCCGTGATCTCGGCTGGCAGCTAGTGTGGGTCGACAGCGCGCAGGAAGCACTCGACACCGCGCTGATTGCCTACCGTGTCGCCGAAGATCGCCGCGTCTTTTTGCCCTGCGCTATTAGCTGCGACGGCGCCTTCCTGACGCACTCGCAAGCGCTGGTCAAGATTCCAACGCAGGAACAGGTCAACAAATTCCTGCCTCCCTATGATCGTAAAGAGCTGTTGCTCCATCCGGATAATCCCATCACCGTCGCGCCTCAGGGCAACGAAGACTGGGTGATGGAAATCCGCCGCCAGAACTATGCGGCCATGGAGCGCAGCTACAGCGTGTTGAAAGAAGCTTATGCCGAGTTCGAGCGCATCTTTGGACGGTCCTATGGCAACCCGTTCTTCGAGGAATACATGACCGAAGACGCCGACATTGTGCTGATGGGCATGGGCACACTCTCCACGCCGGTGAAAGTCGCTATCCGGCACATGCGCGAGCGAGGAAAGAAAGTCGGTTTCGTGCGCATGCGCTGGTTCCGGCCGTTTGCCGCGGAAGAACTGGCCAAGAGCCTGAGCCGCTTCCAGGCGATCGGAGTTATCGATCGCGATTATTCGTTCGGCTCGCCCTACATGAGCGGCGTGG